>Ga0335083_10008509_pt1 | contig 12520 bp, 13 predicted proteins | sample Lox_Sample_42_FD_206716 | JGI IMG/M metagenome (GOLD analysis project Ga0335083, IMG submission 206716) | Soil microbial communities from Loxahatchee National Wildlife Refuge, Florida, United States - Lox_Sample_4.2 | ecosystem: Environmental > Terrestrial > Soil > Wetlands | place: USA... | reverse complement strand
TCTTCCGGCGCGGGGTGTGGTGGTGGCAGGATCGCGAAGATGAAAAGTCGATTACCCGTTTAAATCTTAAGTAAAATTCTTCGTACGCAATTCTCGAGGGCCAAGATGACCGGTTTCGGAAGGCAGGTTCGGCGATTGGGTCCGGCGACGGCGATGGTGGCTTTGTTGGCGCTCGTTTGCGCCGCCGCGGCCCCGCCTGTGACGGACCCCGCTTACCGCGCGGGCATTGAGAAATGGCGGCAGGATTATGAGGCGGAGCTGAAATCGGACCACGGCTGGCTGAGCGTCAGCGGACTTTTCTGGCTGCACGAGGGTGAGAATACGTTTGGATCGGGGCCGCTGAACGACATCGTGTTGCCCGCGGCGGCGCCGGCGAAGGCCGGGAGCTTTGAGTTTCACTCCGGACGCACCACCGTGCACGTCAATCCCGGCGTGGCGGCGCTGTTGAACGGCAAGCGCGTCGAGTCCGCGGACATGCAGGCGGATTCAAAGTCCGACCAACTGACGATCGGCGACCTGACGCTGTACGTGCATTCGAGCGGGGAGCGGTTCACGATCCGGCTGCGGGATAAGAACAGCCCGCTGCGCCGGACGTTCACCGGCACGCGCTGGTTCCCCGTCGACGAATCCTACCGCGTGACCGGAAAATTCGTGCCGTTCGATGCGCCCAAGCCGGCCGAAATCCAGAACGTGATGGGCGACACGCTGAAGGACACCATGTTTGGCTACATTTCATTCCGGCTCGGCGGAAAAGATCTGCGTCTGGTGTCGGACGCCTCGAGCGGAGACGTGGAACTGGTCTTCCGCGACCTGACCAGCGGGCACGAGACCTATGCCGCCTCGCGTTTCCTGGATACGAAAATCGAGCCGGGCGGCCGCGTGATTTTGGACTTCAACCAGGCATATAATCCGCCCTGCGCTTACAATCCGTACACCACGTGCCCGTTGCCGCCGCCGGAAAACCGGCTGGACCTGCGGATCGTGGCCGGCGAAAAAACATATCATCACGCGCCGGGCGCAGCCGCTCACTAGAGCGGCCATCCAGAACTCATATCCGAGGTGCTCGATGGCTTTCGTTCGCGCAGCACGCAAGCAAGATGTGCCGGCCGGCAAGATCTACGAGTTCCAGGTGGGAGGCCAGGCGGTGGCCATCGCCCACGTGGCCGGTAAGTTCTACGCCATCAATAGCGTATGCGCCCACGAGGGCGGCCCGCTGGGCGAGGGTGAACTCGACGGCACCACCGTCACCTGCCCCTGGCACCTCTGGCAATACGACGTCACCACCGGCAAAGTGGCCCAGAATCCCGCGATCGGCGTGGATGCCTACCCGGTGGAGGAGCGCGGAGACGACATTTTCGTCGACGTCGGCTCCTGAGCAGGCCAATTTGGCGCTACGGCGAGCGCCGCTACAGCAAAATTTGTCACTTGGACCCTGAAATTCTTGCAGAGAGGGCTTCCCTTTAAATTATCCTTACGTGTATAGTGCGCGCGGCGCTTTTCGACGGATGACTCAACCGCCCCCAAAACCAAGGCGATGGCTGCTGGCAGTTGACCCCCGGGTCTACCACTGGGATACGCTGTTTGTGAAGGGCAAGGAGATGTGGAGGCACGCGGGCAATCGCCCCGACGCCGCCCGCCAGCTGAAGCAAGTCCACAAGGGCGACCGCACGCTCTGCTACCACGGCAAGCCCGAGCATTCGCTCTACGCCCTGGCCGAGGTGACCCGCGATCCCTATCCCGATCCCGAGGAGCCGGATTCCAAGCGCATGGTGGTGGACCTGCGCGCCATCGAGCGGCTGCCGCGGGTGGTGAAGCTCACCGAGATGCGCGAAGACAAGGCGCTGCGCAAGATCAAGTTCCTGAAAAACACCCGCCTGACCATCTGCCCGCTGACGGACGAAGAGTACGCGCAGATTCTGAAGATGGCCGGCATCGTGGCCTCGCCCGGCATTCCCCTGCCGTAGATCCCTGCGTTAAAATTTATTTCGCTGGACGCGAGCCCGCGATGAGGATGTCGACTAGGCGGCGGGCGCTTTGCTGCCAATCGGCGCCACCCGCGACGTTGGAAACGCCCACGAGCGCGTGGATCAGGTCTCCGGGGTCGAGGTCTTTGCGGATATCGCCGCTGTCGATGCCGCGCCTGACCAGAGCGCCGGCCGCTTCCCGCATTTGCGCGTAGGACGCCTCGAATACTTTCTTCGGATCGCCGAGCAGGGTGTTCAGCGCCGGCCCGATCAGCTTTTTCGCCGCCACCGCATCCACAAATAAATGAAGCCAGGCTCGCAGGGCCTCGACGGGAGGCATCGTTTCGGCGAGTTTCCGGCCGGACGCCGCCAGTCTCTCGAGTTCCGTGCGATAGACGGCTTCGAGCAGGGCCTCGCGCGTGGGAAAGTGGCGGTAGAGGGTCCCGGGGCCGACTCCCGCCTGTTTGGCGATTTCATCCAGGCTGGCGTCCGCGCCGTGGCGGGTAAACGACGCTTTGGCCGCCTCCAGAATGCGGTCGCGGTTGCGCAACGCGTCGGCGCGGGGCTTGCGGCGGGGGGCGTGGGAACGTTTTTTCGACATTTTCTCAGGAATCTTGCATCCGGAGGCACTCTCCGGTAATCTCATTATGCGGAGACAATCTCCACTTTAGCAGAAACGGACGGCGAGGAGAACCACATGCATGAAAAACCTGTAGCGCTGGTCACCGGGGCCAATAAAGGAATCGGGTTGCAGATCGCCAAGGATTTGGCGGGGCAAGGGTTCACCGTGCTGGTGGGATCGCGCGATATCCAGAATGGAGAGGCAGCGGCCAAGACCGTGGCGGCGGACGCGCGCGCCCTCCAGCTCGACGTGACGAACACGACATCCATCGCAGCTGCGGTGGAGCGCATACGGAAGGAATTCGGACGGCTTGACGTGCTGGTGAACAATGCCGGCATTTCGCATACCGGAAAAGCGGGCAGACCGCTGGCGGAGCTGGTGAAATTGGGCCGCCCCAGCGTGGCGTCGCTCGACGAAGTGCGCGCGATTTTCGAGACGAATGTGTTCGGCGTGATCGCGGTGACGCAGGCCATGTTGCCGCTTCTGCGGGAGGCGCCCGCGCCGCGCATTGTGAATGTGTCGAGCTCGACCGGTTCCCTGACGCTGAATTCGGATCCGGCGAATCCACGGCGGGCCATGTTCGGCGCGTATTCCTGGTCGAAGACCGCGCTCAACGCGGTGACCGTGGCGTTTGCCGCGGAACTCGAATCCGCGGGCATCAAGGTGAATGCCGCATGCCCGGGCTTCACCGCGACCGACCTCAACAATTTCGAAGGCACGCGCACCGTGCAGCAGGGCGCGCGTGAACCGGTCCGCCTGGCGCTGCTCGATGCGAACGGTCCTACGGGAGGCTATTCAAGTGACGAGGGCGTGGTGCCGTGGTGACGAACGGCGTCGCATAAATTCTTCGCGATGCAGGGATCAACGGGACCAGCGCTTTCCATTCGAATTGCTGGCGCACTAATTGAATCGGAGGAGGAAAAAATCATGCGAATTTTCGTGACGGGGGCTACGGGTTGGGTCGGTTCGGCGGTGGCCGGAGAATTGATCTCGGCCGGTTATCAGGTGCTCGGACTCGTCCGCTCCGATGCGGGCGCGCGATCGCTCGGAGCGGCGGGCGCGGAGGTGTATCGCGGCGCGCTCACCGATCTGGAAAGCCTGCGCGGCGGAGCGGCGGCCGCCGACGCGGTGATTCACACGGCGTTCATTCATGATTTCTCGAAGTTTCAGGAGAACTGCGATATCGACGCGCGCGCGATCGAGACGCTGGGCAACGTGCTGGCCGGCTCGAACCGGCCGCTGATCGTGACCTCCGGTCTGGGGATTCTCAAATCCGGACCGATCGCTACGGAGCAGGACCCGGCGCATGCTCACCTCCCTCGCAAATCGGAAACAGCCGCGGAGTCGTTCGTCTCGCGCGGCGTGCGGGCCATGTCCGTGCGGCTGGCGCCTTCGGTGCACGGCGACGGCGACCATGGATTCGTGCCGATGCTGATCAATTTGGCGCGCGAAAAGGGCCTGTCGGCCTATGTAGGGGATGGGCAGAATCGCTGGCCGGGAGTGCACCGGCTGGATGCGGCGCGGCTGTACCGGCTCGCGCTTGAAAAGGGCGTGGCGGGCGGGCGGTACCACGGGGTCGCGGAGGAGGGCGTACCCTTCCGCGAAATCGCCGAAGTGATCGGGCGCCGGTTGAGCGTTCCGGTCGCCAGCCTGTCGCAGGAGGAGGCGGCGAAACATTTCGGCTGGATGGCGGCGTTCGCGGGCATGGATCTGTCGGCTTCGAACCAACACACGCGCGAACAACTGGGATGGCAGCCGAAAGAGCGCGGCTTGATCGCAGACATGGGGGAGGGACTCTACTTCCAAGGTGTCAGGCCGGACTTCACGACCGCGACGGCGTCCTGAAACCCGGCGCGGCGAGCCTGGCGGGAGGCCAGGGCGTTCAGCCGGGTTCGCCGCGTTTTCTTCCCGCCTGCGATTCTGTTAGCTTAGTGCGCTGCGTTCCACGCCGTGGCGCATCCAATTCCCCATGCCCGAACTTCCTGAAGTTGAAACCGTGGTCCGCAGCCTGCAGGCGGTGTTGCCCGGGCGGCGCATTTTGAACGTACGCCTGGGCAAAACCGATTTCATCGAGGATCCCGCGGCGCTCGAACGCGATCTGCCGGGCAGCCGGGTGCGCGATGTGCGGCGGCACGGAAAATTTCTGGTCGTCGGGCTGGAAAGTTCCGCCGGCTCGGCGCACGCCGGTTCCCTGCTGATCCATCTGGGGATGACGGGGCAGATTCTCGTCGGCCCGCCCGAAGCGCCCGTCGCGCCGCACACCCACGTATTCTTCGCGCTCGATGACGGGCGCGAGTTTCGCTACGTCGACATTCGCCGCTTCGGCAAAATGCGCATGCTGGCCGGCGACTCGCCCGAAGCGCCGCTCGAAAAACTGGGACTCGACCCGCTGGAAATTTCCGAAAAACAGTTCATCGAGCTGGTGCAGTCGCGAAGCGCGCGGATCAAGGCGCTGCTGCTCGATCAAAGTGTGCTGCGGGGCATGGGAAACATTTACACGGACGAGAGCCTGTGGCGGGCGCGCATCCATCCCCGGCGCATTGGCGCCAGCCTGAAAGATGCCGAGCTGAAGCGGCTCTATCGGGCCATGCAGAATATATTGAAAGAAGCGATCCGGCTGAAAGGCTCTTCGATTTCCGACTACGTGGACGCCGGCGGCAACCCCGGCGAATTTCAACAGAAGCACCGCGCCTACGGCCGCCTCGGAAAAAAATGCTTTCGAGGCGACGGCGTGATTCGCCGCGAAATCGTCGCCGGCCGCAGCAGCTATTTCTGTCCCGGGTGCCAGCGAGCGCCGCGGGCGCGGAAGACGGGCCGTGCCAAGCGCAGGTGACTTCCCTGTAACCTACCGTAGTGGTACCATGCACGCCGATCGCAGCATCCAGCCCTACCATGCGCCGACCGTTCCTGCTGTTCCTGGCATGCCTGTCCGCGGCGTCCGTCGCCGCCGCGCAGAAACCGGCCGATCCGGTCGCGCAGGCCGTAGCGGCGGGCGACCTGTTCGAATCGCACAAGAAATACGATGTGGCTCTGGACGCCTACCGCAAGGCGGACTCGCTTTCGCATCATTCCTCGGCGTCCGTGTACATGAAGATGGCCGGGGCGGAGCGCAAGCTCGGCGATTTCCCGTCCGCGCTGAATGACGCGAAAAAAGCCGGGAAAATCGCCGGGGACGATCACGCCGTAGCCGTGCAGGCGGACCTGTTTCAAGCGGCGCTGCTTTCGCAGATGGCTGGAAAACCCAACGACAAAAAGCTAAAAGAAGCCGAGGACGCGCTGCGGCAGGCGGTGGCGCTGGACGGGCAGCAGACCATGGCGCATTTCGATCTGGGCGTGGTGCTGATCCGGCAGGAGCGCGACGCGGACGGCATCGCCGAACTGAAGACCTACGTATCCATGCCCGGCGCCGATCCCAAGCTGGTGGCTGAAGCGAATCGAATTATCGCCAATCCGATTCGCGGCCGCGAGCCTTTCGCCCCCGATTTTTCCTTTGTGACCATGGACAATCAGACGGTATCGAACGGATCTTTGCGCGGCAAGGTGGTGTTGCTGGATTTCTGGGGCAGCTGGTGTCCGCCCTGCCGCGAGTCGGTGCCTGTCATGCGGAATATCGAGAGGAAGTACGCGGACAAGCCATTTCAACTGGTGGGCATCAGCTCGGATGACGACGCGGACGTGTGGCGCACATTCGTCGCCGCGCAACACATGGATTGGGCGGAATATCTGGACAGCACCGACCGGGTGCAGCAGGCATTTCAAATCGAGTCTTTTCCGACGTACGTGGTGGTCGATCGGGATGGCGTCATCCGGTTCCGCCAATCGGGATTTGGAGACACCTCCGCGGAGGAAATCGAGGATGCCATCAACTCCGCGCTGAAGCGCCGGTCCGATCCCGCGGTGGCCGCGGCGGCAGCGTCGTCAGTAGCGGAAACGCCTGCTCCGGCTCCGGCCCCAGCCGCGTCTCCGGCTGCGGCATCCGGCGCGGCCAGCGCCGCTGCTCCGCCGGACGCCGCGGCGGAAATTGCCGGCCAGACGCCGCTCGAAGCCGTGGAGGCGGGAACGGTCGCCGCCGGCGTGTACAAGAACGCGGAGTTGAACATGTCGTACGAGTTCCCGCGCGGGTGGATGCCGGCGCAGCCGGGCGTGCTGCACGGGGTGAATGTGCGGGGACAGGCGGTTGCCGAAGCGAACGCTTTGCAACAGCGCCCGGGATTCGATACCCGGCACTTGATCGTGCCCAAGGTGGTGTTCTACGCGTCGCGCCGCGGGGATGGCGACGGACAAAAGCTTTCGTTGCCCTGCCTGAGAATTCAGGCGAGACCCGCACAGTTGGGCGCGACGAGCCCGGAAGCCTTCCATCGCCTGACGCAAAGCATGGCGACCGCGATGAACATGAAAATTATCGCGGAGCCGACGCAATTCAAGGTCAAGGATCACGACTTCCTGCGAGCGGATTTCGAGCGTTCCTCGCCGGTGCACGCGTTCGAGGCTTTCATTCAGACCGTGGCCGGAGATTACTCGCTGACCATCGAGATCTTCGCGACGTCACCAGACGAACTCCAGAAGGCCGCGGAGTCGCTGCAATCCATGGAAATTTCCGACGAAGATCAGTAGCGCGCGAAAACCGCCGGCGCGAGGAGGGCAATCATCGCGCGGCCTTCCCTTCGCTACGGCGCGGTGCGTTCGGCCGGATCGGGCATGTAGAGGCCGGTGTTCGCGGGCAGCCCGGCGCGCTCGAACTGGATCGTGGTGTGCGAGATGTGGAAATCGTGATCCAGCGCCTCGCGAATGTTCGCCAGGATGCGTTCGCTTTCTTCCATATGCATATCGGGGATGCAGACGTGACAGGAAAGCGCCTGCAAATCCGTACCCAGCGTCCAGATGTGCACATCGTGAACTTCCTGCACGCCCGGGACGCGGAGAACGGCGTTGGCCACGTCTTCGAGCCGAATTTCGCGCGGCAATCCCTCCAGCAGGATGTGCCCGCTCTCGCGCAGAATTCCCTGCCCCGACCAGAGCACCATACCGCCAATCGCGATGCCGACCAGCGGATCGATCCACTCTGCGCCCGTGCCGCGAATGATGAACGCCCCGGCGAAGATGGCGACATTGGACATCGCGTCGCCCAGGTTGTGGATCCAAACGGTGCGCAGGTTCAAATCGCGCCGCCCGCGCGAGACGGCCAGGGTGATGCCGCCATTGACCGCCAGCGCGGCGACGGAAACCCACATCATCAGTCCCGTTCCCACCGGCTCCGGATGCCGGAAACGCAGGATCGATTCCCCGATCACGAATATGGAGGCCAGCGCCAGCAGCATGGCGTTGACGAATGCCGCCAGGATTCCGGCGCGGTGATATCCGTAGGTTTTCTCGTGCGTGGGAGGCCGCTTGGCCCAGCGCGTGGCCAGCCAGGAAATGAAAAGCGTCGGAATATCGGTCAGATTGTGGACGGCGTCGCTGAAGAGCGCGATGGAGTGGCCGAAATAGGAAGCCACAATCTCCAGGACCACCAGCGCCAGAGTGGCCACCACGGCCGCTCCCAGCACTCCGGCGGCTCCATCGGCGAACGCGGCGGCGTGGCTGTGTCCGTGACCGTGGGAATGCGAGTGCCCGTCATGTCCGTGGACGTGCATCGCCTGGATTCTACTCGCACTCGCCCCCGGGCGCACGACGCGACCATAACGCTGTCTCCTGACAGCAACTTGCCGGCGGCGGGACGTGCGTATCTCGCAGCATGCGCCGGATAGTCAATTGACTCACTTCCGGGCCGCCCCTAACATGAAATTGAGGCCGGAATCCGAAAAATCGGGGGAACCGGCGTTTATTGGGCTCCAAACAGCCCCTTCATGCCTTCGAATAGCGCCAAACTGACCTTTTGGGGAGTGCGCGGCTCCACGCCGACGCTCGAGCGCGACACCTGGCGCTACGGCGGCAACACCGCCTGCCTGGAAGTGGACGTCAGCGGAGGGCCGCATTTCATCCTCGATTGCGGCACGGGATTGCGCATGTTGGGCAATCACCTGCACGCGCTGCACAACCGCTGGTCCCGCTGGCAGGGCGACGGCGGCATCGAAGCGCATGTGCTGGTGACGCACTATCACTGGGACCACATTCAGGGGCTGCCGTTCTTCCACCCGTTCTTCGAGGCGCAGAATCGGTTTCATCTCTACAGTTTTCAGTCCAAGCATCTGGGGCGGAACAGCCTGCGGCAGGTGCTGGAGGCGCAGTTCGCCAGTCCTTACTTCCCCATCGATGCCAGCATGATGTCGTGCGAGCGCTTTTATCGCGAAATCGAAGGCGGCGATCAGTGGGACGTGAACGGGACGCATGTTTCGACGGCGTGGTTGAATCATCCGCAAGGGTGCATCGGATACCGGATGGACACGCCGGCGGGCTCGATCGTGTATGCCACGGATAACGAGCCCGGGGTGCCGCAATATGACAATAATCTGCGGCAGCTGGCGCAAGGCGCGGACGTCTTGATTTACGACGCACAGTATTCTCCCGAGCAACTTTCCTCCACCCGCAAAGGCTGGGGACATTCGTGCTGGCTCGAGGGCGTGAAAATCGCGCGGGAGACGAAGGTCAAAAACCTGATTTTGTTCCATCACGATCCGGACTCGTCGAGCCGCACGGTCGACGGATTTCTGGCGGCTGCGCGGCAGGAATTTCCGTGCACCTGGGCGGCGATGGAAGGCATGAGCGTGAAGCTTGGCGACCGCGGCGCGGACGTGGCGCTGCCGGAATCGCGATTGGGCCAGCGCCGGCGGCTTAAATTCATCGCTACGGTATCGGGAGTTTCCGAAGACGGGGCGTCATTCGAGGAACAAGCGATGGTTCGCGACATCAGCCTGCAGGGAGCGTACTTGTCGCTGAACAGCAAGCCGCGCCTGCAATCGGAAATGCGCGTGGTAATCGAAGCCGCGGGAGAGCAGAACCGGCCGGCAACACTGGCGCTGCGGGCCACCGTGGTGCATTGCGCGCAAGCGCGTGAGGAAGGTCAAAACGGCGTGGGCGTCTTCTTCATCGAGGACGCCGAAGCGGAATCGCCTCGAGATTAGTCCCGCCGGCTAGGAATTTCCGCCAACGATTTCCTGGAGCGCCGAAATCTGGGTTTCGATATCCGCCAGAGCGCGCGAGAGATGAGCCTTGTACCGCTCGTTCTGGCTGGCTTCCAGATCCCGGACCACTCGCGAGCGGGAGAGCACCAGCACTTCCAGCCTCCGCTTCGTTTCGCTTTGAGAGGGCGTTAACTTGCTGCCTCGCTTTTTGCCGCCGTTTTTGGGTTCGGCGTCCTGCACCTGACTTTCGACCGCTTTGCTTTCCCAGCCCTTGGCCATGGCGAAATTCTACGTTGAGCGCGGGTTCGCGCGGCCAGATTTTTTCAAAAATGTTTCTTGACCAAGAAGACCCTTCGCCCTGGGCGGTCTTGTCTCTTCACAATTGCAATCGCGCCAGCGAGCCGCCACAATCATGTCTCCACGGCCGGAGGCGGCAGATCGTGTGTGCATGATGCACATTCAACTCCCTGGAAAAACCGGCGCTTCCGTGTGCATCCTGCACATTGCCCTGGCTCTGGCGATCGCGGTTTTCGCTGCCCTTCCCGGCCGCGCTCAGGCACCTGCTTCCGACGCCACCTTCTATCGGGATGTGGAGCCGATTCTTCAAAAGCACTGCCAGAGCTGCCACCGGGCGGGTGAAATCGGGCCGATGCCACTCATCACGTACGAGCAGGTTCGGCCGCTGGCGAGCGCCATTGCCGCTTCGGTGGCCGCGCGGAGAATGCCTCCTTGGTTTGCCGACCCGCAAGTGGGCCATTTTTCGAACGATCCCTCGCTGTCATCCGGTGAAATCCAGAAAATAGAGGCTTGGGCAAAAGCGGGCGCACCGGCCGGAGATTTTCGTGACGCGCCGGCGCCGCCCCAGAGGACCAGCGGCTGGAACATTCCGGCGCCGGATGCCGTGGTGCAAATGCCGAAGCCGGTTTCGATTCCGTCTACAGGCGACGTCGACTACACCTACGAGATCGTCCCCACCGGCTTCACCGAAGGAAAATGGGTGGAGATGTCGGAGATCCGGCCAAGTAGCCGCGAGAACGTGCACCACGCCGTGGTCTATATTCGTCCACCCGATTCGAAATGGCTGCGAAACGCTCCGATCGATCGCGCGTTTACCGCGGCAGATATGACGGACGAGCAGGATCGCCACGACACGCACACCACCAAAGCGGACATTTTATTGGTGTATGCGCCGGGAAGTTCGCCGGACAACTGGCCGGCGGGGATGGCGAAGTATATTCCGGCGGGATCGGACCTGGTGTTTCAGATGCACTACACGACGCACGGCCGGGCGACCACGGACCAGACGAAAATCGGGCTGGTGTTCGCGAAACAGCCGCCGGCGCAGCGCGTGCTGACGCTGCAATTGACCAACAGCGATTTCGTGATTCCGCCGGGAGTGGACGATTACCGCGTGGAGGTGCACGGGACGATGCCGAACGACGCCGTGCTGTTGAGCTTTTTTCCGCACATGCATCTGCGCGGAAAACGGTTTGAGTACAACATCCTGCGCGCGGACGGCACGGCGGAATGCCTGCTGCGCGTGAATTACAATTTTTATTGGCAGCTGAGCTACCGGCTGGCCGAGCCGCGGGCGGTGGCGGCGGGGACCACTTTGCAGGCCGTGGCGTGGTTCGACAATTCCAAGAACAATCCGCACAATCCCGATCCTAGCGCGGCGGTTTACTGGGGCGATCAAACCTACGACGAAATGATGGTGGGATTTTTCGATGTGGCCGTGCCGGCGAACGTGGACAAGAATCAGTTCTTTATCCGGCAACCGGCAATGCACGAGCACAGCCGCTGAAGCGATCGCTGACCGCGTGGTGGTTCATGGCCCGAGACCGGAGTTACCCGAGTGCGAAGTAGTATGCGACAGGAGGCAATCATGTCACGCCGAGCCGCTATTTTGGCTGTTTTGGGGTGTTTGGTTCTGCTGGCGTTCGAACCTTTCGTGATGGCGTCGTATGACACCTTGAGCGCAGTTTTATGGATGCAAACTTCGGTGGAATACCGGGCGAGCACGGAGCAGACCTATCACGTGGCGAAGGCGGCGCTGGTGCGCGAACTCGGCGAGCCTACCCACACGGCGGCGCTGGAGCAGACCGGGGATTTTTCGAAGCTGCCGACGGCGGTGATCTTCGATCTGGACGAGACTGTTCTGGACAATTCGCGCTTTCAAGCGCGCGAAGTCGCGTCGGGACAGCCGTATTTGCCGGCCTGGTGGAACAAGTGGCTCGACGAGCGGTCGGCGGACCTGGTGCCGGGAGCGAAGAACTTCATCGATTTCGCAGTGCAACAGAAAGATCCGGTCACGCGGCAACCGGTGACCATGCTGTACGTCACAAACCGAACCTGCGATGCCTCGGACGACCACGACGCGACCGTGGAGGTGCTGCGCAAGCTGGGCTTGCCGTTGGATCGCCCGTCGGAGCGTCTATTTTGCAAAGGTCCGAACGACAGCGGCGACAAGACGCCGCGGCGCGAGCGCTGCGCCAAGAATTATCGAATCTTGCTGATGTTCGGCGATCAGCTGGGCGATTTCATGATGGTGCCCGACGGCATCGATCTGGCCGGCCGGCAAGTGCTGTTCAAAGCTCACGAAAATATGTGGGGCGAGCGGTGGTTTCAACTGCCGAACCCGTCGTATGGCGATTGGTATGGGGCGACGGGGGCGACCCTCGCCGACAAGATCAAGAATCTCCACCTCTAGAAGCGCCGCGGTCGTTCCCTCCGCGCCATCGAACCGATCCCCTCGGTGACGGGCGCAATTATAAGTCCCGGCAATCTGGCGGCCGGGATTTATCGCATCTTACGAATTCCCACCGGTCCGGCAACCGTAGTAGAGACTACGCCTGCAATCCGGTTTGGGGCCA
>Ga0335083_10008508_pt1 | contig 12521 bp, 10 predicted proteins | sample Lox_Sample_42_FD_206716 | JGI IMG/M metagenome (GOLD analysis project Ga0335083, IMG submission 206716) | Soil microbial communities from Loxahatchee National Wildlife Refuge, Florida, United States - Lox_Sample_4.2 | ecosystem: Environmental > Terrestrial > Soil > Wetlands | place: USA... | reverse complement strand
GCCTCGGGCCACAGGGCGCCGAAAACGGAAGGACCAAGGATGATGCCCGCGATGAGCTGGCCCATGATCGAGGGCTGGCCGAGGCGCTCCATCAGCTCTCCGAGGAGCCGGCCGACCAGGAGCAGGAGCACGATCCCGGCGACCAGGATGCCTTCGGATCTGCCGCTGCCCGAGACAGCGGCCGCGGAGGCGGCTGTGCCGAGCAACACGAGCAGCGGCACGGCCCATGGCAATGCGCGCCATGCCCTCGCGCGGACGGCCATGATGTCGATGACGGTCATGAAATGTCGGCCAGCTTCCCAGTTCGGCAAAGGAAAACGCGCAGGCGAGCGACATGGGCCCACAGGCGGGAACCTATCGGGGCCCTGCGGATTGGAAGTACGAGTCCCGCTTGCGCACAGGCTGGCGCTTTTGCGACAGGGCCCCACGAATCGGGCACGTTCAAATCTTCGGCTGTCCGCAGGTCCGGTGTAGAAGCGTCAACGCAACGTCCCGGAGTTCTCTCCATGCAGATCGGCGTCGTCGGGCTTGGCCGAATGGGCGGCGGAATCGTTCGCAGGCTGCTCACCGCCGGCCACAAAATCGTTGCCTACGATCAGAACCCGAAGGCGGCGGAGTCTCTTCATGGCGCGGTCCCCGCGAACTCGCTCGCCGACCTGGCGCAGAAGCTCGACACGCCGCGCGCCGTGTGGGTGATGCTGCCGGCCGGACAGCCGACCGAAAAGACCGTGGAGGAGCTCGCCGCGCATTTCGCAAAGGGCGACATCATCGTCGACGGCGGCAACAGCTTCTACAAGGACGACGTTCGCCGCGCCAAGGCCCTCGCGGAAAAGGGCATCGACTATGTCGATGTGGGCACCTCGGGCGGCGTGTGGGGTCTCGAACGCGGCTTCTGCATGATGATCGGCGGACCCAAGGAGGCCGTGGCGCGGCTCGATCCGATCTTCGTCGCGCTTGCCCCCGGAGCCGGCACGATCCCGAAGACTCCGCATCGCGAGGGCCGCGATCCGCGCGTCGAAAAAGGCTACATGCACGCCGGCCCCGCGGGCGCGGGCCATTTCGTGAAGATGGTCCATAACGGCATCGAATACGGGCTGATGGAAGCCTATGCCGAAGGCTTCGATGTCCTGCGCGGCAAGGCGGGCGAAAACCTGCCGCCCGGCGATCGCTACGAGCTCGATCTCGCCGACATCGCGGAGGTCTGGCGCCGCGGCAGCGTCATCTCGTCCTGGCTTCTCGATCTTTCCTCGATGGCGCTTGCCGAGAATCCGACGCTCAACGAATTCGAGGGCAAGGTGGCGGATTCCGGCGAAGGCCGCTGGACGGTCAATGCCGCGATCGAGGAATCGGTGCCGGTGCCGGTGCTGTCTTCGGCGCTCTTCGCCCGCTTCCGCTCGCGGATGTCCCACAGCTTCGGCGAAAAGCTGCTCTCCGCCATGCGCAACAAGTTCGGCGGCCATCTGGAGAGCACGATCCCCGCGCGCAAGGCGAAAGACGACGAGAAATGACCGACGACAACCGTCGCCGGCCGCCGCCGCCCGCGACCATGGTGATCTTCGGCGCCAACGGCGATCTCACGCGGCGCCTCGTCGTGCCGGCGCTCTACAACCTCGCCAAGGCGAACCTTCTGCCCGACCGTTTCGCGATCATCGGCGTCGATCACAATCGCCAGACCGCCGAGAGCTGGGCAAAGGCGCTGCATGACTTCCTGCTCACGCTCAGCAAGACGGGCAATGGCGAGTTCGAGGCCAACAAGATCGACGAGAGGTGCTGGGCGCGCATCGCCGGCGCGATGAGCTATGTCGACGGCGATTTTCTCGAGGACCAGACCTACTCGAAGCTCGAGGCGCGGCTGGAAGAGCGCCAGAAGAACGAGAATCTCGGCGGCAACGTGCTGTTCTATCTCGCCGTCGCGGACCGCTTCTTCGGCAAGATCGTCGAAAAGCTGGGCAAGGCCGGACTCGCGAGACAGGACTTCAGTCAGCACAGAGGGGAGAACTGGCGCCGCGTCGTCGTCGAAAAGCCGTTCGGCCACGATCTCGCATCCGCAAAGGCGCTGAACGCCTGCCTGCTCGAATATCTGGGCGAAGACCAGATCTACCGGATCGACCATTTCCTCGGCAAGGAAACGGTGCAGAACATCATGGCGCTGCGCTTTGCCAACGGGCTGTTCGAGCCGATCTGGAATCGCGACCGCATCGATCACGTGCAGATCACGGTCGCGGAGACCGTCGGCATCGGCACGCGCGGCAAGTTCTACGAGGCCACGGGCGCCCTGCGCGACATGGTGCCAAACCATCTCTTCCAGCTGGTGGCGATGACCGCGATGGAGCCGCCCGTGTCGTTCGACGCAGACGCTATCCGCGCCAAGAAGGCCGAGGTGTTCAAGGCCGTGCATCCGCTGACCGCGCGCGACGCCGTGCGCGGCCAGTACGATGCGGGCGCGATCGACGGTCAGCCGGCGACGGCCTATCGCGAGGAAAGCAACGTCGCGCCGGACTCCGACGTCGAGACCTACGTGGCGCTGAGGCTTCTTGTCGACAATTGGCGCTGGGCGGGCGTGCCGTTCTATCTGCGCACGGGAAAACGCCTGTCGAAGCGCATGACGGAGATCGCGATCCGCTTCAAGCGCGCGCCGCACGCGATCTTCCGCGCGACCCCGGTCGAGGAGCTCGATGCCGACTGGCTGATCCTGCGCATCCAGCCGGACGAGGGCATACGCCTGCGCTTCAACGCCAAGCGGCCCGGGCCCGAAATGGCGCTCGAAAGCGTCGCCATGGATTTCAAGTACTCCGACTGGTTCAGGCAGGCGCCGGCGGTCGGTTACGAAACGCTGCTCTACGATGCGCTGATGGGCGACGCGACCCTGTTCCAGCGCGCCGACCAGGTCGAGGCGGCATGGAGCATCGTCGAGCCGGTGCTGACGAGCTGGGCCGCGACAAGACCCACGCACTTCCCGAACTACACCGCGGGCAGTGCCGGGCCCGACAACGCCAATGAGCTCATTGCGCGCGACGGCCGGGCCTGGCGCCCGATCCGCTAGGTACGCGCATGGCGGCACGCATCGAAGACTATGCGATGATCGGCGATTGCCGCACCGCGGCGCTCGTCTGCCGCGACGGCTCGATCGACTGGTGGTGCGTGCCGCGGTTCGATTCCGCGGCCTGTTTCGCGGCCCTGCTCGGCAACGCCGACAATGGCCGCTGGCTGATCACGGCCAGAGGCGAACCGAAGATCACGCGCTGCTATCGCGGGGCGACGATGATCCTCGAGACAACGTTCACCACGAAGACGGGCCGCGCCCGTCTCATCGATTTCATGCCCGGCGGCGCGCCGCACATCTCCATCGTCAGGATCGTCGAGGGTCTCGAAGGCGAAGTCGACATGTCCTGCGAGCTCGTCATCCGCTTCGACTACGGCGTGACGATCCCCTGGGTCGCGCGCTCCGACGGCAGGGTGCGCACCGCTGTCGCCGGGCCACACCTGCTGGTGCTGCGGACACCGGTGAATCTCCGCGGGCGGGACATGCGCACGGTCGGCAAGTTCAGGGTGCGCAAGGGCCAGCGCATTCCTTTCGTGCTGGCCTACGGCCCCTCGCACCTCGACGCCCCGCCGGCGCTCGACCATGACGGCGCGCTGCTCGAGACCGAAGGCTTCTGGACGCAATGGTCGAAGGTCTGCCGCGCCAGTCCGAAATGGTCCGCCCGCATCATCCGCTCGCTCGTCACGCTCAAGGCGCTCACCTATCGTCCGACCGGCGGCATGGTGGCCGCGGCGACGGCGTCGCTGCCCGAGCAGATCGGCGGTCCGCGCAACTGGGACTACCGCTATTGCTGGCTACGCGATGCGACGTTCACGCTGCTCGCCTTCCTGAACGCAGGCTTCCTGGAGGAAGCCAATACCTGGCAGCACTGGCTGATGCGCGTCATCGCCGGCTCGCCGTCGCAGCTGCAGACCATGTACGGCGTCGCGGGCGAACGGCGCCTCGACGAATGGATCATCGACTGGCTCGACGGCTACGAAGGCTCCAAGCCAGTTCGCATCGGAAACGCGGCCGCCTTCCAGCTCCAGCTCGACATCTTCGGCGAGCTTGCCGACGTGATGACCCAGGCGGCCCGCGGCGGGCTTCCTCCCGCGCCGAGGCGCGGCGAGCTGCGGGAGGCGATTCTCGGTCACCTCGAGAAGGCCTGGCGCGAGCCCGATGAGGGCATCTGGGAAGTCCGCGGACCGGCGCAGCATTTCACCCATTCCAAGGCGATGGCGTGGGTTGCCTTCGACCGGGCCTCGAAGAGCACGACGGCGCATCCCAAGGACCTCAAGCGCTGGAAAGCGATCGCGGACGAAATCCACGCCGATGTGTGCCGCCTGGGCGTCGACGTCCGGCGCAATTGCTTCGTGCAGTCCTATGGCTCGCAACGGCTCGACGCGAGCTTGCTGATGCTCCCGCTCGTCGGCTTCCTGCCGCCGAGCGACCCGCGCATCAAGAGAACCATCGAGGAGATCGAGAAGCACCTCATGTTCGACGGGCTGGTGATGCGCTACCAGACCGAGTCCGGCGTCGACGGACTGCCGCCCGGCGAGGGCGCCTTTCTCGCCTGCAGCTTCTGGCTCGCGGACAATTACGTTCTGTCCGGCAGGCTGGCCGCCGCGACGCGCCTGTTCAACCGGCTTGCGGCACTCGCCAACGATGTGGGCCTTTTCGCCGAGGAATACGATCCGCGCGCGAAGCGCATGCTGGGAAACTTTCCGCAGGCCTTCTCCCATGTCGCGCTCGTCAACACTGCGCTCAACCTGATGCACGCCCATGACGCACGCAAGAAAAAGAAGCCGGAAAAGAAGCAAGTCCTCCGCCACAGGCACTGAGCGCTTGCGGATCCTCGCCATCGACATCGGCGGCACGGGCCTGAAGGCCGCGGTGATCGACAAGGACGGACGCTTCGTCTCGGAGAGGAAGCGCATCCCGACGCCCGATCCCTGCCCGCCCAAGGTGATGCTGAAGGCGCTCGACGCGCTCGTCGCGGACCTGCCGCGCTTCAACCGGATCTCGATCGGCTTCCCCGGCTATGTGAAGAAGGGCTGCATCGTGACCGCGCCCCATTTCGGGACGAAACGCTGGAAAGGCTTTCCGCTCGAGGCCGTTCTCTCGAAGAGATTGCGCGCGCCGGCAAAGCTGATGAACGACGCCGACATGCAGGGCCTCGCGGTCATATCCGGCAAGGGGCTGGAATTCGTCATCACGCTCGGCACCGGCTTCGGCAGCGCGTTCTTCAAGGACGGAGAGGCGTTGCCGCATATCGAGATCGCCCACATCCCCGTGCGCCACGGCATGGATTACGACGCCTATGTCGGCGACAAGGCGCGCAAGAAGATCGGCAAGGCGCACTGGAACCGCCGCGTCAAGCGCGTCATCCCGATCATGGAGACGCTCCTGAACTACGACCGGCTGCTGATCGGCGGCGGGAACGCGAAGCGAATCGCATTCCGGCTGCCCAGGAACGCGCGCATCGTCTCCAACGATGCCGGTATCGAGGGCGGTGCCGCGTTGTGGCACAAGCTGTCCGGGCGTTCTCTTGTCGCACGCCGGTACGGAACGGCCTGAGGCTTTGCGCGTTTGCGCCAGACGCCCTTGCGGGGAAATTTTTTCTGCACGGCAGGCCGGCCTTCGGCCTACATTCCGACACGGCGGCGCGGCTTCATCCGGGGCACAGGTCGAAACGCCTGACATTGCTCCAGCGATTGTCCAGTAACGCATGATGAATGACGCCGATTTGAAGATCGATCTCGAAACGGCCGCGCTGTTCTTCGACATAGACGGCACGCTGCTCGATCTCGCCCCCACGCCGGATCTCGTCGAGATCCCGGCCGGCATGCACGGCCTGCTCGAGCAGCTGTTCGCGGCGACCGGCGGTGCGACGGCGTTCCTCACGGGCCGCTCGATCGCGGCCGTGGACAAATTGTTCGCGCCGTTGCGCCTTCCCGCCGTCGGCGGCCATGGCGCCGAATTCCGGCTCGCGCCCGACATGCAGGTCGAGCGCGCGGCACCGCTTCCCGAAAACCTGCGGCACGGCCTGAAAGATCTCGAAAGAATCGCGCCCGGCATCATCGTCGAAGACAAGGTCTCGACGCTTTCGGTGCATTACCGGCTTGCGCCGGAAGCCGGGCCGATCCTGAAACGCGCGCTCGACGAACAGCGCCCGCGGCTCAAGGCCTCCGGCCTGCAGCTGCTGCTCGGCAAGGAGATCATCGAGATCAAGCCGAGGCTCTTCAACAAGGGCACCGGTCTCCTGCGCATGCTGCACGCGGGCGCTTTCAGGGGCCGCACGCCGGTGTTCTTCGGCGACGACACGACCGACGAAGACGCGTTTCGCGTGCTGCCGGAGCTGGGCGGCATCGGGATCTCCATCGGGCGGTCGATCGAAGGCGCCCAGTACATGTTCGAGACTCCAACGCAATTGCGCGCCTTCCTTCAGGGCTTCGCGCGGGTCAACGGGAGCGGTTGATGCAGACACTCGATCTCGCGGTGCTCGGAAACGGACGCACCGCCGCCCTGGTGGACACCCAGGGCCGCATCGTGTGGTGGTGCTTTCCGCGCTTCGACGGCGATCCGATCTTCTCGCGCCTGCTCGCGGGCGACGAGGAGAAAGGCTTCACCGATATCGTCCTCGACAAGCAGGTCGAGAGCCGCTCGGAATATCTGCGCAACACCGCAATCGTCGTCACCACGCTGATCGCGGAAGACGGCTCTTCCGTCCGCATCACCGATTTCGCGCCGCGCTTCCAGAATTTCGGCCGCACGCTGCGCCCGCCGCAGCTTTTCCGCACCATCGAACCGGCGGGCATGCCGCGCGTCACCATCCGCTTCCGCCCGACGCAGAATTACGGCGAGCCGATCGCGCGCCACGTGCCGGGCTCCAGCCATATCCGCTACGGCGCGCCCGAACCCGTCATCCGTCTCACCACGGACGCGCCGCTTTCCTACATCGAGCACGAGGCGTCTTTCGCGCTGACGCGGCCGGTGCACATGGTGTTCGGCTCCGACGAGCCCTTCATGGGCGATATCGGCCAGACGGTGCGCGAATTCGCAGACCGCACGCGAGACTACTGGCTCGAATGGGTGCGCCGCCTCTCCATCGCCTATGACTGGCAGGAGGTGATGATCCGCGCCGCCATCACGCTCAAGCTCTGCAATTTCGAGGAGACCGGCGGCATCGTGGCCGCGCTCACGACTTCCATACCGGAGTCGCCGCATTCGGGCCGCACCTGGGACTACCGCTATTGCTGGCCGCGTGACGCCTATTTCGTGGTCAAGGCGCTGAACCGCATCGGCGCGACGCGCACGATGGAGGACTTCATCTCGTTCTTCCTGAGCGCGACCGACGAGACGGGCCCGATCAGGCCCGTCTATGCAATCGTTCCGGGCGAGCCGCTGCACGAATGCATCGTGCCCCATCTCAAGGGTTTCGACGGCCATGGACCCGTGCGCATCGGCAACCAGGCCGCCGAGCAAGTGCAGCACGATGCGTATGGCAGCATCATTCTTTCGGCGATGCCGATGTTCTTCGATCGCCGCCTGCCGCGGCCGGGCGACGAGGCGTTGTTCCACCGTCTGGAGGTCCTGGCCGGCAAGGCGGCGGAACTCGCGCTCGAGCCCGACGCGGGGATCTGGGAATATCGCGGCAGGAAACGCATCCACACGCATTCCGCGGCGATGTGCTGGGCAGGCGTCAGCCGCGCCGGTGCCATCGCCGCGCGCCTGGGCTTCGCCGACCGTGCGCGCCACTGGAACAGCCTCGCCGAAATGATCGGCAACGTCATCGTCGAGCGAACCTGGAACGCGCGCCGCGGCGCGTTCTCAGCCGCGGTCGACACCGATGACCTCGATGCGAGCGTGCTGCTGCTGCCGGAACTCGGCCTGATCGATGCGAAGGATCCGCGCTTCGTCTCGACGGTTAACGCCGTCGAAAAGGAACTTGTCCGCGGCGGGCACGTTATGAGGTATGCGGCCGAAGATGATTTCGGGCTGCCCGAGACCGCATTCCTCGTGTGCCGCTTCTGGTTGATCGATGCACTCTGGCAACTGGGCCGGATCGAAGATGCCCGCGATCGGTATCGCGATGCGGTGGGATACCGCAACCATTACGGGCTCCTGTCGGAAGACATTCATCCGGCGTCGGGCGCGCTGTGGGGCAATTTTCCGCAAACCTACTCCATGGCGGGCCTGATCTTGAGCGCAATGCGCCTGTCGCGCAGCTGGGAGGACCGGTATTGGCACGCGTCATCATAATCTCGAACCGCGTTGCGCTGCCGAAGCCGGGCGGCGTGCACCCGGGCGGGCTCGAGGTCGCGCTGCGCGCCACGCTGCGGCACCAGAACTGCGTCTGGCTCGGCTGGAGCGGCGAGGTGAAGCGCAAACGGGATGTGCGCACGCAGACGATCACGCACGACAACGTCACCTATGTCGTGACCGACCTGACGCGCCCCGATTTCGAGGAATACTACAACGGCTTCGCCAATCGCGTGCTGTGGCCGGTGCTGCATTACCGTCTCGACCTTGCGGAGTTCTCGCGCCGCGATCTTTCGGGCTATCTGCGCGTCAATGACCACTTCGCCGACGAGCTCCACAAGATCCTGAAACCCGACGACGTCGTCTGGGTGCACGACTACCACCTGATGCCGCTGGCGAAAGCCATTCGCATGCGCGGCCACAACAACCGCATCGGCTTCTTCCTGCACATCCCGCTGCCGCCGCCGGAAGTGCTGACCGCGATGCCCAATCACGAGCAGCTGATCTCGGGTCTCTGCCACTACGATCTCGTGGGCTTCCAGACGGACGGCGACGCCGCCAATTTCGCGCGTTACCTCGCAGCAGAGCTCGGCACGCCGCTGCATCTCTCGCGCGCCATCGGCAATGGCGAGCGCCAGGTGCGGATCGGCACCTTTCCGGTCGGGATCGAGACGGAGGATTTCAGCCGCCGCGCCCGCCGTGCCGCGAGGTCGTCCTTCGTCAAGCGCGTGCGCCAGAGCGTGCCCGGTTCGCTGATGATCGGCGTAGACCGGCTCGACTACTCCAAGGGACTGACGCTCAGGCTCGACGCCTTCGACCGGTTCCTCAAGACGAATCCGGAGTGGCACAGGAAGATCACCTATCTGCAGATCACGCCCAAGAGCCGCGGCCAGATCACCGAATATGCGCAGATGCAGCAGCTCGTCGACACGGCGGCGGGCCGCATCAACGGCACCTATGGCGACGCCTCCTGGGCGCCGGTGCGTTACGTGAACCGCGCCTACAGCCGCACCGCGCTCGCGGGTCTCTATCGTTCCTCGCGCGTCGGCATCGTCACGCCGTTGCGCGACGGGATGAACCTCGTCGCAAAGGAGTATGTGGCCGCGCAGGATGAAACCAATCCGGGCGTGCTGGTGCTCTCGCGCTTTGCCGGCGCCGCGGCGGAATTCAAGTCGGCGCTGCTGGTCAATCCCTACGACCCCGAGGCCGTCGCGTCCGCGATCCTGCGCGCGCTCGAGATGCCGCTCGAGGAGAGAAAGCAGCGCCACGCGGCGCTGTGGCGCGCGCTGCGCGACAACGATATCGCGACCTGGGGCGAACGGTTCCTCGCAACACTGACGGATCCGGGCCGCCGTGCCGGCGCGCAGAACCGCCGCGGCCCGGAACGACGGCCGCCGCTGCCCGCGCCGCGTCCGCACGGTTTCAGTTCAGCCGCGGAGTGAAATCCACGTTGCCCCTCCGCCTGCCGGAAGGGCCTTGGAAACGCGCCGACGGCCAACAGCATCGCTCATCGCTTCCATCCCTGCGCTGAAGGCGCAAGTTCAGAACTCTCGCGGCGGCCGTGGAGTGATCAGGACTTTGCGGCGCGGGACTGACGCCAACGCGTCACAACCCGGTCGGTGTCAAGCGTGGCGAGATTTGTCGGAGGGCCTTCCACCGCGGTCGCGTTGAACCTGGCGATTTCGACATTGAGCGCGGCGATGCGAAGCCTGACGGTCTCTTCATCGTCGACGGTGTCGATGGCGGCGAGTTCTCTTTCCACCTTGCGGCGCAGTTCGAGCGAAGGCGGTGTCACCGAGGCTCCCTCGCGTTCGAGCAACTGCTTGACCCACCAATCCAGATCGTTTCCCTGACCGATGTTCGCCAGGGGCTTTCCGGCTCCGGGCAGATTGTCGAAGGCCCCTTCGCGCATGGCCGCGCTGATCTGTGCCTCGATCCACGATCCGACGCTCGTACCGGGTGGTTTGCGTTCCGTCATTCGTGCTCCTCGCAAGGGACCATGCCCGGGCACGGCCCGCCAGGCAGGCGACAGGATGCGTCTGTCCTGGAATCAGACTACGCAATGTCCCAGGTCATGCTTTTGGCGATACTGCGAACGATAGCGCCATAAGTTGGGACTCTGGGAGGGGGAAGCCGCGATCACAAGGACCTTCGCTTCACGGCCGTCCTTCCGCGCGATGTGGCCAATCGCTCAGATGTTTTACGGCGAAGAATTTCGCCGTTACGATGATGCGAGACGGCCGTCCCCGGCGCAAAATGTTCAGCGATCGGCCTTCGTGAACAGCCGCGCCTGTCTTCCGAGCTTCGTCATCAGCGCATCGAAGGTCTTGCGTTCTGCCGGCGTGAGCGCCGAGAGGAACGCTTCCTCCAGATGCAGCGCGAGCGGCACGATCTCGTCGTAGATCGCGCGGCCCTTGGCCGAAAGCTGCAGGCGCGTCACGCGGCCGTCTTCGCCGTCGGCTTCCTTCTGGATGCGCCTTGCCATGAGAAGACGCGCCACGGCACGGCTCACCTGCACCTTGTCCATGGCGGTGCGTTCGGCAACTTCGCGCGCCGAGAGGCCGGGCGTGCCGCCCAGGACCGCCATCACGCGCCACTCGGGAATGGTGAGATCGAAACGCTCGGAATATTCGCTCGCGATCGCGCCCGAGACGCGATTGGAGAGCACCGAAAGCCGATAGGGCACGAAGCTGTCGAGATCGAGCCTCGGCTGCAGTTTCCGCGCGGCGGAATCACTCGGCATCGGGCTGGTTCTTCGGAAGCGCCGCGTCGAAGGCGGGATGGGTGAGGGCCCGCGCTTCGATCCTAACGAGCGTCGGATAAGGCGAAAGATCGAGCTCGACGCGGCGCGCGTTGGCCATCTGCGGGATGAGGCAGATATCGGCGAGGGTCGGCGTGTCGCCGTGGCAATAGCGGCCCGTCTCCTTCGATCGCGCGAGCATCGTTTCGAGCGCCTCGAAGCCCAGGCGGATCCAGTGCCGCTGCCAGCGGATCTGGGCCTTCGCATCGGCCTTGAATTCCTTCTCCAGATACTGGTTCACGCGCAGATTGGCGATTGGATGGATATCGCAGGCGACCGCGTCGGCGATCTCGCGCACGCGGGCGCGCCCGAAGGGATCTTTCGGCAGGAGCGGCGGCTGCGGCACGATCTCGTCGAGATATTCGACGATCGCCAGCGACTGCGTGATGGTGTGGCCGTCATGGACGAGCGCGGGGATCAGCTTGTGCGGATTGATCGCCTCGAAGTCGGGCCTGTGCTGCTCGCCGCCGTCGCGGCGCAGATGCACGAATCTGAGCTCCGGCTTGATGCCCTTGAGGTTGAGCGCGATGCGGGTGCGGAAGGCGGCGGAGGAGCGGAAATAGCCGTAAAGGACAAAATCAGCGCTCATAACGCTTCACCTCCTGGTCGATCGCGCCGAAGAGTGAATGTCCGCCGCTGTCGAACATCTCGATCCGCACGCGGTCGCCGAATTTCATGAACGGAGTCTTCGGCGCGCCGCCCGCGATCTGTTCCAGCGTGCGCCGCTCCGCGATGCAGCAGGAGCCGTGGCTCGTATCCTTGTTCGACACGGTTCCTGAGCCGACAATCGAGCCTGCGCCGAGCGATCGCGTCCTTGCCGCGTGCGCGATGAGGTCCGCGAAGGAGAACGTCATGTCGACGCCCGCGTTCGGCGCGCCGAACTTCGCGCCGTTGAACGTGACGGTGAGCGGCAGGTGGACCTTGGCGGCGCGCCATGCATCGCCCAGCTCGTCAGGCGTGATCGCCACCGGCGAGAATGCGCTCGCGGGTTTCGACTGGAAGAAACCGAAATTCTTCGCGAGCTCCGCCGGGATCAGGTTCCTGAGCGACACGTCATTGACGAGCATCAGGAGCTTGATGTGTTTGCCGGCATCGGCTGCCTGCGTGCCCATGGGCACGTCGTCCGTGATGACCGCGATCTCGGCCTCGAAATCGATGCCCCAGGATTCGTCCGCCACCAGGATCGGATCGGCCGGCCCGATGAAGCCGTCGGAGCCGCCCTGGTACATCAGGGGATCGGTCCAGAACGACGGCGGCATCTCGGCGCCGCGCGCTTTGCGCACCAGCTCGACATGGGTGACGTAGGCGGAGCCGTCGGCCCATTGATAGGCGCGCGGCAGAGGCGCGGCGCAGGCCGTCGGGTTGAATGTCTTTGCGTCGGCAGCCTCGCCGCGGTTCAGGATCTCGTAAAGCCGCATCAGCCGCGGCCCGTGAATG
>Ga0335083_10008507_pt1 | contig 12522 bp, 10 predicted proteins | sample Lox_Sample_42_FD_206716 | JGI IMG/M metagenome (GOLD analysis project Ga0335083, IMG submission 206716) | Soil microbial communities from Loxahatchee National Wildlife Refuge, Florida, United States - Lox_Sample_4.2 | ecosystem: Environmental > Terrestrial > Soil > Wetlands | place: USA... | reverse complement strand
AACCTCAGCTGCGGAGGGTGTGGTGAAGAACTTCAAAGAGTTCACCGTTTGGCAAAAGGCTCACGAAATGACGCTCATGGTCTACCTGAGGACGCGATCGTTTCCGAAAGAGGAGCTTTACGGTTTGACCAGAAAATTCGCCGATCAACATCCTCGATCGGAGCAAACATCGCGGAAGGGTGCGGCCGACGTTCTGATGGCGAAATGTGCCGGTTTCTGCAGATCGCTCGTGGATCGGCGACAGAAACCGAATAGCATCTGCTCCTGGCACGAGACTTAGATCTTCTGCCAGAGAATGAGTTCATTGAGCTATCCGGAAAGGCTGATGAGATTCAGCGGATGTTGACTGCTTTGATACAGAGATTTCGGCCTACGAAGGCCGTAAGCAACGAGTCGTAGCACTCCAAATCCGCAATTCTTCCGTTGATTTGATTGCTCACAGCTCACAGCTCACCGCTCGCAGCCACTCGAGCGGTAACTTGTTGCATTTGTCGAATTCGTGCTAGCTTCGGGAAGAACTGAGGTCACATTGTCCAAAGGACTTGTCATTGTCGAATCGCCGGCTAAGGCCAAGACCATCCAGAAATATCTGGGTAAGGGATTTTCTGTCGAAGCCTCGCTTGGCCATGTGAAAGATCTGCCGAAGAGCAATCTCGGCGTCGATATCGAAAACGAATTCGATACCGAATATGTCGTCATTCCCGGCAAAGAAAAAGTTGTCGCGAAGCTGAAGAAGCTCGCCGCGTCCGCAGACCAGATATTCCTGGCGCCTGACCCGGACCGCGAAGGCGAGGCCATCGCCGCGCACCTGGCTTCGGAACTCGACGAGAACGGCTCCAAGAAAAAGAAAGCCGCGAAGAAAGCCAAGAAGGGCGAGGACGAGGCGCCTCCGCGCATTCAGCGCGTGACCTTCAACGAAATTACCAAGCGCGCCGTGCAGGCTGCTTTCGAGCATCCCCGGGCGATCGATCAGAATCTTGTCGACGCTCAGCAGGCTCGCCGCGTTCTGGATCGCCTCGTCGGCTATCAGGTCTCTCCTCTTCTATGGGATAAGGTCCGCCGCGGCCTGTCTGCTGGACGCGTGCAGACCGTCGCCCTGCGTCTGATCGTCGAACGCGAGCGCGAGATCAAGGCCTTCGAGAAAGTTGAATATTGGACGATCGACGCCAACCTCGCCGCCAGCAAGCCGCCGGCCTTCGATGCGCGGTTCCTCGGCAAGGGCGAAGAGAAGATCGAAGTCCACAACGGTGAAGAAGCCGAAAAAATTCGCACGGCTCTCGAGAAAGCGGACTGGCTTGTCCGTTCCGTCGACAAGAAAGAACGCCGCCGCAACCCGGCTCCGCCTTTCACGACCAGCAAATTGCAGCAGGATTCCTCGCGCAAGCTGCGCTTCAGCGTGAAGCGCACGATGATGATCGCGCAGCGCCTGTATGAAGGCGTGGAACTCGGCGAAGAAGGCCAGGTCGGCCTGATCACCTACATGCGTACCGATTCGACTCGCGTGGCCCCTGAAGCGATCACCGAAGTCCGCGAATATGTCGGAAAAGAATATGGCGCGCCATATCTGCCCGAACAGCCGAACACGTTCAAAGAAAAGAAAGATGCGCAGGGAGCGCACGAAGCCATCCGTCCGACGTCGGCGATGCGCAATCCCGATTCGATCAAGCAATATCTGAAAGAAGATGAGTTTAAGGTCTACAAGCTCATCTGGCAGCGCTTCGTGGCTTCGCAAATCACACCCGCCGTTTTCGACCAGACCACGGTCGACATCGATGCGAAGAGTGGAAGCGAAAGCTTCTGGTTCCGCGTAACCGGATCGGTACTCAAATTCGACGGCTTCCTCAAAGTCTACGAAGAATCGAAAGACGGCAAGGACGAAGAAGATGAGGAACTGAAGCACAAGCTGCCACCGATGGAGGCTGGGCAAAAGCTGACGTTGAAGGAACTGAAGCCGGAGCAACACTTCACCGAGCCGCCTCCGCGCTTCAACGAAGCGTCGCTGGTGAAGGAACTCGAAGAGCGCGGGATCGGCCGCCCTTCAACATATGCCGCGATTCTCACCACCATCCAGGAACGGCAGTACGTGCAGAAAATTGGCGGCAAGTTCGTGCCGACTGAAATCGGCCTGGTCGTCACCGACCTGCTGGTGGAAAACTTCCGCGACATATTCGATCCCGCGTATACCGCACGTCTCGAACAGGAACTCGACGAAATCGAAGAGGGCAAAGAGAAGTGGACCGACGCGATGGCCGAGTTCTACAAGAAATTCCAGAAAGATCTCAAATATGCCGAAAAGCATATGGAGAACATCAAGCGGATGGAGAAGCCCACAGACGAAAAATGCGAGCGCTGTGGCTCACCGCTGGTGATCAAGTGGGGCAAGCATGGATCGTTCTACGCTTGCAGCACGTACGATAAGGAAGATCCAAACACCTGCACGTTCACCAAAGAAAATCCGATCAACCTGCCCGACCTCGATTCTGCGGACGTGCAGGAGACCGGCGCTGCCGAAGAGTACTGCGAGAACTGCGGCCGCGTGATGGTGCTGAAGCGCGGGCGCTTCGGGCAGTTCATGGCGTGCACGGGATATCCCGATTGCAAGACCACGCGGCGGCTGGATCAGGGCAAGAAAGTTCCTGATATCCCGCTCGACGAGCCTTGCCCGAAATGCGGCCGCAACATGATGATCCGCCATGGTCGCTACGGCGAATTCACTGCGTGCAGCGGCTATCCCGATTGCAAGTACGTAAAGCAGAACTTCATCGGCGTGAAGTGCCCGGACTGCAAAGACGGTGACCTGGTCGAGAAGCGTGCGCGTAAGGGCAACACGTTCTACGGCTGCGGAAATTATCCGAAGTGCAAGTTCACTTCAGCCCACAAGCCGATCGCGGAAAAGTGCCCGAGTTGCGGCAGCGAGTATCTGGTCGAGAAGAATCTCAAGGCCGGTCCGGTGATCGCCTGCCCGAACAAAGAGTGCGACTACGAGCGCGCCGCTCCGCCGCCTCCACCGGGAGCGGAAGCTGCGGCTACAACCACTGCTTGACAGCATTGAGTAATTGGGAAATCTGGTAATTGAGAAATTGGAAACCGGCGACAGCAAGGATTGTCGCGGCAAGCAAAACGACTTTCAATTGCTCAATCCTTTGATGCCTGATTTCCCATTCCCAGGAGACTCCCATGGCCAAGAAGCCCACCCATGCCGACGCCCAGCTCATCCTTCAACTCTACGATCTTCGCCGCGAAGCCGAGATGCGCAAAGCGCGTGCATGGTGGGTGGCCTTCGATCCCCGGACTGCCGACGATTTTCTAAAGGTGGCGAGGGCTCTTGGCACGCAGGAAAACTCCTGGTTGCGGCAGGTGAGCGGTTACTGGGGCATCGTGTGCTCGTTTGTGATTTCCGGCGTGCTGAATGAAGAGCTTTTCCTGGCGCCCGGTTTCAGTGGAGAGTTGTTCTTGATCTATTCCAAAATCCATCCCATCGTCAAAGATCTGCGGCGGGAACTGAAAGATCCTGAATTCTTCCTGAATGTCGAGAAGACCGTGACTCGCACGAAGTGGGGCAGGAATCGCCTCGAGTTCATGATCAAGCGGGTTGAGTCCATGCGCCAGCGCCTGGCCGAACAGCAAAAGTCGAACTGAAGCGGGAAAATCCGGCTCTTCCTTCTGTTATCCTAATTCGCTGTGCGAATGATCTGGTGGTTTCTGATCCTGGGCGTTAGCACACTGGTTGTCGTGTGCGTGGCCATCGCCCTGTTCGTGCACCTGCGGCGGCATTTGCAGAAGTCGCACGCTTCGCACGAGCACGATCCCGACCACGGGCATTGAAAGGGAAGCAATGGCAAAGTCACTGAGCCAAACCATTTCGACTCCGCAGGAGCGCTTTGTTGAAGCCTCGCGGCAAGTCGCGCTGATCGTGGGTGCAAGCCTGTTTATTGCGCTGTGCGCGCGCGTCACGATTCCATTGATGCCGCTGACGCCGGTTCCGCTGACAGTTCAGAACATGGGCGTACTGCTCGTTGGCCTGCTGCTCGGCTCGCGCCGTGGATTTGCCGCACTTGCTCTTTATCTCGCGGAAGGCGCCGTCGGACTGCCTGTCTTCAGCCCCACCGGTCCCGGAGGAATCGCTCAGATCATGGGCGCAACCGGCGGCTTCCTGATCGCATATCCATTCGTGGCGTTTCTCGCCGGCTACATTTTCGAGCGGGGCGTGAAGACTTTCGCGCGCGCCGCAGTCGCTGGGATCGCCGCCGAAGTGCTGCTGTTCGCAGGCGGCTTAAGCTGGCTCTACGTTGCCACGCACTCCCTCGCGAAGGCCGCCTACCTGGGCCTGTACTGGTTCGTCGCCGCGGAAGTGATCAAAGTCATGCTCGCGGCCGGGATCGCATCGCGCTGGCAGCGCGGCGCAAGAAGCTAACCCTGGGAGTTCAAAAACTAAATGACCGCAGTTTCCGAAACCACCAACGCGACCGGCGCCAACGCCTCCGCTGAAGTTCGCGAGATCACCGTCGCGCACAGTCCCGATTCCGACGACGCCTTCATGTTCTACGGCCTCGCCACGCACAAAGTCCGTACGCCCGGCCTGCGTTTCACGCACACCCTCTGCGACATCGAGACGCTCAACCAGAAGGCGCGCGATGGGGTCTATGACGTGAGCGCGATCTCGTTTCACGCCTATCCCTACCTGCAGGACAAGTACGCGCTCATGGCTTGCGGAGGCAGTGTCGGCGAAGGCTACGGCCCCATGGTCGTTTCGCCGCGCCCCTTCACACAGGGCGAAATTAAAACCAAAAAGATCGCCGTGCCGGGAACGCTGACCACAGCCTATCTCGCGCTACAACTTTTCGCGCCGGGAGTCGAGACCGAAGTCGTTCCGTTCGACCAGATCATCCCGCAGGTGCTCGAAGGCAAATACGAAGCCGGCCTGATCATTCACGAAGGCCAGCTTACCTACGACAAGTCCGGCCTCCATCGCATCGTCGACCTCGGCAAGTGGTGGCAGAAGGTTACCGGCCTGCCCCTTCCGCTCGGAGGCAACGCGATCCGCCGGGCACTCGGTCCGCAGCTGATGTCCCAGGCCACACAGGCGTTGCGCGAGAGCATTCAGTACGGGCTCGATCATCGCGAAGAGGCTCTCGCTTATGCCATGCAGTTCGCCCGCGATCTCGACACCCAATCCGCCGACAAGTTCGTCGGCATGTATGTGAACGAGCGCACTCTTGATTACGGCGCCGACGGACGCGAAGCCGTCCGCCGCCTGCTCGACATGGGACACAAGGCCGGCATCATCGGGCCGGAAGCGAAAGTGGATTGGGTGTAAAAAGCTCTTGGCCATTGGCTCTTAGCTCTTGGCCAAGGGCTTCAGATTTGCAGGTACGGTCGAGATCTGCTCGCCCGCTGTTGCAATCGAAAGTCGGAAAGTCCCAACCCCAATAGCTAAAAGCCAATGGCCAGGAGCCAAAACACCCTCCTCATCGACGCCGACGACACGCTCTGGGAAAACAACGTCTACTTCGAGCGCGCGATCGCAAAATTCATCTCGTTCCTCAATCACCACGAGTTCACCGCTGAGCAGGTGCGCGCAGTCCTGAATGACGTCGAGCGGGAGTGCATCGTGAAGCACGGGTACGGCCTGCACAGCTTCTCTCACGCGCTTGCTGACACCTTCGAGCGCCTGAGTCCGCAATCGGTTACTGCGGAGCTCCATGCGCAGGTGCGAAGCTTTGCGCTGAGCATCGAGAATCATGCGATTGAAATGCTGCCAGAGGTCCCGCAGACGCTCGAGGAATTGGCACAACGCAATCGCCTGATCCTCGTCACCAAAGGCGCGCACACCGAGCAGTCGGGCAAAGTTGAACGCTCGGGACTGAAGCAGCACTTCGAAGCGGTAGAGATCGTGGCCGAGAAAAAACCAGCCGTCTATTCCGAACTGGTGGTCAAACATGGCCTGCAGCCCAATCAGACCTGGATGATCGGCAACAGTCCGCGTTCCGACATCAACCCAGCGCTTGCGGCGGGTTTGCATGCGGTCTTCATCCCTCATGGCGACACCTGGATCCTTGAACACGAGGAAATCAATCCCGCTCCGCCCAACCAGACGCTGCTCATTGTCGGGAAGTTCGCCGAGCTGCGCGAGCATTTCTGATCCCGCGGCACGTAGCCTGAACATTGTCCAAGTTTTTCATGACCCGCCATGTGCGACTTGAGGTCATACCGGCTGTGATTGTTTTGTTCAGTATCCATGGCCCTTTCGTGCCGGAATCACATCCGTCATCATGCAGCCACAGCATCAAACTAACCAACAACTCGCAGCTATCGCCTGGCATTTCATGCGTGGTACGCTCGAAAGTGCTCTGCAGTCCGTAATACCACTTCGTCTGTGGCGATACAGACCAACAATATTCGGCAGACGTTGCAAGCAGTGCAGGCGCTTTCCGATCTTGGCCCCGCGCTAACGGCGGAGCGCGACTTCTCGGAAACCTCGCGTCAGATGCTTTCCGCCGTCATGGAATCGGCGGGCGCCCGCGAGGGCGCTCTCTTTCTCTACAACGACAAGCCGGCCATGCTGACCACCGCTTCCGCGCAGGGATTCGCTCTGATGCCGGAGCCCGCGTTCATCCCGCTCCTGCCCAAGCACGTGCACGCTCTCACCGCGGCGCGTGGCCCCATTGTTCTTAACGCTTCGACCTATTCGGTGTTTCTGAGTTCCAACGGCAATGTTGCGCCGGAATTGTTCAAGTGCCTGGCTCCGCTGAAAGCCGCTGGACGGCTTGCCGGAGTGATCGCGCTCGGCCGGCGTCCGGGCGATGCCACTTACGACGACGTGGAACTGAGCGCGCTCGACACGCTGTGCGTCTACATCGCGCTGGCGGTACAGAACCACGCGCTCACGCAGACCATCGCACAACGTGTCTCGGAAAATCTCCGTCTGATGGCCTCGCTGCACGGCTTCTACGACAACGCCCTCGAAGCCTTCGCCACGGCCATCGACGTGAAGCATGTCAACATCCACGGCCATTCGTTGCGCGTGGGCCGCTACGCCGCCGCCATTGCCGAAGCCATGGGCATGGATTCGAATGAAGTCGCCGCGATCCGCAGTGCCGGCTACCTCCATGACATCGGCAAAGTCGCAGTCGATCGCCGCTTGTTTGGCAAGCCGGGCGCGCTCGATCCCGAAGAATTCCGTGAGATGGCCGATCACACCACCGTCGGCCACCAGATCGTCAGCAGCGTGAATTTTCCCTGGCCGAAGATACCGGAAGCCGTCCGCTGGCATCACGAACGCAGCGACGGCTCCGGCTACCCCGACCAGCTCGCGCAGGACGAAGTGCCCATGGCCGTCCGGATCGTCGGCCTCGCCGACTCGTTTGACGCCATGACCAGCGCGCGTCCGTATCGTGCGCCGCTTTCAGTCGGCGGCGCATTGAGCGAACTGGTTCGGATGGCGCCGCTAAAATTCGATGCCAACGTCGTGCAAGCCCTGCTGATTCAGATCCGACGCGACGCCGTCGGCACCCGCGGCGCGCCCATGCTGGCCGGTATCCCGGTGAACATCGCGGCCAACGACGTCGACCAGCTTGCCGCCACGCTGCAGCACCGCACCTCCCGCGGACGCATGACGCTCACGCCCTAAGTGGCCTGTTTACAATCGCTTCGATCTGCATCGGTCGCGCAACTTTTTCCCGCGGCGAGGGTTCATAATCACAGTACTCAGTCCTTCCCGCGATTCCCATGCGATCCGGCTTCGGCAAGCTGCTCCTGTTGCTCCTCTTGTTGGCCTCGGTGTGCGCGGCTCCGGAGCTGCTCGCGCGCAGGAAGGAAAAGCCGGCAGAATCCCCGTCGATCGAGCGTAAGCGTGCCGTACATGCGCTCAATCGTTTGACCTTCGGCGCGCGGCCCGGAGACTTGCAACAAGTCACCGCGACCGGCGTAGACGCGTGGATCGATCAGCAACTTCATCCGGAAAAAATTTCTGATTCCCCGGTCGAAGCCCGGCTCGCACCGTTTCGCACCCTGCGCATGAGCCCGCGCGAACTGGTGGAAGAATTTCCCGACAACGAGATGATCAAGCGCGTCATGGATGGCAAGAAATCGATGCCTTCCGATCCCGCGCGCCGCGCTGTGTTCCAGGTCCAGATTGCGCGGCTGCAGGATAAGAAAGAGCGCAAGGCGGAAGCTGCCAGTGCGGCTGTTGCGAAGCCGGGGCAAGCTGCTGCTGCGGAGAGCAAGCCCGCCGGCGCCGATACGACGGCCAGGACGGAAGCGGAACTTGCCGCGGCGGCGGCGGCGGATTCTGCCTCGACCGCCGCGATGTCCTCAATGCCCAGTTCGAAATCCGGGGCCGCGGCCGGCGGCATTCCCTCGGCAGACGCAAGTCCGGTCGACGAAGCCGAAGCCCGCAAGCGTGAAGACCGCCTTTACGCCGACTTGAAAGCGCAGAGCCTGGTCGATCTGCCGCCGGCCCAGCGCTACAAACAAATTCTGGCCATGTCAGCCGATGAGCAGGTCGCCTTCGCCGACAACCTGCGCGGCGGCAAGGGTCAGGAGTTCCTTGAAGGCCTCGACCCAAAGCAAAAAGAAATGCTGCAGGCGATGAACAATCCGCAGGCCCTGGTCGCCGATGAGCTGATTCAGGCCAAACTCCTGCGCGCCATCTACAGTCAGCGCCAGCTTCAGGAAGTCATGACCGATTTCTGGTTCAACCACTTCAACGTCTTCATCAACAAAGGGGCCGACCGCGTGCTGCTCACCAGCTACGAACAGGATGTGATCCGTCCGCATGCGCTCGGAAAATTTGAGGACCTTCTCGTGGCGACCGCGAAGAGTCCGGCGATGCTCTTTTATCTCGACAACTGGTTGAGCGTCGGGCCGGATTCGCTGCAGGCGACCGGCATGTCCGCCCGCCCGCGCCGCAGGCCGCCGCCAAAAGCGAAGAAGAAAAATGGCGGTCTCAACGAAAACTATGGCCGCGAGTTGCTCGAACTCCACACACTCAGCGTCAACGGCGGATACTCACAGCGTGACGTCACCGAAGTCGCGAAAGTCTTCACCGGGTGGACCATCGAAAAGCCCTTGGAAGGTGGAGGCTTCAAGTTCGATCCGCGCATGCACCAGCCCGGCCCGAAATTTGTCCTCGACCATCGCATCAAGCCCGGCGGTGAAGCTGAGGGCCGGGAAGTGTTGCATCGCCTCGCGACGAGTCCAAAGACCGCGCAGTTCATTTCGCTGAAGCTTGCCCAGCGATTCGTTTCCGACGATCCACCGCCCGCGCTCGTCGACCGCATGGCGAAAACATTCGAGAAGAAAAAGGGCGACATTAGGGAAGTCTTGAGCACGCTGTTCCATTCGCCCGAATTTTGGGACGACTCCGCCTACCGCGCCAAAGTGAAGACGCCGCTCGAATACGTTGCCTCCGCCGTGCGCGCGACCGGCGCGGAAGTCGATGATGCTATGCCGCTCGCCCGGCAGATCGCCTTCATGGGCATGCCGCTTTATGCGGCGCAACCGCCGACTGGCTATTCAATGAAGGCTGAAACTTGGGTCAGTTCATCGTCGCTGCTGAGTCGCATGAACTTTGCCATCGCCTTCACAGGAGGCAAAATCAAGGGTGTCCACGCCAACGCCGCGCAACTTGCTGGAGACGACTCCGTCGACCCTGCGTCCATACTTTCGAACATCGAGACCGTGCTCCTCGCGTCCGACGTTTCGAAGCAGACACATGATTCCATCGTCTCTCAACTTGCAGCGCCCGCAAAGGCTTCGGGCCAGACGAATCAGCCTGCTCAAGGCCATGCGATGCAGGACCAAACTCCTCAGGATTCTCTTGTGAAGAAGCAGATAACATCATCTCTGGAGAAGAAGCCACAGCAGGACACGCGCCCTGTGCTGGCGCCCGACGCGAGCCTGATGGCAGGCTTGCTCTTGGGCTCCCCGGAATTTCAAAGAAGGTAAACGAGTTTTGTTGATACGTGTACTGTGAGACAAGCGCTAAACGCAAGAGCTAGAAGCTAGCAGCTAGAAGCCAGGAGCTGTCCCATGCCAACTCGCCGCGTATTCCTTCGCAACAGCGCTCTCGCCGTGGTCGGCACGGCGACCGTCCCGAGCTTCCTCACGCGCGCAGCTTTCGGCGCGATTGACTCAGGCACTCGCACGAAGCGGTTGGTCGTGATCTTTCAGCGCGGCGCTGCCGACGGATTGAATATCGTCGTCCCGCATGCGGAATCCCAGTACTACGCGATGCGGCCCAGCATCAACATCCCGAAGAAATCCGTGCTCGACCTTGATGGCTTCTTCGGCCTGCATCCATCGCTCGCGCCCTTTCAGCCGCTATGGCGGCAGAAGCATCTCGCGATCGTGCATGCGGCCGGTTCGCCCGACATCACGCGCTCCCACTTCGACGCGCAGGATTTCATGGAAACCGGGACGCCCGGCATCAAGTCCACCGAAGATGGCTGGCTCAATCGCTGCATCCACAATCTCGCCGAACAGCAGAAGTCGCCGTTCCGCGCGATCGCGTTGGGTTCATCTGTGCCGCGCATTCTTTCCGGCTCCGAGCCTGCGGTGGCAATGTCGAACATCAACGACTTTTCAGTCGGCGGAAAAAATCCGAAACCATCGGTCGCCGCCAGCGCCTTCGAAGCCATGTATGACCAATCGTCTGACAGCGTGCTGCATGGCACTGGCGAAGAAACCTTCGACGCAGTGAAGATGCTCAAGGCCGCCGATCCCGGCAAATACGCGCCCGCCGCCGGCGCGAATTATCCCAAGGGACGTTTCGGCGAGAGCCTGCGCCAGCTCGCGCAGCTCATCAAAGCCAATCTCGGCGTGCAGGTCGCCTTCGCCGATATCGGTGGCTGGGATCATCACGTAAATGAAGGCTCGACGCAGGGCCAGCTCGCCAACGTACTCGGAGATTTCTCGCAATCGCTCGCGGCGTTCTGGACGGATCTCGGAGACCTAGCGGAAGACACGATCGTCATCACGATGTCGGAGTTCGGCCGCACCGCGCGCGAAAACGGCAACCGCGGCACCGATCACGGCCACGCCAACGTGATGTTCGTGCTTGGAGGGCCAGTGAGGGGCGGCAAAGTCTACGGACGCTGGCCAGGACTCGATCAGTCGCAACTCTACGAAGGCCGCGACCTGGCACTCACCACCGATTTTCGGCAGGTGATCGGCGAGGCCGTCGCGAGGCATCTTGGGAACACGAATCTCGCAAGCGTGTTTCCGGGATACGAGAATCAGCCGGGGAAGTTCTTGAGGTTTCTCGGATAAGCCTTAGGGCTGACGCCTGACGCGCTATTTCGGCTGCAGCGTCTGCGCGATCATCACCTGACGCTTAAAGTGTTCGACCATGTTCGGATCGAGCCGCACTTCGGTCGGCTTCCTGGCCAGCGTCATGGTGTCGATCTTGTCCTGCAGTTTGAGCAGCGCGTAGAAGAGATTCTCCGGACGCGGCGGGCATCCGGTCACGTACACATCGACCGGGACAATCTTATCCACGCCCTGCAGCACCGCATAGGTATTGAACGGGCCGCCCACCGACGAGCACGCTCCCATCGAGATCACCCACTTCGGGTCGGGCATCTGGTCGTAGATGCGCTTGACCACCGGCGCCATCTTCAGCGTCACGGTTCCAGCCACGATCATCAGGTCGCTCTGCCGGGGGCTGGGACGAAACACCTCCGACCCGAAGCGCGCGATATCGAACCGCGCCGTCGACGACGCGATCATCTCGATCGCGCAGCACGCCAGGCCAAACGTCATCGGCCACACCGCCGACTTGCGTGCCCAGTTGAACACGTAGTCAACCGTGCTGATCATGAAATTCTTTTCGAATTTATTCTGCAGCCAGCCCATGAACGGCCCTCGAATGTGGTGAACAATGAGAGTCTAGGCGGGGCGCGGAAGGGTGTCAAACCCACCCGCGCTCCGTTCCAGTTAGAAGAAACCACTAAAAACTGATCTTCAAAATCTGCCCGTTGTTCCCGACGAACCAGCCATGTTGCGGATCGGCAAAGGCAACGGCCCAATACCCACTGACGTTTGGCAACGAAAACCAGGTCTTGCCTTCGTCCGGAGTCCACGCTGCCGAGCCCGTGCTGAAATCCGGCGCAGCTTCGGCGGTGACCACCACAGTTCGGTCGTGATCATGGCCGTGACGCCAGTTGAAGGCGGCATCCCATTGCTCGCGGTTGCCGTTCACATAGGCAAGACAGAAGATGGAGCCGGGTGTTGGAGGCCGGTTCGTCAAGGTCCATGTGCGGCCGCCGTCATCGGATGTGGCGACGTCTTCGTGGTCGTTGTCCGCCAGATCGCCGCCGGCGACGATTCCATGCCACGCATCGCGGAAGGCGACCGAAATCGCGCCGCCGCTTGGCGAACTCTCAAGCGGAGTGTCATAGGCGTGCCAGGTGAAGCCGCCATCGCGCGTCGCCAGAATCCGCGCCGTGTCCGCGCCGCCGGTGGCGATCCAGGCATTTTCGAATCCCTCGGTCGCGATACAGGTTCCACTTGCCGAGAATG
>Ga0335083_10008506_pt1 | contig 12522 bp, 9 predicted proteins | sample Lox_Sample_42_FD_206716 | JGI IMG/M metagenome (GOLD analysis project Ga0335083, IMG submission 206716) | Soil microbial communities from Loxahatchee National Wildlife Refuge, Florida, United States - Lox_Sample_4.2 | ecosystem: Environmental > Terrestrial > Soil > Wetlands | place: USA: Florida... | reverse complement strand
CTTGATCAGTTTAGCGTGCAATTTGGCCTCGCCGTCGATGAGGTTCGGGTTTCGGGAGAGTGGGCGTTCGAACGAGGCCGCTATACGATCAGCTTAACTTCCCGATCGGGAGGTCCACAGATGCAAGATGCCGGTAAATACTTGACGATTTACCAGCGAAAGCCTGCGGATGCTTGGCGCATGGCCCGCGATATTTGGAACAGCGATTCACCGCCTCACGGCATGTAGCCGTGCTCTCCGGATGGCGTGTTTTGTTCCAGACTGAGCTAATACGTGCACCGCGGCTGATGCGCCTTTTTTGGAATGGTTAGTTCGTCAGGAATCAAGAAATCATGGCTGAGACGCGCATCGAACGGCGACTGGCTGCCATTATGGCGGCCGACGTCGCCGGTTATAGCCGTCTAATGGGCATTGACGAGGAAGGTACTCTAGCAGCGCTAAAAGCTTGCCGCCGCGAACTGATCGATCCCAAAATTGCGGAACACCGCGGCCGGATAGTCAAGACTACGGGTGACGGTGCCTTGGCTGAATTTGCCAGCGCCGTCGATGCAACCCGCTGTGCCATGGAAATCCAGAATGCTATGGCCGAGCGCAATGTGGCCATTCCCGAAGATCGCCGGATCGAATTCCGCATCGGCATCAATGTAGGTGATATCATAATCGATGAGGCCGACATCTTTGGAGACGGCGTCAATATCGCGGCTCGAGTAGAGTCCATCGCCGAACCTGGCGGTATCTCACTCTCCGAGGACGCATGGCGGCATGTGCAAGGCAAGATCGTGGCCAATTTTGCCGATGCCGGAGAGCAGAGCCTGAAAAACATCTCGCGTCCGGTACGGGTTTATCGGGCCGAGCTCGCCAAGCGCAGCCCGGCAGAGCTGAACCCATCAAGATCGCCAGCACCTGACAAACCATCAATCGCGGTGCTGCCTTTTCAGAACATGAGCGGCGATCCTGAGCAGGACTATTTCTGCGATGGGTTAGTCGAGGACATCATCACCACGCTGTCGAAGTTGGCTGGACTGCGGGTCATCGCGCGCAATTCCAGCTTCGTGTATAGGGGACAATCGGTTGACGTTCGCGTAGCGGCCAAGGAACTTGGCGTAAGATACGTCTTAGAAGGCAGCGTTCGCAAAAGCGGCAATCGCATCCGCATCACCGCGCAGTTGATCGATGCCAAGGATGGCACGCACCTGTGGGCCGAGCGCTACGACCGCGCCATTGACGACATTTTCGTCATTCAGGACGAAATCACGCTGGTGCTTGCGACCGAGTTGCAGGTCCAACTTACGGAGGGCGAACAGGCGCGGCTGCGCTACACGACGACGCACAATGTTGAAGCCTGGACCTACTGGGTGCAAGGCCTCTCGTACTTCCACCGCGGCCCGACAAAGGAAAACCTGGTTTCTGCGCGGCTGTACTGGGAAAAGGCGCTTGCGCTTGATCCGGGCTCCGCGGCCCTGCAAGCCATGCTCGGCTTAGTGCTTTGTCTAGGTGCCCGTTTTGGCTGGTGGGGCGATTGCGAGGCAGCTCTCGTTGATGCTCGCTCCTACGCTGACAAGGCGCTCAAAAATGATCCGAGCAATGCGGACGCCCACGTCGCATCTGGTGTCCTGTTTTGGGTGCTAAAACAGTACGACCAAGCTGTTGCCGACGCGCGGAAAGCAATTCAGCTCGCGCCCGGTTCCGCGGACGTGGCCGACTTCGCGAGCCACATCCTCGCGCAATCCGGTTATCCGGAAGAGGCGATACCTCTGAGTCGGAAGGCAATCGCGCTCAATCCAAACCACCCCCCGGTTTATCTGGGCTCGCTCGGTCAAGCCTATCGACTAGCAGGGCGGACCGACGAAGCGATTGCCGCTTTCAAGGCCTATAACGCTCGAAGCCACGGCTTTGGCCTGATCGACCTCGTTATTATCTACCAGGAGAACGGCCAGGCTGAAGATGCGAAGCAAGCCGCGAATCTTTTGTTGGCGGCACGCCCGAATTTCACAATCGCCGCGTGGTTGAAAACCCAGTTGCTCCGTGATGCCGCGCGACTTGATGCGGATGTCGCGGCGCTTCGCGCGGCAGGGCTTCCCACAGACTGAAGGTGCCGCGAGTGACTTCCAGTTTTTGGCACACAGCGAATTTTCGCGCCGAGTCCGCTTCGACAGAAGTTAAGCCATAGCCGACAGCACTGAGTATTCATTCCCAGCCGGAACGTTTCGCGGTTGCTATTCCCAACACGGCCTAGCTGGCCCAGGGCAGGACGACAATGCGCCCGACAAGATCGGGTGAATTCGCCAACAATTCGTGAGCCTCGCCAACCTGAGCCAGCGGGAACCGTGCCGCGACTCGCGTTCTGATGCGACCGGCACCAAGCAGCTTGAGCACGGTGAGCATGTCGTTCATTCGCGCGCCGCGGATGCCAAGGAGATTAAGCTCCAGCCGGATCATGTCTGCCGCGGTAAACGGCAACGGCTCCCGGCCCTGCTCGCTGCTGATCACGAGGCCTCCGCCCAGTCGCATCACCGTGCCGACAAAGCGCAGCAGGTCGGGGCTGCCGGTATAGTCGACGGCGTGATCGACACCTTCACCGCCGGTCAGTGCCAGCACCTCAGCTTGGGCGCGCTCGGCATCCTGGGTGATGACCGCAGCATCGGCGCCGAGGGCGCGCAAGATTCCGGCCTTCGCCGCATGACGCGTCGTCGCGATCACGCGCGCTCCCGCAAGCTTGCATAATTGCATCGTCGCTTGGCCCATACCGCCGGAAGCGCCGGCAATCAGAACGGTATCGCCGAGCCGCACGTGCAGCCGGTCGCTAACGACCCGGTGCGACGATGAGAACGGCCAAAGCGCGATGCCGGCTTGCTCGTAATCGACCCCATCGGGTAACGGCAGCCACAAGCGCTCATCGCGCACGAGATATTGCGCGTAGGAGCCAAACGCCTGGTGCCCGGGAATGGCCAGATTGCGCGACAGGTTGCCGAGCCCGCGCGCGCTCTCGATTGAGTAAGGATCCTCGGGATGGGTGACGCCGATGACGCGGTCGCCCGGTTTGAATCGCGCGACCGCACGCCCGACAGCGATTATCTCGCCGGCTGCCTCGCGGCCCAATTGCTGAGGCAACGGAAAGGCGGCGCGCCCGGGCAGCTGATAGCGCGCGAGGTCGCCGGCGCGGTACTTGACGTCCCAGCGCGACACCGACGCGGCGAGGTTCTTGATCAGAACGTCGCGCTCGCCAAGCGCCGGCAAATCGTATTCGCCATAGACGAGCTTGTCCGGCCCGCCATATTCGAACAGACGCACGGCCATTGTTTTTGTCGGAATTGTCATCTCAACCTAGCCATCAAGTTTATCCGAAAGCGATCGGCGCGGATCTCGCCGTGCCCCTAACTATTTTTCCAGCCGCGCCACGATTTCGACGTGGGCCGAATAGCGGAATTGATCGACCGGCGTAACGACGCTCAGCCGATAACCGCCGCGCACCAGCTCGCGCATGTCACGGGCAAACGTACCGGCGTTGCACGAGACGGCGACCACGCACGGCACGTTGCTCATTGCAAGCTCGCGCGCCTGCATCTCGGCGCCCTGGCGCGGCGGGTCGAAGACGACGGCGTCGAAGTTTTTCAGCTCCACCCCTGCGAGCGGGCGCCGGAACAGATCCCGGCGCTCCACTTCGACCGGCTTGAGCCCTGTGGTCGATCCGGCTGCGCGCCTGAGCGCGGCAAGCGCTGCTTCGTCATCGTCGGCCGCAAACACGCGCGCGGCTTCCGCAAGCCGCAAAGCGAACGGGCCGATACCGGAAAAGAGATCGGCGACGCGCGTTGCACCCGCACACGCGCCGAGAACGAGCCGCGCCAGCGTGGCCTCGCCTTCCGTCGTGGCTTGCAGGAAGGCGGCCGGCGGCAATGGCACGATTGCTTTGCCGATCCGCAGCGTCGGGACGCGCGCCTGCGCGACGAGTTCGCCGTGGCATGTGAGCCGCGCCAGATTGTGCCTGGCGCTGACAGCCGCCAGCGCGGAGACGAGCGAAGCCGTCAGTGCGCCCGAGCCACGGACATCGACATCGAGGCCGGCGTCGGTCGACGTGACCTGAATGTCGAGCGGTTTTCTGGTTGGGTCGAGCGTTTCGGCGATTGACCAAGCGGCCCTGAGAGCTCCGTCCAGGCTTTTGGCCAACACCGGACAATGGTCGATGGCGACTAGGTGGTGCGCGCGAGCGGCGGAGAACCCGACTTCAAGCACATCGTGGGTGCCGCGTCGGGCGTGAAATACCGCACGGCGCCGGCCCTCGCCATGACCATCGATCAGCTCGGCGACGTGTGCGTCGAGGCCCGCCTGGCGCAACGCTGCAACAACAAGATCGCGTTTCCAGGCCCGATAGCGGGCTCCTTCCCAATGCTGCACGGCGCAGCCGCCGCACACGCCAAAGTGCGGGCAAATCGGCGCGATGCGCTCCGGGCTCGCTGCATCGACTTGGAGAAGCCGCCGCCGGTCGGGATGTCCCGCCACCCCTTCGACCTCAACCGTCTCGCCGGGCAGCGCGCCGGGAACATAGATCGCGCCGTCGGCGCCGTCGGCGATCCCATCGCCGAGATGGCCAAGCCGGTCGATCACAAGCCGCTCAACCACGCTCCGCCCCGATGAAGAACTCGGCATTGCCGTCGCCGCCGAGAATCGGCGACGGCATAAGGCCGCGGACGCGCCATCCTCGCGCCGCGAGGCATGCGGCGATGTCGTCGCAGACTGCCGCACGGACCCCGGCATCACGCACGATGCCCTTCTTGATGTCGGCGCGCCCCGCTTCGAATTGCGGTTTGATTAGCGCCAACAGGCTGGCGCGCGGCGCAAGCAAATTCTCGATCGCCGGCAGCACCAGCTTGAGCGAAATGAAGCTCACATCGACGGTCGCCAAACCCGGCCGATCGGGAAGCCGAAGCCGATCAAGTGCGCGGATGTCGGTTTCTTCCAGCGAGACGATCTTATCGGAGCCGCGCAGCGCGCGATGAAGCTGGTCGCGGCCGACGTCGACGGCGTAGACGCGTTTGGCGCCGCGCAGAACCAGCACTTCGGTGAAGCCGCCGGTCGAGGCGCCAACGTCGATGCAGATGCGATCCGTGACATCGAGCTGAAAATGATCGAGCGCCGCCGCAAGCTTGACCCCGCCGCGGGAAACGTAAGCATGCGCGGGCTTAGCCTCGATGACGGCGCTGGAGGAGATTTCCTCCGATGCCTTGCGCACCGGCCGACCGTCGGCGACAACCAGGCCGGCTGCGATCGCCGCTTGCGCCCGCGCGCGGCTTTCAAACAAGCCGCGCTCGACCAAAAGCCGATCGGCGCGTTGGCGGGCGATCATGACGTTTCAACGCTTGCAACAGATTCGCCGCGGCCGGATTTGTCCCCCAGCCCACCGCTCTTCATCACAACAGTTTCAAGCGCGGGCGCCCGGCACCAGAACGGGCCGCCAACCCAACGGCTACTGCCGGACGAGTTTCACCACGTCGCCCTGGATATTCTGCCCAAGCGTTTCGAATGCCTTGGCGGCGATGCTCTTCGCATCGAGCCCCGCTTTGGCGTACATCGCGTTGGGGCTGTCCTGGTCGATGAATATGTCCGGCAACACGAGAGAGCGGATTTTGAGCCCGCGGTCGAGGACGCCGTGCTCGGCAAGCGCCTGCATCACAAAGGCGCCGAAGCCGCCAATGGATCCTTCTTCCAGCGTGAGCAAAACTTCATGCTCGCGGGCGAGCCGCAGCAGAAGATCGACGTCGAGCGGCTTGGCAAAGCGTGCATCGGCGACGGTCGTGGACAGGCCGAGGGCGGCGAGTTCGTCGGCCGCCTTCAAACATTCGCCGAGCCGCGCGCCATAAGAGAACAGCGCGACCTTGGTGCCTTCGCGCAGGATGCGGCCCTTGCCGATCTCGAGCGGTTTGCCTTCCTCCGGCATCGGCACGCCGCGGCCTTCGCCGCGCGGGTAACGCAGCGCCGACGGCCGATCGTCGATCGCAACCGCGGTCGAGACCATGTGCACCAGTTCAGCTTCGTCGGCCGCCGCCATCAGCACGAAATTGGGCAGGCAACCGAGATAGGCGATATCGAACGAACCGGCGTGAGTTGGTCCGTCGGCGCCGACAAGACCGGCGCGATCCATCGCGAAGCGCACCGGCAATTTCTGGATCGCCACGTCGTGGACCACCTGATCGTAGGCGCGTTGCAGGAAGGTCGAATAAATCGTTGCGAACGGCTTGAAGCCCTCGGTCGCCAACCCGGCGGCGAAGGTGACGCCGTGCTGCTCGGCGATGCCGACATCAAAGGTGCGCTTCGGAAATTCTTTCTGGAACAGATCGATGCCGGTGCCCGACGGCATTGCCGCGGTGATGGCGACGATCTTGTCGTCCTTGCGCGCTTCCTTGATCAGGCTCTCGCCGAACACCTTCTGATAGGCGGGCGCCGACGGCTTCGATTTCACCTGTGCACCGGTGGCAACATCGAACTTGACCACGCCATGATATTTGTCGGCGGATTTCTCGGCCGGCGCGTAACCCTTGCCTTTCTGGGTGACAACGTGGACGAGGAACGGCCCGTTCCCGGCGTCGCGCACGTTTTTAAGCACCGGCAAAAGATGATCAATGTTGTGGCCGTCGATCGGCCCGACGTAGAAAAAGCCGAGCTCGTCGAACAACGTGCCGCCGGTTACAAGACCGCGCGCATATTCCTCCATCGCCATGGCGCGCTTCGCCAGCACTCGCGACGGCATGCGCTTGGCGATTTGCCGCAGGATGTTGCGCATGCTGCGATAGGTGCGGCCGGAAACGCGGCGGGCGAGATACGCGGAGAGGGCGCCGACCGGCGGCGCAATCGACATGTCGTTGTCGTTGAGCACGACGATGAGGCGGGAATTCATGGCGCCGGCATTGTTCATGGCCTCGTAGGCCATGCCGGCCGACATGGCGCCATCGCCGATGACGGCGATAACATTATTGTGTTTGTTTTCCAGATCGCGCGCGACCGCCATGCCAAGAGCAGCCGAGATCGACGTCGAGGAATGTGCGGCGCCGAACGGATCGTATTCGCTTTCGGCGCGTTTGGTAAAACCCGACAAGCCGCCGCCCTGACGCAATGTGCGGATGCGGTCGCGGCGGCCGGTCAGAATCTTGTGCGGATAGGCCTGGTGACCGACGTCCCAAATGAGCCGGTCGGCCGGTGTGTCAAACACGTAATGCAGCGCGACCGTCAGCTCGATGACGCCAAGCCCGGCGCCGAGGTGACCACCGGTTGCTGCAACGGCATCGATTGTTTCCTGCCTCAATTCATCGGCAAGCTGGCGTAATTGGCCTTCTTCGAGTTGCCGGAGATCACTGGGAGTTTTGACAAGATCAAGCAACGGCGTCTTCGACGAAGCGGTCACGCTAATGTTCCTTCTTATAGCCCTATTGGCCCTGTTCGAGCCTAAATGGCGATTTTTTGGGTCAGCCCCACCCGATGGCGTCACGAGACGCCCAAACCTCCAACTTTTACACTACTTCCGGCCGACAACGCAATTTGAACGCTGGCTCCCGGAAACCACCCAAGGGACTCCTACGTTGTATCTCAACGAGTTATGTTGGGCGAAGTTGCACCTTTTGCTATGGCACAGATGCCACAGGGAGAGTTTTTTTGATTTCGTGGTTGCCGCCGCCGCGCTTCCGCAGCAGCGCTGCGGCGGGCTCGAAACACCGAAAAAGCGCGAGTTAGCGTCCCGTGGCACTCGAAATTTACCGCAAAAAGCGACAGTTCGGCGTTACGCCGGAGCCGCGCGGCCGAAAGGCCCCCGGCGACGGGCACCGTTACGTCATTCAGAAACACGCGGCCCGGCGGCTGCACTATGATCTGCGCCTTGAACTCGACGGCGTGATGAAGAGCTGGGCGGTCACGCGCGGCCCGAGCCTTGATCCCAACGACAAGCGTCTTGCTGTTCACGTCGAGGATCATCCCATCGAATACAACACCTTCGAGGGCACCATCCCTGAAGGTGAGTATGGCGGCGGCACCGTCATGATCTGGGATCGCGGGACCTGGACACCCGAAGGCGATCCGCACCGGGGCTATGCCAAGGGCCATCTTGTTTTTGATCTGCATGGCGAGAAACTGCATGGCCGCTGGCATCTGGTGCGGATGCGCGGGCGCGCCAACGATCGACACGACAACTGGCTGCTGATCAAGGGTAAGGACGACCAAGCCCGCGGACCGCGCGACAAGGATATTTTGGAAGAAGAACCGCGCTCGGTGACGACCGGCCGATCGATTGAGCAGATTGCTGCGGGCAAGGGCGGCAAGAAGCGGGTCTGGCACTCGAACCGCGCAGACCCTCCAAAAAAATCTGAAGACAGCGCGACGTTCAAGCAGCGCATCAAAAACATCGCTGCGAGACCGGCCGCGAGACCGCGAGCGAAGACCAAAAAGACATCGCGCGGCGTCGCCGGCAAAAGTGGTGAAAAACCGAAACGCCCGGATGCGGGCAAAGCTAAACTGCCCGATTTCGTCCCGTTCAGTCTCGCCACGCTCTATGACCGCCCGCCCGGCGGACCGGATTGGCTGCATGAGATCAAGTTCGACGGCTACCGGATGCAGGCCCGGCTTGATCACGGCAAGGTGCGATTGCTGACGCGCAAACAACAGGACTGGACGCACCGTTTCGGGCCGGTCGCGCAAGCGGTCGCCGCGCTGCCCGCGGAGACCGCGCTCCTTGATGGCGAAGTCGTTGTGGAAGACGACAACGGCATCAGCAGCTTCTCGCTGTTGCAGACCGATCTAAAAGAAGGCCGGAATCGTTTCGTTTATTATGTGTTCGACCTTTTGTATCTCGACGGTCGTGATCTGACAGCCGCGCCGTTGGTCGAGCGCAAAGCGGCGCTGGCGGAATTGTTGAGCGCCAGCGGCAAGACCGGAGTGATCCGCTACACCGATCACTTCGAAGAGGGCGGGCCGCTCATTCTTAAGAAAGCCTGCGAGATCGGGCTGGAGGGCATCATCTCCAAGCGGCGTGATGCGCCGTATCGCTCGGGCCGGACCGATAATTTCATCAAGACCAAATGTCACGGCCGCCAGGAGTTCATTGTTGCCGGCTACACGCCTTCGACCGCATTGCCGCAGGCGATCGGTGCGCTCACCGTTGCCGTTCACGAAAACGGCGAGCTCCGCTATGCCGGCCGCATCGGCACCGGCTATACCCAGAAAATGACGCGCGATCTTTTCAGGCGCCTCAACCCGCTGCGGATAGAGCGGCGGCCGATTGCGTTGCCGGCGGACGAGCGGCGCAAGGACGTGATGTGGGTCAAACCCGAGCTGGTGGTCGAAGCCGAATTTGCCGGCGTCACTCACGGCGGGGTGCTGCGGCAGGCCTCGTTCAAGGGCATCCGGGAGGATAAGGCAGCGGAGGACGTCGTGCGCGAAGTACCAGTGACCCGCGCCACAGGTGCGCAAAGCCAGAGCGGACAGAAATCCGCAAAGTCTGCGGCCGTTGCGGCGACGCAATCGGCGCCAGCGTCGAAATCGGCACGAGCGAGCAAAAACAAAGATGCCGATGTGGCCGGCATCCGCCTGACCCATCCGGATCGCGTCTACTGGCAAGATGTTGGCGTCACCAAAAAAGATCTGGCCGAGTATTACGTCGACGTCTGGGATTGGATCAAGCCGCACATTCTCGGCCGCGCGCTTTCGCTGGTGCGCGCTCCGGAGGGGACGGGCGGCGAAACTTTTTTTCAGAAGCACATTGCGGCGAACATAAAATCGTCGCCGCTTCGCCGCGAGGTCCCCGGCAAGGATCACGATGTGATCGCGGTCAAGACCGTCGCCGATCTGGTGGCGCTGGTGCAGTCCGCCGCGCTCGAGATTCACGTGCGCGGATCGCGGCTCGACAGCCTCGAAACCTGCGACCGCATCGTGTTCGATCTTGATCCGGGGGAAGGTGTCGCCTGGCCGCAGATTGTCGCGGCGGCGCGCGAGACGCGCGAGCGGCTCCAGGCGCTGAAGCTCGAAAGCTTCGTCAAGCTTACCGGCGGCAAAGGCATCCACGTGATGGTTCCGATCGCCGACGCCGATTGGGATAGCGCCAAGCTTTTCGCCCAACGGGTCGCCGCCGCGATGGCCGCCGACAGTCCGAAGCTTTATCTGGCCAAAATGACGAAATCGCTGCGCCACGGCCGCGTATTCATCGACTACTTGCGCAACTCGCGCGAGGCCACCTCGGTCGCGGCCTATTCGACGCGCGCGCGGCCGGGCGCACCGGTCTCTGCTCCGGTCACATGGGAGAGACTCTCGCGCACCACCGGCGGCAATGATTTTTCGCTGCGTGACCTGAAAAAGCGCCTCAAGGAGGATGCCTGGGCGGAGATCAGCAAAATGCGCCAGAAGCTGCCGGAAATTCAAAAACGCCGGAGGTGACCGGTCTGGTGCCTGGCCTGCGTCCTGGATATCACTTCCGCGACAGGCGACGCTTGTTGGCGCGCACCCGCTTCTTGAACGCGCCGAGCGCCTTGTTGGCGACGACGTGATCTTCGTGGCCATTGAGGATGCCGGCAGCCACCGCCGTTTGCGCTTCGGCGACGGCGGCGATCTTCTCCATCACCATGCGCTGCGCTTCGCTCTGTGCCAGCGCGCCGCCCGCTGCCAGTCGAACCATGCGCAGCGCAATGACGCTCTGGGCCTCGACGCCCAACTGGATCGCTTTAAGAGCGACATCGAACCAGGGATTGAACAAGGGGGGTACCGGCTGTGGAGGGATGGACGGGCGAACGTCAGCGCACATTAACGCGCCTTCGCCGTCTCGGCCATAGGCTGCCGGTTGCGCTATCCCGCAAGCCTTAGCCGATCCAGTTTCGGCTCGAATCGCGCGCGGAAGATTTCCGCATCCAGCGGGTCCTCGAAACAATAGCGGACGAAGGCCGCGTAATCGTCTTCGACGTACATGTCGAACTTGCCCACATAGGCCAGCAGGAAATCGAGAATCTCGCTGTCGTCGGTGAGCTGCTGGCGCGGCAGCACGACCTGGTAGGGGCATTCCTCATCAAGTTTTCGCAGCCAAGCGCTTCGTTTGTCCGTGTCACTTCGTTTAACCGTTTCACTTCGTTTGCCCGTTTCCACCGTCGCCTCCACTATCCACCCCTTGACTCGGACCGCAGATTGTTCTCTTTTTGTTCTACAAAGTCAAGGACAAAAGTGAGCGGCTTCGATGGCGGTCGAGACCATAGGCGACGCTCAGGCGCTGGGCTGGTGCGTGACCGTGCGCTGCAATTACGAGCACGGCGACGGCCCGGACTACCGGCCGAATCGCGAGTGCAATTACCGCAGGGATCTGGACATGGAGACCCTGGTCTGGACCCGGGGCAGGGATTTTCCGCTGTCGCGCCTCGAGAGCCGCCTGCGCTGCCCGCGATGCGGCTCGCGCAATGTGGTGGTGCTCTATCACCCGCCGCGCCGTTCGATCGCGGGTTAGGCAGGTGAAATTGATTGGACAATGATACGGGACTTGCACGCGAGGTTTCTGATCGATTTTCAAGCGCCGCGTGGTCGGTCGGCGCGTTACACACAAAATCGGCGCCAAAATATGCCGCTATACGTTACTGAGTTTCAGTTCGAATACCTCGCTTACGAATTTGAGGATTAATGCTGCGCAGCGTCACTATTTTCTTGACATTTTGTCTCCGAATATGTAACTAGACAATCGCCTTGCTCATCTAAAGGGCGTCGACCGGTGACGTACCGACGGCGGAGCAGGGTGCGGTTCCTCCGCGCGGATTTGTAACCCGCGCCGGGGCGGTCCGGGCATCGTTCCCGCCGGCACTACGACCGGCGCGCGGGGTGCTCCGCTTAAGCGCGGTTGACGGCGCGGGTAACGCCCGCGTTGCTTGTCGGTCGCGTGAAGCACGGCCTGGGCTGAGTTGCGGCGTTCGCTCGTTGCGACAAGCGCCGCCGTGGAGCGCCGGAAGGCGAGCGCGCCCCGCTGGACGCGCTGCCGCGCCCGGGCGCCGGCGTGTGGCAACATGTGCCGGTGCTGCGCGGACACTGAACCATGCGCCTTTCGGCGCTCCGCCCCTTCGTTTTGCGGGCCGTTGGCTTCGTGGCTTGTTGAAACGCTACCTGATGATTGCCAACTCCGGCGCAAACGCGCCGCGAGAACAATTCTGTTTGGGCGGGCGGCGGGACCTTATGATATTCGGGACGAGGCAATGACCACGAACGCCGATCCTCTGTTTGCATCCGATGACGCGGAGCTCGCGAGCCTGCGCGAGCAAAGATTCGCCGCCACCCTCGACCGGGTCTTTGCCGCGCATCCCCACTACAAACGCAAATTCGCGGAGCTCCGGCTCAATCGCAGCGACGTGCGCCGCCTCGCCGATCTGGGCAAGCTTCCGGTCACGACCAAGGCCGACTATGTCGCCGAGCCCGACGCATTTGTGCTCGGTGCAGCGGGCGCGGCCGACGATGCCGAAACCGTCGTCTGGGACATCATGTACACGACCGGTTCATCGGGAAAGCCGACGCCGTTCGTCTCCACCG
>Ga0335083_10008502_pt1 | contig 12528 bp, 11 predicted proteins | sample Lox_Sample_42_FD_206716 | JGI IMG/M metagenome (GOLD analysis project Ga0335083, IMG submission 206716) | Soil microbial communities from Loxahatchee National Wildlife Refuge, Florida, United States - Lox_Sample_4.2 | ecosystem: Environmental > Terrestrial > Soil > Wetlands | place: USA... | reverse complement strand
CGTTCGATTTCACGTCCGAGCCGCTCATACGCGGCGATGAGTTCCCGAGCGTCGGCGCGCTGCAGGTAGAAATTCGGGTCGTTCATTTGCTCGCCCAGCGCCGCGCGCTCGTTTTCCTTGCGCCCGATATCGCCCTCGAGCGTCTGGCGCCGGCGGGCGCGGCGCTCGCGCTCGCGGCGCTGGTTGGCATCCTGCGCGCGTGGGGTCGCCGGATGCTGATTGTCGGGGCGGCCGCCGGCGCCGGCGGCCGCGCCGTTGGCGGAACGTCCGTCGCTACCCGAGCGTGCGCCGGGCGCGCCACGCGCGCCGGAATCCGCGCCTCCTGCGGCGGCACGCGGTGCGGCGGCCGATGGCGGCGCGGCTTTGGCCGCGCGGGCGTTGGCCGCGTCGGCGGCGGACTCGGCCGCCGCCTTCTTGGCCAGGTAATAGTCGTAGTTGCCGAGGTAGCGCGTCGCATGCCCCTGGCCGACCTCGATAACCTCGGTCGCCAGTTCGTTCAGCAGATAGCGGTCGTGACTGACGATCACCACGGTGCCGGGAAAGCGGCGGAGCGCTTCGAGAAGCGTGTCCTTGGCCACGATGTCGAGGTTGTTGGTTGGCTCGTCGAGCAGGAGGCAGTTGTTGCGATGGGCGAGCACCTTGGCGAGCGCAAGCCGCGCGCGCTCGCCGCCCGAGAGCACGCCCGCTAGCTTCAGCGCGTCGTCGCCCGAAAAAAGCATCGCGCCGAGCAGGCCGCGAATTTCGGCGGTGGTCATCCCGTCCGCCGCGTCGCTCAGTTCCTTCAGCGCGGTCTTGCCGTAGTCGAGCGACTCGGCGAGGTTTTGCGCGAAATAGCCGATCTCGATTCCCGTGCCGACGAGGCGTTCGCCCGCGGTCAACGGCTCGATGCCCGCGAGCATCTTCATCATCGTCGATTTGCCGGCGCCGTTGGGACCCACCAGCGCGATACGCGCGCCGCGCTCGATCGTCAGATCGACGCCGCTGTAAACCGTGATGCCGCCATAGCGCTTGACCGCGCCGCGCAGTTCGAAAACCCGGCGCGCGCCGCGCTCGCACTGGGGAAAACGGATCGCGGGCGGATTCTCGATCCCGTCCGGCGGCTCGAGGCGCTCGATCTTTTCGAGCTGCTTTATCCGGCTCTGCACCAGCTTGGCCTTGCTCGCCTGGTAGCGGAAGCGGCTGATGAACGCCTCCATATGCTCGATCTCGGCGCGCTGGTTTTCATACGCGGCCTGCTCGATTTCGCGCCGCTGCTCGCGCTCGGCCAGGTAGGCCGTGTAGCCGCCCCGGTATTCGACGAGCCGCCCGCGCGCGACCTCGACCGTGCGGTCGGTCACCCGATCGAGAAAGTAGCGATCGTGCGAAACCAGGATGATTCCGCCGGGATAGTTCGCGAGGTAGTCCTCGAGCCAGTTGCGCGCTTCGAGGTCGAGATGGTTGGTCGGTTCGTCGAGCATCAGGAATGTCGGACGGCGCACCAGGAGCTTGGCCAGCGCGATTCGCATCCGGATCCCACCGGAGAACTCCGCGACGTCGCGCGCGAGGTCGGCTTCGCTGAACCCCAGCCCGAACAGCACCGCTTTGGCGCGGCTCTCGGCCTCGTAAAAGCCGTGACGCTCGAGTTCGCTCAGCACGTCGCCGAGTTCGGCGAGCGCGGCGTCGTGCTCGGGGCCGCTATGATGCTCGGCGAGGATCTCTTCCAGCTCAACCCGGCGGCGATCGTGGGCTTGCATCTCGCTTAGAGCCGAGAGCGTTTCGTCGAGCACCGACCGGCCGCTCATCTCGGGTGCGTCCTGCGGCAGGTAACCGACCGAAGTGCGCTGCGGGCGGGCGATACGGCCGCCGTCGGGCGCGATGACCTCGCCGATCATCCGCAGTAGAGTCGTCTTGCCGGCGCCGTTGAGACCGACCAGGCCGACCCGCGCGTCGTCGGCCATCGACCAGCTCACGCCGTCGAAGATCGTCCGCCCGCCGTAAAACTTTGATACTTTATCGAGCGCCAGCATCGATCAAATTCGGGCACATCCCAATTCCGTCAAATAATAAAGTCACGGTAATTCAGCGCCACTGGAGCCGGCGCCCGAGGCCCGCTTAATCCGACCAGTTTAGCCGCATCGGCGCGCGCGCAAAAGCACGGGCGCCGCGCGCGCACGCTCGCCGCGATCCCGAATCCTGCCCAAACGCACGTCCGAATCGAGGGGGGGGTATGGACGGGGCGCGGCGCAATCCGTTTAATGGTTGCAGTGTCTGGAACGCAGGGGGGAAGCCGAGCGGCGCAGCCCGCCGGCCACAAGGGAGGAACGATATGCCCGCAATCCGGGACGGCGACCACATACTCGTAATCGATCGCAAGCTTTTCCATGACGACAATACGCGCTTCTTCGTCGGCGTGGTCGAAGAGTACGACGACAGAGTGGTTCGTCTGCGCGGTTTCCCTTTCCACCTGAGCCCCTACGAGGTCACCGGCGTCGAGCGCCACGGCGAACAGCGAGTGCGCCTGCTCTCGATATCGGGAGAGATATTGCTCTACATGCTGCCGCGCGAAACTGAAATCGATAAGATGCAGCTCCGCCGCTCGCCCAAATCGCTGCAGTTGACCGACGGCGGCGCGGTGACGATCGATCTTAGCGAATGGCTGATGCGCGTCTAGCGCTCGCCGCCGTCCTTGCCGCACTGCTGCTGGCCGCGACGCATCCGGGGGCGGCCCGGGCCCAATCGCAGCCGGACCAGGAGCAGCCGCAGGAGGAGATGCCCGCGTCCGTGGCGACCAAGGCGCCCGGATCGATGCCCGAGCGCTACAAGCGCATCGACCTTCCACAGCCGCCGGTTATCACGATGACCGCGGTTCCAGGCTACGGCCCCGCGCCCCTCACGGTCGGCTTCTTCGTCAACACGGTCGACCCCGACGGCAAGGGCTTCGTTTCATACGTGTGGAACTTCGGCGACGGCCAGGTCTCGATGGATCCGCCGCTCACCTTTTTCCACACCTACAGCACTCCCGGCACTTATGTTGCGACCGTCAACGCGACGACTGCGGACGGCCGCACGGCGACGGGTTACGTAGGTGTTACGGTGCGTCCGGCGCTTGCCAACTAGTCTGACGTCCCGCAAATAAGTTGCATATCCGGAAAAGTGTCAAGGTGTCATTCCGAGGGAGTCGGCGACCGAGGAATCCCGGATCTTTATTCGTTTTTCGTGGAAGCCGGGATTCCTCGCTGCGCTCGGAATGACAGCCTCGAGATCTTGGGGATTAAACTTATTTCCAGGACACCATACCAGACTAGAGGGGTTCGGTTCACTCGCCGGAGCCGACCAACTCGACCTTGCCGCTTTCCAGGTTGTAGCGGGCGCCGACGATCTTCAGGCTGCCGTCGGCGACGCGCTGCTTGAACTCCGGCGCGCGCTCGAGCTTTTTGACCTGCTCGGCCACGTTCAGGTCGATCGCGATTGAATCGAGCTTGTCGCCGCCCTTCTTACGCGCTTGATCGACCGCGGGGCAGATGTTGGCGAAGATCTCCGGCAATCCCGCCGCAGGCTTGCCTACGCACTCGCTGAGCGCGCCCTTGACCGCTCCGCAACTCTCGTGGCCGAGCACCATGATGAGATCGGTGCCTAGATGGCTTACCGCATAGTCGATACTTTCGAGGCCGGCGCGCGTAACCGTGTTGCCGGCCACGCGCACGACGAACAGGTCGCCCAGCCCCTGGTCGAAGATTAGCTCCGGCGGCACGCGCGAGTCCGAACATGACAGGATGGCGGCGAACGGCGCCTGGCCGCCGACGAGTTCGGAGCGCCGCTTGGCGTGAAGGTGCGGATGGCCGCTTGCGTCGTGCTGGAAGCGCTGGTTGCCTTCTATCAGCCGGGCAAGAGCCTGGTCGGGAGTCATCGTTGGGGCCGCCTTTTCAGCCGCGGCGAAGACCGCGGAGAGATGCGCCGTTGCGAAGATCGAGAGCGCGGCCGCGATGACCGCAAGCCCAAGGCGCGTAGTGGCGATTGTGACCGTCCTGCTGATCGTAGGCATCGCGATTCCCTTTCTTTTTGCGCTCGTGCGCGCGCATGAAGACGGGTTCTTCCGGGCGCATAAAAAACCGATCCTTCGAGCCAAGGGCGTCGGCAGTTTAGCATCATCGTTGACGAAATGAAGCGCTCGGGCCCCGCGCATTGACAGCGGCGTAGCGCTCGGCAACTAAGTAGATATGCGGCGCTTGGGGATTCTTGTTTCGACGGGCGTAGCGATCGCGCTTGGCGCGGTCGGATGCATGTCCGACGCGATCAAGCAGAACCAGCAGCAACTCGATCAGCAAAAGGCCGAGCTGGATCAGCTAAAGCAGCAGATCGCCGAGCTCAAGGCCGCTCAGCAGCCGCCCTATCCAACCACCGCGCCCGCGCCGGGCTCGTGCGACAAGGGTGTGACGCAGGCGGCGACGAAGCGCGGCGGCGACCGCTTCGCGGCAGGCGACTTCAGCAAGGCGCTCGGCTACTATCAGGACGCCGTCACCGCATGTCCGACCAGCGCGCAGGCCCAGCTCAACGTGGCGCGCGCTTACGAGGCGCTGGGTAATCGCGACCAGGCGATGGATTACTACCGGCGCGCGATAAACGCCGCCCCGTCGGACCATGACGCCGGCCCGGCAGTCGCCGAGCAGGCGCAACAGGCGCTGTCGCGGCTGGCCGCAAGGTAGTGCCGTCGGGACCGAGGCGGCCCGGGCGATCGAAACTCGTGAGGCTCGCGTGCGAGGAGGGAGACTCCGTTGAAAGACCCATTCAGCGTCGAAGGCAAGGTCACAATCGTAACTGGCGGCGGCACCGGAATCGGCGCCGTGATCGCGCGCGAGTTCGCGCTCCGCGGCGCTCCGGTGCTTGTCGCCAGCCGCAACGCCGGCCATCTCGAGCCCGTGCGCGACGCGATCCGCAAGGCCGGCGGCCAGTGCGAGATGGCGGTGTGCGACGTGCGCAACGCGGAGTCGTGCGACGCGCTGGTGGCCGAGGCGGTCAGGCATTTCGGCCGCCTCGACGTGATGATCAACAACCACGGCGCGAGCATCGCCGCGCCGAGCCTCAAGCTCTCGCCCAACGGCTGGCGCGCGGTAGTTTCGATCAACCTCGACGGCGTGTTCTTCTGCTCCAAGGCCGCCGCCCGCCAGTTCATCGAGCAAAAGGGCCCCGGCGCGATCATCAACTTGTCCTCGACCGCCGGCGTGCACGGCTCGGCCACGATGCTGCCCTATGCGGCGTCCAAGGCCGGCGTGATCAAGCTCACGGAATCGCAGGCCGCCGAATGGGGACATCTCGGCATCCGCGTCAATTGCATCGCGCCCGGGCCGGTCACTACCGAAGGCGCCGCCGAACGCATCTGGCCCAACGAGAAGGTCAAGGCGGCGATGCTGATGTCGCGCGCGCTGCAGCGCTTCGGCACCTGTGAGGAAATCGCCTATCCGTGCATCTTCCTCGCTTCCGACGCGTCAAGCTTCATCACCGGAGCGCTGCTGATCGCGGACGGCGGCAATCTGCGCTACGGCGACGCGCTGCAGGTTCTTTCCGAGTAGCGGCGGGTGCGCCGCGGCGGCGCTTGTCGCCTCGCGGCGCGCCGTGGTATCCCGAATCGCGCGGTAAGGCGGCACCGCCCCGGAGAGGAAGAACCAGCTTGGATTTCGGATTCAGCGACGAGCAGGAGATGCTGCGCCAGAGTGCGCGGGCGCTGCTAGAACGCGAATGTCCCTCCGCCCACGTGCGGCAGATGATGGAGGACGAGCGCGGCTTTTCGCCCGAACTGTGGCGCAAGATGGCCGAGCTGGGATGGCTCGGCCTGGTGCTGCCCGAAGCGCACGGCGGCGCGGGGCTTAACTACGTGGACCTCGTGGTTGTGGCAGAGGAAATGGGCCGAGCGCTGCTGCCGTCACCCTTCATCTGGACGCTGATGTTTGCCGAAGCGATAAGCCGTGGGGGCTCCGAGGAACAGAAGCGCCGCTTCCTGCCCGCGATTGCGCGCGGCGAACTGATCGCCACGACCGCCCATCTGGAGGCCAATGGAAGCTGGGAAGAGGGCGGGATCGCGCTCGCCGCGCGCAAGAGCGGCGCCGGCTTCACGCTCGACGGCGACAAACTCTTCGTCAACGACGCGCATCTCGCAGATTTCTTCCTGGTCGCGGCGCGCAGCGGCGGCAAGCGCGGCGGCGTTACCCTTTTCGCGATTGACGCGAAGCGCGCCGGTATTGCGGTGACGCCGCTCAAAACGATGGATCAGACGCGCAAGCTTGGCGCGGTCGCGTTCCGCGGCGTCAGGGCCGCCGCGGCCGAGGTCGTGGGCGAGATTAATGGCGGATGGCCCGTGCTGGCTTCGGCGATCGATCGCGCCAAGGTGGCGCTCGCGGCCGAGATGATGGGCAGTGCGCAAAAGGTGCTCGAGACCGCGGTCGAGTACACCAAGGTGCGCGAGCAATTCGGCCGCCCGATCGGCAGCTTTCAGGCCGTCCAGCACAAGTGCGCGAACATGATGGTGGACGTCGAAGGAGCGAAGTCGGCGGTGTATTACGCCGCGTGGGCGGTCAGCAACGGCGCGCCCGATGCGCAGACCGCCGCGGCCGTCGCCAAGGCCGCCGCGTCCGACGCCTGCTGCCGCACCGCCGCCGACGGCATCCAGGTCCACGGCGGAATCGGGTTCACCTGGGAGCACGACATGCATCTTTATTTCAAGCGCGCCAAATCCTCGGAATTCACCTTTGGCGACGCCAATTTCAACCGCGAAATCGTGGCGCGACTTATCGGACTGTAGATCGATAGCGACGCGGCGGCGCACGCTTGCGCGGGCCGCATCGAGGAGCGTTTCGGCGATGGTGGACAAGAGCATAATTGGCAAGACCGGCAAGCCGTTCTCGATGCCGATCGAATGGGGCAAGGTGCGCGAGTTCGCGCGTGCGATCCGCGATCCCAATCCGATCTATTTCGACCCGGAGTCGGCGAAGAAGGAGTGCGGCGGCGTTCCCATCCCCGTCACCTTTCTTCAGACCAGCGCGTTTTGGCAGACCGCCGAATCGATGCCGCCGCTCGACATGTTTGACATGCGGCGCATCCTGCACGGCGAACAGGAATTCGAGTTCTTCAAGCCGATCCTGGTGGGCGACACCCTGACCGGCGTCGCGCGCGTGGCCGATATCTATGAAAAGGAAGGCGGCCGTGGCGGCAAGATGACTTTTCTTGCGGTCGAAACCACCTACACCAACCAGCGCAACGAGAAAGTCGCCCGCGCGCGTTTCGTCCTCGTCGAGACCGGACAGGCGGTCGGCGGATGAGCCGGCCGCAGGCGGCGATCCGAAGTGCGCGCGGGATGAAGTCAAATCGAGGATGACACAGCCATGGCATCGAAACTGAAATTCGAAACCGTAAAAGTCGGCGACCCCATCCCGACCATCACGATCGACAACGTCTCGCGCCCCGATTTCGTCCGCTACGCCGGCGCCTCGGGCGACTTTGTGCCGCTGCATTACGATCAGACTTTCGTCGAGGCGGCCGGGATTCCGACCGTGTTCGCGCAGGGGATGTGGACGGCGGGATGCCTTTCGCGATGCCTGACGGACTTTGCCGGCCCCGGCCAGGTCCGCCATTTCAAGGTCCGCTTCGCGCGCCAGGTATGGCCGGGCGATACGCTTACCTGCCGCGGTATGGTGACCGCGAAAAATGAAGCCGAGGGTGAAAAACTTGTCGAGGGCGAAATGGAAGTGGTCAACCAGAAGGGTGAGGCCACCGTCAAGGGCGCGTTCCGCGTCGCCGCGGCCTAACCGTCGCGCGGCACGCTGTGGCGCGCGGGGCGCGCCGAACCTAAACTTGGAGTGCGATGTCCGAACCGCGTTACGTCATCATTCACGGCCACTTTTACCAGCCGCCGCGCGAGAGCCCGTGGACCGGGCTTATCAGTCCCGAAACGGGCGCGGCGCCGTTTCCGAACTGGAACGAGAAAATCCTGAGCGAGTGCTATATCGCCAACGGGCGCGCGCACATCATGGAAGGGCGCGTCGTCCATATCCGCAACAACTACGCCGGGATCAGTTTCGATTTCGGCCCGACGCTGATGAGCTGGCTCGCGCGCCATGGCTCGCACGCCTACCGCGCGCTTCGTCTGGGCGACCAGATGAGCATCACGGAGCGCGGTGCACACGGCAACGCGATCGCACAATCGTACAACCATTCGATCCTGCCGCTGTTGCGGCCGCGCGACCGCACGCTGCAGATTGCCTGGGGAATCGAGGATTTCGTCGCGCGCTTCAAACGCCGGCCCGAAGGGATTTGGCTGCCCGAATGCGCCGCCGACCACGAGACGCTCCGCGACATTGCCGCGGCCGGGATGAAGTTCGTCATCCTTGCGCCCGAGCAAGGCAGGTTTAGCGGCGAGGGTGCGGGGGCCCGCGGCGCAGGTCCGTTCATCTGGCGCGAGGGGTCCCTGAGCCTCGCGGTCTTTCGCTTCGACCGTGATCTTTCGCGTTCGGTTTCGTTTGACGGCGGTCTCGCGGACGGCGGACGGCTCGCCGAATCGATCGCCGCTGCGGCGGCTGAGACCGCGCCGGGCGCGGTGGTGATGCTCGCGACCGACGGCGAAACGTTTGGCCATCACAAGCGCCATGGCGACGCCGAACTCGCCCGCGCGATCAACGCGCTCGAGCTGCGCGACGACGTGCGGCTGACCAATTGCGCCGAGTACCTGTCGCTCTTCCCGCAGGGTGTCGGCAGCTTCGAGATTGACGCGCCAAGTTCATGGAGCTGTCCGCGCGGGGTCGAGCGATGGCGGGCGGCGTGCGGATGCCGGGCGGACCCGGCGACCAGCCAGGAATGGCGCAGACCACTGCGCGAGGCGATGGATTTCGTGAACAACCATGCGTCCGCGGTTTACGATCGCTTTGCGCCGCCCCTGGTGGACGACGCCACGGCCGCGCTCAGGGAGTCGATCCGGCTTGCGAGCGACGCCAATCCGGCGCTGCTCGAGGAATTTTTCGTCCATCATCGCGTAAAATCCGAAGCCAACCGCGAGAGCCTGATGCGGCTGTTCGAGATGGAGCGGGCGGCGCAGTCGGCGCTCACCAGTTGCGCGTGGTTCTTCGATGACTTTGGCGGTCCCGAGGGACGCGTGGTGCTGCGATGGGCCGCGCGCGCGCTGGAAGTTGCCGCCGAGTTTTCACTCAGCGTAGAGGCCGAGCTGCTCGAGCAGCTGCGTCAAATCCGATCCAACCGCCGCGAGATCGGCGACGCCGCCACGCTCTATTTGAGCCTCAAGACTCGCGAAGCACGCGGGAGGATATGATTTGCCATGGCGGACACCCACGACATCGAATCGATTCTCCGTGAAGGCCGCACGTTTCCCCCGCCGCCTGAGTTCAGCCGCGCGGCGCGCGTCAAGAGCATGGACGAGTATAAGGCGCTCTGCCGGCGCGCCGAGGAGAATCCCGAGGCGTTCTGGGGCGAATGCGCCAGGGAGCTTAGCTGGTTCAAGCCCTTCGACCAGGTGCTGGAATGGAAGTTCCCCTTCGCCAAGTGGTTCCTCAACGGTAAACTCAACGCCTCGTACAATTGCCTCGACCGCCATCTTGCGACCGCGCGGCGCAACAAAGCGGCACTCATCTGGGAGGGCGAGCCGGGCGACACGCGGGTGCTGACCTACCAGATGCTGGCGAGCGAGGTCGCGCGGGCGGCCAACGCGCTCAGGAGCCTCGGCGTGAAGGACGGCGATCGGGTCGCCATCTACCTGCCGCTGGTGCCCGAGGCGGTGATCGCGATGCTCGCGTGCGCGCGAATCGGCGCGATCCATTCGGTGATCTTCGGCGGATTCTCGTCGGAGGCGCTGATCGACCGGATCAATGACGCCGAGGCCAAGGTGTGCATCACGGCGGACGCCGGATGGCGCCGGGGTCAGCAGGTTCCGCTCAAGCCCAACGTGGACGAGGCGCTCAAGCGATGCCCCTCGGTGAAGCATTGCGCGGTCCTGCGGCGCACCGGCGCGCGGGTCGAGATGCACAGGGGGCGCGACGTGTGGTGGGACGAGCTGGTCGCGGCGCAAAGCTCGGTGTGCGCGCCGGCCGAGCTCGACTCCGAGCATCCCCTCTACACGCTCTACACCTCGGGCACCACCGGCAAGCCCAAGGGCGTCGTGCACACGACGGGCGGCTACCTGGTGCACACGCTGATGACGATGAAGTGGGTGTTCGACCTGAAGGATGAGGACATCTACTGGTGCACCGCCGATATCGGCTGGGTTACCGGCCATAGCTACACCGTGTACGGTCCGCTCGCTGCGGGCGCGACGGTGGTGATGTACGAGGGTGCGCCGAATTTTCCCGAGAACGATCGTTTCTGGCGGATAATCGAAAAGTACCGCGTCAATATTCTCTACACCGCGCCGACCGCGATCCGCACTTTCATCAAATGGGGCGATTCGTGGGTCAAAAAGCACGACCTTTCGAGCCTGAGGCTGCTCGGCACGGTCGGCGAACCGATCAATCCCGAAGCCTGGATCTGGTATCACAAGGTCATCGGCCGGGAGCGCTGTCCGATCGTCGATACCTGGTGGCAGACCGAAACCGGGGGCATGATGATCGCCCCGATGCCCGGCGCGATTGCGGCCAAGCCCGGATCGGCGACGCTGCCGATTCCGGGAGTTGCCGCCGAGGTCGTCACGCGCGAGGGCAAGCCCGTCGCGCCCAATCAGGGCGGGCTGCTGATAATCCGACGGCCGTGGCCGGGTATGCTGCGCACGATCTTCCGCGATCCCGAACGCTACCGGCAGCAATACTTCAGCCAAATCGAGGGCGCATACTTCACCGGTGACGGCGCGCGCCGCGACGAGGACGGCTATTTCTGGATCATGGGCCGCGTCGACGACGTGATTAACGTCTCTGGCCATCGGCTGGGCACGATGGAGATCGAGAGCGCGCTGGTCTCACATCCGATGGTCGCCGAAGCGGCGGTGGTGGGAAGGCCCGACGAGATGAAAGGTCAGGCGGTGGTCGCGTTCGTGACGCTCGAGGGCGCAAGGCATGGCGATCCCAAACTGCGCGACGAACTGCGCCAGCACGTGGTCAAGGAGATAGGCGCGCTCGCGCGGCCCGACGACCTGCGCTTCACCGACGCGCTGCCCAAGACGCGCAGCGGCAAGATCATGCGCCGGCTGCTGCGCCAGATCGCCGCGGGCGACGAGAAACTCGGCGACACCTCGACGCTCGAAGACCTTTCGGTGCTGGCGCGCCTGCGCGAAGACGACGAGTGACGCGCCCCGCCGCGGCTGCGCGGGGCCGTCACGCGGAGGGGCGCAGCCCGAAGCTTCATGTCGAAGGGCGCAGCCCGAAGGTCTTGGCGATGATTCGATCGACCAGGCGCGCCGGCAGCGTAGTCGGCAGCGTCCAGTTCTGGAATCTTCCGGCGACCGGCGAGTAGCGCGTCTTGGGCCGCGCCGCGGTCAGCGCCTCGCATACGACCTCGCCCAGGCGCTCGGACGACCATCCCTTGCGGCCCTCCGCGATCATGTAGTCGCGGAAGTGCTTGATAATCTCGAAATAGGGGCTGTTGCGATAAGGCGTGAGATCGATCTGCTCGGCCTTGTCCCAGATTGGCGTGGCGACCGATCCGGGCGCCACGATGATCACGTCGATCCCGAACAGCATCAGCTCCCGCCGCAGGCTCTCCGACAATCCTTCGAGCCCGTGCTTCGAGGCGGCGTAGAGACCGACGAAGGGAGCGGCGAAGCGGCCGCCCACCGAGGAGATGTTTACGATACGTCCCGGCGCTCCGGCGCGGGCGCGGTCGGTGCCGAGCAGCGGAGCGAAAAGCCTGGTGACCGTCAGCGGCGCGATCAGGTTGACCTCGAGCTGGCGGCGGAAATCGTCAGCCGAGGCTTCCAACAGCGGTCCCGCCACCGCGATGCCCGCGTTGTTCACGAGCCCCCGCAGCCGCTCGTTGCCAAGCGCTGCCCCCACCTCCGCCGCGGCGCGCGCGCCCGCGGCCTCGTCGGTGACGTCGAAGATGAGCGGCGTTAAGCGGTCTCCCAGTTCCGCCTTCAGCCGCTCGGCGTCCGCCTGCTTGCGCACGCTGCCGAAGACGCGGAAGCCTTTCGCCGTCATTACCTTGGCGATGCCCCATCCGATGCCGGTCGAGACCCCGGTGACTACTACGCTTTGCACGGACCACCTCCTGCGCGCGTGAGGGGCGCTAGTCACTGTCGCATGGCAGGGGCCTAAAAGCATCGGCGGGAGGCCAAAGCGTCGCGATGCGGCGTTTTGGCGAGGGCGGGATGTGCGGACAAAAAAATCGGGGCGCATGCGGAGACCGCACGCGCCCCGTAGCTATTGTGCGCCCAGCATGGCGCGTGACTTAAGAGGTGGAAGTCCTCTGTGCGAGCAGGCCGCGTCGAGCACTAGCGAAGCGCAAAGGCGTCATCGTGAGATGGGGTCTGGAGGAAGCGTGGAGCAAAGCCGCGAGCCGACGAACAGGAACCGGATACAAGGCGAGGTGGCTCAGGGCGAGCGGGCAATTGACCGCGAAGCTCTATCG
>Ga0335083_10008501_pt1 | contig 12530 bp, 13 predicted proteins | sample Lox_Sample_42_FD_206716 | JGI IMG/M metagenome (GOLD analysis project Ga0335083, IMG submission 206716) | Soil microbial communities from Loxahatchee National Wildlife Refuge, Florida, United States - Lox_Sample_4.2 | ecosystem: Environmental > Terrestrial > Soil > Wetlands | place: USA... | reverse complement strand
CCTGGCCGCTCCGGTCAACGTCCCGGGCGCGGCACGCGCCAATCCCGAAACCCGGAAGGACATCGGCTTCCCGACGCTCGTCTCGCTGCTCGAAGCCTCGGCGCCGCACGCCCGCTGGGTCGAGTGGGTCGTGCAGTACGAGGCGGTCCTGTTCGCGATCTTCATCGCCGCGTTGCTGGCCTTCCTGGCCTGGCTCGCGGGCCGCAAGCCCCAGCGGATCCCGACGCCGCTGCAGAACCTGGTCGAGTGGATCGTCGAGTACATCCACGACTTCGTGGTCGGCATCCTCGGGCCCAAATACGGGCCACGCTACGTGCCGTTCCTCGGCACGCTCTTCCTCTACATCTTCGCGATGAACCTGTTCGGCCTGATCCCGCTCATGCACTCGCCGACCTCGAGCCTCAACGTCACGGTCGCGCTCGCGCTCACCGTGTTCGTCTACGTGCAGTACACGGGATTCCGGGAGCTGGGCGTCGTCGGCTGGTTCGACCACATGCTCGGCAATCCGCGCGACGTCACCGGCTGGGTGCTCGCGCCGCTCATGCTGCCGATCCACCTGCTCGGCGAGCTCGCCAAGCCGATCTCGCTCTCGTGCCGGCTCTTCGGCAACATCTTCGGCGAGGACATGCTGCTCGTCGCGTTCGCCACGCTCGGCATCTCGATCCTCTCGGGCCTTCACCTGCCGTTCGGACTGCCGATCCACGCGCTGTTCTTCCCGCTCGCCCTGCTCGGCAGCGCCCTGCAGGCGATGGTCTTCACCGTGCTCACCACGATCTACCTCCTCCTCATGCTGCCCCACGAGCACCACGAGTCGGGCCACGAGGCGGAGGCGACTCACGCCCACTAAACCAGGAGGTCGGTTCCATGGATACGCACGCTGCACTTTCACTCGGTCTGCCCATCGGCATCGGCATCGCTGCGATCGGCTCGGGCATCGGCCTCGGCCTCATCGGCCAGGGCGCCATGCAGGCGATCGGCCGCCAGCCGGAAGCCACGGCGAGGATCCAGGTCGCGATGATCATCGTCGCCGCGCTCGCCGAGGCGCTGACGATCTACGCCTTCGTCACCATGTTCCTGCTCTCGCCCAAGATCTGACGACCGTCGATCCGCTGCGGCGTCCGCCGTCTTCCCGCGGCGCCGCGCAGGAGTCCGCATGAACCTCATCGACATCCGGCTCGTCGGCACGCAGATCCTCGGGTTCCTCTTGCTGCTCTGGGGGCTGCGCAAGTGGGCGTGGGGCCCGGTGCTCCACGGGCTCGAGCAGCGCCGTCAGGGCATCGCGGGCCAGTTCGCCGACGCCGAGCGCCGCAAGGCCGAGGCCGAGCAGCTCAAGGCGAAGTACGAGGCCGATCTGCGCACCGTCGAGGCCCACGCGCGCGCGCGGCTGCAGGAAGCCATCGCGGAAGGCCAGCGCGTGGCGGGCGAGATCAAGGCGCAGGCGCAGCAGGAGGCGCAGGAACGCCTCAAGCGCGCCGAGGACGAGGTGGTACGCGAGCGCGACAAGGCGCGCGAGCTGCTCAAGGAGCAGGTCGTCGGGCTCTCGATCCGCACCGCCGAGAAGATCCTCCGCACGAAGCTCGACGATCCCGCGCAGCGCAGGCTCGCGGGCGAGTTCATCGACCAGGTCGGGGCGCTGCGATGAAGGATGCGAGCGTCGCGGGCCGCTACGCCCGGGCCCTGCAGCTCCTCGTCGAGTACGAGGCCCGGCGGGGCCGGCTCGCGCACGCCCAGATGATCGAGCAGCTCGACCGCACGCAGGCCGATCTCGACTCGCTCGCCGAGCTCGTCGCGCCCGGCACGCGGCTCGAGCAGCTCCTCTCGCACCCGAAGATCGCTCCGGCCGACAAGCGCGAGCTGCTCCGCCGCGGCCTCGACGGCCGCGCCGTGCGCGCGATCGTCGTGTTCGCGGACCTGCTGCTGCGCAAGAAGCGGCTCGCGATCGTCGGCGACATCGCGCGCGACTTCGCGGCCCTCGTCGAGCGCGCGAAGGGGCTGCAGCACGCGCGCGTCGTGAGCGCGATCGCGTTCGGCGCGGCGGAGCTCGAGCGCGTGCGCGCGGGGCTCCAGCGCTGGACGGGCGGCCCGATCGTGCTCTCGAACGAAGTGGACCCGTCGCTCATCGGCGGCGCCTACGCGCGCGTCGGCGACCGCATCCTCGACCTCAGCGTCCGCAGCCAGCTCGAGACGATCGCGGACCAGCTCTACGAACTCCGCGTGTGACCACGCGCGACCTCTTCACCCTCACGTCACGGGGCATTTTCGCATGAGCTTTCGACCGGAAGAAGTGAGCGCCGTCCTGGCGCAGGAACTCGAACGCTACGAGACCAAGCTCGAGACCAAGAGCGTGGGCACGGTGCTGTCGGTCGGCGACGGCATCGCGCGCATCTGGGGCCTCGAGGACGCCATGGCGGGCGAGCTGATCAAGTTCCCCGGCGACGTCATGGGCATGGTCCTCAACCTCGAGGAGGACAACGTCGGTGTCGTGCTCTTCGGCTCCGACAAGAACATCGCAGAGGGCGACCGCGTCGAGCGCACGAACCGCATCGCCTCGGTGCCGGTCGGCCCGGCACTGGTCGGCCGCGTCGTCAATGCGCTCGGCCAGCCGGTCGACGGCAAGGGCCCGATCGCGACGGAGCAGTTCCGCAACGTCGAGTTCAAGGCGCCGGGCGTGATCGAGCGCCAGCCCGTGAAGGAGCCGCTCCAGACCGGCATCAAGGCGATCGACTCGATGATCCCGATCGGGCGCGGTCAGCGCGAGCTCATCATCGGCGACCGCCAGACCGGCAAGACCACGATCGCGGTCGACACGATCCTCAACCAGAAGGGCACGGGCGTCATCTGCATCTACGTCGCGATCGGCCAGAAGGAGTCGACGGTCGCGAACGTGGTCGGAACGTTCGAGAAGCACGGCGCGATGGAGTACACGATCGTGGTCACCGCATCGGCGTCGGAGTCCGCGCCGCTGCAGTACATCGCGCCCTACGCCGGCGTCGCGATGGGCGAGGCGTTCACGTATGCGGGCGGCCACGTGCTGTGCGTCTACGACGACCTCTCGAAGCACGCGAACGCCTACCGCCAGCTCGCGCTGTTGCTGCGCCGGCCGCCGGGGCGCGAGGCGTTCCCGGGCGACGTCTTCTACCTCCACTCGCGGCTGCTCGAGCGCGCCTGCAAGCTCTCGGACGAAAAGGGCGGCGGCTCGCTCACCGCCCTGCCGTTCATCGAGACGCAGGCCGGAGACGTTTCGGCGTACATCCCGACCAACGTCATCTCGATCACCGACGGACAGATCTTCCTCGAGGGCGACCTGTTCTACTCGGGCGTGCGGCCCGCGATCAACGTCGGCATCTCGGTGTCGCGCGTGGGCGGCAACGCCCAGATCAAGGCGATGCGCCAGGTCGCGGGGCGCCTGCGGCTCGACCTCGCGCAGTACCGCGCGCTGGCGGCGTTCGCGCAGTTTGGCTCGGACCTCGACAAGGCGACGCAAGCGCAGATCACGCGCGGCGAGCGCATGGTCGAGCTCCTGAAGCAGGGCCAGTTCCAGCCGATGGCGGTCGAGGCGCAGGTGATCTCGATCTGGGCGGGCACGAACGGCTACCTCGACGACGTGCCGGTTGCCGCGGTGCGTCGCTTCGAGACCGAGTGGCTCGCGTTCGTGAACCAGAAGTACGCCGAGGTTCCGCACAACGTGCGCACGGCGAAGGCGATCTCGCCCGAGGACGAAAAGCGCCTGCACGAGGCGTGCAAGGCGTTCAAGAGCGCATTCAAGAGCTAGGCGCGAGGCGATGGCGTCCCTCAAGGACATCCGGCGGCGCATCCGCGCCACCAAGAGCATGCAGCAGATCTTCAAGGCCATGGAGATGGTGTCCGCGGCCAAGCTTCGGCGTGCCCAGGCGCGCGCCCATGCGTCGCGGCCCTACGCGCGCAAGATCACCGAGATGCTCGACCACCTCGCGGGCGCGGCCGCGGACCTCGAGAACCCGCTGTTCGAGACGCGCGAGGTGAAGCAGTCCGCGCTCCTCGTCATCACCGCCGATCGGGGTTTCGCCGGCACCTACAGCACGAACGTCGTGCGCGTTGCCGAGGCGATCCTGCGCACCCGCCCCGCGGGCTCGGTCAGGCTCGTGACGCTCGGCCGCAAGGGCCGCGACTACTTCCGCCGCCGCGGCTATGCGCTCCACGCCGCGCACGCCGAGCTCCCCGGCGAGGCGAACCTCGAGCTCGCGCGCCGGCTGACCGACGAGCTCGTCGCGCTGTTCCTCTCGGGCGAGGTCGACCGCGTCGAGGTGCTCTACACGCACATGGTCAACGCTCTCGTGCGCCGCGTCGAAACCGAGGTGTTCCTGCCGATCGGCGCGGGCCGCAAGACCGGGAGCGCGGACGCGAACTTCATCTTCGAGCCCGACGCCGAGCACCTCTTCGCCGAGCTGCTGCCGCGCTACGCCACCGCGAAGCTCTACGCCGCGATGGCGGATTCGTTCGCGGCCGAACACTCCGCGCGCATGGTCGCGATGGGCGCCGCGCGCAAGAACGCGGGCGAGCTCGTCGACTCGCTCACCCTCACCCGGAACCGTCTCCGCCAGGCGGCCATCACCCGCGAGATCGCGGAGCTGGTCGGCGGCGCCGAAGCGCTGAAATAGAGGAGCTGCAGCATGAACGTCGGAAAAGTCGTCCAGGTCATCGGCCCCACGGTGGACGTGGCGTTCGAGCCGGATCAGCTGCCGAAGATCTACAACGCCATCGTCATCGAGGACGGCGCGCGCGGCATCCACCTCACCGTCGAGGTCGCGCTGCACGTGGGCGACAACGTCGTCCGCTGCATCGCCATGGACTCGACCGACGGCCTCGTGCGCGGCATGAAGGCGACCGACACCGGCGCGCCGATCGCCGTGCCGGTCGGCGAGATCGGCCTCGGCCGCATCTTCAACCTCACCGGCGACACAATCGACGGCAAGCCGCCGATCCCGGCGGACACGAAGCGCATGCCGATCCATCGCTCGGCGCCGGCTTTCGACGAGCAGGAGACGCAGAAGCAGCTCTTTGAGACCGGCATCAAGGTCGTCGACCTGCTCGCGCCCTACCAGCGCGGCGGCAAGGTCGGGCTCTTCGGCGGCGCGGGCGTCGGCAAGACCGTGCTCATTCAGGAGCTCATCCGCAACATCGCCACCCAGCACGGCGGCTACTCGGTGTTCGCGGGCGTGGGCGAGCGCACGCGCGAGGGGAACGATCTCTATCGCGAGATGACCGAGTCAGGCGTCATCGCGAAGACCGTGATGGTGTTCGGCCAGATGAACGAGCCGCCGGGTGCGCGCCTGCGCGTCGGGCTCACCGGCGTCACGATGGCGGAGTACTTCCGCGACGAGCAGGGCAAGGACGTGCTCTTCTTCGTCGACAACATCTTCCGCTTCACGCAGGCCGGCTCCGAGGTATCCGCGCTGCTCGGCCGCATGCCGAGCGCCGTGGGCTACCAGCCGACGCTCTCGACCGAGATGGGCGCGCTCCAGGAGCGGATCACCACGACGCGCAAGGGCTCGATCACGTCGGTGCAGGCGATCTACGTGCCCGCCGACGACCTCACCGATCCCGCGCCCGCGACGGCGTTCTCGCACCTCGACGCCACCACCGTGCTCGATCGCGCGATCTCCGAGCTCGGCATCTACCCCGCCGTCGATCCGCTCGCCTCGACGAGCCGCATCCTCGATCCCGCGATCGTCGGCGAGGAGCACTACCAGACGGCTCGCTCGGTGCAGCGGATCCTGCAGCGCTACAAGGATCTCCAGGACATCATCGCGATCCTCGGCATGGACGAGCTCTCGGACGACGACAAGGTCACGGTCGCGCGCGCGCGCCGCATCCAGCGCTTCCTGTCGCAACCGTTCTTCGTCGCCGAGGCCTTCACCGGCGCGCAGGGCAAGTACGTGAAGCTCGCGGACACCGTGAAGAGCTTCAAGCGCATCGTCGACGGCGAGCTCGACGAGCTGCCCGAGCAGGCGTTCTACATGAAGGGCGGCATCGACGAGGTGATCGAGGCGGCCGAGAAGATGAAGGCGACCGTCTAGTGGCCGCGAGCTTCCAGCTCTCGATCCTCACGCCCGAGCAGACGATCTACGAGGGCGAGGTCGAGTACGTTCAGGCGCCGGGCACCGAAGGCTACGTCGGCGTGCTCGCGCACCACGCCGCGCTCGTCACCGCGCTCACGTCCGGCAAGCTGACCGCGCGCGCGAAGGGCGGGGCCGAGCAGCACTGGCAGGTGAGCGGAGGCTTCTTCGAGGTCTCGCACGACCGCGCGACGGTGCTTGCGGACACGATCGGCGAGACGGGTTAGTATCCCGGCGTCTCGCGCGACCGGGGGCGGACTCAGGCCCGCGACACCGCGCGAACGAGCCGCCCGGAGGCAGGACGCCACCGGGCGGTTTCGCTTCTCGCGCGACCGACCGGACGCGGACTCATCCGGGCGGTCTCGGAGTGGACTGAGTTCGCCCCGCGCGGGGAAGGAGAACTTCAGGTTGAAGCCGATGGGAAACTCCGAAGCGTTCCCGGCGGACCTGGATCGCCGCGGACGGCGCGGAACACGCCGGGAGCACGGCTCCCGCCCGGGCCCATGACCGAGGGCACGTTCCGCAGACTTGCGCTGAGTCTTTCGGGCGCGGAAGAGGGCGAACACCAGGGTCACCCGGATTTTCGGGTGGGGCGCCGGGTCTTCGCGACCCTGGGTTATCCGCGGCGCGGCTGGGCCATGGTCAAGCTGAGCCCCGAAGCACAAGCCGCTTTTGTCGGGCAGGCGCCCGATGCGTTCGTGCCCGTGAAGGGTGCGTGGGGCGAGCGGGGATGCACGAACGTGATCCTCGAGCACGCGGCGACCGCGCACGTTCGCGCGGCGCTCGCGCTGGCCTGCGAGGCGGCGGCGCATGCGGGCGAGAGGTCTGCCACCTCCGCGCGTGTGGCTGCGGCGTCCCGCAACAAGCGTCGCGGTTCCGTGAGCTGAACAGGCGCCATTCCCGGAGATCGAGGGACCGCTCAACTGCGGACGGCGGCGGACTCAAGTCCTGCCAACGGCGCGAACGAACGGCCAGGAGGCAGTGCGCCACCAAGCGGTTTCGGTCGAGTGGCGCGCGCGCTGCGCGGCGACTCGGGCCCGAAGCTCACCGCGATTCCCGAGACGGCTGCGCTCGCGCCCGGGATCTACTGCGCACGCCTCGAGCAGGGCGGAGGTGCGCGGCTCGCACGCATCGTGCTGCCGCGCCGGAGTCCTTGCCGCTAGCCTCCGCGGCCCTCTTCGAGCTCCTCGAGCGTGCGCGGCCAGTCCGAGCGCAGCAGCCGCGAGAGCGCGCGATCGGCGAGCAGCCGGCCGCCGGTCTGGCAGCGCGCGCAATAGTTGGTCTCGTTCCCGGCGTAGCGGATGCGCTGGACCGGTGCGCCGCAGTCGGGGCACGGCTGGCGGTAGCGCCCGTGCACGGCCATCGCGCCGCGGAACGCCGTGACGCCCTCGGGGAATGCATCGCCCGACTGGGCGCGCAGCCGCTCGGTCCACTCGCGCAGCGTCGTGCGCACCGCCTCGTACAGCCGCGCGGTCTCCTCGTCGGCGAGCTGGGGCGTGCGTTTGAGCGGCGAGAGCCGTGCGCGGTGGAGGATCTCGTCGGAGTAGGCGTTGCCGATCGCGGCGAAGAGACGCGGATCGGTGAGCGCGCGCTTGAGCGTGTGGTCCTCGGATCGCAGCCGCGCGGCGAAGGCCTCGAGCGTCGCGTCCATCACTTCGAGCCCGCCGGCGTCGAGCGAGGCGAGCCCCGACGCGCCGGCAAGCACGTGGAGCGCGGCCCGGTGACGCGTGCCCGCCTCGGTGAGGCTGAGCACGCCGCTCGTGAACTCGAGACGCGCGAGCGGACGCCGTCCGCGCGGCGCCCGCCCGGGCTTGGCCCAGTGCAGCCGCCCGGCGATCATCAGGTGCAGCGCGAGGTGGAGATCGCCCGCGAACGACGTGACGATCCGCTTGCCGAGCCGCGTGACGCGCTCGACCTCGCGGCCCCCGAGCGCATCGAGCGGGGGCTCGAACGTGCGCAGCAGGTTCGGGCCGGAGACGAGCGCACGCTCGAGCCTCGTGCCGACGAGGCGGCGCGAGAGGTGCTCGACGTAGACGGTGAGATCGGGATACTCCGGCATTTCGGGCCGCAATCTAGCATTCCCTCCGGTGCGGGCCCGGGTGCGGGCCCGGGTGCGGGCCCGGGTGCGGGCCCGGGTGCGGGCCCGGGTGCGGGCCCGGGTGCGGACCCGGGTGCGGGCCCGGGTGCGGACCCGGGTGCGGATCCGGTGCGCGTCACGCCCCGGCGCTTCCGGCGTAGAATGCGGCGAGACGCGCAGCCACGCGCGTCAGGCCCGTGTCCGGAGGTCGTCCTCATGTCGTTTCGCCCGCTGCTCGCACCGCTCGCCGCCACGTTCCTCCTCGCCGCGCTCACCACCGCAGCGGGCACCGCGCTCGCCGACGCGCCGGCGGCGAAGCCCGCCGCGCACAAGACGGCGCTCGCCACGTTCGCGGGCGGCTGTTTCTGGTCGATGGAGACGCAGTTCGACGGCTTCCGCGGCGTCAGGAACCTCACCGTCGGCTACTGCGGCGGAACGACTCAGCACCCGACGTACGAGGACGTGAGCACGGAGACGACGGGGCACATGGAGACGCTGCAGATCGAGTACGACCCGGCGCTCGTGACGTACGACCAGCTGCTCGATCGTTACTGGCACAGCATCGATCCGACGCAGGCCGACGGGCAGTTCTGCGATATCGGCGAGAGCTATCACTCCGCGATCTTCGTGCACGACGATGCGCAGCGAGCCGCGGCGCTCGCATCCAAGGCGCGGCTCGAGAAGTCGGGCGTGCTCCACGCGCCCATCGCCACCCGGATCCTGCCCGCCGCGACGTTCTGGCCGGCCGAGGACTACCACCAGCACTACGCGCGCAAGAACCCCGAGCGCTACCGCGACTACCGCGAGGGCTGCGGCCGCGACGCGCACTCGCAGCGGATCTGGGGCTCGGCGTGGGCCAAGCCGCTCACCGAGTGACGCGCGTGCCCGTCCACGTTCCGGCGCCCACGACGGTCGAGAGCGCCGGCAACCGTCCCAAGCGCATCGACGAGTACTTCGGCCGCGTCAACACGCGCGATGCCGGCCTCAGCGTCGCGCACATGCGCAGCCCGGGCGGCTGGGTCGAACCCGCGCAGCGCCCCGAGTTCGACGAGTACACGGTCGTGCTGCGGGGCCGGCTCCACGTCGAGCACGACGGCGGCGCCATCGACGTGCGCGCGGGCGAGGCGGTGCTGACGCGTGCCGGCGAGCGCGTGCGCTACAGCACGCCCGATCCCGAGGGTGCGGAGTACGTGGCGGTCTGCCTGCCCGCGTTCTCGCCCGAGACGGTGCACCGCGAAGGTTGAGCGCCGGCGGGCGTTCCGCGCGGTCGGACTCGGGCGCTACGCGACCGGCGCGGCCTGGCGCTCGTGCGCCTCGAGCGCGTAGAGCGGCTGGTACTTGCCCCAGAGGTAATTCATGTAGGGCTCGATCGACATCGCCGAGCCGGTCGCGCGCTGCAGCACCTCGTCTGCGGTCAGCTTGCTGCCGTGCTGGTAGACGTTGTCGCGCAGCCAGCCGCGCAGCGTGTCGAAGCGTCCCGAGGCGATCTGCGCCGGGATCTCGCCGTGCGCGCGCACGGCGGCGTCGAAGAACTGCGCGCTCATGATGTTCCCGAGCGTGTAGCCCTGGAACACGCCTCCGATCGGGCCCGAGTACCAGTGCACGTCCTGCAGCACGCCGCGGCGATCGTCCGGCACCGCGATCCCCAGATCCGCCTCGAAGCGCTCGCGCCAGACGCGCGGCAGGTCCTTCACCGCGAGCCGGCCCTCGAGCAGGTCGATCTCGAGGTCGAAGCGCAGCATGACGTGCAGGTTGTACGTCACCTCGTCGGCGTCGACGCGGATCAGCGAGCGTTCGACCTTGTTGATCGCGCGGTAAAACGTCTCGAGCGGCACCGCGCCCAGCTGCTGCGGGAAGCGCTTCACGAGCCGCGGATAGAAGTGCTCCCAGAGGCCGCGGCTGCGGCCGACCAGGTTCTCCCACAGGCGCGACTGGCTCTCGTGAACGCCCGACGACGTGCCGCCCGCGAGCGGCGTGCCCTCGAGCTCCATGCGGATGCCCTGCTCGTAGAGCGCGTGGCCGCACTCGTGGAGCGTCGAGAACAGCGCGTCCGTCATGTCGTCGTCGCGCACGCGCGTCAGGATGCGCACGTCGCCGAGCGAGAACTTGGTCATGAACGGATGGTGCGTCTCGTCCTGGCGGCCGCGCTCGAAGTCGTAGCCGAACGATCGGATGACGTCGACGCCGAACGCGATCTGCTCGTCGTGCGGCGCGTACTGCCTGACGCACGCGTCGTCCGGCGGCGTCCGTGACGTGATCGCCCGCACGAGCGGAACCAGCCGCGCACGCAATCCGGAGAAGATGGTGCGCACGCTCGAGGCCTTGAGGCCGAAGTCGAAGAGCTCGATCAGCGGATCGGCGATGCTCTCGTAGCCGGGGAAGCAGTTGGCCTGGCGCCGGCTCAGCTCGAGCGTCTTCTCGAGCAGCGGGCGCAGGGACTCGAAGTCGTTCGCGGGCCGCGCCACGGTCCACGCCTGGTAGATCCGCGTGGCGTGATCGTTGAACTCCGCGACGAGCGCCGCCGGCACCTTGACCGACTGGTCGAACAGCCGGCGCGTGACGCGCGTCAGCGACGCCTCGTCGGAGTCGTAAGGCAGGCCCGCCGTCTCGCGTTCGGCCGCCTCGAGCAGGGCGCCCGTCTCGGGCGCCGTGAACTGCTCGTGCGCCAGGCGCGCGAGCGTCGCGAGCTGGCGGCCGCGCGCGGTCGCCCCGCCGGGCGGCATGTAGGTCATCTGGTCCCAGCGCAGGAGCGAGGCCGCACCGTTCACGTCGTCGATCTCGATCAAGCGGGCCTTCAGCCGATCCAACGCGCGCATGGACGTTCTCCGTTGAGTTGGGCTGCGAACGAGGCAACGCATGGTAGAGGGCCGCGAAACCGCCCGCAAACGCGGCGGCCGCCGGGCGAGCGCTGTCCGGCGGCCGTGCGGGATCTCCCGGGTCAGGCGGCGATGGCAGAGGGCGAAGCGGGCTGCGCCGTCGCGGTGGAGGCGGGCGGCGCGACGTCGGATGCCGCGCTCGCGCCGTCGGTCGCAGCGGCGCCGGGGGCACTCGACGCGCCGTTCGATGCGTCGAGGGTCGTGCTCGTCTGGATCGTCGCGGCGAGGCTCGCGAGCGAACGGCCGCCGACGCGCTCGAGGTTCGCGAGCGAGGTCGGGCCGCCCTGCAGCGCCGTCTGCAGGTCGTGCAGGAAGCGGCGCACGATGCGGCCGATGTCGTGCCGCTCGCGCGGATCGAGCGAACCCGAAACCGTGACCGAGACGCCCTGCTGGCCCTTCACGACGAGCGAGCCGGGCGTGGACGTCGCGCCCGGCCGGTAGGTGAGCGAAGCGGCGAAGCTCGCCGAGATCTCCACCGTGTCGCCGTCCCGGGTCGTCAGGTCGAGCTCGCCCGAGACCTGCCGCGTCGCGTCGAGCGCGGCGCCTGCCGCGGGCGCGGACGTGCCGCTCGCGGGCGAGGGCGTGTTGCCGTTCGCGGCCGGCGCCGCCGTGCCGTCGGCGGGCGAGAGGACGCCGATCGGAACGGGAACCGGTGCGATGTAAAGGCCGAGTGCGGACACCATGTCGAGAGTCTCCCCTGGTGAGTCCCGCGCCGCGTTCTGCGCGCCGCGGGAGCGGTCCTTCACGCCGCGCGTGCGCGCGGCCCCCCCAGCCAGCGTTCGAGCGAGGCGGCGAGCGCCTCCTCCTGGATGGGCTTCGAGATGAAATCGTCCATGCCGGCCGCGAGGCAGCGCTCGCGGTCGCCGGCCATCGCGTTCGCGGTGAGCGCGACGACCGGGGTGCGGCGACCGCCGGCTTCGAGGCGGCGGATCTCCTGCGTCGCCTCGAAGCCGTCCATCACCGGCATCTGGCAGTCCATGTAGACGATGTCGTAGGGCAGCTGGCCGAAGAGCTCGAGCGCCTCGCGGCCGTTCGCCGCGACGTCGACGCGGCAGCCGTACTTGGCGAGCATGCGCGTCGCGACCTTGACGTTGACCGCGTTGTCCTCGACGACGAGCACGCGCGCGTGGGCGACCTCGGGCGAGACCGCTCGGTCGGGCTGCGCCGCATCCTCGGCGAGCAGGTGGCGCGTGATGAAGCCGCTCGCGCCCTCGGCCTCGCGCGAGCCCAGCACGACCGCGAGCGCGTCCTGGAGCAGCGAGGGCTTGAGCGGCTTGACGAGGTAGCCGTCGAAGCCGAGCTCGGCGAAGCGCTTCGCCTCGCCGCGCCGGCCGCTGCTCGTGAACAGCACCATCGCGACGTGCGCGATCGCGCGGTCGGCGCGGATCCGCCAGCCGAGCTCCTCGCCGTCCATCTCGGGCATCAGGTGATCGAGCAGCGCGAGCCGGTACGGATCCGCCGTGCGTGCCGCCGCACGCAGGA
>Ga0335083_10008499_pt1 | contig 12531 bp, 12 predicted proteins | sample Lox_Sample_42_FD_206716 | JGI IMG/M metagenome (GOLD analysis project Ga0335083, IMG submission 206716) | Soil microbial communities from Loxahatchee National Wildlife Refuge, Florida, United States - Lox_Sample_4.2 | ecosystem: Environmental > Terrestrial > Soil > Wetlands | place: USA... | reverse complement strand
GGGACCGAGGTGACGATCGCCGACGACGGCGGCGCCGCGCGCGTCGACCTCAGTCGTTATGTGACCTTCATCCGCAGCGACCACTACCGCGAGATCGCGGGGCCCGACTGGGCGTTGCATCTCGAGACGTCGCTGGCCAACGGCGACCGGGTGCACATCGCCGGCCCGGTCACGGTCGCGCCCGACCAGGATCGCGGCGGGGCGTTCCGGGGCGGCGTCTCGCCGCTGTTCCAGGGGCGGCCTGAGCAGCCGTTGATCGTGTCCACGCGGCACCCGCTGGGGCTGCGCGCCGAGCTCCGATTCGCCGCCGCCGTGGCGTGGGCGTCGGTCCTGGCCGGCGCGGTCGCGCTGCTCGGCTGGCTGACCTGAAAAAGCGACCGTCCCGATGATCTTCGGGAACGGAATTGCCCGCCCGAACGGGCTCGGTCACCGGCAGGCCGGCGAGCCCGCGGCGCGCCGGCCCCCCAGCTTTTCGCTGGTGAGGCGCAGACCGCCGTTCTGCACCTCCCTGGCAAAGCCGGCGAAGCCGGAGAGGTCGGCTAGAACTTGTCGGTCGGGCGGGTGACGGCGCGCAGGCGCGCGCGGGTCGTCGTCACGAATCGCGCGCCGTCCTGGACCTGCATCTCGAGGGCGACCGGCCCCAGATCGGGGGCGAAGGTGGTTCGGGTGATGCGCACCGGCTCGGTGCGCGTCACTTCGACGACGATGCACCCCAGGTAATGCTCCCCCGAGTCCAGCTTGAAGTCGGCGTTGACCGAGACGATGCGCGCCTGCCCGCCGGTCACGGGCCACTCGGCCCCCTGGGCGATCGGGTTCTTGATGACGAAGTCCCCGCTGATCCCCGCGTCGGCCTGCGCGATCCCCTGCGCGGTGACGGCGTAGGTGAGGCGGTCCTCGCCGGCCTGGACCGTCGCCGTGTCGCCGGCTCGATCGACGACCGCGTAGGTGGCGAGGATGTTCTGGCCGTCGTGCTCGACGTCGTAGGCCCACTTCCAGCCCGGCGCGAGCGGGTAGAAGTCCGCGGCCGTCAGGTTGGGGCGCGGCCGGATCTCGTTCACGCTGGCTCCGGGGGTGGCACAACCACCCACTGCCCCGACAGCCACCACCCAGGCCAGAAGCACGGCGCGACGCATTGGCCTGATCATCGGTGAATTCAGGCGCCGTCTCAAGAATCTGAGACCGCTTCGCGCAAGTGGCCGCTTCCCGGAGGCCTGAACCGGTGGTACGGCGGTTGCTCTGTTCTAGAATCCACGAGTCTCAGGTCGATGCTGCGCGCCCGCTTCCGGTTCACCCTCTGCCTCCTGATCGCCCTCACGGCGGTCCGCGGGGCGGAGCGCCGGGCGGCGGCCGCCCCGGCCGCCGAGGCCGCCGCGCCGGCCGGGGCTGCCCCGCTGCTGGCGGAGCGGGCTCGCCTGCGCGGCCAGCTGGACCGGGTCAACGCCGAGATCGACGCCTTCAAGCGGGCCGGCCGGGGTGTGGGAGACGACTACCGCCTGCGCGCCCGGATGGCGGACGCCGAGGCGCTGGCCCGCCAGCTGGTGGCGATCGACGCGCGCCTTGGATTGACGGCCCCGGCCGCCGCCCCGCGGCCATTGCCGGTGGCCTCACCCAGCGACAGCCCCTCCGACCTGGAAGCCAAGGCCGACATCCTGGCCGACCAATCGCGGCGGATCCGCGCGGCGGCCGATGACCTGGACCGCCGCCTGGGCGAGATCAAGGGGCGGCAGGAGCTGCGGCGGCGGGCCGCCGACCTGGACCGCGACCCGTTCGCGCCGCTGGAAGGCTCCAAGCGCCGCACCATGAGCGTGGCGGCCGGCAGCGGCGCGCAGGACTCCAGTCACGGCGTGTCGACGCCGACCATCGACCGCGGACCGACCGGCGTGGCTCAAACGCCCACCACCGGGAACCTATCGGTCAGCGGCGGAGCCAGCGCTCCCGGGGCGGCCAGCACCTCCTCGACCGTCAACCTCACGCCGACCGGGAACCCCTCTCCGGTCACGACGACGGCGCTCCCGGTCGAGCTGCGCGAGCTGCTCGATCCGGCGACGGTGGCGGACATCGGGCGACTCGACCGTCTCCGGCCGGCGGGCAATTCGATGGCCGCGCTCGAACGCGCGGTGGCAGCGCTGCGGGCGCGCGCCGCCGCCGTCGACGCGCAAGCGCAATCAATGCGCCGCGCGGCCAAGCAGCGCTGACAGGGTTGTCGGTTACACTGGCCGCGGCGATGTTCCGCCGATCGGTTTTTGCGTGCGTTGCGCTGGCGGGGGCGGCGGCGCGCGCCCAGGCGCCCGCGGAAGACGACGAGCGATTGAACCTGCGCGCCGAGGCTGGGCTGGAGATCGACACCAACGCCCACCGCACCGAGATCATCGCCGGCGTCCCCAACCCGCCCATCGTCACGTCGAGCCTCGAGCGGTTCGTCTTCACGGGCACCCTGGCCGATGTGGTCGCCGACAGACAGGCGGTGATCATGTCGGCGACGCTGGCGGGCAAGCTGTTCAACTCGCCCGCCGCCACCGACGAGGACGTCGCCATCGTTCAGACTGGCCTGGCCTGGCAGCGGTTGCTGCGCCCGGGCGGGGCGTTCACGCTGGACGCCGCCTACTACGAGGCCTTCCAGCGGGCCTCGGCCAACCTGCTGGACGCGGAAGACCGGCGGGACTTCCGCTCGTTTGCGCCCAGCCTGCGGTTTGGCTGGCCGGTCGGCGACGGGGTCGAGCTGACGGCGACCGGCGGGTATCGCTGGTTCGTGTTCAAGCCCGATCGCGACTTCGACTTCAGCGCGCCGACCGCCGCGCTGGACCTGCGCTGGACCTACCAGCCCGAGGACGGCGCTGACTGGGAGGCGCAGGCCGGCGTGGGGTTCGAGCCGCGCTCCTTCGGGGGCCCGGCCCTCATCGGCAACTGCCCTCAGCCCGGGTTCGCCTGTTCCGGTCCCCTCGAGCGACACGATGATTTTTTGAACGGCCGGGTCGAGCTGACCCGCGTCGGCCGCGTGCTGACCGGCCTGGGGTACGGCCTGCAATACAACCGCTCCAACAGCTACGGCGAGACCGTGGTGCGCCACGCCTTGAGCCTGCGCTTCGCGGCGCGCTTCCTGGGAATCGTGCTGGCGCTGCGAGGCGAGCTGCTGCTGGCCCACTACCCTCAGCCGCCGCCGCTCGGCCAGACCACCATCATCACGGGCACCAGCATCGAGAGCCTGGACAGCGAGAACAGATCGACTCTTCGGGTCGACCTGTCGCGTGACCTCAACGACTGGTTGCGGGTGTTCGCCCGTTACACCTACTACGTGAACGAGACCACGAGCGGCAGCCCGGTCAGCTATCACCGCCAGACCGCGTTGCTGTCGCTCGTGGCCTCCTGGGACCGCTAAGCAGGCAGTGCTATCCGGAAGAGGTTGATTACATCATGCCGCCCATGCCGCCCATCCCGCCCATCCCGCCGCCGCCCGGCGCGGGGGCCGGCGGCTCCTCCTTCGGGCGCTCGACGATCAGCGCCTCGGTGGTGACCAGCAGCGACGCGACCGAGGCCGCGTTCTGCAGCGCCGAGCGCACGACCTTGGTCGGGTCGATGACGCCGGCCTCGACCAGGTCCTCGAACTCGTCGGTGGCCGCGTTGTAGCCGAAGGCGCCCTTCCCTTCGCGCACCTTGTTGACGACGATCGACCCTTCCTTGCCCGCGTTGGTGGCGATCTGCCGGCAGGGCTCCTCGCAGGCGCGGCGCACGATCTGGACGCCGATCGCCTGCTCCTCCGACAGGCCCTCGAGCTTGTCGGTGGTGGCCAGCGCGCGCACCAGCGCGACGCCGCCGCCGGGGACGATCCCCTCTTCGACCGCCGCGCGCGTGGCGTGCAGGGCGTCCTCGACGCGAGCCTTCTTCTCCTTCATCTCGGTCTCGGTGGCCGCGCCCACCCGGATGACGGCGACGCCGCCCACCAGCTTGGCCAGCCGCTCCTGCAGCTTCTCGCGGTCGTAGTCCGAGACGGTCTCCGCGACCTGCGCGCGAATCTGCTTCACGCGGGCCTCGATGTCCGGCTTCTTGCCGGCGCCGTCGACGATGGTGGTGTTCTCCTTGTCGATGGTGACCCGCTTGGCGCGACCCAGATCCTTCAGGGTCAGGTTCTCCAGCTTCAGGCCCAGGTCCTCGGTGACCGCCTGACCGCCGGTCAGGATCGCGATGTCCTTGAGCATGTCCTTGCGGCGATCGCCGAATCCCGGCGGCTTGACGGCCGCGATGTGCAGCGTGCCGCGCAGCTTGTTGACCACCAGGGTGGCCAGCGCCTCACCCTCGACCTCGGCCACGATCAGCAGCGGCTTGCCCGAGCGCGCCACTTGCTCGAGCACCGGCAGCAGGTCCTTCATGCTGCTGATGTTCTTCTCGTGGATCAGGATGAACGCGTCGTCCAGCTTGACCTCCATCCGCTCGGTGTCGGTCACGAAGTACGGCGAGATGTAGCCGCGGTCGAACTGCATCCCCTCGACCACGTCCAGCGTGGTCTCCATCGACTTGGCCTCTTCGATGGTGACGACGCCCTCCTTGCCGACCTTCTCCATGGCGTCGGCGATGGTCTTGCCGATGAACTCGTCGCCGTTGGCGCTGATCGTCCCGACCTGAGCCACGTCCTTGTGTCCCTTGGTCGGCTTCGAGATCTTCTTGAGCGCCTCGACGATCTTCTCGACGGCCTTGTCGATGCCGCGCTTCAGCTCCATCGGGTTGTGCCCGGCGGCCACCATCTTGGCGCCCTCGCGGAAGATGGCCTGCGCCAGGACGGTCGCGGTCGTGGTGCCGTCGCCGGCGGTGTCAGAGGTCTTGGACGCGACCTCCTTCACCATCTGCGCGCCCAGGTTCGCGAACTTGTCCTCGAGCTCGATCTCCTTGGCGACCGTCACGCCGTCCTTGGTGACGGTGGGGACGCCCCACGACTTCTCGATGACGACGTTGCGGCCGCGCGGCCCCAGCGTCGCCTTGACGGTGTCGGCCAGCGCGTTCACGCCGGCCAGGATGCGGGAGCGCCCCGCCTCGTCGAACAGAATCTCTTTGGCTCCCATGGTCTCGTCTCCTTTATTTCTCGAGCACGCCGAGGATGTCGTCCTCGCGCAAAATCAGGTGATCGACGCCCTCGATCTTGATCTCGTTGCCGCTGTACTTGCCGAACAGCACGCGATCGCCCTTCTTGACCTGCAGGGGGCGAAGTTTTCCCTTGTCGTCGGACTTGCCGTTGCCGACGGCGATGACCTCTCCCTCGGCCGGCTTCTCCTTGGCCGTGTCGGGGATGATGATGCCGCCTTTGGTCTTCTCTTCCTCGGCGACCCGGCGAATGAGCACGCGATCCTGCAGCGGGCGAACCTTCATGTCTTGTCTCCTCCGGAACGTGAACGAATCGTTAGCACTCAAGATAAAGGAGTGCCAGCGCGGCACTCTAATCGCAAACCCTTGTCCGTCAAAGGGTTGGCTCCCCTGCGCTAGCATCCGGGAAGCTCGGCTGCCAGACTGGAAACGAGTTATCATTATGAAATCATTCACGATTTCTTGACTTCCCGCCGATGAATCCGCATAGCTGAACTATGGACCTTGCGCGGACGGTCGAGGGTTTCTTTCACGATGAGGTGGACCGGGCCTTCCGGGACGAGGGCCTGCAACCCGGGACGCTGGTCGAGCACTACATCGTTCAGCTGCTGGCGGCCTACGCCGCTCAGCCGATCGAGGAGACGCCGATCGCCCTGCGGATGCTGAAGGCCAGCGAGGCGCCGCTGCCGCAGCGCCGGCGCCAGCTGCGGGGGATCGGCGACACCTCGCTCTACGTGTCGGGGTTCTGGAGCGAGCACCTGGCCGGCGGTCCGGTGGACGTCGACTACTACATCGGGATGGGCGGATCGGCTTACGGCGAGCTGGCGCGCGGCGGCGCCGGCTGGACCGGCGACCCGTTCAGCCCGGTGTTCGAGGAGCTGGCGCTCAACTTCGTGCGCTTCGTGAGCGCGCTGGCGCTGGTGAGCCGGCGGATGGCGTTCCCGGCCAGCAATCAGGACGTGGTGCGCCTCTACCGCCGCTGGCAAGAGACCAAGAGCCAGTCGGCGGCCGCGCGGCTGGCGGCGCTGGGGGTGGTCCCCGGGCGAGGCGACGGACGGCCGCAATGAGTCTCCCGCACCGAGCGTCTCGTCTCTCGGTGCTGGCGCGCTTGCAGCTGGGGCTGGAGGCGCTCTATCGCGTCGAGACGCGGCTGCCCATCGACGCGTTTCTGGTCGACGCCGAAACGCGCGAGGCGGCGCTGGGCGGCGGCGGCCGGCTGCCGCGCGAGCAGCTGGTGGTGCGGCAGGTCGAGGGCGAGCTGGCCATGGCCCTGTTCGTCGATCAGGCGGCCCTGACGAACCTGGAGCGCCACGATCCGGCCGATCGCCTGGACGAGCGCAACTTCACCGACTTCTGCCTGGCCGTCGAAGGCGTCAGCCACTTCGTCTATCTGGCCCTGTGCGCGGCCGGGGACCGCGCGGTCTCGCAGCTCGAGCTGGAGCTGCAGGCCGAGGTCGACAAGTACGCCTGCTGTCTGCTGCTGGCCGGGCGCGACCCCGCGCTGCGCCGGCGGCTGTACCGCGACGTCCGGTTCGCCGACGACCTGGACCCCGACGAGCGATCCCGCTACCAGGCGGCGAACGCCGAGGCCAATCGCTACGCCGCCGCCCTCGAGCGACGCTTCGTCGACACCGAGCGCACGGACGCCCTGCTGACCGAGCTGCGCCGCTTCTACCGGATGGCGCTGGCCGACAAGCTCGGGCGGATCGCGACGCTCTGACGACTCACAGCTCGGCCTGGGCGCCGATCTCCAAGCTGGTGTCGGCTTCGTTGAGCGGTAGCCCGCCCGTCGCGCAGGCACGTGATCGCTACCGGGGCGGTCCGTACAGCGTCTCGCGGAAGCTCGAGTAGCCCATGGCGCCTCCGGTCACGCTTCGCACGACGGTGCCCGTCGCGGACACCTCCCGGATGGTGCCCTGGGCCTGGTTGATGTGCGGGGGGTTGAAGATCGAATAGGTCACCAGGGTGTTGCCGTTCGGGAGCCGCTGCACGTCGCCCAGCTCGTCGCTGCCGAGCTCACCCAGGTACGTCCACTCGAGCGTCTCGGGCGACCCGTCCGGCTGCGCGAGGCTGTACTCGTACACCGGGGACGGAGCGCCGTTCGCACGACCGCCGAGGCCCCCTGCGTTGGCGGAGAAAAACAGCAGGTCGCCGTTGTCGAGCAGCTCATGCCCGTGGATCCCCGCCAGCGGCACGCTGTAACACCCCGACAGGAAGGTGAAGCAGCTCGGGCGCACCTGCCACGCCAGCTCCCCCTGGCGATTGAACTTGTAGACCCCCGCCAGGAACAGATCCGAGACCGAGTAGCTGTCGTCGCGTTGGTAGTAGCGGAGCCCGTTCGCGTGAAGGGTCCCCGCCGAGTCGCCGGACAGCGTGGTGTCATCCAGCGAGGCGACGGTGCGGAGCGTGCCATCCGGCGACCGCTCGATGACCTCGCTGGCCAGGGTGGTGTCGTTCTTCTTCCAGCTCAAGAAGGCCACGATCCCGCCCGGAAGCACGGCGAAGTCATGGTGGGTCCGCTCGAGCCCCGCGATCGTCTGCAGGTCGCTGCCATCCATCCGGACGCGGCTCACGCTGCCGCCGCTGTCGCCGCCCGGATTGGCAAGCTCCGTCCACAGGTACGCGCCGTCCCAGTCCATGAGGGCGCGGTTGCATCCCGCCGCGATCTTGGTCCGCCACACCGCCACGCCGTCGGAATCGATGATGAGGGCGTCCGTACTGATGCACGACAGAACGAAGCCGTTGGCCCGGTCGAGATAGCCGTCCCCTGCCACGCGCGTCAGCGCAGGAACGGCGGGATCCGTTTGCGTCTGGATCTTGTGGTCCTCGCTGGTACAGAACCGATCCCCCGCCGTGGCCACGATGCGGTACGTGTAGCTGCGACCGGGCTTGAGGCCGAGCAGCAGAGCGCGGGGCTCGGTCGGGGAGATCGGCCCGCCGCTGCCGACGTTGATCTCGCCGGCCGCCGGATCGTCCAGGGAGAATTCGACCCGGGCGGCGGTCAGCCCACCCAGATCGGTGGACCAATCGACCAGGCCTACCGTGGGGATCTGCGGGCTGAGGCTCCCGCTGATCTGGAAGGTGCAGCTCACTTGGGTGGGCGCCGAGCCGCCGGCTCCCGCGGTCGCTCCAGCGCCGCCCGCGCCGCTCGCTCCGCTGGCGCCCCCGTTGGTCCCGGCCACGCCGCCGGCCAAGCCCCCGCCACCTGCGCCGCCCGAGCCCGCACCCGCGGCCCCGCCGTTCATCCCCGCGCTGGAACCTCCGTGCCCCGCGCTCACGCCTCCGCTACCTCCGGACACCGCGGCATGCCCTCCGCCTCCGCCACAGCCGCTCGCGGCGAACAGGATGCATGTAGCAGGCAGCCACCGCGGGGGGCGTAGCGGCATGACCGGGAATTCTAGCCGATCTGCACGTTGTCGATCAGGCGGGTGCGGCCGATGAAGCCGGCGACCAGGAGCACGGCCGGGCGGTCGACTTTCACGATCGGGACCAGCGTGCCGGCGTCGCAGAGCTCGAGATAGTCGAGGCGGTCGATGTCCAGCGCGTCGCGCGCCTCTTGCAGCAACAGCGCCGCCTCGCGAACGCCCGCGGCCGCGCGCTGGCGGGCGCCGAACAGCGCACGCGACAGCGACAGCGCGCGCCGCCGATCGTCGGGCGACAGGTAGGCGTTGCGCGACGACATCGCCAGGCCGTCGGGCTCGCGCACCGTCGGAATGCCGACGATCTCGATCGGCATCGAAAGATCCGCCACCATGCGGCGCACGATCGCCAGCTGCTGGAAGTCCTTCTCGCCGAAGACGGCCACGTCGGGCGCGACGATGTTGAACAGCTTGGCCACCACCGTCGCGACGCCGGCGAAGTGCCCGGGGCGGAAGACGCCGTCCAGCCCGCGCGCCAGCTCGCGCACGTCGACGACCGTCTGCGAGCCCGGCGGGTACATGTCGCTCGCCTCCGGCACGAACGCCACGTCGGTGCCGGCGCCGGCCGCCTTTTGCAGGTCGCCGGGCAGGTCCCGCGGGTAGCGCGCCAGGTCCTCGTTCGGCCCGAACTGGGTGGGGTTCACGAAGATCGAGAGCGCCAGCCGATCGCCGCGCAGCCGCGCCTCGCGCAGCAGAGTCACGTGCCCCTCGTGAAGCGCCCCCATGGTCGGCACGAAGGCGATCCGCTCGCCGCGCCGGCGCGCCGCGCGCGACCAGGCCGCCATGTCGGCGACCGCGCGAACCACCTCGGGCCCGGTCATTCGTAGGTTTCTTCGCGCGACGGGAACTTGCCCGCCCGGACGTCGGCGGCGTAGGCGGCGAACGCCTCGCCGGCGGCCTTGCCCAGCTCGGCGTAGCGGCGCACGAAGCGGGGCTTCCAGCTCGGCTGCAGCCCCAGCAGGTCGTGCATCACCATCACCTGTCCGTCGCAGTCGGCCCCCGCCCCGATCCCGATCGTCAGCGCGGGGATCGCCCGCGAGATCTCGCCGGCCACCGCGTGCGGGATCGCCTCGAGCACGACCGCGTAGGCGCCCGCCTCGGCCACCGCGCGCGCGTCGGCCAGGATCTTGGCCCGCTGCGCGTCGGTCCGCCCCTGCACCTTGAAGCCGCCGAGCTGGTGGATCGACTGCGGGGTCAACCCCACGTGCCCGACCACCGGGATGCCGGCGCGCACCAGGCGCCGCGTGAGCTCCGCGACCTCTTCGCCCCCCTCCAGCTTCACCGCCTCGGCGTGCCCCTCCTTGATCAGGCGGCCGGCCGCGCGCATCCCGTCCTCGACCGAGGCCTGGTAGCTCATGAACGGCATGTCCGCCACCAGGTGGGCCCGCCCGAGGCCGCGCGAGACGATCCGGCTGTGGTACACGACGTCGTCGACGGTGACGCCGACGGTCGAGCGCTCGCCCTGCACGACCATCCCCATGCTGTCGCCGACCAGGACGGCGTCGACGCCCGCCTCGTCCGCCAGGCGCGCGAACACGACGTCGTAGGCGGTCAGAAAGACGGTGCGCTCGGCGGTCCCCTTGCGCGCCCGCAACGTCGCCGCGGTGATCTTGGCGTCGCCGGCCATGGGCTTCAGCCTAGCACGCCCGAATCAGGCCTCCATCCGGCGGAACGCCCGCGACGCCAGGGCCGCCAGCACGACCGACGAACCCACCACCACCCCGACGCTCAACGCCAGCGGGAAGTTGCGGTGCCCCAGGCAGAGTCCGCGGACCGCGTCGACCGCGTAGGACATCGGGTTCGCGAGCACCAGCCCGTGCAGCAGGTGGGGCAGCCCGGCGACCGGGTAGAGCGCGCCCGACAGGAAAAAGACCGGCTGGATGACGAAGTTCACGATGCTGCCGAACCCCTCGAACGAGCGCATCCGCGCCGCGACGATGATCCCCAGCGCGTTCACGCCCATGCCGAACACCAGCAGCACCGGCAGCGCCGCCAGCGCCCCCAGCGGGCTGTAACGCGCCCCGAACAGCGGCGCCAGCAGCAGCGTCATCGCGGTCTCGATCATCGCGGTCGAGCTGCCCGCCAGGATCTTCGCGGCCACGATCGCCCCGCGCGGGACCGGCGCGACCAGCAGCTCTTTCAGGAACCCGAACTCGCGCTCCCACACGATCGAGATCGCGGCGAACATGCTGGCGAACAGCACGGTCATCGCCGCCAGCCCCGGCACCAGGAACGACACGAAGTCGGGGCCGCCCGAGGGCAGCCGCACCGACGCGCGCAAACCGAACCCGAACGCCAGCAGCCACAGCAGCGGGCGCGTCAGGCTGGTGATCAGCTGCCGCCGATCGCGCAGGAACTTGATCATGTCGCGCCGCCAGAGGGCGTAGATGACCTCCAGCATGGGTCAGCGCCTCCGCACCATCGCCCGCACCCGGGCCAGGTTGCTCTCGGCCCCCTCGGCCCGGATCTGCCGCCCGGTCAGCGACAGGAAGACGTCGTCCAGCGTCGGCCGCCGCACGCTGATCCCCTCCAGCGCCGGCCGGTCGGTGGTCAGCAGCTTGACGATGAAGGCGTCGCCCCCCTCGACCATGAAGCTGAGGCCCCCCTCGGACGGGGAGCTGGCCACGCCGTACTTCTCCTGCAGCAGCCGGGACAGCCCGGCCGGGTCGGCCGTGCGCGCCGAGACCAGGTCCTTGCCCACCGCGCGCTTCAACGCCGCCGGCGTGTCCAGCGCCACGATGCGCCCGTGGTCGACGATGGCGATGCGGTCGCAGTTCTCGGCCTCGTCCATGTAGTGGGTGGTCAGGAACAGCGTCGTGCCGTACTTCTGCCGCAGGTCGCGCAGCACCTCCCAGGTGCGCGCGCGCGTCTGCGGGTCCAGGCCGGTGGTCGGCTCGTCCAGGAACAGGATCTCCGGGCGGTGCACCAGGCCGCGCGCGATCTCGAGGCGGCGCTTCATGCCACCCGAGAAGGTGCGCGTGAGGTCCTTGCGCCGGTCGAACAGATCGACGAACCGCAGCGCCTCGTCGATGCGCGCCTGGCGATCGACGCGCGGCACCCGGTAGGCGACCGCGTGCAGGGTCAGGTTCTCCTCGGCGGTCAGACGATCGTCGAGAGCCGGGTCCTGAAAGATCACGCCGATCCGCCGCCGGACCTCCGAAGGCGAGGTCGTGACGTCGAGACCCGCCAGCCGCGCCGTCCCCGAGGTCGGCTGCAGCAGCGTGCACAGGATCTTGATGGTGGTGGTCTTGCCCGCGCCGTTCGGCCCCAGAAAGCCGAAGATCTCGCCGGCCGCGACGGAGAAACCGACCCCGCGCACGGCCTCGACCGCGTCGTAGCTCTTGCGCAGGTCCTGCACCTCGATGGCGGCGGCCGTCATGAGGCGGGGCGAAAGCGGCGCAGCCGCAGCGGCGCGTGGTGAACAGCGGTCTGGGCGCGCGACCGCGCCTGCACGACCAGGTCGTGGTGCGGCGACAGCGCGCAGGCCGGGTCGGTCGCCGCGGCGTCGCCCAGCAACGCGAAGGCCTGGCAGCGGCAGCCCCCGAAGTCGGCCGCGCGCTCGTCGCACGAGCGGCAGGGCTCGGGCATCCAGGCCTCGCCGCGGAACGCCTGGAACCCGGGGCCGTCCTCCCAGATGGCGGCCAGCGGCCGATCGCGGACGTTCTCCCAGGTCAGCGTCTTGATGCTGCGCGCCTGGTGACAGGGCAGCGCCACGCCGTCGGGCGCGACCAGCAGGTACCGGCGGGCCCAGCCGTCCATGCAGGCGCGCGGCCGTTCCGCGTGGTAGTCCGGGCGGACGAACAGGATCTCCATCCGGCCGCGCAGGCGCTCGCGCGCGGCCGCGGCGTCCTGGCGGGCGCGCTCGATCTCGCCGGCGGACGGCAGCAGCGCGTCCCGGTTCACCAGCGCCCAGCCCAGCGACTGCGTGTTCGCCAGCTCCAGCCGGATGGCGCCCAGCCGCTCGGCCAGCTCCACCAGCTCGGGAACCCGGGCGATGTTGCCCCGGTGGAGCACGACGTTCAGCGTCAGCGGCAGCCCGATC
>Ga0335083_10008495_pt1 | contig 12532 bp, 8 predicted proteins | sample Lox_Sample_42_FD_206716 | JGI IMG/M metagenome (GOLD analysis project Ga0335083, IMG submission 206716) | Soil microbial communities from Loxahatchee National Wildlife Refuge, Florida, United States - Lox_Sample_4.2 | ecosystem: Environmental > Terrestrial > Soil > Wetlands | place: USA: Florida... | reverse complement strand
AGGAGGAAATCGCGAACGCAATTCTCCTGCTACTCGAGCGGGAGAAGACATTAGCTGAAGGCGCAGGCGCCGCAGCGATCGCCGCCGTCCTCAATCGCAAACTGCGGTTGCAGGGCAAGAAAATTGGTGTTCTCGTCTGCGGAGGGAACATCGACGTCACGCTGCTCTCGCGCATCATCGAACGCGGCTTGGTGAAAGATGGACGTCTCGTCCGTCTTCGCGTCCATCTTCCGGACTATCCCGGCGCGCTGCACCGTCTCACCGGTATCCTGGCCGACCATCGCGCCAACATTGTGGAGACTGCATACGACCGCGCGTATCATGGCGTCAATCTCGGCGACACAGCCATCGACATCACCATGGAAACCCGAGGTCCCGATCACATCGCGGAACTGCTGGCAGCTTTGGTATCTGCCGGGTATACGCATGAGAGAATCCTGTGATGTTTGATCGCTAGAGCGGAGGCAGTTCGGATTACGGTTGCACCGAGCTAATGGGCTTTTTGCCGCCGCCGCCGCATAGCAAGACGCAAAGCAGGATTCCGCCCGCCCCTGCCGCACCCGCTGCAATCCATTTGGGATTCAAGCTTGATCCTGCTCCAGTCGGATTTGGCGGCGCCCCGCAAATTCCCGTCAGGTCAAAACTCTTCTGCTCCGTCTCGCGAACGGTCGATCCGGATGATGCCTCGGTCTCTGGCGACGGTTTCTTGTGATCCGCGGACCGCTGGACGTTGACGTCGCCCTTGCGAGCTGCGACTTGGACGCTCCCGTTCAAGTTGTTTACCTCGTACTGCGTCCATGTGCTGAGAACCGGAACCACCGTAAGGCAATTCACCCGCACCTTGAAACTCTTCGAAGTTCCAACGGCGACGCTGCCATGATCCAGTTCGAGCAGGTCTGCCTGAAGCTTGGCCACGGATTCCGGTTGGATCAGCACCGTCGACCCGTCAAGGCTCAAACTCGCTGACGATCCGGGTTTGGTTTCCAGTAAATCTCCGGGGAAGACCGCCGAGGAATCGCGTGCCTCATAGCCGTTGATCCAGACGCCGCCTTGCGTATGCAGCATTGCCGCTCCGGTTTGGCCGGGCGCACTCTGGCCCAGCAGCGACACGGGTACGACCACCAACATCACCCAGCACAGAAAACAACGTGAGATAGGCACACGCATCCGGAAACAAATTTGCAACGAACTTCTTCATGAAAATCGTAACCGGGGGTGGCCGCATCGTCTATTAGCACTCTGGGTGCAGGCTCGTCGCCGCTACGCTGCAAAGGGGGCTCTGTGTAATATTTGTTATGCGTGGGTAAAACTTTGTAAATCATCAGGTTCCGCAGCTTCCATCAATGTAAATTAGAAGTGGGGCGCATGAAAGCGAAAGCCATCAAAGCACTCTTTGCGACGTTGTTCTTGTCGGCCGTGTTCCTTCTCGATCCGCAGGTTCTTCCTGCCTCTTTCGCGACGGGCCTTGGGCCGGAGCAGGACGCGAGCCAGCCTGCCATCGCTAAGCGGATCGGGGCCATCAAGGCGATCAACGGGAGCGTCATCACTCTGGCGGGCGATTCCGGTGCCGACGTCTCCGTGACCGTGCAGCCCAACGCACGACTTCTGCGCCTCGTGCCTGGCGAGAAGGATCTCAAGAATGCGACCGCGATCCAGATGCAAGACCTGCAAGTGGGCGACACGATTCGCGCGCGTGGTCAGGCGTCGTCGGACGGCAAATCGATCGCCGCGTTGGAGATCATTGTCATCACGCGTTCTGCCGTTCAGGCGGTCAGCGATCAGATGCGGCAGGATTGGCAGAAACGCGGCGTCGGTGGTCCGGTGACCGCCGTCGATCCCGCCGCCGGGACGGTGACCATTTCTATTTCGAGTTTCGGCGGGAAGAAGACGATCGTGGTACACACGTCAAAGAACACCGTCATCCACCGTTACGCTCCTGACTCAGCCAAGCCCGAGGACGCGAAGATCAGTACGTTGCAGGACGTCCAGGTCGGCGACCAATTGCGTGCCCGGGGAGATCGCACCGCCGATGGCAGCGAAATGACCGCTGAGGAGATCTTCGCCGGCGTTTTCCCCGTGGTTGAAGGGTTAATTAAGTCCATCGACGCAAGCGCGGGCACGATGAGCGTTCAGGATACGATCAGCAAGAAAGCGGTGCTGTTGAAGGTCAACGCCGACTCGCAGTTGCATAAAATTCCAGCCGAGATGGCGCAGAGAGTTGCGATGCGGTTAAAGGCCGCATTGCCCCCTGGCGCGCCCGGCGCATCCCCAGCTTCTTCAGTTGGCTCAACGCCGCCAAGCGGAGCGAGGGGGCAGGCCGGCCCACCATCTGCCGGCAACATGCAAAGCGGCAGCACGGGACAAGGCGGCGGAGGTATGGCTGGTGCCCGCCCGGGAGGAGGGTTCGACTTTCAGCGGTTGTTGGACCAGACGCCTCCCGTCGCTCTGGCTGATTTGCACAAAGGAGACGCTGTAGCCATCCTCGCGACTCAAGGCACCCCTTCGGCTGGGAGTACGGTGATCAAGCTATTCAGTGGAGTCGAACCGATTCTTCAAGCCGCTCCCTCGGGTAGCCAGGCGATGATGTTGGCGCCTTGGAGTCTCGGAGGCGCTCCCGGTGGAGATGCGAGTCAATAAGGCTCCTGCCAGGAATAAAGGATTTATTCCGTTTTCATAAACTTGAACAACATAGGAAGCTGAAATGAAGGTTGTGAGATACGTACGTTTCTTTTTCATCGCGCTCTTATTCTTGTTGTCAGGTGCGGCATTGTTCGCGCAAACATCTCCGGGTTCTCTTCGCGGGCAGGTCACCGATCCCTCCGGCGCGGCCATTCCTTCCGCCAGCGTCATCATGACTCCGGCGGCCGGATCGCCTGTCGTTGTCCAGAGCAATGGCCAGGGGCTGTATGAATTCAAAACTTTGGCGGCAGGGAAATACTCACTCACGGTCGCGGCTACTGGATTCACTCTCTATGAGAACGACAACGTCATAATCGCCGATCAGCCCCTGAGGCTGAACGTGATAATGGCGATTGAAGTCGAGACCCAGAAGGTGCAGGTGTCTGATACGGCGCCGACGGTTGATGTGAATCCGTCGAGCAACGCTGGAGCCATCGTGATCTCCGGCAAGGAACTCGAGGCTCTGCCCGACGATCCCGACGAATTACAGTCGGATTTACAGGCTCTTGCCGGACCGTCCGCTGGACCGAGCGGGGGCCAGATGTACATCGACGGATTCACGGCGGGACAACTCCCGCCCAAGTCGTCGATTCGCGAAATCCGCATTAACCAGAATCCGTTTTCCGCAGAGTACGACAAGCTTGGCTACGGCCGGATCGAGATCTTTACCAAGCCCGGGACCGATAAATATCACGGACAAATCTTTGTGCTGGGCAACGATTCTGCCTTCAACTCGGCCAATCCCTTCGCCGGATCCGAGCCGCCTTACTATTCCACGCAATATAACGGGAATATTGGCGGACCGTTGGGAAAGAAGGCCTCGTTCTTCTTTAATATCGATCGCCGCAACATCAATGAGTTGGCCGCGGTCAACGCGTACGTTCTCGATTCGTCCTTGAATGAAGTCAATTTGGTTGAGTCGATTCCGAATCCTCACCAGCGGACCAATCTCAGTCCGCGTATCGATTGGGCGTTGACACCCAACAACACCCTGACCGCGCGTTACCAGTATTACCGCGATACGGAGACCAACGATGGTGTAGGAGTGCTGGTTCTGCCGTCGCAGGGGTACTACTCCCAGAGCACGGAACAAACGGTGCAAATCAGCGACACGCAAGTGATTGGCGCAAAAATCATCAACGAGACGCGCTTTCAATACAATCGGGACAATTCCTTCCAGAACCCGATCGATGGCAATCCGGCGGTGAACGTACCTGGCAACTTTGTGGGCGGCGGTTCGGGTTCAGGCAATCAGAATGATCTGCAGAATAGCTACGAGATCCAGAATTACACGTCGCTGATCCATGGCAACCACATCATCAAGTTCGGTGGGCGCGTGCGGGCTACGCATGACACGAACTATTCCACCGCTGGATTCAACACAACATTCACGTTCTCATCGTTGATCACCGAAACCGATACGCCGGCGAATTGCGCTGCTCTTGGGCAAAACCCCGCCTGTCCCATATCTTTGCTTTACGCCGAACAACAGTTGAGCGGCGCGGGCGGAATTCCGTATGCCACGCAGCTGACCTACACGACCGGCCTGCCGACGACCGCCGTTACTTACTACGACGTCGAGCCCTACGTGCAGGACGACTGGAAGGTTCGTTCCAACTTCACTCTCAGTTCTGGTCTGCGCTTTGAAACGCAAAACGCCATTCATGATCACGGCAACTGGGCGCCGCGCCTGGGGTTTGCCTGGGGCGTTGGCGGCCGCAGCGGCCCACCCAAGGTCGTGATTCGAGGCGGTTACGGCATTTTCTTTGACCGTTTTCAGACTGCTCAGATTCTGAATGCGGAACGCTTCGACGGTGTTACGCAACAGCAGTTCATTATTCATAATCCGACCTGCTTTCCTGGCGTCGATGTGCCCCTCGCAAGCGTCTCCACGTGCGGTCCGGCCACATCCTCTGAGTCCAACATCTATGAGATCAGTTCCAGACTGCATGCGCCTTACACGATGCAAGGAGCAATCGGCGTGGAACGCCAACTCACCAAGGCTGCAACGCTTTCCGTCATTTATTTGAACTCGCGGGGCTTTGACCAGTTTTTGACGATCAACGCGAGTGCGCCGTATCCCGGAACCGCTTGCGCTCCGAATTGTCCCGCCATCAACTCCGGCAACGTTTACCGCTATGTGTCGGAAGGGAATTTCAAGCAAAACCAGCTGATGATGAATACCAACGTCCGCATCGGCCCCAAGATTCAGTTGTTTGGCTACTATTCGTTAAGCTACGCGAACAGCGACACCTCGGGCGTTAGCAGTTTTCCGTCGAATTCTTACAACATCAGCCAGGACTATGGCCGGGCGTCGTTTGATGTGCGCAACCGATTCTTCCTCGGCGGCAGCATCTCCCTTCCATACTTATTCCGGTTGAGCCCTTTCATGGTGGTCAGCTCTGGTGCTCCTTTTAATATCAGTTCGCCTATCGACGTGAATGGTGACCAGGTCTACAACGATCGCCCGGGTCTAATTTCGACGACCACCTGCCCCGGCCCTCCGCCGACGCAGGGAACGGGCCCTCAAGGAAATATTTATTGCACAACGTTGGGCACGTTTGATGCTCTAGGAAGCGGAAAACTTTTGCCCATCAACTATGCCACCGGCCCAGCGCACTTTGTCATGAACCTTCGCCTCACCAAGACCTTCGGATTTGGTCCGAAGACGAAGTCGGCCTCAGGTGGCCCCGGCGGCCCTGGCGGTGGTGGTCCTCGAGGAGGCGGCCGCGGCGGTCCGCTCTTCGGCGGTGGCCCCTCGTTCGCATCCAGCAATTCCGATCGCCGGTACAACCTTATTCTCGGAGTGAATGCCCGGAACGTGTTCAATAACGTGAACGCGGCGAATCCCTCCGGGGTAATCGGTTCCAGATTCTTCGATGTCCCGAATGCTCTGCAGGGAGGCCCGTTCTCGCCCGGTATGGCTGCCAATCGGAAGATCGAACTGCAAGCCACGTTCAGTTTCTGATGTCGGGCATCGCTCTTGTCATATCGGGGAGCTGCCGCATTTGGTTATGCTGAGAACGCGCCTTATAGATGGCGCTATCTCACTCATAAGGCCTTACTGCGATTGGCTTTTCTCCCGATCACACGACGGAAATTCGTCCGACTCGCAGCCAGTGCCGGTGTGGTGGCTCTGGGCGCCGACACAACCCTGCTGGAGCCGAACTGTCCACGCATTGTGCGCAAGGACATTGCTCTGCGTCGGTGGCCTGCGCGGTTGGAAGGCTTCACCATCGCGCTACTTAGCGACTTTCACTACGATCCTTATTTTTCCGTCCATCCTCTCCGCTCAGCCATAGGTATGGTCAACGGTGTGCATCCCGACCTGATTGCGCTCGCAGGAGACTTTGTTTCCGTGCCTCTGTTCGGGGACTCTGCGGTTGGAGCGGCCGCAGCCGAACCTTGCGCCAAACTGCTGAGGCAGATGCGTGCGCGTTACGGCGTATGGGCGGTGATGGGAAACCATGATGCTGCTACCGATCCTGCTCGCATAACGCGTTCGCTTCGAGATGTCGGTATTCGAGTACTATCCAATCAATCCGTTCCCATTGAGCAGGATGGGGGCCGCTTCTGGCTTGGCGGCGTTGACGACGTAATGGGCGGGACCGCCAACCTTGCTGCAACCTTGCACGATGTTCCCGCGGGGGAATCATCCGTGCTATTAGTCCACGAGCCTGACTTTGCCGATTACGTCGCGCGGTACCCGGTCGATCTCCAACTTTCGGGCCACACTCACGGAGGGCAAGTCCGAATTCCATTCCTTCATCCCTTGTTCTTGCCGGAGTTAGCCAAGAAATACATTTGGGGCCAATACCACATTGGCGGGCTCACGCTTTACACCAATCCTGGTCTTGGCACGGTCCGGCTGCCGATCCGCTGGCGCTGTCCTCCTGAGATCACCCTGCTGACTTTGCATCGCGCCGCTGCGTAGTCACGGGTCTCAGAATTCCGGCTTGGCTTATGCAATCTCTTTCATCCAGGGCCATGCCCTGCTCAGGATGTTAGTCCTAACCTCTTTTGCATCAGTGATATGCCGACGGTGAAGAGTGGTCCTGTACTTGCCTCCAGTCAAAGGTTCACACGGGACCGTGTTCGAAGGAAGCGGTACACGCATGCATCGGCGCAACTGGATCGCGATCTGCCTCACCGTACCCGCAGTAGCTCTGGCGGTGAGCACGCCGGCTCCGCGTGTGCGGACTTCTACGCTTGAGCAGAGGGACCGGGATGTATCAAAAACTCTGGCGCGCGCTTCCCAGTTCGTCGATGTGATGCACGTCAGCTCGCGACCTTCTTGTGAGGATGTCAAACCTCCAGAAGCCTTAACCACTCCCGATCCGCTCTTCCCGCCAACGGCACATGGCCAGAAGGTCAAAGTCAGCTTCATTATCGGGGCAGACGGGCGCGTGCACAGCCCACTCATTCTGCAGAGTGCGGGCCTCGCCGGCGACCGTCACGTTCTGGAAACGGTGCGCACGTGGAGATATCGTCCGGCCACATGCAACGGCGTTCCGACCGAAATCGAAGGTAAGATCGAATTCTTCAGCCGATAGCATGAGTCCGCGCTACTGGGCTAGAATGACCGCTGCGGTCGTGACTCGATTCGTGGATTGATTGCGTGGACAAAGACAAGAAAAATCCCAGATCCGCTGATACGCCGGGACATAGCAGCGAGTTGGACGAATTCTTCCGCCAGCTGAAGCCCGAAACGTCCCGGAGCAAACCCAACACAGACGCGATTGCGGCCGCACTAGAAGCGGCCCAGCGTTTCGCCGCGGAAGCCGATGCCGAAGATAGCGCGGATAGTACAGCGAAGGGATTGACCGGCGACACGGCGATGATTGCTTGCAGCGCTTGTGGATACCGCAATCGCAAAGGGAACAAGTTCTGCGGTAGGTGCGGTGCTACGATCGCAGACACAGGTGCCGCCGAGAGTGCGCGTACAACGTCGAGCGCCCTGGCGCTGCCGCAAAATTTGTTTCTCGATCACGATCCTGCGGAACGGCAGGCGACCACTTTTCCTTCCGGTCAGGAAACGCATCACTACCATCATCACTATCACCACCACTATTTCCCAGGCGGGGAAGCGATGGCGGCGCGCTCGGCCGGCGATTCGGCGCGGGAGCCCGTAAGGGAAGACAAGCTGCGAGCGACGCCTGCACTGCGTGGCGACCTGAGCCGCGCCGAGGCTGCAATCCGACGCATCGCACAGGAATGGGTGATGGCCTGCAACACGAAGCACCTCGATGACTTGGTCGAACTCTATACGGCGGATGCCGTGGTGCTGCGATCCAACTGCCCTCCGATCCGCGGGGCTGTAGGAGTGCGCGAGTTTTTCTTTGGCGCGCTCGACGCGGGACTCGGAGAAGTCGAACTCGATCCCCTGCGAGTGGAGGTCGTTGGCGATCTCGCCTACGAGGCGGGGCGCTGCAAAGCTTTGACCCCCAGCGCGACGGGAAAGCGCCGCGAAGAGCGGGGCAAATACCTCTGGGTCTGCGCACGCCAGAGCAATGGCGAATGGAAACTGGCGGCTGATTGCTGGTCGAGTGACTTGACGCTCAGTACGCTGGAATCGGATGTTCCGCTCAGCGGGGGAGTGAAGACCAGCCAACCGCGCAAGGGCGTGTAAGCGAATCTCTCCGGAAGTTCTAGCGGTTCACGCCCAATTTCTCGAGATCTCCACGTAGCTGCTCGAGGTGTTCCATCTCGATAATGTGCATCCCGAGCTTAGCGGCGCATTCCAGGTTCAGAGCACGGTCGTCGATGAAGCAGCACTCGTCTGCGGGGATTTGCGTGGTCTCAAGGGCGAGGCGATAAATGTCGCGCTCCGGTTTGCGCAATCCAACGAAGCAGGAACTGACGAAGAGGCGGAACGCCTTCCGCAGCCCAAACTTCTCGATGCGGTAGTAATTCAGTTCGCGCGATTCGTTGTTGATTGTGCCCATGAAATACTTGCCGGAGTCGCTCAGGGCTTGCGCGAATTGCAATACCTCGGGAAACGGCTGCGATAGCGAATACATGTAATCGCGAAAGGTGTCGCGGGTGAAGGGACGCGAGCGGTAGAAGACGGTTCGGTCGAGGTACTCGTCGAGGGTAATCTTGCCGCGCTCAAACGACGAGACCACCATTTCGTGGCGATCGTGGAATTCTTCCTGGTCGAGGTGGAAGTGCTCGAGTGCTGCGGTGCGTTCGGTGCGGTCCCACGCGTTGGTGAGCAGTACACCTCCAACATCCCAGAAGAGAGCGCGAATGGTAGGCAAAGGATCATTCCTCCCAAGTAAAAGATCTGTGAAAGAGTTTAGACGAGTCGGGTCGGTGGCGGGGAGTTAAGACCTCGAACCACCAAGGACACGAAGGATCACGAAGGATCACGAAGGCTCGGATGCCAATGGTTTCGTTGGTGGTTGACTTTCGTTCAATTCACTTCGGATTGGTTACTTGCCCGCGGAGGGATCGCCGGTAGACGGCGGGGCGTGATCTACGGCGCCAGGCGGCCCCAGCAGTTCTGTGAGTATCGGTTTCAGCGCATCTGCCCATACCTGATATGTCTTCAAAGTTGGATGGAGTTTGTCGTTGGAGTTCATCATGCCCTCGAACAGCATCCCGTTGGCGTCGGCTAGTTTGTCCGTGATATTCAGGTAGAGAATCTTTCGGCTGTCAGCGAACTCCGACAGATTGCGATTAATTGCGTTGATGACCGGCAGGAACGTCATGTTGTCATTCCTTGGGAAGATCCCCATCACGATGATCGTGGCGGCGGGAGCCTTCTCTTGAATCACGCGTACGATCGCCTTCAGACCTCGCGCAATGTCATCCGCATTTGTGACTTCGCCGGAAGCCGACCGCCCACCAAGGTTGTTGGTTCCGGCGAGCAGAACGACGACTTTGGGGTTGACTCCGTCTAACTCGCCATTTTCCAAACGCCAGAGAATGTTTTGCGTCCGGTCCCCACCCCATCCAAAATCCGCCGCGTTCCAGCCGAAGAAATTCTGTTTCCAGTTGGCCAGCAGATCCGGATAATCGAGAGCACCCCACCGTCTGGTGATGGAATCGCCTTCGAAGTAGACGTCGATTCCCGAATGCTTCGCCTTCGCCAGCAACTGCGCGTGAGCCACCATGGAGTTTGCATCGGTCCGAAAAACCGGTTGATCGGCGGGAAGTCTCCACGCTGTCGGGTGATAATCCAGGAACTTGTTCACCCAGGGGATAAAGTATTTCCAGTTCGGTGCGTCGGTGTGGCCCGCGTCATGTTGGCGCCATGCGAGTTGCCCGTCGAGTAGCCCCGCATTGATGGGCGGCATCTTCGCGTTGTGATAGTCCTCACTGACACCGAGGTCCTTCGCGCCCAAGAGCCGGAAGACTTTACCGGCGTTCACGGTTGCCATGAAGCTGCCCTGCTGATCGAGCCACTTGGCATCCCCCATTTCGGGCACACCATAGCTAATAAAGGTCAGGCGCGGTGCGCATAGCGCAATCAGTTCGTTCGAATCCACGGGCAAGTCGCTGGCATTCTTGCTTCCGAACGAAGCCTCGGCCGCGCCGTACTTGAGGAAGTTGCCTGCCATCCAGTGATACTCGCCGGACCCCGTGAGGTTCTCCACTTCTTCTCCGAAATTGCGTCGGTGCGGTTTCGTGCCACCCTCGCCGGAGGATCCCACCAGCACAACGGCGAAACGAGTATCGAACGCCATGGTTACGAGCGCGGCTTTTCCGTAGCGTGAGACGCCTTCGATGCCAACGTGCGTCGCATCCACGCTCAGGTCCGTCTGCAGGTAGTCAAGAGCGCGCGAGGCGCCCCAAGCCCACGCGCGCAAAGCTCCCCAATCCTCCGGCTTTCGAGGCTGCCCCTTGTTCGTCAGGCCAATAATTCCTTTTGTCAGGCCCGCCCCGGTGTCCGCTTGTATGGTGCTGGTGTCGAGGAGCGCGTAGCCCCAACCGTTGGCGACGAGTTGTTCTGTCGGTGGTGGATCACTTCCCATCATTTTCTTGAACTCTGGATGGGCTGCAAGGAACTGGTGAATGGCCGCGCTGCTGAACATGATCATCACTGGGACTGGGCCCTTTGCGTTGCGAGGCGTGACCAGGCTCATCTCAATGTCTACGTTGATCGCGGGGTACGCCGAATTGTCCACGTGGCCGACGAGTTGCTTTTCTACAACCGGGAAAACGCCGGCGGTGGAATCGGTCGTACTTCTTGCTGCCCAGGTCACTCGAGGCACGTTTCCTGGAATGCGACCCACGACCTCGCGCTCGAAATCTTCGACAATCTCAGGACGCCGCTGCTTCCACCACTGTTCCGCCGAAGTGACCTTCTGCCCATTCTTCATGGTCAGTGGATCGGGGAGATCCCCGTACGGATTAGCCTTCGCCTCATCGTAGTTGGCATGATTGGGATCCTTTTCGTTTCCGCTGGGCCCTGGGCGGAGCGCCCTAATCCCTAGCTGATCCACCATGTTCTGGTGGTCCTGCTCGGCCGTCCAATTCGTTGGCGACGATTGCTGGCCGGTGACGATCGCGCACAAGAGCGCCGTGAGCGCGGCGAAGCTGGCAATCTGAAAGAGCGTCTGTTTTGAGCGCGTAGCAAGAATCACTTTCTGCTCTCCGTCAGTGATGGTGTAGGCCTGAAATTGGGATGTCGACCCGTCGCTAACACCGGATCGCAACGTACCGGATGCCCTGAATTCTCTCATGAGAGAAGTAGTGGCTCGCGTTTCAGTTACGCCGCAGTGCGGGGATGCTGGAAGGATATGCCGCGGTAAAAGGAATAGATGGAGTGTCTTGGTGAACTGACAGGCGCGAAGCGCCAAGCTGTGGCAACGCCCAACTGCGACATGAACGGAATCGAGCCTGAAGCGAGCGGCGCGGATGTTCCTCGGCCGCTCGCTTCCTGTGACTCGACGACTCGGATGTTTCACTCCAGCGTTGTTGTGACAGTAAAGACGGCGGGACTGGTCGCGGTGCCGCCCGGCGTTGTGATCGTGATCTTTCCGGTAACGGCTCCTGTGGGCACGGTTGCCGTGACACTGGTGTCAGAGTTCACTGTAAAGCTGGTTGAAACAACGCCGCCAAACGCTACGCGGGTCGCTCCTGAAAAGCTTGTGCCGGTAATCGTCACCGAGGTGCCCACGGGTCCGTTGGTGGGTGTGAACGATTTGATCGCCGGTATCACGCGAAACTTCACATTGCTGGTGAGAGTGCCCGTGGCAGTCTTAACCGTGACGAAACCTGCCGTCGCGCCGCTTGGCACAGTTGCAGTCAGGAAGCTGTCGGAACTGATGGTGAAGCTTGCTGGTTTTCCGTTGAAACTTACGGATGTGGTGCCGTTCAAGCCTTGCCCGAGAATTCCAATCGACGTCCCCACGCGAGCTGCGCTCGTGACCAATCCCGCGTACGCTTTAAGACTGGCGCTCAGACTGAAGAAGACGCCGGCACCGGCACTTCCGCCGCTATAGGTATCTCCGAAGATCGTTCCGTTGGTATGCTGCATCGGAGTGACGGCAGGACTGGCTCCGTCCGCCAGCGCGAAGTCGTGCAGCTTAGTGAAGACCCCCGCAGCGGTTATTTTGTAGAGAGTGCCGTAACCGTTGGTCCCTCCGGAGTACGCCATCCCATAAAGGTTGTTGTCGGTTGCAGCGACGAGTCCGCCATAGGGATTTGCCCCGTCAGTGCTGAACTCGTGAAGGACGGTATACGCTCCGCCGGGAGTCAACTTGTAAATCACGCCAGTATTGGTAGCGCCGCCTCCGACTTGTGTAGTGCCGTAGAAATTGCCGTCGGGGGCGTGCGTAAGGGGTCCATAAGGTTCGGAACCGTTGCTTCCAAAGTTGTACAAAACGGTCAGTTTTCCAGCGGG
>Ga0335083_10008492_pt1 | contig 12534 bp, 12 predicted proteins | sample Lox_Sample_42_FD_206716 | JGI IMG/M metagenome (GOLD analysis project Ga0335083, IMG submission 206716) | Soil microbial communities from Loxahatchee National Wildlife Refuge, Florida, United States - Lox_Sample_4.2 | ecosystem: Environmental > Terrestrial > Soil > Wetlands | place: USA... | reverse complement strand
GCGCCGCCACCCCCTCAGCGGCGGTTCCCCGCCCGTTCCCCCACCCCAACAAGCCCGGCGGGACTGTCCACCCGCCCGCCCCCCCGCTACAGTCACCGCCATGCACACAGGCTTCATCGGCCTGGGCGCCATGGGCGCCCCCATGGCCCGCAATCTCCATCGCGCCGGCACCCTCAAGGCCGTCTGGAACCGCAATGCCGCCAAGGCCCGCGAGCTGGCGCACGAGCTCGGCTGCGTCGCCGCGGAATCGCCGGCGGCGCTGGCGCGCGAGGTCGATGTCATCCTGATATGCGTCTCGGCGGACGCCGATGTGCTGGAGATGATCGAGGCACTGGTGCCGGGTTTGCGACGCGGGCAGGTGGTGCTGGATTTCTCCACCGTCAGCGCGGACACGGCTCGCAGGGCCGCGGCGCGGCTCGCGCCGCTGGGCGTCGAGTTCATGGACACGCCGGTGAGCGGCGGCGTGGAAGGCGCGCGCAACGCGACGCTGGCCATCATGGCCGGCGGCGATGCCGCGACCTTCGCGACCGTGCAGCCCGTGCTGCAGAGCCTCGGCAGGACGCTCACCCACTTCGGCCCGCACGGTTCCGGCCAGGCCGCGAAGGCCACCAACCAGATCATGGTCGCGGGGGTCGCGCGTGCGGTGGCGGAGGCCATGGCGTTCGCGCAGTCGCAGGCGCTGCCGCTCGACCAGGTGATCGCCACGCTGGGCGGCGGTGCGGCCGCCTCCTGGTTCCTCACCAATCGCGCGCCGTTCATGCAGCGCCGCAGCTTCCCGCCCGGCTTCCGCGTGCGCCTGCACAGCAAGGACCTGCTGATCTGCCGCGCCATGGCTGCGGCACGCGGCGTGACGTTGCCCGTGGTGGAGGCGAGCCTCGCCGACTACGACCGGCTGATCGAAGGCGGCTGGGGCGACGAGGACATCTCCGCCATCTTCCGGCTCAAGGCGCAGCTGTTTGAACCCTGAGGTCCGCCTCAAGCTGCCGGATTTCTGCGCGCCGCGCACGGTGCTCGCGGTGGCGGTGATCGTGGAGCTGGCCGCCATCATGCTGACCCTGGCCGATCGCGCCGTGGGCAGCACCTCGTGGGTGGCGCTGGCGCGCACCTCGCTGCTGCTGCAGTGGATCGGGCTGGGTTCGGCGGCGGTGCTGTGCCTGGCGCGCGGCTTCCTCTCGCGGCTGGACTTGCTGCGCGCCTGCGCGGTGGCGCTCGGGTTGATCCTGGTGGTGGATGGCGTGGTGTCGGCGATCGCGCTGCAGCTCAGCGCGGGACTGGGCATGGCGGGCGCGGGATTGCTCACGCCGGAGGAAGCGCGCGGCTTCGTGCTGCGCAATCTCGCCATCGGCGCCATCCTGGGCGCGCTCGCGCTGCGCTACGTGTACGTCGGCAGCGAATGGCGGCGCAACGTGGAAATGCAGGCGCAGGCGCGCATCCAGACGCTGCAGGCGCGCATCCGCCCGCACTTCCTCTTCAACAGCATGAACACCATCGCCTCGCTGACGCGCTCGGATCCCGCGCAGGCCGAGGCGGCGGTGCAGGACCTGGCCGATCTGTTCCGCGCCACCCTGAGCGAGCAGCGCGGCGTGGTGACGCTGGCGGAGGAACTGGAGATCGCGCGCACCTACGAGCGCATCGAACAGCTGCGGCTCGGCCCGCGGCTCAAGGTGCTGTGGCAGGTGGACGCGCTGCCGCGGCAGGCGCGCATGCCGGGCCTGCTGCTGCAGCCGTTGCTGGAAAACGCGATCTTCCACGGCGTCGAGCCGCGCCACGACGGCGGCACCATCACCGTGGAAGGCCACCTGGAAGGCGACAGCATCTGCCTGTCGGTGCGCAATCCGCTGCCGGAAGGCGAAGTGCAGATCCGCGCCGGCAACCGCTACGCGCTCGCCAACATCCGCGAACGCCTGCACCTCACCTACGGCAATCGCGGCGTGGTCGACGCGGGCCGGCTCGGCGACGAGTTCCTCGCCACGCTGCGCTTTCCATGCGACACCAGCGCATCCTGATCGTCGACGACGAGCCGCTGGCGCGCGAGCGCCTGCGCTCGCTGCTGGCGACGCTGCCCGGCACCACGCTGGCGGGTGAGGCCGCCGCCGGCGACGAGGCGGTGGTCAAGGCCCAGGCGCTGCGGCCCGACGTGGTGCTGCTCGACGTGCGCATGCCCGGCATGAACGGCCTCGAGGCCGCGCGGCACATGGCGTTGCTGGACAATCCGCCCGCCATCATCTTCACCACCGCGTACGACGCCTATGCGCTGGAGGCCTTCGAAGCCGCCGCGGTGGGCTACCTGCTCAAGCCGGTGCGCAGCGAGAAGCTCGCAGCCGCGCTGGAGCGTGCCGCGCGCTTCGGCCAGGCGCAATGGGAGCAGATCGCGGGCCCGCAGGCGCCCCAGCCCGACGCCCGCACCCACATCGCGATCAAGGTGCGCGAAGGCATGCGGCTGGTGCCGCTGCGGGACATCTACTGCTTCATCGCCGACCAGAAGTACACCACGGTGCGCCACACCGGCGGCTCGGACCTGATCGAGGACTCGCTGCGCGCCCTGGAACTGGAGTTCCCGGCGCAATTCGTGCGCGTGCATCGCAATGCGCTGGTCAACGCGCAGCGCATCGCGGCCATCGAGCGCAGCGCCGAAGGCCAGTACGCGGTGGTGCTGCAGGATCTGGACGAGCAGATCCCGGTGAGCCGGCGGCTGGCCGGCGAGCTGCGCGAACGCTTCCGGCTCTAAAGAACGGCGCCGGATCGGGTATGCTGGCGCCATGCGCATCGAGTTCACCAAGATGCATGGCCTCGGCAACGATTTCATCGTGTTCGACCTGCCCCCGGGCGCCGCGCTCCCCAGCGCCGCGCAGTGGCGGCAGCTCTCCGACCGGCACACCGGCATCGGCTTCGACCAGGCGCTGATCCTCGAGCCGCCGCGTCGCGCCGATACCGATGCCTACTACCGCATCGTCAACGCCGACGGCAGCGAGGTCGAGCAGTGCGGCAACGGCGTGCGTTGCATCGCCAGCCTGTTGCAGCACAGGCGCAATGGCCAGGCGGGCCACGGCACGCTGAAGCTCGACAGCCCCGCAGGCCTGATCGAAGCGCGGGTGCTGGCCGACGGGCGCGTGACCGTGAACATGGGCGTCCCGGACTTCGAGCCGGCGGCGCTGCCGCTCCTGCACAGCCCGCGCGCGCTGCAGTATTCGCGCACCGTGCAGGGCGCGACACTGCAGTTCGGCGCGGTGTCGATGGGCAACCCGCACGCGGTGCTGCAGGTGGTGGACGTGGCCAGCGCCGAAGTGGAGCGCATCGGCCAGGCGCTGCAGTCCCACCCGGATTTCCCGCGTTCGGTGAACGTCGGCTTCCTGCAGATCGTGAGCGCCTCGGAGCTGCGGCTGCGGGTGTATGAACGCGGCGTCGGCGAGACGCAGGCCTGCGGCACGGGCGCCTGCGCCGCGGTGGCCGTGGGCCGGCAGCTGGGCTTGCTGGCGCCCGAAGTACAGGTACGATTGCCGGGCGGCGTGCTGGGCGTGAGCTGGGAAGGCGAAGGCCAGCCGCTGTGGATGACCGGGCCCGCGGTGACGGCGTTCCAGGGCACCGTCCGGATCTGAGCACCAGAAGCACAGCCAGGGAGAGTGAGCGAATGACCACCCAAAGCGCCCAGGAACTGCCGGAGATCGCCGCGAGCGAGGCCGCGGTCGCGCAGTACCTGCTGGAGCATCCCGATTTCTTCGAGCAGCATCCGCAGCTGCTCGCGCGCCTGCGGCTGCATCATCCGCGCCAGGGCACCACCATTTCGCTGATCGAGCGCCAGGTGGACGTCATGCGCCAGCGTTACGAGGCGCAGGAACGCAAGCTGGCCGAATTCGTGAGCGTGGCGCGCGCCAACGACCAGCTTTCGGAGAAGATCCATCGCTTCACGCGCCGGCTGCTGCACGCGGGATCGCGCGCCGAATCGGTGGAGGTGATCGAGACCAGCCTGCGCGAGGATTTCGCGGCGTTCCACGCGGTGCTGCTGCTGCCGGGCGCCGGCCCCGCGGTGGCCACGGGTGCGCAGGGATTCGTGCGCAGCGTGCCGGTGGACGATCCGGCGCTGAAGGGGTTCGAGTCGCTGTTCGCCAGCGGCAAGCCGCGCTGCGGCCAGATCCGCGACACGCAGCGTGAATTCCTGTTCGGCGCCGAAGGTGCGAGCATCGGCTCGGTGGCGCTGATCCCGCTCACGGGCGTCACGCCGCCCGGCCTGCTCGCCCTGGGCAGCGTCGACCGCGATCGTTTCCACCCCGGCATGAGCACCGATTTCCTGGCGCGCATGGCCGAGCTGATCGCGGACGCGCTCGCGCACGAATGAAGCCCGAGGCCCTGCAGTGGCTGCAGCGCTTCGCCTCCCATCTGCTCACGGAGCGGCGCGTGTCGCCGCACACCGCCAGCGCCTACCAGCGCGAACTGCAGGCGCTGCGCGAGTGGTGCGACCAGCAGGGCCTCGCCGACTGGCAGGCGCTGGACGAACAGCACGTGCGCGTCTATGCCGCGCGCAGCCATGCCGCGGGACTGAAACCGCGCAGCGTGCAGCGCCGCCTCTCGGCGCTGCGCACCTTCTACAACTACCTGCAGCGCGAGCAGGTGCTGGGACGCAACCCGGCCGTCGGCGTGCGCGCTCCCAAGGCCGCGCGCACCTTGCCCGACACACTGGATGCCGACCAGATGGGCCGTCTGCTGGCGCTGGTGCCGGAAAACGACCTCGACCGGCGTGACCTCGCCATCATGGAGCTGTTCTACTCGTCCGGCCTGCGCCTGGCCGAGCTCACCGGCCTCGATCTCATGGACCTCGACCTCGCCGACCGCACCACGCGCGTCATGGGCAAGGGCAGCAAGGCGCGCATCGTCCCCATCGGCCGGCTGGCCGTGCAGGCGCTGCAGGCCTGGATCAAGGTGCGCGGGAGCCTCGCGAAAGCCGACGAAACGGCGCTGTTCGTGGGCCAGAACGGCCGGCGCATCGGGGTGCGCAACGTGCAATTGCGCATCGCCGCCCACGCCCGCCGCCAGGGCCTGCCGCAACACGTGCACCCCCATCTGTTCCGCCACTCCTTCGCCACGCATCTGCTTGAATCCAGTCGGGATTTGCGCGGCGTGCAGGAGCTGCTGGGCCACGCCAACATCAGCACCACCCAGGTCTACACCCACCTTGATTTCCAGCATCTCGCCCGCACCTATGAAAGTGCGCATCCCCGCGCCCGCCGCCGCACCTGAGGGATTTCATGAGCGAGTTTTTCGATCCGCATGGCACCACCATCCTGGGTGTGCGCCGCAACGGCCGCGTCGTCATCGGCGGCGATGGCCAGGTCACGCTCGGCAACACCGTCATGAAGGGCAACGCCCGCAAGGTGCGCGCGCTGGCGGGCGGTCGCGTGCTGGGCGGTTTCGCAGGCGGCACGGCCGATGCATTCACGCTGTTCGAGCGCTTCGAGGGCAAGCTGGAGAAATTCGGCAACCTCACGCGCGCCGCCATCGAACTCGCCAAGGACTGGCGCTCTGACCGATACCTGCGGCGCCTCGAAGCGCTGCTGCTGGTGGGCGATCCCGACAACCTGTTCGTGATCTCGGGCAACGGCGATGTGATCGAGCCCGAGCAGGAACTCGTCGCCATCGGTTCCGGTGGCCCGTACGCGCAGTCCGCGGCGCGTGCGCTGCTGGAGAACACCGGGCTCAGTGCGCGCGAAATCGTCGAACGCTCGCTGAACATCGCGGCCGACGTCTGCATCTACACCAACCGCAATCTCACCATCGAGGAGCTCGGCCCGAAGGAGGCCGGCAAATGACCCCGCAACAGATCGTCGTCGAACTCGACAAGCACATCGTCGGCCAGGGCGCGGCCAAGCGCGCCGTGGCCATCGCGCTGCGCAACCGCTGGCGCCGCATGCAGGTGGACAGCGCGCTGCGCCAGGAGATCACGCCCAAGAACATCCTCATGATCGGGCCGACGGGCTGCGGCAAGACCGAGATCGCGCGCCGGCTGGCGCGGCTCGCGAATGCGCCGTTCGTGAAGGTCGAAGCCACCAAGTTCACGGAAGTGGGGTACGTGGGCCGCGAGGTGGATTCCATCATCAAGGAACTCGCCGACGTCGCGATGAAGATGACGCGCGAGCAGGAAGTGGCGCGCGTGCGCGAACCGGCCGCCGTGGCCGCGCGCGAGCGCGTGCTCGACATCCTGCTGCCGAAGCCGCGCAGCGCCATGGGATTCTCCACCGATGAACCCGCCGTGCCGCGCGATGCGGAAACCCGCAACAAGCTCCGCGGCATGATCGAACGCGGCGAAATGGACGACCGCGAGATCGAGGTCGAGGTGCGCGCGCCGGCCGCCGGCATGGAAATCATGGCGCCACCCGGCATGGAGGAGATGCAGCAGCAGTTGCAGTCGATGTTCCAGAACCTGGGCGGTGGCAAATCGCACCCGAAGCGCATGAAAGTGCCGGAGGCGATCAAGGTGCTCACCGAGGAGGAGGCCGGCAAGCTCGTGAACGAAGAGGAGCTCAAGGCCCGCGCGCTCGGTCACGCCGAGCAGAATGGCATCGTGTTCATCGACGAGCTCGACAAGATCTGCCGCCGCCAGGAAACCCTGGGCGCCGACGTGTCCCGCGAAGGCGTGCAGCGCGACCTGCTGCCGCTGGTCGAGGGTTGCACCGTGGCCACCAAGTACGGGCCGATCAAGACCGACCATGTGTTGTTCATCGCCTCGGGCGCGTTCCACATGGCCAAGCCCTCGGACCTGATCCCGGAGCTGCAGGGTCGCTTCCCGATCCGCGTCGAGCTGGATTCGCTCAAAGTGGACGATTTCGTGCGCATCCTGACCGAGCCCGACGCCTCGCTGACGGCGCAGTACCGGGCGCTGCTGGGCACCGAACAGGTGCAGCTCGAGTTCGCTCCGGACGGCGTGCGGCGCGTGGCCGAGATCGCCTGCCACGTCAACGAACGCACCGAGAACATCGGCGCGCGCCGGCTGCACACCGTCATGGAGCGCTTGCTGGAGAGCATCTCGTTCGAGGCCTCGGAAAAACCGGGGATGGCGCTGAAGGTGGACGCGGGGTACGTCGACGCGCACCTCGGCAATCTTGCCCAGGACGAGGATTTGAGCAGGTATATACTCTAGGTCCCAACCCAGCCCCGGGAGTCTGCGATGGACGGCAAGAAAGCGGCCAAGGCCTCGAAGAAGGCGGAACTGAAGCAGCGGCGCCAGGCGCCGCTGGCCACGCCCACCGACCTGAAAGCCGCGGCGACGCGCGACATCAGCGGCGCGATGAACGCCGTGCTGGCGGATGTGTTCGCGCTGTACGTGAAGACCAAGAACTTCCACTGGCATGTCAGTGGCCCGCACTTCCGCGACTACCACCTGCTGCTCGACGACCAGGCCACGCAGGTGTTCGCCATGACCGACCTGATCGCCGAGCGCGTGCGCAAGCTGGGCGGCACCACGCTGCATTCCATCGGCCACATCTCCCGGCTGCAGCGCATCTCCGACAACGACGCCGATTTCGTCGACCCGCAGGACATGCTGGCCGAGCTGCGCGAGGACAACAAGCTGCTGGCCGCGCGCCTGCGCAAGGCGCACGACGTGTGCGACGAACACCACGACATCGCCACCGCCAGCCTGATCGAGAACTGGATCGACGAGACCGAGCAGCGGGTGTGGTTCCTGTTCGAGGCGGGCCGGCGCGGGGACATGACCGGGCACTGACGCCGTGAAACGCTGGCTGGCGGGTGCGGCGCTCTGGGTGGTGCTGGGGTCGGGTGCGGCCGGCGCTGCCCCTGTGCCGCTCGAAGTCTTCGGCAGGTTGCCGGCCATGGAGCACGTGGCCCTGTCGCCCGACGGCTCGAAACTCGCCCTGGTGAAAACGCAGAACGAGGATCGCCTGCTGGTCGTCGCGTCGATCGTCACCGGCAAGGTGCTGACCACCAACAAGGTGGGTTCGGCCAAGCTGCGCGGCATCGAATGGGCCGACAACGACCACCTGCTGCTCACCACCTCCACCACCGACCAACCGGTCGGATTTCGCGGGCCGCAGCAGGAGTTTTCCGAACTGCAGATCCACGACGTCAACCGGAACCGCTTCACCGTCGTGCTGCAGGGGCTCAGCAACGTCAAGACGCTCAATGTCATCATGGGCACGCCGTGGATCCGCCGCGATGCGAAAGGCACGTACCTGCTGGTCCCCGGTGTGTACCTCGACAGCCACGCGGAAGTCGGTCTGTTCCGCGTGGAAATGAATGGCAACGCCAGCCTCACCGAACCCAACGATGACGAGCAGATCGGCGATTGGGTCATCGATGGCGATGGCAGGATCATCGCCGCGGAGAAGTACCTCAACAAGGATCGCCGCTGGTCGATCCTGTTCCGCAAGGATCGCCTCTACACCGAAGCCGTGGCCGGCGTGGGCGCCATCGAATACCCGGGCATTGCCGGCATCGCGCCCGATGGCAAATCGCTGTGGATACACCTGCAGGAAGAGGCGGGTGGCGAGTACCTCTGGAAGCCGCTGTCGCTCCAGGATGGTTCATGGGGCCAGCCGCTGCCGGAGACCAGGGACGCGCTGGCCTTGATGAAGGATCGCTACACCGGTCGCATCACCGGCACGGTGAGCTTCGACGACCAGTACCACTACCACTTCTTCGACGCCGCGCGCCAGCAGGCCTGGAATACGGTGGCCAATCTGTTTGGCGGCCGCCCGTTGCGGCTGGTCTCGCATTCCGACGATTACCGGCACCTGGTCGCGCTCGTGGGCGATCCCGACAGCGGCCCCACCTACATGCTGATCGACCTGGACATGGGCACGGCGCTCAAGCTCGGCACGGCCTACAACGGCCTGAGTGGCCTGGGCGAGGTCCGCTCCATCACCTATCCCGCGGCCGATGGCCTGTCGATCCAGGCCTTCCTGACGCTGCCGAAGGCACGCTCCGCAAAGGATCTGCCGCTGATCGTGCTGCCGCACGGCGGCCCGCAGGCGCATGAGGACGGCTCGTTCGACTGGTGGTCGCAGGCGCTGGCGGCGCAAGGCTACGCCGTGCTGCAACCGAATTTCCGCGGCTCGGACAACAGCTGGAAATTGCTGTCAGCCGGCTTCGGGCAGTGGGGGCGCAAGATGCAGACTGACCTGTCGGATGGCGTGCGCTACCTCGCCGCGCAGGGCATGATCGACCCGAAGCGGGTGTGCATCGTCGGCGCCAGCTATGGCGGCTACGCGGCGCTGGCCGGCGTGACGCTGGATCCGGGCGTGTATCGTTGCGCGGCCGCCGATGCGGGCATCTCCGACCTGCGCAAGCTGCTGGAATCGGAAGCGTACAAGATGAACGAAACCGACTCCCAGACCACTCGCTACCTGGATCGCTTCCTCGGCGTCACCGGCCCCAGGGATCCGACGCTCGATGCCCTGTCCCCGATCAAGCACATCGACGCCGTCACCGTGCCCGTGCTGCTGATCCACGGCAAGGACGACACCGTCGTGCCTTTCGAGCAGAGCCAGATCATGCTGGATGCCTTGCAGAGGGCCGGCAAGCCGGTGTCGCTGGTGACGCTCAAGCAGGAGGACCACTGGCTGTCGCGCAGCGCCACGCGCCTGCAGATGTTGCAGGCGGTGGTAGCATTCCTGAAGACCAACAATCCTGCGGATTGAACCGCCGACGTATGAACCCTGAAGCGCCCGCAGTCCCGAGGTCGCTGCCGCTGATCCTCATCACCGCCACCTTGCAGGGCCTGGCGCTGTGGTGGCTCGCCAATGCCGTCGAGCTCGGCCTGTGGCCGGCGACGGGCAGCACACCGTTCAGCGTGGTCGCGACCCTGGCCGTGTTCCTGCCGCCCATGCTGTACGCGCTCTCCGACTGGATCCGCCAGCCGCGCTGCTGGCTCGTGCTGGGCCTCGCGGCAGTGCTGCTGGTGGTGTTCGGCGCGCAACAGGCCGCGGCATCGGTGGCGACGCGACCCGATGAATTCGTCACGTCGCCGCTGTTCGGCTCGCCACTGTATTTCCTGACGCTGTTCATCCTCGTGTTCCACGCCCTGCCCTTCGTGCAGTGCCTGCTCGAGAACGGCCACTGGCGCCCGCGCTACGAACAGCTGTTCCACTTCGCGTGGCGCAACGCGCTGCTGCTGGCGCTCATCGGGCTGTTCTTCCTGGTCACGCTGCTGCTGCTCGGCGTATGGGCGCAACTCTTCAAGATGATCGGCTTCGATTTCTTCATGGTGGTGTTCTTCGAGTCCGGCAAGCCCTTGCTGTTCATCGCGGCGGTGGTGTTCGGCACGGGGTACCTGCTGAGCGGAACGGCCAACCGGCTGCTGCTGGCGGTGCGCAACCAGGTGCTGTCGCTGTTGAAGTGGCTGGCGCTGCTCGCGACGGTGATCCTCGTGAGTTTCACCTTGACGCTCGCGGTGCGTTCGCCGGTGCTGTTCGCGGCGCACGAGCGCGTGATCAGCGCCACCTGGCTGCTGTGGCTCGTGATCCTCATGATCTATCTCTACAACGCGGCCTACCAGGACGGCAGCATCGCGCAGCCTTATCCGAAGCGCATGGGCCAGCTGCTGCGCGCGGCCATGCCGCTGCTGGTGTTCGTGGCCGGCCTCGCGGTGTATGCGATCCTGATCCGGACTTTCACTTACGGCCTGACATCGGAGCGCTTCTGGGCGGTGGTGGTCGCGTTGTTCGCGCTGGCTTATGCGCTGGGCTACGCGTGGGCGGCGCGCAGCGCGGCAGCCTGGATGGCCGACATGGGCGGCGTGAACACGCTGCTGGCCGCCGCGCTGGTGCTGGTGCTGGCCCTGACGCTCACGCCCGTGCTCGCGCCGGACCGGCTGGCGGCCGACAGCCAGTACCGCCGCATCCTGGCCGATCCCGCGAAGGCGGAGACGAGTGCGGCGGCTTACGCGTTGTCGAACTACAGCGAACTGCGCTTCCGCACCGGCCAGTACGGCATGAGGCGGTTGCAGGAGCTGGCGGCGCTTACGAATCATCCGCAGCAGGCGATGATCCGCGCGGCGGCGGCGCGGACGCTGGCACAGGACTCGCCCTGGGTCTCGCCGAGGGCACAGAGCGAGCTGCAGCTCGAAGCGTTCCCGGCAGGCGCCATCCTCGATGCCGGGCTGCGCGCGGCGCTGACGAGGGCTGTCGTCGATGCCACTGCCTGCACGGCTCGGGACCCCTGCGCCGTGCTGCTGCAGGATCTGGATGGCGATGGTGTACCCGAGGCGGTGCTATTTGCAGGCTACGCGCCCCAGGCGTTCCGCCGGCTCGGCGGCAAATGGACCGCGGCAGGCCAGGTCGTGGCGTCACCGAATGATCGCTGCTGCAGGGCGGCGGACGTTTTGGCCGCGCTCAGGCGCGGCGATTTCAGGACCGTGACGCCGCGCTGGCAGCAGCTCCAGCTGGGCAATCGCACGTATACGTTCGCGGGCCCCTAGCAGGCCCGCTGCGCGCACAGCTACTTTCTGGCCGCCTTCTTGGCGGCAGCCTTCTTCTTGGCCGGATCCTTCGGCCGCGACTTGCCGAACGAACCCGCGTAGATCTTGCCCCGACGCGTCTTGCGATCACCCTTGCCCACTGCTGAACTCCTGGATTGCTGGCGCGCATTGCGCGGGCGGGAGTTTACAGCAAAGCGGTGCGCAACGCCGACAACAGGGAATCGGGCCTGGCGAGGGGCAGGCGGGAACCGGTGCGGGGACTGGCTGCGGGAGCGGCGCCGGGCGTCGAGCGCGTGCTGTCCTCGGCGGACGAGATGGCGGTGACAGCCCACCGCCGCGCGGGCCGTCGACTGCGCTCAGCTCTTCCTGCCACCCATCACCAGCAGCGCCGCGCCCACCACGATGGCGCCCACGCCGGCCCACACCGGCACATTCACGCGCTTGTTTTCCTGCACAGTCAGCTCGACGGGCCCGATCTTGGCGGCCTGCGTGTCCTTCGGATAGCTGAAGCCGCCATAGACCAGTGCCAGTACTCCGCCGGCAATCAGGAGGATGGCCAGCAACTTGGATGGATTCATGTCTCGTCCCCTTGTGTGAAAACTAGTCCTGCGATGCGCCGACGCTGCTGCCGCGATGTTGTTGCAACTGTGGATTCAGCGCTTCCCATGGCACCCGGTGCGTGATCCAGATTTCCTTGGTGGGCGCGAACTGCTCCGGATGATCGAGGCTGATGGTCGTGACATCGATGGTCCCGCGGTGCGCGCTGCGCTGGTAGGTCAGCGGCGTGCCACAGCGGCCGCAGAAGGTGCGCTCCACATCGGGCGATGAGCGATGCACGCTGGGCGCCGCGGCTGTGAACGCGAAATCCTCCGCGGCGAAGACGGTCCAGGCCACCGACGGGGCGCCGCTGGCGTGGCGGCAGGTCTTGCAGTGGCACAGCGCGTTGGCGCGCGGGGCACCGCTCGCACGGTAACGCACCGCGCCGCACAGGCACCCGCCTTCGACCGTTTGCGACTTCGATGCTTCTGCCATGCGCGAAGTCTCGCACGCGACGCGTGCCGGCACCACTGTCAGGACACGGCTTTCAGGCGACGGCGTTTCAGTGCAGC
>Ga0335083_10008491_pt1 | contig 12534 bp, 9 predicted proteins | sample Lox_Sample_42_FD_206716 | JGI IMG/M metagenome (GOLD analysis project Ga0335083, IMG submission 206716) | Soil microbial communities from Loxahatchee National Wildlife Refuge, Florida, United States - Lox_Sample_4.2 | ecosystem: Environmental > Terrestrial > Soil > Wetlands | place: USA: Florida... | reverse complement strand
GCGAAGCGCGCACGGGGTGAAGCCGCGGCCATCCGCTTCCACGTTCCGCACGGCGGGAGCACGCAATTTCAAGACGCGGTATTCGGTCCGCGCGAGGTGGCCAACGAGGAGATGGAGGATTTCGTGCTGCTGCGGTCCAACGGGGCGCCGACGTACCAACTGGGCGCGGTGGTGGACGATATCGCCATGGGCATCAGTCATGTGATCCGCGGAGCGGACCATCTGTCGAACACGCCGAAGCAGGTGCTGCTGTACCGCGCGCTGGGGGCGGAGCCGCCGACCTTTGCCCACGTGCCGCTGATCCTCGGTCCGGACCGCAGCCGCATGTCCAAGCGCCACGGCGCGACCAGCGTGGCCTCGTACAAAGAGGAAGGCTTCCTGCCCGAAGCGTTCCGCAATTTTCTGGCGCTGCTGGGATGGTCGCCCGGGGGCGACGTGGAGCTGCTGACGACCACGGAAATGGTGGAGAAGTTTTCGCTCGGGGGAGTGAGCCGCACCAACGCCGTTTTCGATCGCGCCAAACTCGAATGGTTCAACCAGCAGTATCTCCAGAAAATGCCGGTGGAAACGCTGCTGCCTTTCGTGGAGGAAGAACTGCGCCACGCCGGCCTGTGGCGGGAAGAATGGGGCTCCGGCGCGGGACGTGAATGGTTTTCACGGACCGTGGACCTGCTCCGCCCGCGCACCCGCCTGCTGCCGGACTTTTCGCACTGGGGCCGCGCGTTTTTTTCAGACGAATTCGAGTACGACCCGGCGGCGCGCGAGAAGTTCTGGAAGGAACCGCGGCTGGCCGCATGGCTGCCGAAACTCGCGGAAGGCTACGCCGCGCAGCCGGAGTGGAACCACGACGCGTGCGACAAGACGCTGCGGGACCTGGCGGCTGCGGAGAACGTGAAGGCCGGGGTGCTGATCAACGCCACGCGCGTGGCCATTGTGGGGGTGGCGGTGGCGCCGCCGCTGTTCGACACCATGGTCGCGCTGGGGCGCGAGCGGGTGGTTGGCCGGCTGCGCCGGGCCGATTCACGATTGGCTGCCCGGTAGAAGCGAGAGGCACAACCGACCGACCGTGGGTACCCCGGAACGTGGTCGGAACTTGCCCACGGTCAGAAAATCATTGACCGTGGCTACCCCGGAACGTGCCCGGAACGTGGCCAATGCCCTGGAACGAACGCGCGGTTATTCGTGATTCGCGAAAACTTCTGGATGGAGATTTTTTGCAGGGGTGCCGGCGGAGGCCACATTCAGATCGGCGCTGAGGGGAACTTTGACCGGGGGCAGGCAGAGCTGATCGTTGCAGGCCTGGTAGCGCAAGGTCAGTGGGATCTTCAGCGGCCCGAGGGGGGCATCCGCGCCGGCCTGGAGGGTCATGCGCAGGGTGATCTGGCCTTCGTACACGGCCATGGGCTTTGCCGCGAAGGGGAATTTCTTGACCAGGGCGCGCGGGTAGCGCGTGTTGACCAGGGTCATGCCGGGGGGCAATTCCGCGGTAAGCGCCAGCGGGATCAGGTAGTCTTCCAGGACTTTGCTGGCTTGGACGTGATACCCCGAGGCCACGGCGCCGACCACGGCAATTTCAAATTTGCGGCCGCGCGAAACCGGCTCGAGCGAAACATAGACCTGGGAGCGCACCACGTCCGCCGGCTTGATGAGCCGCGAACCATCCTGTGCCAGCGCCGGCCGTGCGGGCAGCAGGCAGCAGGCAGCCGCGCCAACCAGCGCCAGCAAACCCCAGAGGCTTCCGTATCCCACGCGCATCCTGGTGTGCCGCATCACGCCTGTCTCTCGGGCCCCTCGCGGTTTTCACCGCGGTGGCAGCGGATTTGTTTTTTCAGTTCACTTAGACCGTAATCGCGATTCCAACCTGTTGCGTCAGGATCCGGCTCATGACCGCGGAGAGATTTTCGCCGGTCTTCTCCATGACAAAGGCTCCCGCGGACTCGGACCAGGCCAGTTTGAAGCTGGTGGAGAGCGCCGAGATCCAGATCTGGCGCGCGGCGGTGTTCGGGCTGATCACAAAGCGCACTTCCTCCGGTTCTTCGAAGAGGAGTTCGAGCTTCTCGCCCTCGCCTTCTACCTCGAAGGCGTGCACGTCGCCCAGTTCGAGCAGGCGGCGGCGGAGGGCCTCGAGAGCCAGGTCTGATTTCTTGCGGAATTCCAGTTCGTCCACGCGGGGCTCCCTTAGAGCAATCCCTGAATATCGCGTTCCAGCTTATCGGGTTCGACGGGCCCGATGATGGTGTGCACGCGCTTGCCATCGCGGGAGACGAGCACGGAGGTGGGCAGCCCCAGGACGCCGCCCAAATCCTTCAGGAAGGCGTCGGCGGAGTCGCCATCGCCGATGAGGATCGGATAGCTCATGGGCAATTTCTGGCCGTTGACGTCGAAGCGTTCCTTTTGCACAAAGGGCTCGACAGCGGACTTTCCCTCGTCGTCCATGGCCACACCCAGGACCACAAATCCCTTGTCGCCGTATTTCTGCGACAGCTCGATGAGCCAAGGAATTTCGGTGCGGCAGGGATCGCACCAGGTGGCCCAGAAATTGACGAGCACGACTTTGCCGGCGTACTCCTTCAGGCTCACCGATTTGCCGTTCAAATCCTTGAGCACCAGGTCCGGCACGGGCTTCATGCCCTCGGTGGAAAGTTTCTTGACCGGGGCGACGCCAGCGGCGGGCTCCGAATGCCGGCTGCCGGCGGCGCTACGCTGGGTGCGCTGCACCACCAGGGCGAGCGCGACGGCCAGGGCCAGCGCGATCACGTACCAGCTTCCTTTTTTCATCACCGGTTCGCCCCTAGAGGGTGAAACGCCTCAGAAATCCCAGTTTACCCGACAACCAGATGAAGTGATTGGTGAAAACCAGCGAGCCCACCACGAGGAGCAGCGCGCCGCTGAAAACCTCCACAGCGTGCAGGTGCTTGCGAAACCGCTGGTAAAAATTCATGAACTGGCTGACGCCCAGCGCGGTGAGCAGAAAGGGAATTGCCAGTCCCGCGGAATACACCACCAGCAGCAGCACGCCCTGCCAAGCCGTTTCCTGCGCGCCGGCAATCAGCAGGACCGCGCCCAGAATCGGACCGATGCACGGAGTCCACCCGAAGGCGAAAGCGAATCCCAGCAGGAACGCCCCGATCATTCCCGGCTTTCCGCCGACGTCGCGCAGGTGCACGTCGCGGTTCAGCCAGCCAGAAAGGGACGGGCCAAACAGAAAGACCAGGGAGGCGGAAAACAGCTCCATGGGCCGCGCAGTGCCCAACAACCCGGGCCGCAGGAGCGCGGCAACTCCTCCCGCCACCAGCAATATGCCGGCGATGATCCCCTGGCGCACCGGAATTTTTACCAGCCAGCCCACTAGGTGCAGCCCGAATAGGACAATGATGGCGCCGGCCAACGGGGCCAGCGCCGTCTTGTTGGTGCGCAGGAACTGGCCCACGGTGGTAGCGCCGGCGCCCAGCGCGATGAACACTACGGAGAAACCCACCACGAAGCAGACCGCGCTGGAAAGCAGAGTCCCGCGTGGCCCCTCGCCGCGCTTCAATTGCTCCACTCCGATTCCCGATAGCATCGAAATATATCCGGGTACCAGCGGAAGCACACACGGGGAGAGGAACGAGACCAGTCCCGCGACCAGCGCCCCCAGATAGGTTGTCTGTACTTCCATGGTGCCGCCAGCGGAATCCAGAACGATCCGCGGATTCCCTTTCCGTGCAGTGGCATCTGCAAGAAAGACGTTGCAAGTGCCCCGAGCGTTTACCGGGCAACCCGGAGTTCGCCCTTCAGGATTCTAGCAAGGCTTTTGATTGGATGCGGCGGCGGGATGGCGGCTTCATCGAGCTAGAGGGAAGGCCGGTGCCGGTGCCAGTCCGTGGCGGATTCAAAGGAATGCGCCAATTCGAGCAGGAGGGTTTCACGGCCCTCAAAGCCAATGAACTGCATGCCGATGGGCAGGCCCGCGGGAGTGGCCCCGCAGGGGACCGAAATCGCCGGAGCGCCCCAGAAATTGGCCGGGCGGCAGAGCCGGAGGAGTACGGCGCGCACCTCTTCCTGCACGTCTCCCAGCGTGATGCTGGCCTCGCCGATGCGGGGCGGGACGATGGGGACGGAGGGAACCAGAAGCGCCTCGACGCGCTCCGCACACTTCGCCCACTCGGCGCGCGATCGCTGGAAGGCCTCGCGCGCGTCGAGGTAATCCGCGGCGGTGACCGCTTCGCCGCGCTCCAGGCGGGCGCGCACATCGTCGGAATACTCCGCGGCGCGGGCTGGAAAATATCCAGCGGCGCGGTGGAATTGGTAGGCCTCCGCGAGCGCAACCGGCAGGGAAGCGCGATTGGCGGCTTCGAGCAGCGGCAAGGCCACATCCACAAACTCGACGCCCTTGGCGCGCAGCAACCGCCGTGCGTCTTCAAGCGCCCGGGCCACCTCGGGAGAGAGCCGCTCGAAAAAGTAATCGCGGGGCCAACCCAGGCGCAGTTTCCCGGGCCTCCGCGCGCGGGGCAGGGGCGCGTGCTTTTCGCCGCGCATGGCCGCGTAGAGAATTCCGGCGTCCTCCACCGTCCGCGTGATCGGCCCCACATGGTCGAGCGAACGACACAGCGGGACGATGCCTTCCATGGGCAGCGCGCCGAACGCGGGTTTAAAGCCGGTGACGCCGCACAACGCGGCGGGAATGCGAATAGAGCCGCCGGTATCGGTTCCCACGGCCGCGGCGCAAAGCCCGGCGGCAACGGCAATGGCGCTGCCGCCGCTGGAGCCGCCGGGAATGCGGCCAGGGTCGTGCGGATTGCGGGCCGGACCGTAATGCACGTTTTCGCTGGTGACGCCGTAAGCAAATTCATGGAGATGGGTTTTGCCCAGCAGAATGGCGCCGGCCTGGCGCAGCCGCGCAAGGACCGGGGCATCCCGCTGCGGGACGAAAGAGGCGAGGATTTTGGATCCCGCGGTGGTGCGGACGCCGCGGGATTCGATATTGTCCTTCACGGCGATGGGGATGCCGTGCAAAGGGCCGCGCCATTTCCCGCGGGCGATCTCGCGTTCGGCGCGTTCTGCCTCCTCTATGGCGTTTTCCTGCGGCACGGTGAGGAAGGCGTTCAGCCGGGGATTCAGGCGCGCGATGCGCTCCAGGTAAACGCGGACCAGTTCGACCGGAGAGAGTTTCTTCGCGCGAAGGAGCGCAGCCAGCCCGGCGACGGAGAGAAAAGCCAGATCCTCGGCCGATGCCGGAACGGTTCGCTGCAAGCCTGATCTCCGGCGGGTTTTCAGTAGAGTTTCTCCTGGCGGCGCAAGTTTCCCACGGTCCCGATGTTAGCGATCAGCAGGGCCAAACGGAACTGGTTTTCCGAGCGAATCGGGCCGAGAGCAATCCGGCGATATTCAAACGCCAGGCCGCAACACGAACTGTTCAAGCTGGTGGTGACGGACTGGGATTGGATGGTGTGGCTCAGGAAATCGTAGCTCAGCGAGGTGATGACGTTCACGCCGGGGCGATTCACCTCTCCGTAGCCAGCGAGGAGACGCACCTGGTTGGAGCGGGGCTGCAGGATCTCATCCCCGTGGGTGATGAAATTCGCAAGGGTGAGAAAGGACTCGCGGTAGGGTTTCCATTTGACCAGCGTCCCAATGGCCAGCAGGGTGTTTTTCTGAGTGTCGTAGTCGGTAATGAGTTCGGCCCCGTAGCGGCCGCCGGGTTCCACGGCCAGATCGCTGGTGAGCGGGGAAAACCGGCGCAAGCCATCGGCGAAGGCGAACGGGGAAAGGGAATCGACGGCCTGGAAGACGTTGCGCTGGCCAGGCACCAGCGCTCCCCCGAAGGTGGGATCCAGATAGTACTTCTGGGCGAGCCTCCAGGTGACGATCTCGTCGGTTCCGTTCGAGGTACCGTGGAAGAGGCGTTGGGTGAGGGAATATTCGACTTCATTGGTATCGGTGAGCGTGTCGCTTTCGTCGAAGCGCAAAATGCCGCCGAAGTCATTGATGCCGGTGACGTAGCGATACACGAAATCCGTTTCGATCACGTGTTTCCAGCGGGAATCGCCGTCGCCCCAAATCCGTTCGAAGGAGGGCGGCCGGAAATCCAGGGTGACCTCCGCGGTTTTTTCCACCAGCGAGCTATCCAGGACGCTGCCACTGAGCTGCTGCGCGCCATAGCGGGTGATGCGCGCGGCAAAGGTGGCGGTCAATCCCAGCCAGGGTTGCCAGCCCAGGGGAACGGTAATGCGCGGCGCGATTTCGGTGCGCTGGACGAAGGACGGGGTGGTGAGCGTGGGATCCTGGCGGCTGGAGCCGCCCTCGGAGGCGCTGATTCCGAGATACACCGGCCATTTCCACGGGGCGATGTCCACGGAGTCGAAACGTACTTCGGGCGCGGTGCGCAACTCGATGGAGGTCTCCGGAGTGGAGCTGAAATAGTTCTTATACGAATTGCCGGCAAAGTTCAGGCTGAAGCCGTCAAAATTGTTGGTGAGAAAAGCGGTGCTGGTGACTTCGGCATTCACCGCTTCCGTGTAGGTGGGAGCGAAGGCCAGCCGGAAGGTCAGCGAGCTGAGCGTATTCACGTCGGCCACCGCGCGCCAACCGCGGGGCAATTGCGCGTCCAGTTTGGTTTCCGATTCGTGACCTCCCTGGGGCATGCGGACGCCATTGGGACCGGGCAGCCCGCGGTCGTCCACGCCGAAGAAGTGATAGGACATGGAAACATTTTCCGCCGGCTTGACCCGCAGGTCGGCGGTCAGCGCCGGCCCCCGGCGGCTGAAGTTCTCGCCGTTGACAGTGGCGTCCATCCAATCCACGGGCGCCCAGTAAAAAGCATCCCCCACGACAAAGCCCTTCAGTGTGGATTGGCCGATCTCCGGCGCCAAGAAACCGGACTGGCGAAGGTGTTGCCCCACGGGAACGCTGGCGTACGGCAGGTAAAGAATGGGGGCCCCGAGGAGGCGAAAGGTGGCGTCCTGCAGGACGGCATTTTTCTCGACGTGGATGGTGCCCCGGCGGGTGTAGAACTTCCAGGCGGGCCGGTCCGGCGGGCACACCGTCACCCACGCCCGGTAGATCTGATACGTGGATTCTCCGGTGCGCCGCACCTCGCGGGCGGTGAAGGAGAAAGGGCTCTGGCTGACCAGAACATTGCGATTGGGCAGGCGGACGGCGCGCACCGCACCCTTCACCTGCTGAAAAGAGCCCTGGCCGGTCTTCAGGTTATAGACGCCGTCGCGCGCTTGCAGACTTTGCGTACCGGTGTCAAAGCGCACGTTGCCGTTGAAACGGGCCTCGCCAGTTTCCGCGTTGTACTGGGCGTGGTCGGCACGCAGCCGCAGATCGCGGTAACGGATGTCCACCTCCCCATCGGCGTAGAAAACATCGCCCACCTTGCGCTGCTGCTGGGCTTCCAATTGCATCATCCCGTGTTGGCCATGCCCCGGAGCCGGCGCCTGCTGAGCCGCCAGGCCGCTGGAGGAAATCAGAATTGCAAGAAAGAGCGCGACCGGCCAGACGCCTGCCGCCGCGCACGCCCGCGGGTGATGGCGGGCTGGAGGCAGTGCGGCCATGGGCGGATAGGATGCAATTTGGAGCGTTTTGGAGGGCGCAGATTGTATATCGAGGACAGGGTGCCGTGCGGAGGTCTGCGAGCCAGCATGCATCGAGACGACGGCAGCCTAACACGCGCTCCGGGACCTCGCAATGCGAGTGCGGCCAGGGACGGCAGGCACGCCGGGGATTGGTTCACTCCCGGCGGCCGTTTTGGGGCACGGCCCATGTTTTGCTTCTCGATTCTCACTCTTCCGGCGTAAGCTTTTCGCTCCCGCGGAGGAGACGGATGCTTCCAATTTCCCGAGTCTCGAAGGCCCTGCTCGCGGCCGCGGCGCTGGCGCTGTGCGCGCGGGGATGGGCGCAAACTGCGTCTGGAAAAGAAGCCAGCCCGGCCAGCCTAGCGGCGCGCATTCGGGGGGTGACGGAGCGCCCGGACTTCCGCCACTCCCACTTCGGGATTGAGTTTCTCTCCCTGGATGATGGCTCCGTGGTCTTCGAGCAGAATTCCGGGAAGCTGTTTGTCCCCGGTTCCACAACCAAACTGCTGACGGAGGGAACCACTCTCGCCTTGCTGGGCGCGGACTACCGCTTCCACACACGCGTCTATCGCACAGGGCGGCTGGGTCGGAACGAGACGCTGGAGGGAGATCTGATCCTGGTGGCCAGCGGGGACCCGAATCTCTCCAACCGCATCCAGCCGGACGGCACACTGGCCTTTGAAAATCACGATCATTCCTACGGGGGAAGTCCGGATACGCGAGCGGTTCCCGGGGACCCCCTGGCCGTGCTCCGGGAGATCGCCGGGCAGGTGGCGCGCCAGGGTATTCGCCGCATCAAGGGCCGCGTGGTGGTGGATGCGAGCCTCTATCCGGAGGGTAACCGTGAGGGCGGAACCGGCGTGGTCATCTCTCCCATCATGGTCAACGACAACGTGATTGACATCACGGTTGAGCCGGGGCGGGCCGAAGGCGCCCCGGCTGTGTTGCGCGCATCTCCCTCCAGCGCCTACGCAAGTTTTGCCAGCCAGATTCAGACCGGAAGTCCATCTTCGAAACTGGAGATGGACATTGCCGGGGATGTGACCAACCCGGACGGGAGTCACACGGTGACGGTGACCGGTTCGGTGCCCCTGGGCAGCCCGGCAATCCTGTTTGCTTATCCGGTTCCCGAACCCCGCCGCTTTGCGGAGGTGGCGCTGCGCGAGTGCTTATGGGACGCGGGAGTAAAGCTGGAGCCGCGAGCGGCGGCTGCGCCGCCGGAATTCAAATCGCTGGCCGCTTCCTATACGGAGGGCAACCTGGTGGCGGAGCACGTATCGCCTCCGCTTTCCGAAGAAATCAAAGTGACGCTGAAGGTCAGCCAGAACCTGCATGCCAGCTCGATGCCGTATCTATGGGCCGCATTGCTCGCGCACAAAGCGGATCCGGGCGCGGGATTCGATCTGGAGCACAATTTTCTGGCGGGAGCCGGGCTGGATCTGAGCGGCGCGGCGCAGTCTGACGGCGCAGGCGCCGACGCGTTCTATACACCGGACTTCATGGTTCACTACCTGGCGTTCCTCGCCCGGCAGAAGTATTTTCAGGTGTTTTACAAAGCGCTGCCGATTCTGGGACGGGACGGCACTCTGTGGAATATCCAGCCGGAGGCACCCGCGGCGGGCCAGGTGCACGCAAAAACGGGGACGTACGTGGTGGAGAATGCTTTGAACAAAGACCTGATGCTGACGGGGAAAGGCCTGGCCGGCTACCTCACCACCGTTGACGGCCGCCACCTGGCCTTCGCGCTGTACGTTAATCTGGTTCCGCTTTCCCGCGATGACCCGGACGCGGGGACGAAAGTGGCCGGACAAGCCTTGGGAGAAATTGCGGCAGCGGCCTACGACTCGCCGCGGTAGCCGCCCGGTTGCTTACTCTCCTGCGGGGGCCGGAGCGGCGGCGGCGTGCTGGTGCAAGACGTGGGTGGCGATGTCCGGCCAGAACTCACGAAACGCATTGGTCACGGCATCGCGAAGGATGGCATACCCATATTTGGCCGCGATGGCGCCCGCGGTGCGCGTTTGCGTGGGATAGTAAGTCACCGAGATGGCCTGAGCGATCCCCCGCCCCAGGAGCTCCGAGATATTGAAAGTATTCTGGCCGTCGTAATTCCGTGTGACCACCACGCGCGTCGTTGAATAGCCGAACCGCTTCCAGAAGCCGCCCTTTCCCACGGCGTAATACCGCTGGTCCTGGTGAAACGCGGTGGGAAGGATGAAAATCACCCAGTAATTGCCATCGGTCTTGTCCAGAAAACCGCGCCAGTAATACCGGCCGAAGCCGGGCATGCCCTGTCCCAGTTGTTTGTGGGCGTTGGTCCATTCCGCCAGCGCAGAGGTGAAGCCGACGAAGATAAAGGACGAATAGTCGAAGCTGTTCCGTGTGGCCAGCATGAAGGATTGCTTCGGAGTGGGGGGAGGAGGAATCGCGCCGGCGCTGACCGCCCGGAAATTTGGCATGACGCCGAGGATGCGCTTGGGTTGTGGAGGCGGAGTGCCGGCAGGAACGGCCTGGGCGGCCGGTGGGTTCTGCGCGGGGGTTTGTGCTGCCGGTGGAACGTTTTCTCCGTTGGGGCCGGAGGTCAATGGGTCAGGCTGAGCCGGACAGGAATCGAGACCCCGGCAAACCGCCGGGTCCTGCGGAAGGGGCTGGCAGCTCTCGCCGGAAGCGGTTTTTTCTCCGCGCTCTCCCCCGGCCACGGCCGCAGGCGTGGAGTCCGCGGCGGGCGGGAGCGCCGCGGGGCAGGCGCGGCCGGCGCGGTCCGCTGGATTCGTCTGGGCGAGAGAGGCGAGGGGCAGGAGTGCTTCCAGGAACAGAATGAGCAACGGCTTTAGAAGACGGGGTGCCATGATTTCGTTTGATTTCCCTCAGCCCCGGAAGACGGTGTCTCGACTGTCGCTGGCTCCGGAAGGTGCTCGGCTGGTCGCCTGCTTGGATGCGCTCTCGCGCTGGAGAGTTTGTCCTTTCCAGGGGTGTGGTGCAAGCGTTGAATGACGCGTCCGCCGAAACTGGTTGGAAGCGGGTGGGACAGGGCACCTTTTTCCCCGCGATGGCTGGGAGCACGCCCGGGGGGCTGCAATGCCGCTGGACCTGAGTCCAGAAAGTGCGGAAAATGTTGAGAGGTCAGAGATGAGGTCAATTCTTCCAATGAGTCTGGCGGCGATCGCGCTCGCCGCGGTCAGCGGCTGGGCCGCCGCCAAACAGCAGCCCCCGCAGGCTCCGCAAACAGCACAGGCCCCGCAAGCCCCGCAGCCAATCCTGGAGCAGAAGGTAACGCGTGCCGGACACGACTACAACAAATACTCCGTGTACATTCCCGCTGGGGTGCCCCCGGACAAGGCGCTGCCGCTGATGGTTGTGATGCAGGCGGCCGGACAAGAGGCGCTGGGCCAGATCAGCGCATGGAAGGGAGTTGCGGACAAGAATCAGGTGATGCTCCTGGCACCTTCGGTGGGCACGCTCTCTTCCGATTGGGACCATCTGTATGACCACCCGGAATGGATCCGGGCGGCCATTGACGAGACCAGGAAGAATCACTCCGTGGATGTCCGGCGCATGTACCTGTGGGGGGACTCCGCGGGGGGAATGTTCGCCTTTTACTTTGGTTTCCTCGAATCCAATTACTTCGCGGCGGTGGCGGTGCACGGCTCAGTGATCCAGAACTTCAAGTATCAGATTGCGGATTTCGCCACACGAAAGATTCCCATCGCCTATTATATGGGCACGCGCGACGGGTGGTGGAGCCTGGCGCAGAGCCACGCGGTGCGCGACGCCCTGACCACGCGCGGTTTTCCGCTCCATTACGTGGAATTGAAAGGCGCGGACCATGAATTCTTCACGCACCTGGACCAGGTGACCGGCGATGCCTGGGAATTTCTGAGCCAGCAGGCGCTGGAGACCGATCCAAAGTTCGAGCCAATCGACCTATCCAAAATCAAGCATGCCCTAAAGTAAATCGCCTGGGGGCCTCAGGCTCCGAGCGCGCCCGGCGAACCGCCATGCGCTGAAGTTTCCGGTTCCGGTTTTAACCTGTCGCGGTGATAGTTGTTTTCTCTTTTCATTCTCTTGACAACAAATCCCCCCCCACTAGATTTGCAACACCGTCCCGTGATGTGGATTGGAGGTTCCTATGAAACGCATTTTCCTCCCTCTGGCTAGCCTCGTGGTCAGCGCGGTTGTTGCGCTGCCCCTTGGAGCTCAGATTTGCAGCTACCTAGTGGATAGAACCGCGCACTGTTCTTGTGGCGACATGGTAGCCACACAACAGTGTGCCTACGGGGGGGATGGGCACTGCTTTCACCTGTGCAGCTACCAAACATGTTGTGGCAACGAGCGAGCATGGAGTGCATGCATTGACTCAGACTGCATCCAGACTCCACAAAATCTGGAAGCCGGGCCGGACTCCATCGCTGTTGCAGTTTATGTGCCGACCTGCGCCGGCGGGTTTGCCGCCATCGCCCCTCCGGGCCCGGCTTTGCGATAATTGGCGCGGCAGACTATGCTTGGGCACTCTCGCGCGCGTTCCGGCTGGATCCTGCTTCTCGGAATTGCTCTTCTCGCTCCACCCGCTGACGGGCAGGAAGTGCCGAAATTGAAGCTCAAAATCAAGGGCGAGGTTTTCGTCTCGAACGTGGTCTCTGGGATGTTTCTCGACCCGATTCGATGCGACTCCAGAGGAAACATTTATCTAAGAGCCTGGCAATCCGCCGATGCGTTCGAGACGCCCATCACCAAGCTTTCCCCCGGGGGCGAACGGCTATCAGTTGTCGCCATTTCAGGTGTCTCAGGGTACGAGCAGGCCCAGTTGCTGGACTTCGCCGTTGGCCCGCGTGGGGGGACCTATGCGTTGGCTTTGAGAGTCACCGAGGGGAAGCGAGAGGCCGACGTACTGTCATTTCAGGAAGATGGGAGCTTTCAAACCGCCACGAAATTAGAGAAAGACTTCACCCCTTTGCAGATCCTCGTTTTGGCCAACGGC
>Ga0335083_10008490_pt1 | contig 12535 bp, 16 predicted proteins | sample Lox_Sample_42_FD_206716 | JGI IMG/M metagenome (GOLD analysis project Ga0335083, IMG submission 206716) | Soil microbial communities from Loxahatchee National Wildlife Refuge, Florida, United States - Lox_Sample_4.2 | ecosystem: Environmental > Terrestrial > Soil > Wetlands | place: USA... | reverse complement strand
ACCAACTCTGCTAGACCCACTAACGGAGGTGCCGCACGTACTGTGGCGACTGCGGTGCCGGCGAGTCAAATGCGCCTCTTCACGCCGGACGCGGACTTCATCATGAAACTAAATTCGCTGGAACAGCAACTCGCACACTCGCAGGAAGACAACAGGCACCTGCGTCGCCGGATAGCCGATGGCGATCGGCGGCTCGAAGAGGAGCAAGAGAGAAATCGCCAGCTCAAGGGCGCGTGAAATTGCGCGGCCCGGAAAAAGGAAGGCAAGGAATCGCAATGGATAACAAGAAGCGAGAAAGGCGGAGCTCAGCGCCGCAGACGCCGGACAAGTCCGAGCCAGCCAGGGCGCCGACCGAGGAGAGGGACCTCGCCGAAGTTTGCGCTCGGTTCGCCAATCTTTGCCAGTACTTTCGGCAGCAAGACGTGGACCTGCCAACACAGATTGTCGAGGAAGTTCGAGTGGTGTCAAAGCTGCCTGTCAAAGAGCGGATCGCAAGAATCAGGCACTTTAACCAAGACCTGATGGAGTACCTCAACGATGTTGGTCCAGATTCTCACATTCGGCAGTAATTGGTGGGCCCGATTCGGCTGCGATCCCGGCGATCGCTACCGGTACACTCGTCACGCGGCATACTTCAATTCCACCGGGCTCCGATTCGGAAATAAGATCAGACGCCATTGGATCGTTCCCGGATTGATTCGCTTCAACGGCGTGGGGGACTTCAATCCACACTTTCCAGGTCGCTCCGTCGGTGTAGTGTTTGAATGCGCAGACTTGAAGTTCGCTTTCGGTGGAAACCGCGTTTTGTTTCAAAGAAGAGCAGTCCATTCCGTGCTGCCCGACTATTTTCTTGCCGTCTTCTCCAACGACCGATTTGGCACGTTTGACTGTCAGAAGACCGACTGGAAAGCAGCTTCTGTTCGGCCAATCGCGGTCAGCGAATCGCGTGAGAAACAAGAAGCAATGTTGCTGATGAAACCGTTCGACTGGGTGCGGACGACGCTCGGAGTGTGGCAACTACAGACCAAGCACACCCCGCCGCACAATGCACGACTGGAACTGCTGGAGGATGGTGTTGTCGGGTGAAAGTGTTGGCTATGCGCTACGTCAAGAACAGCGTCGTTATCCAGGCCGAACGCGACATTCCCTTGCTGCGGCAGCTCCGCAACTCGAAATTTGCCAGCCACAGCCAGCTGTTCGATCTGATGAGATTCGGCGGCTCCGAGTGCTCCCGCGACAGCTTCGCTTGGCGCATTCGGCGGCTGCTTAAGGCTGGCTTCCTCTCAATCTGCGAAGGAGCCTTTGGCGCCGAATCAGCGGTCTATCGGATTACCCGCCAGGGGATTGCCCTGCTCGAACATCACGGTCAATTCACGACCGTTCTGCACTCCAAGACCGAACATCTCCCGCACGCCTCGCAGGTGTTTCATTCGCTCGAATTGAACCGGATCCAGCTAGCATTGGCGAGCGAGAATTTGCTTGCCAACTGGCAATCGGAGATCGAAATTGCGTCCTTCAATACCATTTCCTATGCGCCCTATCAGAAGGACTATGACGCCATTGTCGACGTGTGGCTTGGGGAGAAGACGGCCAGGTTCGCACTCGAATATGAGCGCTGTCTCAAGAGTTACAGACAATACGACCGCATCCGGGCCGCGCTCCAGGCAGAGCGACAAGTCGGCTGGGTTCTGTTCCTAACTTCGGGGATGGAAGTGCTGGTCCATCTCGTCCACGAACTCAATCCGGTCCCCAACAAACTTGCATTTGCTAACGCCCGGGATTTTGAGCAGATGCTTCTTGAGACTCGGGTGGTCACCGCCCGCAATCTCGCCGGCACCAACTTCAGGGAGCTCTTGCAATGACAACCGAGCTGGTGTCCCAGCGCAGCGCTATCGTCTCCTTCCTATTGCCTTCGCTCTGCCTTCGTTATGGCGTCGCTAAGCCTTCAGTTTGGCTTTGCAAGAAGGCGTGCAAACGGCGTCAATTCAATGGCTTCCGTTCTGACTACCCTCTGGTTTTAACTTGTTTTTGGTCCCGGTATTGGAGTGTTCTTGAGAAATGGTATGTGCGCACGTTTCTGGCACCGTGCTCCGAAGGTTGTCGTGGTGTCGGTAACGTATCCCAGTCTTGGTCGCAGTCTTCGGCGAATATTGCTGGCTCCTGGAATCATGTCGCTCGTGGTTCCCAGATTCGTAACCGCTGGCGCTCGTCGCGGTATCGCGGCCACCCGCTTACCACGGCATACTGTTCGGAACATGCCGGACGGTTCCCCTCACCTCCACGTCCTCGGCGCGTTGCTGCGCGCGTCTGTTGCCTGAACCTGCACCGCAAGCCTTGGCTGAATCTGAACACAGTTGCGCGCCTCACTGGCGCACAAGCGGGTCATCCAAGTCGTACTACCTGTTGGCTTGTTCGGCTGACTCGAGTGGCAGGAAAGCGTACGACCATTGAGCTTCGCGATCGGAAACAAGCAACGGAGAACGAGGCAACTTCCACCGTGGACGCGGCGCGTTTGCAGTCGATGCAGGCTGAGTGTTGGTGTCACAGACCACAAGTCCACAAGGAGAGAAAGGAACCTATCATGCATCAAAGTCGAGGAGCACTAAGTTTCACAGCGCTGTTTACAACCGACGATATCGGATTGCGCAAGGATGCAAGCGTCGAGCACGTCGTCAAGGTTTTTCTTAACGTAGGCGAGGCCATAGCGGCACGGTGGATCGAAATGCCAAGAGGCATTTTGCTCTTGCAAGCGGTGCCTGACCAGCCCGCCTCCGGCGCTATCTACCTGTACGACCGAGAGCGCCACATCTTCTTCTTTGTCGACTTCGTTGACGGACGGAATGACAGCCTGACCGCTGCGGAATTCGATCAACTTGTCACCGAATACGACCTGGTTTCGTGGACTGCGAACCCGGCATTTCTTCCGGTGATGACCGGCAACCCAGCAATGGCGTGACGGAGATGACTGTATGAATGGCATAGGCCAGGCGACGAGGGAGATCGCAGGACGCTACTTCGACTTGTTTGCAAATCGCTTGGCCTACACCGTGCAGTCGCACAAGCCAAACGGAAACGGCAAACACTACTATTACCGTCCGAAAAACGATAGGCGGCTGTCACTTGAGACCGTCCGCGAGCACCTGAACGGGCAGATCACAATCGGTATCTATGCTCTGAACCCAAGGACACAACGCTCCAAGTGGGTGGCGATTGATGCCGATTATGAGAATGCGATGGAAGATCTTCTTAAGTTGCAATGGGAGTTGGGTCAGGATGGAGTCGAGGCGGCGCTGGAGAAGTCGCGGCGCGGCGCTCACCTCTGGATCTTTGCCGACAAGCCATTGCTTGCAAGGCACTGCCGAATCTACATCTACAACCTGGCGCTTCGCTTGAAAGTGCCGGTAAAGGGCGGCCCTGGTCTAGCGGAAGGGATCGAAGTATTTCCGCGTCAAGATGAACTCGGCCCGGACCAGTTCGGCAACGCGATTCGGGGGCCGCTCGGAATCCATCGTGCCGCTGAAAAGCGCTACTGGTTTTACGGGGCAGACTACCGGCTCGAAGCGCAACTCAAGTATCTGGAGCGTCTGCGCAAGATCACCGAAAACGAAATGGGGAGGTTCATCGATGGACTCGAAATGCCGGAAGAGTTTCGTCCGAAGCCAAGAGTTGAGTTGCCGCCTTGCGATCTGACGCGCCCACAATTTCGCATCCTTGACCACATCCGGCCGACATGCACGCGTGGCGGAAACTACTGGGCGCGTTGTCCATCCTGTGCGGATCATGGACATGATCGCAGCGGCGATAACCTGGCAATCTCTGTTGCAGATCCGCGCAAGTACAAGTGCTGGGCAGGATGCACCAAGGAAATGATACGTGCCGCGCTCGGTCACCCGATTCGAGCCAGAAGGCAGGTTGAACATGAACTCTCAATCAGCGACGCACAATAACGGCCAAGCGACGGAGGTGTTGGCACGACAGGGCCTGCGGCTGCCGCAAATCGTGCTGAAACTTTTGCGAGATGCCGGCATCTACTGCCAGCCTACGGTGTCAATTGAACACCAGAATCTGGCCAAGAAGTATGTGGTTCGCGGAGTGGAATCGGGCGGAGCCGTAGCAGATCTCGGAGCGTATTCGAGTTTCGCCGGCGAACGCGGCGAGACGTTGGCCTGGCTGCAGCGCGTAGACAGTATTGGGGTGAACGGAGTACATGCCATTGTGGTTGCGCCAGTGCTAATCCGCCTGCAAATGCTGCGGATTGCACGTACCTACGATCTGCTCATCACCCGGCATTCCTTGGCACGCGCGGCGGGCAATGTAAGGCCGCAGCTCGAGAGTTGGATCCTTTTTTATGGCCGAAGAGGAAGCCTGGAGATGGAGCTCTGGGGGAACGATGTCGGGTTCCGCGGTACGCTCTGTCCGGTTTTCTACACTCGGGCGGGGGAACGAGTAGTGTTGCCAAACGACTTCCAGGATGCTGCCCACCGAATTACGTCTGCTGTGTGCTGCGTCGGCTGCCGTCATTGTCATTTGCTCGGACCCAAGCTAATTGCCCCTAACCGGTTGGAGGATCGCAGCATCCTTGATGTAACCGACGAGCGGAGCGCGGACGTCAATGCAATTGCTGGCTGAGCGATGTGAAGGGCCTTGAAATGTGCCAGGGCGCGGGACCGGTTGATCTACCAAGCATTGACGAGGTTCTTGCCGACCCAGCCGCTTCTTTCTGGCTTAAAACAGCACTTCGCTCCGCCTTGTATCGGGACCCTGTAGATGCCGCCCGCGACTCGGAGGTCCTGGCACAACTGCTCGGACAGAGATGTGACACGATCCTTTCTGCGGGTTGACTCGGCTACCTATGTGCCTTTTGTTTCAGCTCAGATTCAAAACGAATCCACAAGTGTTTTGCGCTTTATAATGGCCCGCCCACAATTCCTGTACCTCTCGTGGCCGCAGAACCAGGAACCGTCCAGGTCAACAGGAGAGAGGGGTGAATATGCCTGATGCCACACCCGGAAATCGGGGGCGGAATAGACAAAAAGTCCCCCGCATCGGATCGAAAGAGGCGGCACAAATCTTTGAACAATGTGAGCACCTGCTGGACAGTTCTTCTGTTTTCGTGGAAAATCTGCGGCAAATGGGCTTCGCTCGCTTCCTGGCACCGCTGAACGAGCAGATCCTTGAACTCGCGGTGCAGCCGGACTCATGGGGAGAGCGGACCAGGGCCCGTCTGATCTCTTACGTCTTTGCTGGCCTCAGAGGGTCTCCCGCGGAATCTGCGACCGTGGAGGAAATCGTGCAAGTCTCGAATGTTGTCGTGCCCTGCCTCCTCCTTGAGCTGGGGCGTCGAAGAGAGCACATCGAGATCAAGTTTCCTGACAACCCCTGCGATGCAGGCGCACGGTTTGAGTTCCGCGCCGCGCAGTCGTGTACGGTCTATTCCATCGACCGTGAGCAACTCGTCCGTCTAGTCGCCGAGGCTGGCGAGGAACTAGTGGGCCTCTGTTATTTTGGAGACCAGCAAAGCCGTGAGCGCATTGAATCTCAGCTAGCGTCCGGCTCAACGAGCAATTCGTAAGCTCGGGCCGTGCGCCGTTCATCTTCTCTCGCGCTTCCAAATCGAAACATAAGAGCACCTCTTCGAAATTCGTTGTGCCTGCCAAGCGAACAGGTTCTGTCCTTCTAGCAATTACGGAGCGGTGAAAGCTACCCGATCGCCGGGCCGACGGATTGTCCCGCGAGTGATTGACGCTGGAAGTCGCTAGAGACGCGAAATCCCGGCTTGAGAAAGCCGTTCAGCGCAGTCACTCGCCGAACAATCCCAAGCCGGGATGCTAGATCAACCCAGACTCCTTGACCGAAGGAGACTCCCGATGAATTCCATTCCTAGCCATGTGGACAGTGGTTTGCCTTCCGCAGCATCGCCACCGAGTGTTCCAAGACAAAGTCCCAAGCACGAGCAACTAGACGTAGCTTTGCAGGCATTGGCGATTCCGTTTGATTTGGTCGTTATTCAGTGGCGGGTCACCGAATACAGCGATGACGGAACACGTGGGCTGATGCTTCCGTACGCCGACCCACGTGCTTACAGCGATCGGCTCAATGACGTGTTTACTCCCGCCGGCTGGAGCCGCAAATACGCTGTACAGGCCAGTGCTCCCGTTCAGCGCGGTAAACGGGGCCCGGCTGCGAAAATCTTGGTTACATGCGAAGTGACCATTGCGTGCATTGGGACAAACTCCGGCACTGGAGAGGAGTGGTCGGACAAAGAGAATGCTTTGACGGCTGCGGAGGCCCAGGCATTTAAACGCGCCCTATCTTGTTTTGGACTTGGACGCTATCTATACGACATCGATGGAGAATGGGTCGAGTTGGGCGAGCACGCCGTACCGACCAAGATCCCGAAGTTGCCGCGGTGGGCGACACCGAACGGCTGGCTTGCCGGGCTCCGGCCGAAGCCCAGGCGAAACCGTCGCGCGATCGTGCGGGCCAATGGGCACGCGATTAATGCTGGTCACACGGGTCCAGAGACGAACGGCCATCGCCAAAGTCTGATTGCCGCGATCGAAGCCACGGAGACCAGGATTGGTAAGCGCCTCTATCGTGGCTTGCTGAAGAATGTTGCCCGGGTCTGGAGTCCCCAACAGATCCAAGAGACCGTTGCACTTGACAAGGTTTTGGCGCAGATGCGGGGCGCGGAGCGAGGCATGGCGCGTTTAGAGGCAGCCCAGGCAAGACTCTCACCGGAAACCGTCCAGAGAGTCATCTCCTCGTTGAATGCACCACCATCGAAGTTCGAGGATCTTCAGGCTCTGCACACTCTGGTAGTGGCTCTTGAGAAAGAAGTCGAAGCGCAGAACCAGCCATAGATTCCCGTGAGACTTGAAAGAAAAGGAAACCTTGGAAGAACCTGCAGAAGGAGGAATTGAGCATGACGGACATCGAAGGGGCAAACTCCGAATCCCTATCTCCGGAAGAGGCCCAAGCCAAAGCCACCATCCTCGCGGAATGCGAGAACCTTGCTGCTGCGGCTGTCACCTTCGTTGCCGTTCACTTTGACGGTTACGGAGACAGCGGCGTGACCGATGAGGTGCGGTGCTTTGATTCGGAATACTATGCCTACGAAGAACACGTGCCAGTTGCCCACGACGCAGCTTACTTGCAGGAGCACTTCGAAACCTTAGTCCCGATGGGCTATGAAAACGACTGCGGGGGCTTCGGCGACGTGGTCCTCGACGTCGCTGCGCGGAAGATCACGGTTGAGCGCAATGACCGTTTTGAGGATTACACGACCAGCACATATGAGATCTAGCTATGGCACATCCCATTGAACACGCACGGAACAGCGCCAAGAAATTCGGCGGCAAAGCCGAGGACTACCTCGCGATCCACCGTTGGTTTGACGAATCGAAGGCGTTTTTCGCCGACTTTCGCCACCGCGCCCTCCGACATCACGCCGAAGGAATTTTCCTCGCCGAAAGCATCTTTGGCGTTACCATCCACAACGATGACGGAGCCGAGATTTCAGTCCGCTACATTGGGGAACAACATGTGAGGGAGGATCTGGGGCGAATTCCCACAGCACAAGACTGGCTTTCGCACATCAAGCCTGAACGCTGGATGTATGGTCAGCGTTTCGTTCAGGATGACACGAACCTTCACCGCTGACAAATTCCTTTTCGCCCCGGAAGTTTTTATCTGCGCTGTGCGCAGCGGCTAGCCGACTGGTCGGCTAGATTCCAATAGTACCGCGTCCATGAAGGTTGGCGGCGTGTGCGGATTCGTTGCTAACAACAGCCACAAGCCTTGCCGCGCATGGCCTTCCGAGCCTCGACCACGATCAGCGGAGTGATTACCAATGCTGCAATCGGGTCGGCCCATGCAATGTGCCAGATTGCATGAACCGCGAGACCCATAAGAGCGATGATTGAGAGGTAAGCGCACAAAGCAGATTCGGCACCGTCGGCTCGCAGAGCGGCACTGCCTGTCATCGCTGATAGACGCCGTTTCTCCTTGGCAAGCGCCGGCATAATAAGCGCTGCACTCACCAAGACCGCCATCCCCAAATAGCTAGGTCTTGGTTCGCCGTACCCGAGCAGAGACATCACTGAAGCCAATACCACATACACAGCGAGCACTACAAGCAGACCGCCCGCGATACGCGCAGCACGTTGCTCTGCGTGCTCCGATGCAAGCTTACGAAAGCGCCACAGCACAATCGCCGCCGACATCAATTCGACGGCACTGTCTCCCCCAAAAGCAGCTAAAGCAGGGCTGCGGGCCGTCCACGCCGCCCACAGTGACAAGGCAGCTTCGACGCTCATCCAGGCGATGGTAAACACTTGAACCCGCCGAATGTCTTTCAGGAGAGTCTCGGTCGGGAGTTGAACTATTGACGCCACAGAAGTGATTATGCCACCTGCCCTGGCCGGTTGCTGACAGTCAGGTCCTGCCATGGCGACAGATCGATCGCGTGAGGCCGAGCGTTTGTAATTTACGCCCTCTGCAAGCGCGGGTTTTGAACACAGCAGCAGCAAAGGAGGATCAATATGATCGAGAACAGTCCTCCGGGTTCTCCCGATCTTGCCCGTCCCCTAGTGATTCCCTCGCCCGTTGCGCTCTATGTCTCCGGTGAACTCATTTTTGAGCTCTATGACGGAGGACAGCCGTGCCGTCGATTTTCGATCCTCTGGGAGAGGTTCGTTCCAGGAAAGGACAACGAACCAGAGACAGCCGCGCAGAGTTCTCCAACGGGCTCGCGTACACACCAAGATTAGTACCTGCGTTCCATAACCCGCCTTCCACCTGATCGCCAACTGATGAGAAATGAGGATGGCCATGAGAATTCGTGTGACCACGAAACCCAACTTATTTGAGCAGCGAAAGCAACAACACATCGAGCGCGGCTACAGAGTTGAAGATGAGCAGCCGATCCCAGTGAACGGTTTCTGCTCGTTCGTCGCGGTGAGCGATAGATCCAATTCAGATGAAACTGGAGACCTCGTGACACAGGCGCTCAATGGGCTGGCGAAATGAGACCGCCTGGAAAAATCAAGCTGGGATTCTTCCCGTTGCCGGTGCCGGAGGCCGCGAGGCTGAGGAATTTTCTTGCTTTCGCCTCGGAATTCTCGGCACTCGATCCCTGCGTTGGCGATGGCGTGGCATTCAATCACTTGCTGGACGGCTTAACCGCCCATCGCTATGGCATCGAGATCGACGCCAATCGGGCCGAACAAGCGCGAACCGTGGGAATCGAGACCTTGCAGACCAATACCATGGATGTCCGATGCTCACCGGAAGCATTCTCTCTCCTTTATCTGAATCCTCCGTACGATTGGGAATCGGGAGAGAGCAACAATCAGAGACTGGAATTGGTCTTCCTGGAACACACCTATCGCTGGCTCAGACCTGGAGGAGTGTTGCTGTTTGTCATCCCACAGTTGCGTCTGGCGAAATGTGCCAGACTCCTGAGCGAGCATTTCACGGAGTTGCGCGTATTGGGGCTCACCGAACCCAGTTGCGTGCAATATAAGCAGATCGTGGTTCTGGGAACTCGCCGCAAACGACATGCCAAGATTTCCGACGCGGCCTTGTTGGAGATAGTGCGCTACCTTGAAACACTAGCAACGAAGTCCGAGCTTGAACCTCTGGGGGACACTGCCGAGGGACGTTATGAAGTCCCTGCGTCAGGGCCGGCGGTCCTGACCAACATGGGTATTCCATTGGACGAAGTGGAGGACCTGTTATTGGAGTCCGCCGCATATCGCCAAGCGAGCCGTGTTCTTTTGCCCAAGGTCAATGATGTTAGAGGCCGACCGCTCACACCTCTGCACGGCGGTCATGTCGGATTGCTCTGTACTGCAGGAATGCTCAATGGAGTATTCGGCGAAGGGGAAGATCGCCACATCGCCCACTGGCGCTCTGTGAAATTCAGCGACCATTGGGAAGAAGAGGAAGAAGATGGAACCAAAATCCTGCACGACCGGGAACGGTTCTCGCATGAGTTAACGCTTGTCTTTGCCAATGGAAATACCCGGGTTCTCACGCACGAAAAGAAGGAGCCAGAATGAAAAACGCTCATCTTCGATTCGGTTGGCTCACCTACGTGAAGAGCACGGAGAAGACGACCACCAGCATCAAGCTACGGCTCGACCGGTTCATCGGCGAGGTGTTGCCCGATCCGCCCCGGCAGGCCAAAGCTCATCTCATTTCAGTAATTGGAGGGGACACGCAGATTGCGGCCGTCAGCGCAGCGATCTCTCTCGGAGACAGGTTCATGGTGGAAGGGCCAGGTGTGCAGCCGATTCGAGTCTGTCTCGAGCGGAACGCGCAGTGTTTCAAAGGTTCGCTCCAGCTAGCCGGGCGCAAGAAACCGCTACGTCACCTGATCGCGTTGTCGGAAGAATTTGCATCGAGCAACGTCTCGACGGGTTCGGGACGAACTCTGCTAGCAAGCTCAGAAAACGGATTCATCTGGGCCTCTCTTGCCCATATTCACGGGATTCCGGGAATGCCGGACTGGGCTGACTGGTTTGCGAGTGAACTGCAGACGCATCACGCGATCATTCCGGCTCTCGGCATCGGATGTGCTCCCGTGTTGGTCGAAGGAGAAAAGGAAAAGTTTCTTTCCTGGCTCAGTTGGGGCGTGGAGAGCGGAGCCGTCAGTCTCCCGGCCGAAGCAGGTTCGATCCGATGGCCGGCCCTAACTCTCGCAGACCTTTTCCTGCCGGCTAACTAGCCTTTCACACCACTCTTCATTGCTTGCCCGTCTTTTCTCATTGTTCCCCAGTTGTCTTCCCTAGACCCCCTCCGTACCAGAGGACTCCATGCCTGAACTGTCCACAATCTACGACTACATGAGGCGTCACGCAGCACTCTTGGGAGACCGCATTCTGCAGCAGTACCCGGCGCTCCATCAATTCGACGACCCGGTTTCACCTCGGATTGAAGGGCTGCTACGAACACCTTTTCCAGCTCAGATAATCGCCATCATGGGAGTGGCCAAACGCTGGCACCAGGCGCGGACCGCCATGGTGGTCGCGGAGTGCGGTACCGGAAAGACGTTGATCTCTTTGGGAGCAATCGACGTCCACTGCGGAGGAAGTTCGTTCACGGCGTTAGCCATGGTTCCACCCCACCTGGTCGAGAAGTGGGCGCGAGAAGCTTTTCTGACCATACCGCGGTTACGCGTCTTCCTGATTGATGATTTGCGAAATGGTGGTGACGATAACAAAGCCCACGGAGTGAACGAAGTCCGGTTGAGGCACGGCCGCATTGTGCGGGAGGGGCTCCGCACGACGTTAAGTGAGCTGCGGATGCGAAAGGATTCAGCAAGTGCCCGTAAGCGCTGGCTATCGCTCTGCGGGACGCCATCGCTGTTTATCGTGGGTCGTGAGCGGGCGAAGCTCGGCTATTTCTGGCGGCACGCATACCTTGTGCCACGTTCTGGCCCATACGTTGGCTGCGTGGTGAATTCGGATACGGGCAAACCCGTAATCGTGAACGACAGCCGATTGATGGCATGTGACTTTGAGAAGATCAAAATCTCCGAAACCATCGAATCGCGGGGCGAGAGGTCATGCCACTCGCTGCATAGCCCGCTCTGGCAGGCGGATGCAGACAAGATTCGCCGCATGGCTCCAATTGAATTCATCGGACGCTACATGCCGGAATGGTTCGACTATGCGATTTGCGACGAAATCCACCAGCTTGCGGGCGACACAGCTCAGGGCAATGCCCTCGGCACGTTAGCTTCCTGCACTGACCGGATCGTTGGGCTGACCGGCACACTGCTGGGTGGCTATGCAGACGATCTCTTCAACACGCTCTTCCGTCTAGAAGCGAGACGAATGAAGGAGCATGGCTACGAGTGGGGTACGACAGGACGAAGTTCCTTCATTCAGGACTACGGGGTCCTGGAAACCATCACCAAGGTAGAACCCGCCAACAACGCCTGCTCGAAGGCGAAAACCACGAGCACGGTCCGGCGCAAGCCGGGAGCCTCACCGCTGCTGTTTGGCGAATTCCTCATGCAGTTGTGCGCTTTTGTATTTCTCGAAGACATCTCCGCGGAACTGCCACCCTACGAGGAAACTTATCTTAGCGTTCCGATGGATTCCCTGATGCAGGAGGCCTACCGCGAGTTGGAAGATGAGATTCGGAAAGCATTGAAAGCTCACCGGGGTAACCGTTCGGTATTGAGCATCATGCTGAATACATTGCTGGTTTATCCGGATCACCCGTATGGACTCGGAACCCTGTACGGCAGAGAATTCGATTCGGAACTCAAACGGACAGTCCGGTTCGTCATTGCCGAACCCCGTGACCTTGCCGAAGACGGAGTGTACTCGAAAGAACGCAAGCTGGTCGAAGAAATCAAGAAAGAACTGGCCGAAGGACGCCGCTGCCAGGTCTTTGTCGTATACACCACCAAGCATGATGTGACCGCGCGCCTTCGACGAATCCTCGACAACGAAGGAATCCGCACGGCGGTCTTACGCGCGAGTGTGGACACGTCGAAGCGGGAAGCTTGGTACGCAAG
>Ga0335083_10008489_pt1 | contig 12536 bp, 11 predicted proteins | sample Lox_Sample_42_FD_206716 | JGI IMG/M metagenome (GOLD analysis project Ga0335083, IMG submission 206716) | Soil microbial communities from Loxahatchee National Wildlife Refuge, Florida, United States - Lox_Sample_4.2 | ecosystem: Environmental > Terrestrial > Soil > Wetlands | place: USA... | reverse complement strand
TCGCGCCTTGTCGACGTCTGACGGCGTGCGCGATTCGCCAAGGAACGGATAAACGGCTTCTTCTATGTCATCGACGGATAACACGGTGTTTCCATCAACGACGTATTCGACGATATCGAAATTTTTCGGCGCTTCATCCGTCGCGCGGGTCTGAGGTTTTGCAGCGTCAACCTCCGCCGCACATGCAGAACCGATGCTGCATCCCACAACAGAGAACGCAACAAGGAGCTGCCGCAGTATGGCGCATGCGTTCTGCACAGCCCCTCCGCCGCCGAAAGTGCCAACCTTCCGGCAAACCACACAATGATTTCACGAGTGCGGAATTGACCGATCAGCCGTTTCCGCTAGCAACAGATTTTTACGTTGGGTCTATTACACTTATGTGTCCGCAAGCCGGCCGTTAGTGCGGCACGTTTGGTATGATCGGATTGCTGAACGTTTGAGTTGGACGTTGCGGCTTGGGAGACACGCCATACGCATTTCCCATCATCTGCTTTGTCACCGTTTCGTTAAACGTGCCGACCTGGTTGGATTGCGAGCGCGCATCAACAGGAGCTGCGGGCAGTGGAGCATCATGTTCGCGGGCAACGCGCCGTTCCAATTCGCTGTTCACGCAATTGAGGTGCGTGGTTGTATCGTCCCCGATTTGGACTTCAACGCAAGGTTGGGATGCCGATTGTTCGGAATCTTCAGCAAATGCCGGGTTTGCGGCCACAACAAAAGCAATTGCGAAAAGACATCCAAAGCTTTGTTTCATCACGACACCGGAACAAGAGGTCCGTACAACCAGACCAGCCACCATCCACCACACAAGAATGCGCCAAAGGGTATGCGATAGGAAGACGAAAGCCTTGTCCTGCCGCTCCCGGTCAAGGCGATCACAAGACCACTCACGGAGGCTATGACGATGACGCTGGGCAACCCCGTCCATGTGACCCAAGCCCCTGCGGCGGCAAGCAATTTTGCATCGCCGAGGCCAATCCCTTCTCGTTTGCGAAGGAAAAAATAAGCCTCTCGAATTGCAAAAACGAATAGAAATCCACCCACCGCTCCGACCACACAATCCTCGACCGTTGCGAGATTCAGCGCCCAATTGACGAAGGCCCCACCGACGACGAGCGGCAATGTCAAAAAATCCGGCAAGACCAGATAGCGAATATCAGCCGCCGACAGACACAAAAGTGTCCAACCAAGTGTGCAACTGATCCAAAATTCACGGCCATGGAGATGATCGATGGCAAGCCAGACAGGAATTGCAATGGCGGCCACCTCGATCAATGGATAAAACAGCCCGATGGTGTTGCCGCAATACCGGCAGCGGCCGCGACACAAAGTCCAACTTAAGATTGGAACAAGTTCGGCGGCATGTAACGGTATTCCACAGTCGTCGCAGTGCGAGCGCCCGATCACGATCGCCGCCGGAGAACGATGACGAGTAACCACCACACCCAGGAAACTGCCGATAAATGGCGCAAGGGCTGTTGCCAAAAGCACCGGCAAAGTTAGCAAATAACCCCTCCCTCGACTGTTCGCGACTGCAACGGTTGTCACATTCGCATTCGATTATGACGCTCCGATAAGAGGGGCGGTTCCATCGTGCTGGGCGATCGAAGAGTCTTGGTGACCGGCGGAGCCGGCTTCATCGGTTCGTTTTTGTGCGAGCGCCTGCTGGAGTTGGGGCACGACGTGATCTGCGCCGACAATATGTATACCGGCACGCGGCGGAATATCCTGAATTTACTGGGCAATCCTCGTTTCGAATTCCTCAGACATGACATTACCTTTCCGCTCTATATCGAAGCCGACGAAATCTACAATCTGGCCTGCCCAGCCTCCCCAATTCATTATCAGCGCGATCCCGTCCAGACGACCAAGACCAGCGTGCACGGCGCGATCAATATGTTGGGTTTGGCGAAGAGATTGAAAATCAGAATCCTGCAGGCTTCCACGAGCGAAGTGTATGGCGATCCAGCCGTCCATCCGCAAACCGAGGATTATTGGGGAAACGTGAACCCGATCGGGCCGCGTTCTTGCTATGACGAAGGAAAGCGCTGTGCGGAGACATTATTCTTCGACTATCACCGGCAGCATCGCCTTCAGATCAAGGTTGCGCGTATTTTCAACACCTATGGTCCTCGCATGCATCCCAATGATGGGCGAGTGGTGTCGAATTTCATCGTCCAGGCGCTGAAAGGGGAGCCGATAACCCTGTTCGGTGATGGTCTGCAGACTCGTTCTTTCTGTTATGTCGACGACCTGGTCGATGGTTTGATAAAACTCATGAACACACCACCGGAATTGACCGGCCCCATCAATCTTGGCAATCCAGTCGAATTCACGATGCGGGAGTTGGCGGAAAAAATCGCGGCAATCACAAACACGAAGTCGCCTATCGAGTACCGACCACTGCCGACGGATGACCCGCGCCAACGCAAGCCACATATAGCCGCCGCGCGCAGTCAGCTTGAGTGGGCCCCGCAAATCCCACTTGACGAGGGTTTAAGGCGGACAGTTGCCTATTTCGACGATCTTTTGCGCACCGCCGCCTAGGCCCGCCCCAACCACAAAAGAAAATGGGCCGCGGAAAAAACCGCGGCCCAAGTTTTTTGGGGGCGAAGCTCTATTTCAATACGAGGGTGTGGGAAATATCGGCTTGAGCGGCATCACGGGCTCCGAGTGCTGGCAGTCCGAAACGCTTTTCAATCAGCTTGAGAATGGCTGTCTGGTCATATGCCGTGTGATCGACGAGGCCGTGCTGTGCGAACGGCGAAACGATGATCGCCGGAACGCGGCTGCCGGGGCCCCATTTGTCGCTCTTTCCAGCCGTATGCGGGGGAGCAACGTGGTCGAACGCGCCGCCGTTTTCGTCAAAGGTGATGATGACGACGGTATCCTGCCAGATCGGCGAATTCTTGATGTGATTTTCGATGATATCCTGAAGATCCGCATCACCGTTCGCGATGTTGGCATAGCCGGGGTGTTCGTTGTCTTCACCCACTGGTTTGTAGAAGCTGACCGGCGGCAGGGTTCCGCTATCGATCGCGGCAACAAAATCCGTCCGATCTTTCAGGTGGGCTTCGCGATGGGCTTCGGTATCCGCCGTGCCGATGACATTGCCAGCAGCGTCCGTAGCACCCAAGGGGGCATTGACCGCAAAATAGGCAAACGGCTGGTGATGATATTGGAAGAGCGTATCCACGCCCGTCCAGTCGCCAGAAGCATTCGCCGCGGACGCCGCATCGTAACCGCCGCTATACCACGCCCAATCCACATGGGCCGTATCGAGCAAGTCACCAATCGTCGTCAAATACTGCGGCTGAAGCAGCATTTTGGGATTGGTATCGCCTGCGCTCCGGAGGAAGACCGAACGGATGGTATTCACCGCATAGCCGTCCGGGGTGTATTGCGAGTCCGTCGTGACGTTCCCGCCCGGGGAAACGACCGAGAACTGAGACAGCGCCGGCGTTGTGGTGGCCGTGGCGACACTGGAGGGCGTGGGCGTCGCTGTCCCCGTGTCAGTCGGCGAACATCCGCAGATCAGCCACATGTGGTTGAGGAACGATCCGCCGAATGCCGGATGGAAGAACTTGTCGAGGAGCGTATAGTTTTGGGCCAGGCTCCACAGATAAGTGCTTGAGATATCGTTGTAGCCCATCGCCAGTCCGCCGGCATCGGAAACCAGCGCAAAACGATCCATCTTGCCGTTATCAATCTGGATCTGTTCCTGATAGTAGCGATGAACGATGTCACCCATTGTCTGCGACAGTGTGTAGCCGGGATGGGCCGGGTCGTAGCTCTGGTTGATGTTGAACGGGGCGTTGGGCAGGTTGGTGGGGAAATTCGGATCTACGGTCTTGGTGTTGGTATTAAAAATTGGCGGGAGTTGCGCATAAGGACGGCCGTTCTCGTTAACCTGCGTGTTCTTCTTGGCGTAGTTGTTCAGACCATTGGCATTGGGAAAGTTCCCGAAATAGCCGTCGAATGGATGGTTTTCTTCGTAGATGACAATGATGTGACCGATCTTGTTGATCTTGTTTGCGGCCATAGCCGGTTGAAGAATCGAAGTGGCGGCGAAGGCACCCAGTGCCGCACCAGCGAGAAGGCGTTCAGTCCAGGAGCGTTTGCGCATAGCTGTCCCCATTAAGAGTCGTCGATGAATGTTGCTTAATGACAAAACGTGAAAGCACCGCGACTCCGATGTGACGAAGCCGACGCAAATTGGAACCGGATCGGATTTTTCAGGGGCAGCCGAATTCGTCGAACATCTCGCCGAGAATCAGTTCATCGACGTAGAGCTTCATCGTGGCACGCCGCGCCTCATTGGGCGGGACATTTTCCTTCACGAGACGTGCAATGTGATTGTCGATCAGTTGATCGACGCGCGGACCGATCTCTTCATCGTAATTGCAAATGACCGCATGCCCATATTTGTGGATGATCGCCGCGTTCATTTCGAGCGTATAGTGATATGTGTCGAAGGCGGATTCCACCGCTCTTGCTGCGGCGGCCAGTTCTTCTCCATGTTGCGTGCGGTACTCAGCCTGCCCTTCTTGCGGCACTTTTGAAAGCTCGCGCAGCGCTTCCATGCCGTGCACATAGTCTTGAACGAGCGGAGAAAGGGCGTAAGCAGGCACTGGTAAGATGGCGCAAAGAAGGGCAGCAAGTATCGCGCGCAAAATGAAATTCTTCTCGCAGGGCATCGAGTTGAACCGAAGGAAATAAACCGCGGTCAGTTTAGATAGTTGAGCGACATTTTCGTGTCATAGATCGCTTTTAGGATTTCCAGATGAAAATGCGTTTCATCTTTCTGATCCAAACTTCGGTTGTCGCATTTGTGTCATTCGCTCCTATCGATTCTTTATATGCGGACAATGATGGTTGCGCGGCTACAAATCGCGTGCCCGCTTCGGAATATTGCCTCGCAGGCACGACGATCATCGGCAAAAAAGGAATAGCCGTCTTCAAGAACAAGAACGAGTCGCGTTCGATCGAGACCGGTGAAACCATCGACAATTGGCGGGTCGTGGATGTGAGTGTTGCGGGAGTAACTATCGGCCGGGGCGCTGAAATCCGACATCTCGGAGTGAAGCAACTGTCGGCAACAAGTTCCACCCTCAAGCATAAGACTGCATCCACAACGATGTACAACGTTTCCCCCCTAAACGCTGGAAACGCGAAGAGCATTGGCACGACCGGACCCGGTCTCAAACTTTCGATCTCAACACATCTTCCCCCCGTGAAAGACTATTGATGCGTCGTCTCTTTGCGACATCGCTGGCCACGCTGGCAGGGTTCACCTCGCTTGGTGCCGGAGCGGCAACATTGACCAGCTCAGCCTGGAATCCTGCGTCGCGGCCTGGATTTTGGTGCGGCACCGGTCTCGTTCCGCAAGGCCATGCCATCCGCGAACTGCAATCTTCGAACGGTTCGCTCGATCTGACCATGACCGTCCGGCAGCAGGACGATCAGCTTTGCTATGTGGTTGACGGAATAGCCGAGGCCCCTTTGCTTCGCCTGCGCCCAGGCGACCATCTGACAATCACTTTACGCAACGAAATCAATGATCCCTCCTTGATCGATACTTTCGTTCCCACGCACTACCTTTCCCAACCCAATGGCGAAATCGCCGCTGCTCAGGATGCGATGCCGGTGCAATCCGGAATGAAGCATGAGGCAACGGGCGCCACCAATCTGCATCTGCACGGATTTCCTATTCCCCCTGTTGCACCGCAGGACGAGACATTGAAGACCTGCGCGGATCCGGCGACAGGTTCGCAAGCCTGCGGCACGCGCCAGATTGTTTATCGTTATGTTTTACCAGCGAATATGCCCACCGGGCTCTACTGGTATCACCCACACATCCACGGCGAGGTCCAGGCGCAAATGCTGATGGGTCTTTCCGGGCCCATAGTGGCGGAAGGTCCGGACGATGACGCGCGCCGCGCGCAAGGAATTGAAGATCGCGTTCTTATCGTGCGGCAGACGGCAGATACAGAGGAAGGCCGCGATGTGATACCGCCAAAAGGTGCCGTTCTTAAATCGATGACGCATGAGTCCATGAACCACGAGGCGATGGCCATGGATTCGATGCCGTCTCACACGATGGCGAGCGCAAGCCTGAACATAGATACGGAAAAAGAAGTTGCTTGCGGCAAAGCTCTTGCGGATCCCATCACTCTGAACGGGGCGCCCATTGTGGGCGGACGCCCGCTCGACCAGGATATCGCCCTGTTCAATATTCCGGCGGGACATCAGCAGCTTTGGCGGCTGGTCAACGGGGCGACGGATTTCTATCTAAATCTGGCCTTGATCGACGAGAACGGCCGGCCACAGCCCATTAAGGTGGTATCATGGGATGGCGTTCCCCAAGCAGACGACAAGGGACATCCCGAAGCCTTGCACGATACGATCGAGCCGCAACTCGTTTCGCCCGCCTCTCGTATCGAGTTTCTTATAAACTCCCCGCCCGAAGGGAAAACCTTTTATCTGGTCAGCCGCCAATTCGATACCGGCTGTGCTGGAGATGACAATCCCGAGCGTTTGCTGGCGCGCGTTGCCGCGCAAGACGATGGAAAGCGACTTCCGAAGGCTGCATCGCCGGCAGAAGCAAAACAAGATTCAAGAATTGGCATCTTCGCAGGACTTCTCGCAGCGAAAACGATGGGCCATCGCAGGCTCGCGCTCACCGAATACCCAAGACCTGGCTATGTGGATGCATCCGATTTCTTTTTAACGGAGATGAAGCCGGGCGCGGTCATACAACCTTACCATATGAACGGGGCGCCCAACTTTTCCGTCAAAGCGGGGGTTGTCGAAGAATGGGACATTGAAAATTGGACGCGTGAGCTTCACGCCTTCCATACCCATCAGGTGCATTTCCGGGTGCTCGCGGTCAATGGTAGACCGCTTGCGGATCCGCCACTGCGAGACGTCATCAACGTCCCCTTCGCAACGCCGGTCGATCCGGCAAAGCCGGATGGAGCGCTCAAGCCGGGTATCGTGCGGATCAAGATTGTGTTTCCGCCCGAATTCGTCGGCGACGTGCCCATTCATTGCCATCTTGTGGACCATGAAGACAACGGCATGATGGCGGTCGTCCACGTCGAGCCGTAATCTCCAAAACGTTAGCTATTCCGCTGCCATTGCGCGCCTTGCATCTGGAACGCCACTTCGAGTGCCTGCTTCGCCAACGGCGCTGGCAATAGCGTATTCCAGACGGGCAGCATTTGCCTGGAGACTATATTGGCGATCGAATACCTGACGCCCGCGAGCTGCGCGGTTGTGGGCGTCTTCCCGGTCATTTAACACAGAAAAAATCGCCGCCTTAAAAGCTTCGGGCGTATCGGCAACAACGCAGGTGCCTTCGTGCTCAATTCCCTCGCACCCTTTTGACGTGGTGACAATGGGCGTGCGTACCGCCATAGCTTCAAGGCATTTGAACCGCGTTCCACCACCCTGCCACAGGGGCACAATTGCACAGCGGGACCGCGCAATCTCAGTCAGCAGATCTTCGCAAGGCCCAAGACTCACCAGTCGAGGCACATCAAAAAATGCGCCCGCAACCTCGTTGGACCCCTTTCCAGCTATGCAAAGCTCAACCTTTGAGGCCAGCTCGGCGTCCCAAACCTGTTCCAGGAACCAACGCAATCCCTCACGATTTTGGAAATTGTCAAAACTCCCGGCCATGATGATGCGGTCGAAACGCGAAATGCCGCTGAACCTATCGGGAACGTCCACAAAATTGGGAACAACGTGCAGCCGCCTTGCGGAGATGTATCTCGCATATTCACGACAGTCGGGGTCTGAAACGCATAATACGGCATTCGCCTTTGGAAAGAACCAGCGCTCATGTGTCTGCTCGATCGCTTGCCGCAACTGAATGGCAAGCGCCGATACAGGCGATCCCGCCGGCGCTTGCCCCGTAAGCACCGACTCAACATTGTGCGTGCCGAGCAGAACCGGCATCCCGTTTCTCTGAAGACGCGCAATCTGCGCTCCAAGAAACCCATAGTCTAGAATAACAGCGTGAATTTCGGTCTGTCGATTAAGCTTGGTAAGCTCGTTGATGAACTCCGTGTGCGGGCGAAAATATAGGCCTAGTTCCTGGCGAAGACGCGGCCACCCAAAAGGTATCCGATGAAAAACCAATCCGTCTTCATTGAAGGAGGGGAGATCGATATCGTTATAATTGCCGACAAACGCATGGACGCTGTAGCCCAAATGGCGCAGGGCTGAGATCAAGTTGACTGCTCTGAGCCGCTCGCCCGAATTCGTGGGAAACGGGCTTACATAAGTTGCATAGGCGATTGTCTTGGAATCGGTATGCATTCCGAATGCCTCACGCGGAACGTAAAGATGGACGATTGCGATAGAGCAGCGGCGCGAAAGCTATCAGACCACAAAGAACACCGAAGCAATTGTAGGAAAAGTCCCCCCACGATGCCGTTCTATCGGCAGAGAGTGACTGTAGTAACTCCAATCCTCCTGCGAATCCGACCATGGCCAACAAGCAAAGCAAAATGGCCTTCGTTGTATAAATCCGTTGTATGAGTGCTTGGCCGAAAGCAGTGGCGATGCCAGCCGAAGCGGCAAAGCACAATAAGGGCTGCCAACTGTCTAGCTTTCTGGACGGCACTTGTAGCCATTCAGCAGAAACAAGAAATTCTGCCGCAACCACAAAGAGAAAAGCGAATGCCGCCGTTCTGACCCCGTTTGACGTCAGCGGCCGAAGAAAGCGCCGATAAAGCTTCGAGCCGATAGCGATCGGTGGATTTACAACCGGATACGTCGCGGCAAGCAAACGTTCGAAAGGCGATGCCTCAATATCGCTTGGTTGATAACCCAATTCGACGAGAAACGGGTCATATCGCACTAGGGTGTGCATCATTCCGACGGAAAATCTAATGTTGCGCCACTTCCCAACGGATGAATCGGAAATGCGCCGATGATGCGCAACGTCCGTCGAGCCGGCTTCCCAAGAGGGATAATCGTGGTCGCGAGAAGCATAATCGAGCATTTCCGGCTCGAACGGCACACCGAGGAATTGTGTGATCTTTCTCAGCTCAACTTCTGGATTTTCGATTAGGTCCTCATATCGCAAGTGCACCACCGCGACATTGCCGTTATAGAGAACCTCGCGGATACGCTTTTCCCATTCCATCCAGCGGCGAAAGACGTTCGCAAAAGTGATGTTGCGATACTCTCTTAAATCCTGGAAGAAGGTCCCCTTCTTCGCCAATTGCGACATCGCGACATCGCGCCCGTCGCGGGTGATGTGGATGTAGCGCGCATCGGGAAGAAGATCGGTTAGAAAATCGAGATGACGTATATCTGCCGGCGTCTTGAACAGAACAACGGATTTTTTTCGTTCTTCCAGAACTGGCTCGAAGAGCGTCTCAAGGAACGCGCGTCCGGCTTCCCGCACATGATCCGATTGCACACCCGTGACATTTTTGACGACGCCGAATGGGCCATCTGTAAGGCCAGATAACATTTCTCGCAAAGACGCATCGCGGCCATAAGCGCCCAGCAACCAAGGTGTCTCCGGAAGCGCAAGGATCTGCGAATGGCTGTCGAGAAGCACGCGCAACAGCGTGGTTCCCGAGCGAGGCACTCCAACGATGACGATCGGCGCGAACGCCACAGTTCGCTCCATGGCGATTTCCGGCAGGAAGGAGACGTAACGATACAAATCCATGGTGAAATATGCGTGACGCGCAATTCACCTGGCCGCTGCAAGGAGCAAACAAACAGCAAGGAAAATTCCGGCAGCCGCAAACCTGTAAGACAGATTTGTGACTCTCGATGCCGCCTGTGCAGACCGACGCCGTTCGCGACCTGCCAAAAGCACGAAATAATAGGATTTTCCAAACAACCCAACGCTGCGACGGACATCGAGCCCATGCACGCCACGGCTGCGAGCGGAGAAGGCCTTCTTTATCTCGTCAATTTGTGCAGGCGTGAAAAGAAAACGCGCGCCCGGAGACATGCGCGCAAACATATGTTCGAGAAAAGGGTCCGATTCTGGCGGTTGCAGCATCCGCCCAGATTAAGGGCACAAGCGTAAATGATCGGTGGAAGACAATAGGCCGCCGGGCTCCGCAATGAATTTATCACATGCCAGTGACATAAACGACGGGATAGCCAAGGCCGCCAACGTGTCCAGCCAAGCAGCAGCCGTCGCACCGCAGCCGTTCTGCCGCCTCTGCGGCGGAATGACCGAACATGCGTTTTCGGGGACCATTCTCGGCAAATATGCGATCCGATATTGGCGCTGCGATCATTGTCACAGCCTCCAAACCGACGAACCTTTTTGGCTTTCCGAGAGCTACCGCACCGTCCATTCCGCCACGGATACAGGAATGGTTGCGAGGACATGGCAGATGGCGCGAAGCACCAGCCTGTTATTGCGCCTGGCGGGCGTGGGGCCACGCATCGTTTGCCTGGATTGGGGCGGCGGCAACGGATTGTTCTGCCGGATGATGCGGGACCAAGGATACAACTTTTACAATGACGACAAATACGCTGACCCTTTCTATTGCCAGGGTTTCACGCGTCAACAATGCAATCATCAACCAATAGATGTCGTGACGTCCTTCGAAGTTTTTGAACATCTCGCGACACCGGCGATCGATCTCGATCACATTCGAATACTAAAGCCCAAGCTTTGGATCTTTTCGACCCAGCTTTATTCGCAGCAAAACGCCACCTGGAAATATCTGGCTCAGGACGTTGGCCGGCATGTGTTCTTTTACAGCAAGGACGCGCTTTTCGAGTTCGCGTCCGCCAATGGCTACCAATTCTTTCCCGGCGGCGAGATGCACCTGTTTGTTCGAACGGCAAACAACGATTTGCTGCAGAAGTCGATACCGCGCAAAGCAGCACAAAAGCTGCTACTCGGTGACAAGCTGATGGCAAGTCTTGCAATGCTCAATTTCGTTGGGCGGCAGCGCAATGCCCACCTCCATTGGCAAAGCGATCGCGCGCATATCAAAGGCAAACTTTTTGGGAAAAGTGTGGCATGACAGCGAGGCCCAATTTACTTTTTCTATCTTTGTGGGATGCGTCCAATCGCAATGCCGAATCCGGCTATGCGTTTTCGATGCGCAAGCAATTGCAGAAACAATTCGCCGTCAACGATTTCTTCCCATTAGAAATACCCGGCGAGCGTTTCCTCTATCCGTTACGCGCCGCCTATAAAGCCATGGGCCAGTACTACCATCCCATGCGCGAACCGGTGCTGCTCAAATCGCTGGCGCGAAAGATCGAAAGTCAGATACGCGACAGCAAGCCGGATGTGATTTTCGCACCGTCTTCCATTCCCCTAACCTATGTCGACGCCAATTGCCCCACGGTCTACGCCACGGATCAATTGTTCTGCGATTTTGTCGACACCTACATCGCAACCGCCGCCGGGCGATTTCGCCAACTCGGAAACATGCAAGAAAAACGCGCGATGGACCGCGTCACGCGCGCAACCTTTCCTTCGGAATGGGCGGCCACCAGCGCGCGACAGCGCTATGGAGCGCCCGATAGCAAAGTCGCCGTGATCCCATGGGGCGCGAATTTGCCCAAACCGATTCCAGAAGAAATCGTCCAGGCGGCCATCGCGTCGCGCCCATTCAATCGTTGCGAGCTGGTGTTTGTGGGGCGGGACTGGACGAGGAAGGGTGGGGACGCGCTTGTGGCAACCGTAGAAGAACTCAATAAAGCCGGTTTGCCCACTAAGGCTACGATTATCGGCTGCGATCCACCGGATATCGACCGCAAACGATTTGACGTCTACCCCTTCATAAACAAGGGGAAACCAAGCCATTTTGCACAATTCACTTCCATAATGCTGCGATCCCACTTTCTCTTTTTGCCATCGCGCGCGGAGGCATATGGCCAAGCATTTTGCGAGGCTGCCGCGTTTGGAGTGCCTTCCATCGGGTCCACGGTCGGCGGCATCCCGACGATCATCCGTGAAAACGAAACGGGGTTCCTTCGTCCGACAACCACGCCACCAAGTGAGTATTCGGCACTCATCAGAACGGTGCTCGCAGACCCTGCGCGTTACATACGATTGGCGCAACAGGCAAGAGAGGATTATCTCCAACGCCTGAATTGGGACAAGTTCGGAGAACGGCTGAACGACACGCTCATAGCGTCCATCTGAAAGCGTAGCGGATGACCACCAGCCGGAAGGCCGCGCATGGGATGATGTGGAGCACCATCGAGCGTGCGACCACGCAAGGTATCTCCTTCATCGTCGTGCTCTTGTTGGCTCGGCTGCTCGGGCCCCACAGCTATGGCCTTGTCGCCTGGGCGGCGACCATCGCCTTACTCGGGCAAATGCTGTTGGGAGAAACGTTCAGCCAGGCGCTTATTCAGGAGCGCAATCTCGTTTCCGAACATGTGTCGAGCCTCTTCTGGCTTCTCTTTGCCGCCGGTATTTGTGCCACCGCAGTGCTCTTCGGATTTGCCGATAGCCTTTCCGCCCTGTTCGCCGAAAAAAGCCTTGCTCCGATTTTGCGGGCTTTGAGCCCTTTGCTCTT
>Ga0335083_10008488_pt1 | contig 12536 bp, 13 predicted proteins | sample Lox_Sample_42_FD_206716 | JGI IMG/M metagenome (GOLD analysis project Ga0335083, IMG submission 206716) | Soil microbial communities from Loxahatchee National Wildlife Refuge, Florida, United States - Lox_Sample_4.2 | ecosystem: Environmental > Terrestrial > Soil > Wetlands | place: USA... | reverse complement strand
AGCCCACACGTCCGCTGATGGGAGCTGTCAGGTGACAGTAACTTAGCTGAACCTCTCCGTACTTTACCTGGCCGAGGTCATTCTTGACGGCTCCTCGATATTGTTCGACTGTCTGTACCTCGTCGTCGTATATCTGCTTGGGTATCGCATCCACTGACCGTGCCTCGCGATAACGATCGAGGTCGATTTCCGCCTGCTTCAGTAGCGCCTGATCGCGTTCGAGCTGTCCCTGGTACTGCAGCAACTGCGCTTCATACGGCCGGGGATCAATGTCAACCAGGGGATCGCCGCGACGGACGAGCTGCCCTTCCACATAGTGGACCGCGATTACCTGCCCGCTGACCTGGCTGTAAAGATTGACTGTTGCGAGTGGCGTGACTGTTCCGAGCGCTTCCACATATTGGCCGATGCTTCCTCGGCGGACGGTGGCTGTTCTGATGTTGGGCCTGGGAAGTTGATTCTCGCCACTCTGGGATGCCGGTTGGCCCTTGGGCAGGAATGCAAGGGCGATGACCGCCGCGAATGCCATCACCAGGACCAGAACGAGTGCGCGTATCACGAGACGCCCAGGCGACCCCGGACGTGGCTCCGAAGGCTTCTCTGTAATCTCGGACGATGATGTGGGTGCTGGCGTGAGTTGCTCACTCATTGCCGTTTCCTCCTGCGCGGTTCGGCTGTCTGCTTCCCGAAGCTCTCCATGCTGCCCGCCAAGACTTCACTGTGGACTTCGTATATGCGCTGCGGCACGAGTAGCCCGGCCGTGGGCACGTCGCTACGGAGCATTCCTACCCCTCCGCCCCGCAGTCCGGGCATCGGCATTTCGGGTGGTGTTCGCCGGCAGAGAAGCCGCAGAATTCGCAAATGCAGTGCGCCGTGTGTCGCCCGCAGCGCTCCCCGCATTGCGGGCACTGGCAGGCCGGGTAGTGCCGGCCGCCGAGCTGGCCGCACTGCGGACACGTACACTGCATCCTGTGGCTGCCGCCGTGCTTATATCTGTCGGTACCGTGACGCGCCATCCCACGCCTTTCTGCCGCGTGAAACTCTTCATGCCGGCCAGCGAAAACTCGACAATGTGATCGGCGATCGCACGGCGCTGTTGTTCGTTGTCGAGCTTCAAGTCCGGCCACAACCGCGCCAGCATCGACGACGACTGGACGTAATGCAGGATCTGGCCGATCACACTGTGCACACACATGCGCGTGCGCGCATCGTTCGGGCCCCGTCCGATCAGTTTGCCCACCAGGGTGCGAAATCTCAGGTAATTAGGCCCCATCGCCTCGGCCACGCGGTCGAGTGCCGGGGTGGGCCGCGCCATTTCATGCGCCATGACCCGTGCGAACCAAGCCGGCCTGCCGCCCTCATAAATCCTCTTGAACCACTCGTAGACCAGCGCCCTGAGCGCGGCCCGCAGGTCGGATGGATGCGCTGCGTTCGTATTCTTCGCGGGCGCCTGTTGCGCCGACATGGAGGACTTCAGGACTTCGGTGTAGAGGCCCAGCTTGTCTCCGAAGTGATAGTTCACCGCGGCCACGTTTGCCCCAGCTCGCGAGCAGATCTCACGCACCGTTGCGGCTTCGAAACCTGCTTCCGCAAATACCTGGCCGGCCGCTTCAATGAGCTTCTCTCTCGTGACCGCCACCGACCCTTGATCGTTCGTCATGGCGACGCAACCCCCTCTCCAACTAGTTCCCTGTCGTTGCTTGGTGGAGTGGCGGGCGTCGCCACGCTAGACCTGCCATCAGGGCGCCGAGGGCTGCGGAACCAGAGATCGCCATTACGCTGAACGTGCCGTCTAGTTTGGTCACCATTAAGAGGAGGATCCCGAACACCAGGGCAACTTGAAACCGGACCGCGGCAAGCAAAACAGGGTCGTGAAGACGGTGTTGTAAGCAGGCCGGAAGTCTATCCGGAGTGTCTTTGGAGAGTTTGACAATGCTGCGGATTCGTGGACGGGTGAAAACAGCCCAAACCAGCCCAATCGCCACGAGCGCGAATAATGCCGCGAAAATCCAAGTTTGATCCCAGCCTACCTTCGAAGCCAGGTAGCGGCCTGAAAGGAAGACCACACCGATCGCTGGTCCGTAGAACTTGGGCGCGATTCTCACCAGTTCAATCCACCGGCCTGCGTCGGCGCGATCCAGACTCTTGCGCAGATAACTGAAAGCCATCCATTCAAGGGACAATCCCGCGAAGAGAAAAAACGCGCCCGCGATGTGACTGAACAAAACTGCCGCATATACTGTCATGCTGCACCTTCGCGTCCTTTACCGAATTGACTAGCTTTCCGCCGTATCAAATTCCAGGATGTTGCCGTCCGGGTCCTGTACCCGGAAATTGGTCCTGCCAAACGACCGTTTCGTCGGCGGTTCGTCCGGCTCGATCCCGGCAGCCTTCAGGTCGTCGTAAAGCGCGTGCAGGTTTGGAGCGTTCATCTCGATGTGGAAGCTCCTCTGCTGGGCCGGGATTGCAACAACCTGAACGTGTCCGTCGCCAATCTTGAACTTCGCGAACTGACCCACGCGGTGCATGATCAGCTGCGCATCCGGCAGCTTCGAATAGAACGCGACCGATTTCTCCACATCCGCAACATGCAGGCTCACACCTTCCAAGCTGATACTCATGGTTTCTCCCCCCTCCCTTCAGCAGGAAGGATGTTCTTTCACCCTTTGGCCGCTCATCCCTGCGATCGAAACATCTGTTTCAAACTTTGAATTGAAAGCCGGCACTGTGAGGGCAATCACCATGCCAAAACACGCGCGCGGGTAAGTTCGTGGAATTCAAGGGGGATGGGGGGTGTTTGATCCGCGGAGGCGTGTTAAACGTTAAGAGTGTCAATGGCTCTTTGACACTTGAAGCGGCCGTGTCACCGCCGGCCGGGATGAATCATCATCCTTAGTGCGGTAGACTTCTCCCAATGCGCGGGGTATCTGGTTCGTTCCAAATGCAAACATGAGCGGTGATGTGCAAAAGCCGGAAAACAGCACGCCAGGCGGCCAGTCTCTACAGCAGCAAAATGATCGTCTGCAGTTGCTCCTCAGACTGACGAACAACATTACCGCAAACCTGACACTGAAGGAGGTGCTGCGCGCGATCGCCGCGAACATTCGTGAGGTGATGCGCTGCGACGCGGCCAACGTTTCCTTGCCCGGCGCCGAGCCAGGGACTTTCCACATCTATGCGATGGATTTTCCCGGCTGCAAGGGATTTGCCAAGGAAGAAGAGGTCGTAGAACAGACCCAAGACAGTCCCGCCAAGCGGGCTTTTGAAACGATGAAACCGGTGATCGCGACCACCGGCGATTCTCCCCCCGGAACCTACGGCCACAAGATAGCCGCCGCTGAAGGCTTAAGGACTGTCTGCTTCATACCGCTCGTGAATCGGGGCCGCGCGCTCGGAAACCTGGTCCTGGCTCGCACGAACGCGGACGCGTTCACGCAAGACGATGTCGAATTCCTCAGTCAAGCGGCGGGGCAGATCGCCATCGCCGTCGAGAACGCGCTGGCATACGAACAGATCTCGCAACTGAAAGACAAACTCTCGCAAGAGAAGCTCTACCTCGAAGAAGAAATCCGCAGCGAGATGGACTTCGAGCAGATCGTTGGAAAAAGCCCGGCGCTCAAGCATGTTCTGCAACTGGTCGAGACGGTAGCACCCAGTGATTCTACCGTTTTGCTGTTCGGCGAGACCGGAACGGGAAAAGAGCTGATCGCACGCGCAATCCACGACCGCAGCCGGCGCAGGGAGCGAACCCTTGTTAAGCTCAATTGTGCCGCAATACCAACAGGCCTGCTCGAAAGCGAACTGTTTGGGCATGAAAAGGGAGCCTTTACCGGCGCCATCAGCCAGAAGATCGGGCGAATGGAATTGGCGGACCAGGGCACGCTGTTTCTGGACGAGGTGGGAGACATTCCGGTCGAAATCCAGCCGAAGCTGCTGCGTGCGCTGCAGGAGCGGGAATTTGAACGGCTGGGCGGTACCCAGACTCGTAGAGTGAACGTTCGCCTGATTGCGGCCACCAACCGCGATTTGGAGAAGATGGTCGCCAACCGCGAATTCCGCAGCGATCTCTTCTACCGATTGAATGTGTTTCCCATTCGTGTTCCGCCTTTGCGAGACCGCCGGGAAGACATTCCCTTACTGGTGAGTTACTTCGTCCAGAAGTTTGCCACCCAAATGCAGAAAAGAATTGATTCCGTTCCGGTTGCTGTAATGAAGGGACTAACGGCTTGGGAATGGCCCGGCAACATCCGCGAGCTGGAAAATTTCATTGAGCGCGCGGTGATCCTGACACGGAGCAAGTCCCTCGAGGCACCTCTTTCAGAGCTGCGCAAACCGAGTGCCGATCCCCCACCGCCGGCCGGCGCGGGCGCCGACATCGCTCGAATCGTCAAGGAAACGATTAGTGCTCTGGGCGGCAAGAAAGATCTGACTGATGAGTATGCCGGGAAGCAGCGCGAAGAAATCGTGCGCGCGCTGACGGAAAGCAAGGGGCGAGTTGGTGGTGCGGGTGGAGCTGCTGCGCGCATGGGCATCAATCGCACAACCTTGCTCGCGCGAATCAAGAAGTTCGGAATCGACCCCAGAAAGTACGCGTGAAATTGCCGGCTTTCTTTGCTCTCGCAGTTCGTCGTACCGCATGATCCTTCGAAAAGTCCACCCATCAACTCACCCCTGAATCTCAACGTGTCAATCGTGCTTTGACAGCATTGACTGTCAACAGGGCTCCTCTCGGCCCTGCATTGAAAACGCACGACTTGCGCTCACATGCGTCTGGTACGCGCCTTGCCTTTACCGAAGCTTGGAAATGGACTCATGCTGAAGATTTCCGTTGTTGAGTCGCCTAACCAGCGCCGCTTGGTCTTGGAAGGCAAACTCATTCCGCCCTGGACGGCTGAACTCGAGAGTGTTTGCGAAGAGGCCAGGGAGAACTTGGGGGCCCGTGAACTCGTCGTCGATTTGAAGGACGTTTCGGTCATCGGCCAGAAAGGCGAAGACCTGCTGGCCGTACTGTTGAACGAAGGGGTCAAATTCCGCGGTTGCGGCGTGTTCGCGAAACACGTGCTTCGGCAACTGGCTCGCAGAGCACGCGCGCAGCTCGATCACACTTAAGGAGTTGGACATGCCGACTTTGCTTTATATCAGCGTCAGCCCTCGCGGAGACTTCTCGATCTCCCGACAACTCGGGAATGCCGCCGTTGAGGCATGGAGAAAAAGGAATCCCGGAGGACGCGTGATCGAACGGGACTTGGCGAAAACCCCGCTTACGTTCGTTGATGTCGAATGGATTGCGGGTGCGTTCTCCCCACCCGAACATCGCAACGACAAACATCAGAAAGCACTGGCCCTATCGGACAAACTGGTTTCCGAGCTGCTCGACGCCGACGAGATTATTCTCGCGACTCCCATGTACAACTTTGCGGTTCCGGCTGCCCTCAAGGCCTGGATCGACCACGTGGTTCGCGCTGGGAAGACCTTCCGTTACGACGCGACTGGAAAGCCCGAAGGCCTGCTGGCAGCCCAAAAGAAAAAGGTGCTTGCCATTGTGGCGAGCGGCGGCAGTTACGCCGAAGGTTCAGGAATGACCGCCCTGGATTTTGAGGTGCCTTACCTGCGCTACATCTTCGGTTACATGGGCATCGGCGATGTGCGTTTCGTCCAGGCGGGTGGAACGGGTGCGGTCATGCAAGGCCGGGTGTCCACCGAGGAGTTCCTTTCGCCCCATCTTCAAGAAATCGCTGCAAACGTCTGTTAAATGATTAGGCCCGCAGCAGCCGGCCCGCATATGACACGCGTCCTAGCGATGAAGTTGAGGGAGCTTCAAATGGAATTCGAGCTGACTACCTTTGGGGAGGTTCACCTCGATATCCAGGACATCCAGCGATCGGTCGCGTTCTGGCGCGATATCGTAGGTCTCCAGCAGATTGGTGTGACCAACGGAATTTCCAATCTGGGCATCGACAGCCGAACGCTACTCGTTCTTCACTGGTCGGCCATCCGATTGACCAAAGTATGGAGTTATCGCCATGAACGAACAGACTGATGTTCTCGGCCCTCTCGGGCGCTGGCCGAACCAAGCCATATCTGATGCGAGCTTTTCAACTCCCGATTGGCTTCGACAGATGGAGAGCATCCTCGAAATGCTCAACGAGGGGGTCATGATTGCCGACGACCGCCAGCATATCGTCTTCATCAACGAGTGTTTCGAGCGGTTAGTGGGCGGAGAACGCTCGCAGATACTAGGCAAGACCGTCCAGGCCTTCTACAGCGGCCAGGACCTTGAGTACGTCGAAGGCCAAATTGCCCGAGCCAGAGAAAGGGGCTACAACCGACACGAATTTTATTTGCCCCGTTCAGATGGAGCGCGCGTGCCGGCCCTTGTCAGCGGTCGCACCGTCGAGGTTCCTGACGGGCGCCTGTTCGGCGTCGTCACGTTTACTGATATTTCCGAACAGAAGAAGGCGGAGCAGCGCCTGCGCGAGTCCAACCTCCAACTCGAACGCCGCGCCGAAGAGATTGACCGCGAACTGGCGCTCGCCTCGCGCGTGCAAGAAAGCTTGGCTCCTCACGCCCTCCAGTGGGGCCCGTTGGCCGTGGAAACCTATTACCTGCCCGTGCGCACCATCGGCGGCGATTTCGGTCTGGCGGTCCCATATCACGATACGCATTTGGACCTGCTCGTCTGCGATGTCTCCGGTCACGGCATAAGCTCCGCTCTGGTGGCCAATCGCATTTATACGGAGGCAGTCTCTTTGTTGCGCCAAGGTACGGAACTCGGCGAACTGCTACGTCTCCTGAACCGCTTTGTGGTCGAGCAAATCGGCGACGGCAGCGGCTTCATATTCACTATGGCTGCGGCGCGCGTGGACCAGATTGGGCGGCGCCTCATCTATGCCGCCGCCGGCCATCCGCCGGGCCTGCTGATTTCTTCTTCCGGTGAGTTGCGCCAGCTCAAGCCGCGCAGCACTGTCCTGGGCGCCTTTGATAAGGCTGTCCCTCAGGAGGCCAGTGATGAATTTAAGTTGTCGGCGGGCGACCGGCTGATGCTTTATTCCGACGGTTTGACGGAAGTGTGGAACCGCGAAGGCGAAATTCTCGGCGTAGAGGGCTTGGAGAATATCGTCCGCAGCGCCGCTGCCTTGCCCCTGCCTGCCATGCGCCAAGCGATCATCGAGGGCGTGAACTCGTACAGCGCTGGGCCTGTTCATGACGACATTTCGCTAGTCCTTGTGGAGGTCCAGTAGCGCTGGCGGCGGGGATGCGGAGCCGAATGCCTCAGCCTAATCGTCTTTGCGCCCCCACTGCTGCGAACCTAACAGCGCAGACCACGGCCGAAACTCCTAGTTTTGTGACACGCCGAACTGGGCATTAAGTACAGTATCGGATTCGCTCGGTGAACCCCTTGCTGAGACAATCCGATGTGTGACGGTTTCGATTCGAGCGCATGTGTAGATATCCACTACATCACAGCGGCTTCTCAGAGTTTTAGTTCGAGCTTTACGGCGCTCGAAAGGCTTGCGGCATTGGAAGTCACAGTCACGCGTTCGAACTCTGAAGGAGGCCGATACCCGAGCGCCGAATGGAGTCTTTCTTGGTTGTAATAACCGTCGATGAACGCTGCGAGGTTAACGCGAAGATCTTCCAGGTCTCTAAACTCTTTCGCATCAACCTCTTCCCGCTTGAGGGTTCTGAAGAAGCTTTCGCAGTTGGCATTGTCGCGAGGGCTGCCCGGTCGACTGACGCTTGGAACTATGCCGTGCTTGTGCAGCGTCCGCAGATATTCCGCATGCGCATATTGCGCGCCGCGATCTGAGTGATGCACCAGCCCTGGTCCTGGCCTTCGTTCCCTGAGAGCCTTCTCCAGCGCCCCCAGCGGTAGCCGTGCCGTCAGCGTCCTGTCCACATTCCAGCCAACAACTTTTCGCGAGAATCTATCCAAAAGGACAGCCAGGTACACGAACTCCCGCTTTAGCCGGACGAACGTGATATCTGCTACCCATAGCTGATTCATACCAGTAAGCGTCATGCGGTTCGCAAGATTGATATAAATCTCGCCAGGCTCTTCTGCATCGACCGAATCGCTCGACGGTCGCAGTTGAGCGCCGATGAGACTGTCCTCGCGCATGATCCGCACCACTCTTTTGTGATTGACCAGGATTCCCCGGCGCTGCAATTCGGCCGTCACTCGTCGGTAGCCATAACGTCCATGGTGCTCCAGAACGATTTTCTGAATCTCAGATCGTATTCCCATCTCTTCATCCCAGGGATCTTGAATGCGTAAGTGACGGTAAAATCCTGCTCTGCTCACCCCAGCGAGCAGGCACATCCGCTCGATGCCTAGACTGCCTTGCAGCAACATTACGTCCCGGATGTGGTCGTAGATGCCAGCTCGTCGGAGCCACCGCTCCCATGCCGTCGAGCTTCGATTTTCTGCAAGGCGCCTTCGAAAAAATCTGCTTCCAATGTCTTCTCAGCGACCAAACGCTTCAAATCACTGATCTCTCTCCGAAGTCTCGATTCACGCGACTTCTCTGTTACTGGCTCTTCGCCTACTTCCATCCGTTCGCTCTCGTCATTCCATCTGTATAACGTCTGACGTGGGACATCGAGTTCCTTCGCCAGCCACTCAATGTTTTCGCAGCACTTGAACCGCTCGACGGCCATCTGGCGAAAGCTTTCGGGGTACCGCCACCCTCGCCTGTTGATCATTTGTAGAGAACCTCCCTTTCTCTACAGAGTGTAACTTTGGCGAGTGTCTCAGCTAGGGGTTCACTGCAAGAGTTTAGCCGGTATTGCCTTTGCATTCCGGGAAGGTCACCCCTTCCCCCTATCTCGCATCGTCATCGACAATCGGCCGACACTCTACGGAACACGAGCACAGCTTACTGAAGAACCAACCTTTGCGCATTTGATTGTAAGGCGAAGGTTCAATTCGAGGCTCGCGTCCCAGTCGGGGCGTTCATCGAACTTCCGATCGTCGCAACATTTGAACGCCTTAGACACGTTAAATTCATAGAATTCACGCAGTTGTCCATTCGTGACCTCTTGCTTAGCGATATCTTCGTCGCGTTTGGTCCACGGGATCGTTGACCAGCTGGCATCTGGCTTAACCATTTTAAGAGTGAAGACATCCGGCGCGCGCTCGACTCTTGCAAGACACTCTCCATCAAGATCCATCAAGGCAATAAGCTCTTCGGGATAATGCTCTTGGGACTTCCGCATCTCGCCCTTTTTCTTGGCTAGGGCTTTGGAATAGCGGGGATCGTTATGGCAGAAATCGGGGCCACAATTGCAAGGTGTGTCAGCTGCCGGCAAGCTGCAGGCGAGCGCGAATACAGTGAAACATATACGCGTGCAAGCATTTCTCATTTTGTTGAACATTGCTGAACTCCTTTCCCGCTTAATTGGTTGACCGCAGTGGTTATCAGAAAATGAGAAGTAAGTCTTGTCGACAGCGGATGTAACAAAGCGGCCGGCGCGTTCTCGGCAACCGCTTGGGCAAGATTCGCCAAGTACAATTTCGTGATGGACTGGGGTCGGGTAATTGTCCTCGCGCAAAAACGGCCTTCCCGCGTTTCGGCCATGATGACAGTTTCAGACGAAGTAGCCGAAGGGCTGGCTGGATTCTTCTCGGAAGAGCTGACCGGCGCAGTAACGGAAATATTGAGCCGCTTGACTTGTGTTTTCGCCTTCTGGGAAAAGCGGAAGGCGAATTCCCGCACCCCCCCTCGCCGCATGGATGAAATAGAGTTGCACCCGTCTACGGCATCGAGTTCGAAGAGGGTTACGGCGGCGTCGATGGAATCACCGAGCTCCTCGAAGAGCCAATCTTTGAGGACCTGAGAGGTCATTGCGGGAATGGTGCGCTTGCTTCGATGCACCACTTCAATGGTATGCGCCGGCTCCGATATGAGGAGACGCGGCGTGGCGTCACAGGAAGCTAAAACGCGTTCGGGAAGCATCTGAACGCATCGGCTGCGGATTAAGTTCTCGGAGCCGGTTGCAGCCTCCGAGACAATCGGTGTTTCCCATGCGAAGTCGTGTCCGTTCTCCATCGAATACTGGAAAATCGATCTCTGGGCTTTCGGTGGAAGTGAAATTACGAGGAAATCGGTCTTCTCGTTACGTAATAGTGATAGAGGATCCGAGTACGGGCGGAAGCTTGCCTCCCGGTTATTCGAGAGAAGCTGAGCGGCCCTCTCGAGTTGCAACTTCGCCGTGTCGCAAATGGCAGTGACTCGAAAAGCTGCTTCGGTCGCGAGGCACGCAAGGTTGCCCAGCCCCCTGGTACCTAAACCAATGAATCCAATTTTGAGGGGCGCCTGAGGACCAAGACGGAGACGTAGTGAACCTGCCGCCTCGACCCCAACGACTAGGGAGCTAATTAGGAAGTCGCGACGGCTGAGATACATAGCAAGTCCTCGCGTGCTGAAGTGACGGAAATCGTGTCTACGGGCGAAGAGATCCTCGTGATCCTCGCTCGGTCGGAATCTTTGAGGTCGAGCCGGAACATGGCGTCCCAAAGCGTGTCGTCGGTGGCTAGCTTTGGCAGTGACGCTGAGCCTTTTCCAGGCTGCACCTCGATTACTCTCGCGCGGAACTCGCTCGTCTTATAATCGGTAACGGTTCGGCGCCCGACGATTTCCCAAGTAGATGGATCGATTTTCTGAAAGAGTCCGGCGAATTCTTCTTGACCTTCGGACCCGGTTGCGTCCGTAACGCGACGTGTCAAGACGACAAAAAGAGAAAAAAAGCCGTCGCCGTTCAGTTGTTTCGGTCCCGTATTATCGCGAAGCTCGAGGTGAGTGGCATCGACCATTTTGAGGAAAAGATCTGCAACGTCAATGCCTCCAAAGATTGAAAAGTCCGGGAGATATTGAACCCAGAAGGGTTGCGTGAATTGGCTTTCGACCTTCTTGCGTCCTCCCTGACCGAGATGAATTACCCGCTTCAAGCGAATTTGGCAGAAACTCCAGGGATCGTTTGAAACGCCTTTTTTCAAATGCTCTTCGTTTGGATGTCGGATCTCCGGCGCAGAAAGGAGAAAGGAGGTATTCACGAACAGAGGATCGTCGCTTCCGACGTCAAATGTATGACCAACCGGACCGATCAGGGGTCTGAAGTGGACCTCGTCTTCTCCGACCGTCAAGAGAGTAGCGGGTGCGTTAGAGGTCAGGATCGGATCAGGACCGTACTCATAGTAAAATTTCTGCGGTGTGCCGCCGTCTGAGTAAGTGGGATCGGGAGCCACTTGCACCTCAGCCTCAATCAATTCGCCCAAGCCACCCTCTTGAAACCACGGCCCACGTAGAAGCACCATCAAGCCGGGCAGCTGTTCGTCCGTCGCTTTCCTGGTCAAAGGTAGGATGAGTCTTACGTCCAGAGGCTTTATGTCTAAGAATTTTCGGCACGGTATGAAGCAAGACCTCCAAACGCCACTATCGGCATCGGGGCGAGCTTCCGCCGAGTAGTCCGAACTCAAAATTCCCGCATATCGGCTGTAGGCACGCACACCGAACCTCAGATAGGTCGCTTTCAGATCGTTTGAAGAAGCCGGTCCCTCCATCCGTTCCGTATATGAGAAGGAAAACGGTTGCTTCCGCATCATCGGCAAAACGATGTGGTCGGAGTCGTAACGAGTGCCGAACTGACGGACTTCCCATTCCGCAAGATCAAGGTCGCCTGCCGGACTTCCGGACGCTGGCGGAGGCAAAGGCGGCGTCACCGGGCGGCCGGACCACTTCCACACCTGCCGCATTGTTTCCGCCCGCCAAACGTTCTTGAATAACTTGGCGTCGGCCTCTAGTTTCAGGGAAACACTGCCGGTCATCGTGCTGCTGGCATCAAGGGTGAATGCATTCCACAGATCCGCGGAGCTGGGGAATTGCGGATCAGCGACTTCGACGGTAACCCGTTGCGAGGAGGTTCGATAATAGTCAGTTCCCGCAATGAGTACGCCACTGAAAGACGAGAATCGACCTACGTGCTCCTTATGGACACAAGACCACAACTCAAAATGGGAAATGGACGCGTCGGGGACAGTAAGGATGACTTCGCCGCTGAGGATGGTCTTCGGGGAAGCTTGCGTGACCGCCCCTTCCTTGCCAGTGATCGCCGGAGATGGCCCGATGGCGACGCGAACCCGCAAGGCCCCTGCTTGAACTATCCCCAGACCTTTCTCATCACTTGGTTGAGGGACTTTGAGAAAACACGCACAGGTTTCGGTGTCGCCCTCGTCGGTCATGCGGACGTAGAGAAATCGTTCGATTGACCCACCCATCATGTACTCCGTGGCGGGTTCATCGATGGTGTTATCGGACTTCGGTCCGGTCACTTTGCCAGGTGTCCCCAAATCCGTCTGGTTGGCTCGGTTTTCCCCCTCCTTGGCGTAATAGTTGCACCAGACTTGTTCTCGGACGGCCTGGGTGCCACGCGTTTTTCCATTCACGAATCGATCCCATGTGTGAATGTCGGTCGAAGGTAGGCGCACGGAAAATGCGAAGCTTTCCTCGACACCTTTGAACGTTGACTGCTTTGGT
>Ga0335083_10008487_pt1 | contig 12539 bp, 9 predicted proteins | sample Lox_Sample_42_FD_206716 | JGI IMG/M metagenome (GOLD analysis project Ga0335083, IMG submission 206716) | Soil microbial communities from Loxahatchee National Wildlife Refuge, Florida, United States - Lox_Sample_4.2 | ecosystem: Environmental > Terrestrial > Soil > Wetlands | place: USA: Florida... | reverse complement strand
CTCTGCGGCATCCTGTTCTGGGCCTGGGGCTTCGCGTTCATGTTCGGCGCGGGCAACGGCTTCATCGGCAAGCAGTACTTCTTCCTGGCCGGCGCGCCGGAGACGTACGGCACGAGCGGCGTCGCGTTCCTCGCGTTCTTCCTGTTCCAGTTCGCGTTCGCCGATACCTGCAGCACGATCACCTCGGGCGCCATGGTCGGTCGTACCGGCTTCGTGGGCGACCTGCTCTACAGCTTCGGCGTGAGCGGCTTCATCTATCCGATCCTCGGCCACTGGGCGTGGGGTCCGGACGGCTGGCTCAACACCATCAAGCCGGCTCCGTTCCACGACTTCGCCGGTTCGACCGTGGTGCACACGATCGGCGGCTTCGTCGCTCTCGCGGGCGCCATCGCGCTCGGGCCGCGTCTCGGCCGCAAATTCAAGCGTGACGGCGGCGGCATGCCTCCGGGCCACGACATGGTGATCGCGGCCGTCGGCGGCGTCATCCTGTGGTTCGGCTGGTACGGGTTCAACCCGGGCAGCACGCTCTCCGGCATGGACATGGTCGGTTGCGGCCGCGTCGCGGCGAACACGACCCTCGCGGCTTGCGCCGGCGGCCTCTCCGCGCTCGCGTACGTCTACCCGCGTAACAAGGTGTGGGACTGCGGCATGACGGTGAACGGCTTCCTCGCCGGTCTCGTCGCCATCACCTGCCCCTGCTACTGGGTGTCTCCGGGCGGCGCGATCCTCATCGGCGCCATCGCCGGCGTGGTCGTCGTCATCGGCGTCGATGTCGTCGAGTGGTTCCGCGTGGACGATCCGGTCGGCGCGGTCGCCGTGCACGGCATCTGCGGCATCTGGGGCACGCTGAGCCTCGGTCTCTTCGCGACGGGTCAGTTCGGCGCCCCGGGTCCGACGGGTCCGGACAACTCGGCCGGCTCGGTCGTGACGGGTCTCTTCTACGGCGGCGGCGCGAACCAGCTCATCGCGCAGGCGATCGGCAGTGCCGTCATCACCGCGGCGACGTTCGCCGTCGGCATGGCGCTCATGTACGCCGTGAAGGCGACGGGCACGCTCCGCATCTCGAAGGAAGAGGAGCTCGAAGGCCTCGACCTGTCGGAGCACGGTGGGCCCGCGTACCCGGAGCTCGGCAGCTTCACGGGCGCGATCCACGGTGCGTCCACCGACGGTCCGACCTCGGCCCCGTCGGGTGCGGTCGCGGCGAAGTAATCCTCGCTCGGCCCGCGGAAGAAGCCGCGTCGGGATTTATGTCTCGGCGCGGCTTCGCCGCATTTTGGAAACACAGACTATGGTGAATTGAGTTGGTCGCCGAACGAACCCGATGCACTCGAGAAATGCTTCGAGGTTTGGTTCAACACACACCGCACGCCCGACGCAATTCGTCGCCGGCGACCAACTCGGCCGCGATGGTGCACCGGGCTCTGCGTCGGCTATGTTTCGTATCGATATCCCTGGTCTAAGGAATTTATAAATATTCCTCTGCTTCCCCGGCCTCACGCTCCCTCCCATGCCCGCACCTGCCACGGCCCCCGTCGCCACCTTGCGCGAGTATTTTTGGGGGTTCGCGGCCGTCGCCGTCTCGACCGGGATTTCGGGGCTGCTCTCGCCGTACCTGCCGCTCTCCGATCTCGACATGATCACCTTGCTCGGGCTCGTCGCCGTCTCGACCAAGCTCGGTCTCGGCCCGTCGCTCTTCACCGCGGCGCTCACGGCGCTGAGCTTCGACTTCTTCTTCATTCCGCCCATCTTCACCTTTCGCCCCGGCGACCTTTCGGGGGGCGTCACGCTGACCGTCATGACCGTCGTGGCCGGTGTCATTAGTGGTCTGGGCGAGCGGAGTCGCAGGCAGCAAGCCGCCGCTCGCGCCCGCGAGCTCCAAATCGAGACGGAGCGGCTGCGGAGCTCGCTCTTGAGCGCCGTGTCCCACGATCTCAGAACGCCGCTCGCGGCGATCTTCGGGGCCGGCACCGAGCTCTTGCGCGACGGGCCGCGTCTCGACCCGTCCGAACGCGAGGCGCTGGCGACCGCGATCGTCGAAGAGTCGCAACGGCTAAACCAGCTCGTCACGAACCTGCTCGAGGTGGCGCGCCTCGAGCACGGCGCGATCGAAGTGAAAAAGCGCCCGGAACCGCTCGAGGAAGTCGTGGAGGCGGCGCTCGAGCGCGTGCGCGGCCGGCTCGGAGAGCGCAAGGTTCGAACGCGCGTCCCCGCCGAGGTCCCGCTCATCCCGATGGACGCCGTGCTCTTGGAGCAGGTTTTCGTGAATCTCCTCGAAAATGCCATCCGTTACACGCCCGAGCGCTCGCCGCTCGAGATCGAGGCGCGGCCGGTCGCGGGCGCCGTCGTCGTCGAGGTTCGCGACGAAGGGCCGGGCGTGAACGAAGCGGAGCGCGAGCGCTTGTTCGAGCGCTTCGTGCGCGGCAGCCACGAGCGCGGCGACGGCGGGGTCGGACTCGGACTCACGATTTGCCGCGCCATCGTCGAGGCGCACGGCGGCTCGATCGGCATCTACAACCGCGAGGTGCGTGGAGCCCTCGTTCGGATGGAACTTCCGCTTCCGGCGTCCAACGCGCCGGAGCTTCGACAGGAACCGGTGCAAGCATGAACGCTCCCGCCATGTCGCAAACCGCGCCGCCCCCGACGGTGCTCGTCGTCGAGGACGAAGCTCACATGCGGAGCTTCTTGCGCACCACGCTGCTTCACAACGGCTACGAAGTCGTCGAAGCCGCGACCGGCGCGAGCGCCGTGCAGGCGCTCCGGGCCGGCGGCATCAACCTCGTCCTCTTGGATCTCGGCCTGCCGGACGTGGACGGCGTCGAGGTCGCCTCGCGGGTGCGGCAGCAGGGCGGCATCCCCGTCATCGTGATTTCGGCCCGTGATCGCGAAGAAACGAAGATCGAGGCGCTCGATCGCGGCGCGAGCGACTACGTGACGAAGCCGTTCGGTGCGGGCGAGCTCCTCGCGCGCATTCGCGCCGCGCTGCGGGCGACGGAGACGCGGGCGGTCGCGCCGGCCCTTTTCACGGTGGGCGATCTCAAGGTGAGCCTCGCCCGCCGGCAGGCGTGGCTGGCCGGCGAAGAAGTGCACCTCACGCCGACGGAACACGACCTCCTGAGCGTCCTCGTGCGCTCCTCGGGCCGCGTCGTGAGCCATCGCGAGCTCCTGCGCGCGGTGTGGGGCTCCGAGGCCATCGAGGAGCGGCAATACCTGCGCGTCTACATGCGCCAGCTCCGCTACAAGCTCGAGCCGGAGCCGGCTCAGCCGCGCTACCTCATCACGGTGCCGGGCGTCGGCTACCGCATGCGCGTCGACGGCTGAAACGCTCCGGTGCTCCGCGCGTCCTCCGCCCAACACGCTCGACCGGTGTAGCATCGGCGCGGGACGCTTGGTGAGCTCGCGAGTCGTTCGAATCGTCCTCGTAGCCGCGAGCTACGCGGTCATCGCGCGTCTCGGCCTCGCGCTCGACGCCATCGGCGGGCTCGCGGCGCTCGTCTGGCCGCCGACGGGCCTCGCCCTCGCGGCGCTCCTGGTCTTCGGCGTGCGAGACTGGCCGGGCGTCGCGCTCGGCGCGATCGTCGCGAACCTGTGGGCCGGCGCGCCGCTCGCGGTCGCTGCGGGGATTGCAGGCGGCAACACGCTCGAGGCCGTGCTCGGCGCGGTCCTGCTCGCGCGCGGGCCGTTCAAGCGCTCGCTCGACGACCTCGCGAGCGTCGTTCGGCTCGTCGTTTACGCGGCGCTCGTGAGCACGCTCGTGAGCGCGACCGTCGGCACGGTCGCCATGGTGCTCGGGCACGTGATCACGCCGAACCGCGCGGGGCAAACCTGGCAAGCGTGGTGGGTCGGCGACGTGCTCGGTGATCTCGTCGTCGCGCCCGCGCTGCTCGTCTTCTCGACGCCCGGCGAAAAAGGCGGGGCGAGCCGCGCCGAGCTCGCGCTGCTCGGTGCTCTCTTCGCGTTGGCGCTCGTGCTCGTGTTCGGCCACCACGAGCGCGCCGCGCTCGCCGCCTTTCGCGAGCCCCACGTGCTGATGCCGCTCTTCATCTGGGCGAGCGTGCGCTTCGGTCCGCGCGGCGCCGCGGCCGCGACGCTGCTCGCATCCGCGGGCGCCATCGCGGGCACGACGGCGGGCCGCGGTTCGTTCGTGCGCGCCACGCTCCACGAGAGTCTGCTCGAGCTCCAGAGCTTCATGGCCGTCGTCGCCATCACGTTCTTGGTGCTCGCGGCAGTGACGGCCGAGCGGCGGCGCTTGCTCGGCCGCGAACGCGCGGCCCGCGCCGAAGCGGAGCGCGCGGTGCGCCTGCGCGAAGAATTTCTCGCCGTCGTCTCGCACGAGCTCCGCACGCCGCTCACGCCGCTCGAGCTCGGACTCGAGGCGATGCTCCGGGCCGTGGGCCCCGACGACGCCCTGCGCGAGCGCGTCGAGCGAGCGAAAAGGCAGAGCGGACGCCTCGTGCGTCTGGTGGAAGGGCGGCTCGACGCGTCGCGCATCGCCGCGGGCCGGCTCGAGCTCACGCTCGAGCCCTTCGATTGCAAGGCGCTCGCGAGCGAAGTCGTCGATCAAGCCCGGGAGGAGGCGCAGCGGGCGGGCAGCGCGCTCTCGCTCCGCGCGGAAGGTCCCACGGAGGGTCACTGGGACCGGCTGCGCGTCGGGCAGGCGCTCGCGAACCTCGTGACGAACGCGATCAAGTACGGAGCCGGCGGCCCGGTCGTGCTGTCGCTCGCGGGTGACGCGGAGCGTCTGACGATCACTTGCGCCGATCAGGGCATCGGCATCGATCCTTCCGTCGTGGTTTCCATTTTCGAGCGCTTCGAGCGCGCCGCGCCGTTTCGCAACTACGGTGGACTCGGCCTCGGGCTCTACGTCGCGCGCGAGATCGCCCGCGCGCACGGCGGCGACATCTCGGTCGTGAGCACCCCCGGCGCCGGCTCGACTTTCACGCTGCTCTTGCCGCGCCACCCGCGCGACGCGTCGTGAGGCGGGATCGGCGAAACGCCTCGGCGGCGCGAATCACCCCGCGCAGTGAAGTTTCGATCCCGGGCCGCGTTACGGGGTCTTGCCGCCGTTCGTGCCGCCGCCGTCCTCGCCGCCGTTCCCTCCTTCGGCGTCGGAGCGATGGGGCCGGCCGGGATGAGCGAGCGCGTTTTCGAGCGCCGTCCGCAAATCCTCGAGGTCGAACGGCTTTCTGAAAACGGCCACGGCGCCGAGCGATTCGGCGATGCGGATCGTCCGTTCGTCGCCGAACGCGGTGATGACGAGTACGGGCACGCGCGCGGTGCGACTGCGCATCGCCGTGAGCACGTCGAGGCCGCTGAAGCCCGGCATCATCACGTCGGTGACGATCGCGTCGAAGAAGGGCCGCGCGGACGGGTCGGCGACCGCGTGCACGACGAGGTCGAGGAGCTCGTTGCCGTCCGCGGCCTCGACCACCAAAAAGCCGTCCTCCGAGAGCGCGCTCGCGAGCTCGCTGCGAATGTCCGGATCGTCGTCGGCGACCAAGATCCTCGGAGCTCGTTCTCTCAAAAAGCGTCCATGACGGCCCCAGTCCGCGGGTACATTCATGCTCATTGGTGGCTTCTCATCTTCGATCTGACGCACGAACCGTGCCGATTAGTCCCGCCGTGTGCGCCGCCGCACCGGCTCTGCATGTCGGCCCCGTGCGGCATTATGCGACGCTGCCGCTTTCTTCCGCTTCACCGGCGACGTCGGCGGAGACGTTCGGTTTCGCCGTGACGGGGAGCCGGAGCGTGAAGGTCGGGATGCCGTCGTCCGCGCTCGTGACCGCAATCGTGCCGCCGTGGGCTTCCGCGATCTGACGGGTCAAAAACAAGCCGACGCCGAGCCCGCCGTGCGACCGCATCCCGGACGAACGCCGGAAGCGCTCGAAGAGCAGGGGCAGGTCGTCGGGCGGAATCGGACTGCCTCCTTCGACGCTGAGGCTCACGGTGTCACCGGACGCGGTGAGCGTCACCCGCACGGGGCCCCGCTGGCGATACCTGAAGGCGTTGGACAACAAATTGCCGAGCGCGTGATCGATGCGCACCCGGTCCCAGCTCACCTCGAGCGTTTGCGGCAGGTCGAGCTCGATGTCGAGCCCCGCACGCTCGGCGTCCGTGGCGAAGCGTTCGCAACCCTCGCGAACGAGCGCCCCGAGCTCGAAGCGCTCGGGCCGGAGCTCGAGCACCCCGGTCGTGATGCGCGAGACGTCGAGCAAATTGTCGATCAAGCGCTCGAGCCGGCCCGTCTGGCGCATCGCGCCGTCGAGCTTCGTGCGCAGCGTGTCGCCGGGTGCGGCGCTGCGCTGCATGGTCTGGAGGCGCAGCTTGAGCGCCGTGAGCGGCGTCCGAAGCTCGTGCGACGCCATCGCCATGAATTCGTCGCGCGCGCCAATCGCCTGTTTGAGATCGTGAAAATCGGCGAAGGTACCGAGCCACGCGAGCACGCGACCGTCGGCGTCGCACTCCGGCACCGCGCGGCAGAGGTGAAAGCGATATTGGCCGTCCGCGCGGCGCAGCCGGCACTCCGCCGTGAACGGCCCCGGGTGCGCGACCGCGTCGAGCCAGCGGCGCCGTATTTCGGCGGTGTCCCCCACGTGCATCGCTTTCAGGAAACCGTCGCCCCGCGTCGCCTCGAACTCCATGCCCGTGTACTCGCGCCAGCGCCGATTGCAGTAGTCGAGCTCACCCTCGGGGGTGGCGGTCCACACGATTTCCGGGATCGACTCGGCGAGGTTTCGGTAACGCCGCTCGGCCGCGAGCTGGAGTTCGGCGCGTTCGAGCGCCCGCTCGCGCCGCTCGGCCTCCTGAATGGTCACCGCTTGGCGCCGGAGTTGGAGCTCCTTCCGGTAGAGGTCCGCGAACACCGCGACTTTGGCGCGCACCACGTCGGCGTCGACGGGCTTTTGTAGGTAATCGATCGCTCCCACCGAATAGGCGCGATAAAGGCGTTTCAGGTCCACGCCCTCGGCCGTCAGAAAGACGATCGGCGTGAGGCTCGAGCGTTCTCGCTGCTTGATGGCCGCGGCGAGCTCGAAGCCGTCCATGCCCGGCATGTTGACGTCGAGCAGGATCACGGCGAAATCGTGCTGAAAAAGCAGCCGGAATGCTTCGCCGCCGGAGGCTGCCGTCATCACCGCGTAGCCCGGCAGCTCGAGGACCGCCCGGAGCGCTGTCAAATCCGCGCTGCGATCGTCGACGATGAGGACGTTCACGAGCTCGGCGGTCGCCGACACGGGCCGCTCGAGGTTTCCCTGTCGCGTCGGGTCCCCGCCGATCGAATGGGTGCCTTGTGGATGGGTCAGAGAAGGTGTTTTTACGTAGCAGGAATCGTGCCCAGGCCTCCTACTCGAATATGGCCGCCGGGAAAGCCCGAGCGGGGCCAAAAGCTACATGTCATGCGCCTCTGGAGCGAAACCCGTGTTCGCCGAGCGACCGCCGGCGCCACACGAGGGGCGCGTTTGCCGCGCCGAGGCGGTTGCCCGGTGAGCCCGTTCAGTGGAACATTGGTACGCGTGTCCTCACTGCCTACGCTCCTGCTACTCGACGAGCTGAATCTGGTCTCGGCGCGGATCGAGCGCGAACTGGCGCTAAAGTACGCAGTTTTACGCGTCTCTCGCGCCCAAATCGGAGAGATCGGACACACGGACGTGATCGTGGTTTCGTGCGCGAGCACGCGGACGCTCAACGTCGACCGTCTTCCGCCCGGCGTGCCGCGCGTCGTGGTCGTCGCGAGTCAGCCGCTCATCGCTGACGTCGTCGCGGCCATTCACGCGGGCGCGCAGGATCTCGTTTCCGCCGAGGACGGGCGCGCGCTCGTCGCCGCCGTCGACGCGACGGTGGAGAAGCGGCGGCTCGAAGCCGAATTGCTCCGCCTGGCCGAGACGCCCGCGGCGCCCGAGATCATTCCGCAGATCCTCGGTGAGAGCCCCGTGATGGTGAAGCTCCGCGCCCGCATCGCGCGCGTGGCGCTCTCGGACATCACGGTGCTCGTCACGGGCCCGAGCGGCAGCGGCAAGGATCTCGTGGCGCGCGCGCTGCACGACGCGGGACCGCGGCGCGCGGGACCCTTCGTCGCCGTCGCGTGCGGCGCGATTCCGAAACACCTGGCCGAGAGCGAATTCTTCGGCCACACGCGCGGCGCGTTCTCGGGCGCGGTGCAGGACCGCGACGGGCTCTTGTTGCAGGCGTCCGGCGGCACGCTCTTTCTCGACGACGTCGCGGAAATGCCGCTCGAACTCCAGGCGAAGCTCCTCCGCGCGTTGCAGGAACGGAGCGTGCGCCCGCTCGGTCAGGGGCGTGAAATCCCCTTCGACGCGCGCGTCGTCGCCGCGACGAGCCGCGATCTCGAGCACGAAGTGCGCGCCGGCCGCTTCCGCGAGGACCTCTATTTCCGTCTGAACGTCATCACCGTGCGCACGCCCGCCTTGTCCGAGCGCGGGCACGACGTGCTCCTGCTCGCTCAATACTTCATCCGGCGCGCGTCGACGGCGCAGCGCCCGCTGCTCGGCCTCACGCCGGGCGCCGCGCGCGTGCTCATGGCGCACGACTGGCCGGGCAACGTGCGCGAGCTCGAGCACTGCATCACGGCCGCCGTCACGGCCGCCACCGCCGATCACGTGGGCACGTCCGATTTGCCCGCGCCGCTCGGCCAGCGCAAGGTCTCGCCCCCGCCCGAGAGCCTGAAGTCGCTCGAGGTCGTCGAGCGCGCGCACATCTTGAGCACGTTGAGCGCCGTCGACGGCAACCGGGCGCTCGCCTCGCGCATTCTCAAGCTCGATCGCAAGACGCTCTACCGGAAGCTCAAGAGCTACGCCGGCAGCGATCCGCCGCCGCGCGCGCGTGAAGACTCCGTGCCGGGCTGACCGGACGCGCCCGGCGTTCGGCGCGCCGGGGTGAGCGCGCCCGGCTCAGTTGCCGTGGCCTTCGAGCCCGTAACGCTGGAGCTTGCGATACAGCGTCGCGCGGTTGATGCCGAGCACGCGCGCGGCTTCCGCCTTGTTCCAGTCGAGCGCGTCGAGCACGTGGAGAATGTGACGGCGCTCGACCTCGTCGAGCGCGCGGGGGTCGGTGGTGCTCTCGCGCGGCGCGAACGTCGTGCGCACTCCGGTCGGCAGCTCCTCGAACCCGACGTGGCCCGAGGTCGCCATCGCCACGGCGGCGCGCATCGAATTCTCGAGCTCGCGCACGTTGCCCGGCCACGAATGCGCGAGCAGCTGGTGCTCCGCCTCGGGCGTGAGCTGGTAGCTCTCGCTCGTGCCGACGCTCGCTCGCCCCAGAAAATAGCGGGCGAGCTCGAGCACGTCCTCGGAGCGCTCCCTGAGCGGCGGAATTTCGATGCGGATCACGTTCACCCGGAAGTACAGGTCCTCACGGAAGGTGCCGGCGGCCATGGCGGCGGCGAGATCGCGGTTGGTCGCGGCGACGACGCGCGCGTCGAAGTCGAACTCGACGGACGAGCCGACCGGGCGCACGCGCCGCTCTTGCAGTGCACGCAGCAGGCGCGGTTGCAGCTCGAGCGGCATGTCGCCGATTTCGTCGAGGAAGATCGTGCCGCCTTGCGCCTGCTGCAGGAGCCCCGTGCGCGCCTGACCCGCGCCGGTGAACGCGCCGCGCGTATGACCGAAGAGCTCGGCCTCGAGCATTTCGGCCGGCACCGCCGCGCAGCTCACCGGGACGAAGGGGCCGTGCGCGCGCGCGCTGTGACGATGGAGCGCCCGCGCGACGAGCTCCTTCCCCGTGCCGCTCTCACCCGTGATGAGCACGGTCGACTCGGTGAGCGCGGCCGAGCGAATGCGATCGCCGACGGAGCGCATGGCGGCGCTCGACCCCACGAGCCCGTCGAGCGGCTCCTCCGGCGCGGGCGCGGGGCAGGGCCGCACGACGATGGGGCTCTTCGGGCCCTGGTTCAGCGCTCGTTCGAGCGCGCTCGCGAGCCGTTCGATGGTGAGCGGCTTCGTGATGAAGTCGTAGGCGCCGGCGCGGAGCGCGCCCATGGCCGAGTCGACGTCGCCGAACGCGGTCATCACGAGCACGGGCAGGCTCGGGCGATCGCCGCTCAAGCGCCGGCAGAGCTCGATGCCGTCCATCCCCGGCATCCTCACGTCGGTCAGCACCGCGTCGAAATCGGCGCTGCCGAGCCGTTCGAGCGCCGCCACGCCGTCGGCGCGCACTTCGATCGAATGCCCGAGATCGGTCAGCGTGTCGGCGAGCGCCGCGCGCGTGTCGTCGTCGTCTTCGACGACGAGTACCGTTGCTTTACTGCGCCCGCCCCAGGAGCCGTGGATGCCGTCGCTCTGCATCTCCGTCAAACTCTGCATCCTGGGAGCCTCCAAGGCAATAGCGGGCTGCAGGTTTCAGCCGGACCAGCCTGCCACAGGGCTGAGCCGCGCCGTGGCGGCCCTCGACCGTCGCGGGCCCTCACGGCGCGGTAACGAGCGGCAGGCTCATGGTCATGGTCGTGCCGCCCGTCGGCGGGCAATCCACGCTGAGCGTGCCGCCGTGCTTCTGGACGATCGAATACGTGATCGAGAGTCCGAGTCCGGTCCCGCTGCCGACGCCCTTGGTCGTGAAGAACGGCTCGAAAATGCGGTGTCGCACGGCCGCCGGGATGCCGTGCCCCGTGTCGGACACCGCGATCACGTAGCGATCGCCCGCAGCGCCGGCCGAAACGACAATCGTGCCCTCGCCCTCGATGGCGTCGATGGAGTTGGCCATCAGGTTCATGAGCGCCTGGTTCAACAAGCCGGGGTAGCACTCGATCGAGCCGGGCTCCCGCAAGTCCTGTTCGATCTTGATGCGATCCTTGAGCCGGTGACCGAGGATCGTGATCACGGAATCGACGCATTCTTTGAGGTTCGCGACGCCGCGCTCGTCGCCGTCGAGCCGTGAAAACGTGCGGAGCTTGACCACGAGCTCGCGAATGCGGCCGAGCCCGAGGTTCATTTCGCCGAGCCGGCTCTTAACTTTTTCCCAATGTGGCCGCGCCGCGTCGGACGTTTCCGGGTGCAGCGCCGCTTCGACCGGCCCGAGGCTCCGCAGCACCGTGTCGAGGTGGCTCAGCGCGAAGGCGAGGGGGTTGTTGATTTCGTGAGCGATGCCGGCCACGAGCTCGCCGAGCGACGCCATTTTCGCCGATTGCACGAGCTGCGTCTGCATCGCTTGGAGATCGCGATAGGCGCCTTCGAGCGCGTGCTTCTTGTCGGCGATTTCGCGCTTGCCGTTGTAGAGCTCGAGAAAGACGCGCACCTTGCTGCGCAGGATCGAAGAGTCGATCGGTTTGAACAGGAAATCGACCGCGCCCGAGTCGTAGCCGCGGAGCACGTTGTCTTGCGTGTTGTGGGTCGCGGTCAGAAAGAGGATCGGCACGTCTTTGGTCGCGAAGTTCTTGCGGGCGTATTCGGCGACCTCGTAGCCGTCCATCTCCGGCATCTGCACGTCGAGCAAGACGAGCGCGAACTCACGCCGCAAGAGTTGCCGGAGCGCCGCGTTGCCCGAGCGCGCGAGCACGAGCTCGCAGTCGAGGTCGGCGAGCAGCGCCTGCAGCGCCACGAGGTTCGCCTCCACGTCGTCCACGAGCAGCACGGCCGGCCGGGCACGCGCTTCCGCCGCGAGCGAGGGCGAGCCGAGAGGCGGTGTGCCCTGGTCGCTCACGCCTGCCCCGATCGCCTGAAAATGCGCTCGCGCGGGGCGAACGCCGCGAAGAGCTCCGTGGCTTCTTCGGGCAAACCCTCGGTCGCGCCGAGGCAGAGAAACCCGCCGCGGCCGAGGCCTTCGCCGAGCACGCCGAGCACGCGCCCGCGCAACCCGCGCTCGAAATAGAAGAGGACGTTGCGGCAAAAAATCACGTTCATCTCGCCGATGGCGTAATCGGTCGCGAGGTTGTGCTGGAAGAAGACCATGTTCTTCTTGAGCGGCTCGCGCATGGCGATGCGTCCGTAGCCGGACACCACGTAGTCCTCGAAGCGCCCGGTGCCGCCCGCGAGGGCGTAATTCGTCGCGAAGGCCGCGGCTTGTTCGTGCGTGTACACGCCGTCACGCGCGGCCTCGACGGCTTTGGCGCTCACGTCGGTCGCGTAGATCTGCGAGCGCTCGTAGAGCTCCTCCTCGGCGAGCAGGATTGCGCTCGCGTACACTTCTTCGCCCGTCGCGCAGCCCGCGTGCCAGAGCTTGAGCTCCGGGTACGTTCGGAGGAGCGGCACCACGCGCTCGCGAAACACCCGGTAAAAGGGCGGGTCGCGGAACATGTCGCTCACCTGCACGGTGAGTTGATCGAGCAGGCTATTGAACCACGCAGCGTCGTGGAGCAAGCGATGCGTGAGCTCGCCGAAATGACGCAGGCCCGAGCGCGCGAGCGCCGTGCGCAGCCGCCGCTCGATCGTCTCCGGAACGTACTCGCGCAGATCGTAGCCGTAGCGGCGGTGAATCGCTTCGAGCACGAGACTCATCTCGATGCTTTCGGCTTCGTTGCCTCGGTTCATGCGCCGTTCGCCTTCAAGAAGCCGGAGAGCGTGGTCAGGAGGCGCCCCGGATCGACGGGTTTGGCG
>Ga0335083_10008484_pt1 | contig 12540 bp, 11 predicted proteins | sample Lox_Sample_42_FD_206716 | JGI IMG/M metagenome (GOLD analysis project Ga0335083, IMG submission 206716) | Soil microbial communities from Loxahatchee National Wildlife Refuge, Florida, United States - Lox_Sample_4.2 | ecosystem: Environmental > Terrestrial > Soil > Wetlands | place: USA... | reverse complement strand
CCTGCCCTCTCGCCAAGGGGGGGGCGCGTCAGAGACCCCTACGAGCATCGGCTGCTCATGGTGTCCCAAGGCGGCCCTACGGTGCGGCCGCGATGCCAACGAGTATCGGCAATGTATCAGACTGAGATGCCAGACGCCGCATATCTCAGAGCTCGTACTGTACGTCGCATGAACGAGTATCAAATAGTCAGTCGCGAGCGGAAGCCTGAGCGATGCGGCAGCTAATAGTCAACAGCCAATAGCTATTGACAACGCCGAACCAATCGCACGCGGCGACACAATTAACGGAGAGCCTATATATGCGAGATCTTTGTGGCGTTCCGGTCCTTGACCACGGACGCAACGCGCGAAACGGATGCAACGATCATTGGGCGCAAACGCGGGCCATGATGCTGACGGCGGGCGCGGCTCTGCTGTTGATTGTTCAGTTCGCCTGGGCGACGCTGGCGCGCGCTCAGGCCGACATAGATTTGGGCAACACCAGCGCGATAGGCGTATTCACGACCAACACCGATTGGTCGATCGCCAAAAACGGCGGCTTCGCCAATGGCACGGCGAGCTGGACCGTCGGCGTGACTAAGATCTCCGTGAGCAATCAGACGGTCGAGGTCTTTGGCCGGATTGCAATTCAAAATACGGGTACCGGACCGGCGAAGCTCGGGAACATCATCGTCAACCTGCAACGCCCCTGCCCCGCGGCCAACGTATTCGTTTCAGAGGCAGTGGACGTCGCGGACGCCACCTTCGGCCAGGCGGCGACCTATGGCAACTTCGTCTCGTCGGCCTCGCACGAAAGTCTCAAGTACAACAAACCCGGTTCGCTCTGCGCGGGGCCGGGCAACTATGAGCTTTCGACGCCGCCCGATCCAACCGTGGACAAGACGGGCACGCTTTACACGACGGCGGCCTCGGGCACCGTCGACTTCATCAATGCCGCCGACAATTCCGTGTTCTCGCTGGTGCCGGAATTCAAACTGAGGGCGGGACAGTTGATTCGACTTTTCTACACGGCGACCTTCGACAACACTGTTCTGGGTCTCTCGCCTTTCGGACCGAATCTGCATGCCGAGGTGATCGTCAGCGTCAGCAACGCGGCGGCGGGAGTTCCGAACGGGATGCAATATATCGACGTCGATGACGACGACGGGCCGGCCGGAGAGGGTATCGGACCCGGCGGCGGGGACGACGCGGGCTGGTCGCAGAGCGCCGCATCGCGCAATGTATTTGCGCGCCTGCAGGCGGATTGCAACCGGACCGTAACGCTTTCCGACGCGCAGGGTCCTGCGAATCCGGTGTTGACCGGAACTGCCACGCTGATCACCTTCACCAGCTTCAACCCCTCCGGGACGCTCGCGATCGACGGCTCGACGATGAGCGACGGGCAGATTAATACGCAGAACGTAAGCGCGGCCATGGACGGCGGCAGTAACGGCGGCACAATAACGAATTGCGCCGCAATAAGCGCTCCGGACACGACCGTCACACTTACGATGGGCGACTTCAGCAAGGTCTTCACCGTATGTCCCGGGACCAACCAGACGGGCTGCGATGAAGAGAATGTGCCGCGAGCTACCGGTCCGGCTACACCGACACCCACCGAAACTCCAACGCCTACTGTAACGCCAACTCCGGACGTCACGCCAACGCCGGTGGTGACTCCGACCCCTGACGTGACGCCGACGCCGGTCCAGACGCCAACTCCTCTTATCACTCCAACTCCGATGGTCACGCCGACTCCGGTTGTCACTCCGACTCCAGTCGTGACGCCGACGCCGATCGTCACGCCCACTCCGACCGCCACGCCTCCTGTACGTCCGCCTTTCATCCAGGGCGAATTCTGCACCTATAACGAGGCTCACTGGTCGCACACCTGCGGCGCGAGCGACGCCGGCGCCGCTCACGACCTCAAACACGTGGCCAGCGGCGATTGCCACGGCGAAGGCAACCAGGCCCATAATGTGCTGAACGACGACTTCAACGCCGTGTATGGCGCGAATGGAGTACGGGTCGGCCTGCCGTGCGCCTCGAAGCGCTTCGACATGAAGTTCACGTCACCGGCGGCGATCGAGAACTATCTACGGCCCGCGGCCAGGCCGGAGTGCTCAACGCCTGCCTCAGCAACCCGTCAAGCTCGCATTCGGGCAATCTCGGCGGCGAAGTGTTGGCGCTGGAGCTCAACGTCAACTTCAGCGCGGCCGGATTCACCGAAGGCCCGGGCGGCCCGTTCGGCAACCTGAACCTGTGCAATAGCGCACGACGTTCGATGGCATGTCGATCTCCGAGATCCTTGCGGCCGCCAACAAGGCCCTGGGCAATGGCGGGATGCCGACGGGGTTGGACGCAGACTCGCTGCGCAACCTGCTCCATCAGATCAACGAGTCGTTTGACGACTGCCATCCGCACGGTTTCGCACAGCAACATTTGACCGGCGGAGCCTGTCCGTAAGGCGCCTGTAGCGCAACACGCGCAAAGGGGCCGGCCCGCACGGGCCGGCCCCTTTTTCTTGCCCGGCTTTATAGCAGCAGCTTACAGGCGCGTCAGTCGCCTTGGCTCGTATTTATCACCATGGCGCCCCTCGGCACCTCGCAGATCATCGTCCGCTCGCAGTATGCGGCGGTAACCTTGACCACGGTCAGCGAGAATTTCTTGCGCGTCCGGTTACTTCCGCTGTCGGTAACCCGAATTGTCGGATACCAGGTGCCGACTGCGGCCGGCACTCCCGTAATCGCTCCCGAGGTCTGATCTATCGAGAAGCCGCGCGGCAGATGGCCCGCAACCAGATCGATAGTGTAGGGCGCGACGCCGCCCGTGATGCGAAGCGATGCGTCGTAAAGAACCGTGGTGTGCGCATTGGGCAGCGTTGCTTTTGCTCCAATGACGAGCGGCGACGGGGTCGGAGTGGAGGTCGGAACGGGTGTCGGCGTTGGAGTCGCAGTTGGCTTGGGCGTCGGCGTCGCTACGGCGGTCGGGGTCGCGGAGGCAGCGGGCGTCGGCGTCGCAACCGACGTACCGGGCGTTATCGAACCCCACCACGTGTCCCACATGTTGTTCTCACCGGCATACTCCTGGATCGTCCACATCGAAGTATCGTCAACCGGGTCGACGACGGTGGCGGTAAAATCGCCCCATCGGTTGTCGCCGGTGCCGAAGTCCTTGAAATAGGATGCCTCCCCGGACTTCAACATCACTTCGCCTTCCATCGTGCTCGGAGGAGCGGTCGCCAGGTGAACCGAATAGGCTCCGCTCGCATAAATTCCCGTCCCGAAGTGCGTAAGCCGAGCATCACGTCGCCGTTGCGGTTAACGGCCAGCGTGGACGGACTCGGCGAAGGCGTCGGAGCTGGCGTCGGACTTGGCGAGGGCGTCGGTATCGGGGTCGGCGTGGTCGTTGGGGAAGGCGTGGGCGACGGCGACGGGCTTGGCGTAGGCGATGGGGTCGGACTTGGAGTCGGTGTAGGCGACGAGCTGGGAGTTGCCGTCGGCGTCGGCGTCGGGCCGACGGATATCTCTCCCCACCAGGTGCCCCAGCTATTGCCGGTCGCGGCATATTCCTGGAGCGTCCACAGGGTTAGGTCGTCCAGCGGATCGACCGTCGTGGTGCTGAAATCGCCCCATCGATTGTCTCCCGTGCCGAAGTCTTTGAAGTAGGGCCCCTGGCCTGCCTTGAGCAGTGTGTTCTGGCGCAATGTGTTCGGCGGGTCGGCCGCCATCCGCATCGAGAAGCCACCGCTCGCGTACTGCGCCGCCGAAAACTGCGAATACCCCACCAACGCGTCGTTCTCGCGATTGACTCCGATCGACGGGTAGGAGAAAAACTGCGTCACCGTCGGATCGTCGATTCGCCCAAGTTGCTGGACCCCGCCCGCGTCGCCCGACGTCGTGTCGATCTGCCACCACTGCACCGAGCATCGATTCGGCGTGCCGGTCGCGGGCAGGAAGATGGTCTGCACGGTCCAGAGCGACCCGTTTCGATAGACCGTCCCGTCGAGCCGGTCGTCGTCGGTATCGATATCCCTCGTCGAGCCGAGTTGCGGCGCGAAATTGAGCGCCGGCTCGACCGCCTGCCACGGCTGCGGCCCAGTCGGCAAGGCGACACCCGTGGTGAGCACTTCGGAACCTACCGCCCCAGTGATCGTGCTCATCCTGAGCCGGCCGTTGGCCGAACTCCACGATTCCGGGACGTAGAGCGTCGCAAGGTTGGGATCGTAGGTGAGCGCCGGATTCATCGAGAACCCGCCGCTATCGTCCTGCAACAGGGTGAAAAGCCCCGAGCCGCCCGCGTACAGGTTCGCCTTGTCGAAGGCGTAGAGGTTCGCGAACTCGTAAAAATTGCCCTCGATTGTGAAGATATTTATCCCGACGACGATCCAGTTCTTGTTGAACCCGAGTATCGGAAAGTCGCCCCAGAAATTGCCGGTCGAGTCGATCGGGACCCGGTAGAGGTCCCAGCCCGCGGTCGGGTCGCTGTTATGCGAGACGCCGATCAGGATCGCCGAGGCGACGGTCTCCGGGTCGCCCGCAGTGATGATAATCCATCGCTGGCCGTACGGGTCGTATATCACGCGCGGATCGGTGACGGTGCCGACGCCGAGGCTGGGCCAGAAGTTGAGCAGGCTGACCGTGCTTATCAGCGTTCCCGCGCGGGTCTGAATTTCAATCTGGCTGTTGAGCGCCAACACCAGATGGGCCGGCCCGACGGCGCCGTCGGTGTCGGGCGGAATCGCGGTGTCGTTGTCGCCGACTCCCGGAAAGCCAATCAGCACGGGATCCTGTTGTTCGCGGCCCTTCGGGACTTTTCGTTGCTGCGGCCGACGCAAACCGTCGGAAGACCGATCTCTCGCGGAGGCAGGATCCTGCGGGGAAGGATTTCTCATCGCGCGCGGTGTTGAATTGCGGCGCGCCGGCGCGAAGACGCCGTTGGCCTGGTCGCGGGCGAGCGCGATGAAGTTTATGGTTGTGTGCGCCGCGGCATGGTCGGACCGTCCCGCGATTCGTCGCATGAGCGGGCGCCCGCGTCTATCCGCAGATTTAAGAAGCGCCGCAGGCGCGTTCCATCCGGCAGGTCCTTGAGACGCGCTGACTGTGCGTGACGCCCGCTGCGCCGCGCCTGGTGCGCTGGTCGTTGGAATGACCGCGGGGATTGTTGGGGGGCTCGCCGCGGCCAATGGCCGGGCGACAACGAGAGCCATCCATCCCGTGATCAGCAAAAACCGTCAGCCGCGCAGCGGTCGCCGACCGCTTGCGGATGGGGTTTGACAAACGCCCTCCCCTTCCCTTCAGGCCCTCGTTGCCGCCTCGGCTCAGCCGGGTCGGATCTCTTCGATCGCCCGCCTCCCCCTGCACTCCCGTGCGGCAACCGCCCCGCCGAAAATCAGACCTGTTGCCCCCGCTTTCCGTCGGCCCCGCTCTCCGTCGCCCGCCCTCGATCGCTCGCCCTCAATCGCACCACTCGCCCACCACTCGCCCAATCGCCTTACTCCCAGTGGCCCCACCCCTTCTAGCTGGCTCCGCTTGTCGCTCGAACTCCCGTCGCCCCACCCCGCCGATCTTGCGGCCCCGCTATCTCATTCGAGGAGCGCGGATTCGAGGAGCGCGGCGCCGCCGGCGCCGCCTGAAATCCTTGCCAGATGCTGTTGAGCAAGAGACGCGCCGCTGAAAAAAAGCCCCATAAACCCAGCGCCCTCGGAAGAGTGGTGACAAAAAAATGGCGGTAGGCGCAGACACCGCGATGTACCATCCCGATGCTTCGCCGACCGCCATGGGACGGCCCGGAAAGTTAGGCCAGTGCCCTCATACTCGATTTCGGTTGAGCAGTCCGCGCGCGATAACCAGAGACTGAATTTCGCTGGTTCCCTCGCCAATGATCATCAGCGGCGCGTCGCGATAGAAGCGCTCGACCGGAAACTCGGCCGTGTAGCCATACCCGCCCAACACGCGCATCGCGTCCAGGGAGACCTTGACGCACGCTTCCGAGGCAAAGAGCTTGGCCATCCCCGCCTCGACGTCGCATCGCTCGCCCGCGTCTTTCTTCTCGGCCGCACTCTGCACCATAAGGCGCGCCGCCTCGACCCGGGTCCCCATGTCCGCGAGGAGCAGTTGGACCGCCTGATGTTCGCAGATAGGCTTGCCGAAGGTGGTGCGCTGCTGCGCGTAGCGGATAGCGTTCTCGAACGCCGCTTGTCCGACTCCGACCGCGCGCGCCGCGACGTTGATTCGTCCGACCTCAAGCGCGCTCATCACCTGCTTGAAGCCCTGGCCCTCCCGGCCGCCGATAAGATTGCCGGCCGGGACTTCGAGCTCCTCGAACAGCACTTCGCAGGTATCGACGCCCTTGTAGCCGAGCTTCTTGATATTGCGGCTGACGGTCGGCCCGTGCTCGTTCTTCTCGACCGCGAACATGCTGATCCCGGCGTAGGCCGGTTTGGCCTTGGGATCGGTCTTGGCCGCAACGGCGAGCATCGTGCCGTGTCGGGCGTTGGTGATGAACATCTTGCTGCCCTTGAGCACGTAGTTGTCGCCGTTGCGTACCGCGGAGGTGCGGATCGATTGAACGTCGCTGCCGGCGTGGGGCTCGGTGAGCGCGAGTCCGCCGCGCTTTTCGCCCGCCGCCATTGCGGGCAGGAAGCGTTTGCGCTGCTCTTCGGTGCCGTGATGCGTGATGACGTAGGCCATGATTAGATGGCTGTTGATCACGCCGGCGAGGCTCATCCATCCCCGCGACAGCTCGGCCATCAGGCGCGCGTAGCTCGCAAAGCTCAGTCCCAGACCGCCGTACTCGACCGGGATGGTGGCGCCGAAAAGCCCGAGCTCGCGCATCGTGGCGACAAGCGCATGCGGGTATTCGTCGGCGTGCTCCAGCTCGGAGGCGGCCGGAATAACGTCGCGGTCAACGAAGCGGCGCACCGCCTCGATTACATCCTGGTCCATCGTCCCTGCCATTGCGGTTCCCCTGGTCGATCGAACGAATCGATGTATCTTTGCGGACGCGATACGTCCGTCGCGGCGAGACTAACAGAACGAATCAGGCGGCCGCCAACACGCAAGGGAATCGCCCTTGCGACGTCGGAAGCGCCGCCAGAGAGAGGGACGAAGCGCGGGAAGCGTCAGAAAGCGGCCCGGAGCGACACTGATTTGGCGGCGATCGCGGTCGGCGGCGTCGCGACGGCTGCAACGGCCCTAACCGAATCGGCCGGCGAAAGCAGATGTGTGCGCAGCGCGAGGACCGCCATAAATGCCGACAACAGCAGGAAAAAGAGCATGACCGAGCCGGGTTCGATCTCGTCCGCGCGCATCCGCGCAGCTAAGGCCGCGGTCTGCGATTGAGGCTTAGATTGAGGCTTGGATTGAGGCTTGGAAGGGTTGAATTGATGCGCCACGAGTCTCACGCAAAAAGAGATCAGCAAATCGCATACCGTTTGGCGACGTCTTTTCCGAATCGCGCGCCCTCTGTCTAATTCCGCCCTAGGGAAGCGCGCGCCCCGACCCGTTCCGATGCGGCGTTGCGTCGATGCGTCAACCTCCTGGCTTGCGTCCACTCGGCCGCAAGCTCGCGGGAGGGCGCTTCGCCCTTGCGCGTGTGGCCGGGGTGTTGGTAGACTAAATGTCAGATTGACGCAAAGTCCGGGAATTAAAATAATCTTCAAGCGGCCGCAACAATTCTGGCCGTCCCCGAGATACCCGCATCGCGCGTCCACGTGAGGTCCCGACCGATGACGCCTGAAATGCAGTCCGCTATCGTTGCCGCCGCCGATACCGCCGCCGCGCGGCTCCATCGCAAGCTCGCCGCCCTCGGGCAGGACGGCTACGAGCTCGCCGCCTGCGAGCGCTATGCCGCGCAGATCGACGAGATCAACCGGCTCAAGGCCGAGCGCGGCGCGGTGGTGCTCGCGCACAACTACCAGCGTCCCGAGATCTTCGAGGTCGCCGACTTTATCGGCGATTCGCTGGAACTGGCGTACAAGGCACGCGAGGTACGTGACGCCGGGATCATCGTGTTCTGCGGCGTCCACTTCATGGCTGAAACCGCCAAGATCTTCAATCCCGAACGAACCGTGCTGCTGCCGGACATGCGGGCCGGATGTTCGCTGGCGGAGAGTGTAACCGCCGAGGCTCTTGCCGAACGCAAGGCGGAGCTGCGCGAAATCTATCCCGACCTCAAAGTCGTCTCCTACGTCAACTGCACGGCCGACGTGAAGGCAGAATCCGACGCCTGCTGCACGTCGGCCAATGCGCTCAAGGTGGTCGAGGCGATCGACTCGGAGCACGTGCTGTTTGTGCCCGACCAAAACCTGGCCAACTACGTGCAGAGTCAGAGCCGCAAGAAGATCATCTCATGGGACGGCAATTGCTACGTGCACCATCAAATCACCGCCGAGGAAGTCGACCGGGTAAAGCGCGCGGTCCCCGGAATCAAGGTGCTGGCCCATCCCGAATGCCGCTCCGACGTCCTGCGCCTGGCCGACGCGGTGCTGTCGACCAGCGCGATGGTCCGGTACGCGCAAGGCAGCGAGGCGGACAAGTTCCTGATCGTGACCGAGTGCGGGCTTTCCGACCGTCTGCTGATGGAAATTCCCGGCAAGCACTTTTACAAGGCGTGCAAGCTCTGCCGCTACATGAAGATGATCACGCTCGGCGGTACGCTGGATTCGCTGCGCTACCTGCGCTTCGAGATCGAACTGTCCGATGAGGTGCGCGAGGGCGCGCGCCGCGCGCTCGAGCGAATGCTGGAATTGGGCGCCTAAGCCCACGCCCTGCCTCTTTAACCGGGGCCGCCCGGTTACGAGCCGGTTAAACGCCGACTTTTGAACGACTTATGATCCGGCGGATATACTTGCGCCGGTGAACTCAGAATCTAGGGCACCGATCGGGAAGACAGACTCGGGGAAGACCGACTCGGAGAAGACCGGCTCGGGACCGGCGGACCAGGCCGGCGGCCGCGCCGCCGCGCGAAGCGACCGCGCCGCACGGCCAAAGGTCGCGGTCGACACGGTGCTCTTCGCCGTCGAGGGTGGCCGGCTCAAGACCTATCTCGTGCAGTTGCGCCGCGGCGCCGGGCGCGGACGATGGGCTTTCGCCGGCGGACTGGTGCGGATGGGCGAGATGCTGGATGAGGCGGCGCGGCGCGAGCTTTTTGCCTCGACCGGAATTCACGAGGCGTACCTGGAGCAGCTCTTCACCTTCGGCGACCCCTCACGCGACCCGCGCGCCCATGTCGTTTCGGTCGCCTACATGGCGTTAATCGCCGACCCGCGCAGCGCGGCGGCGCCGGGTGGCAAGTATCTCGACGGGCGCTGGTTCGAGGTTTCGGCCCTGCCCGCGCTTGCGTATGATCACCAGCAGATGGCGGAATACGCGCTCGGGCGGCTCAAGGCCAAGCTCGAGTACACCAATATCGCGTGTAACTTGCTGCCGGAAACCTTCACTTTCGCCGAACTGGAGGCGTTGTACGCGATGATCCTGAAGCGGCCCATCGACCGGCGCAATTTTCGCCGGCGAATTCTCTCGATGGGCATCCTGCGCCGGCTGCCGGCCACGCGCCGCGGCCCGCATCGCCCGGCCGCCCTCTACAGCTTCGCCCGGCGCGACCCGCAAGTCGTGGAAATGCTATAATTATCGAGCGAGTGAGCATCATGCCCAGCAGGACCAAAAATGAGATCCGCGGCGCCCAGCGTGGCCGCGCACGGAACCGAAGATGGATATTCGCGGCGATCGCCGCCGTCGCGATCGTTGCGGTCGGCGTGGGCGCATGGACGATGCGCTCGGCGGCCGATTCGGCAACCGCCACCAACGTCAAGGGCGAGCGCCCGACGCTCGATCCCGCACGCTTTTTCGGCGTCGTGCGCGAGGCCTACGAAGTCGCACAGAAAAATCCCGCGCTGCTGGCGCAGCTTCATTGCTACTGCGGATGCGACAAGGAAGTCGGCCATCGGAACCTGCTCGACTGTTATCGCGACGAGCACGGCGCGCATTGCCCGATCTGCACCGGCGAAGCGGTGGAGGCGGCCAAGCTCGCCGACGAAGGATTGCCGGTCGAACAGATTCGCCGCGTGCTGCGCGACCATTACGCGCAAGGGAATTGACGCTTGGCGGTACTGGTTTCGGCCTACCTCCAGCGCTTCACCTACGCTGGACTGCTGGCGGTGCTGATCCTGTGCGGGATGGGCCTGCCGCTGCCCGAGGATGTGATCCTGGTGGCGGGCGGCTTCCTGGTGCATCGCGGGGTCATCCAGTATCCGATGACGCTGATAGTCGCGCTGTTCGGAGTGGTTGCGGGCGACAACTGCCTGTTCTTCCTCGGCCGCCGCTTTGGGACCGGACTGGTCGCTTACCTCGGCATTGGACGGCCGCGCTCGCGCCGGCAGATCGATTGGCTGAAAGACTTCATGCGGCGCCACGGCCATCGGGCGATCCTCTACGCGCGATTCGTCGCCGGCTTGCGCGCGCTGGTCTATCTGACCGCCGGATCGCTCGGCGTGAACCCGCTCAGGTTCTTTCTCTACGATCTGACCGGCGCGGTGATTTCGGTGCCGATCATGGTCACGCTCGGTTACCTCTTCGGCAACGAGCTTGAAGCAGTGCTCAGGTACATCGGCGGGTTCGAGAAACTGCTCTGGATATTGGCGCTGCTGTCATGCGCGATCATCGCGATGAGGACGCTGATTTATACGACGCGCGAACACGAGGAAAACCCGACCTAGGCGGCCCTGCGATCCATCCGGGCGCGGGCGCCTGCCGATCGCGGAGCAAGCGCCGTGCTGGCCGGCCTCTTGGACCAAATATGGAATTCCGACTTCCGGCGCTGAATCTCAAGGCCAAGCTGATGGCGTTGATGGTGGTGCTGCTCGGGCTGACACTCGGTGCAGAGCTGCTGGTCAGCCTCAATACGCAGAACCGGATCGTTTCGGCAACCCAGGACAACGTCAAGGAACTCGCGAGCGCGATTCAGATAAGCGTGCAGGAGCTGACCTCGGTCGGCAGCTTCGATCGCGACCGCCTGCAGAACTACGTCAACTCGCTGCACACCAACGGGCTCGAAGTCTCGATCGCATCGACCAAGGACCTGATCATCAACAGTTCCAACCCGGCGCTGATCGGCGAGGCGATCAACCGCGGCGCGGTGCGCAACGTATCGGCGCAGGCCGGCGCGCACGGCGATCCGCTCTCGGTGCCGGCCTTCACCTTCGGCCCCGCCGGCGAGCAGACGGTCTATCTAATCCCGGTCGAAGTCGAGGACCATCTGCTCGGCTACGTGCAGGTGGTCGCAGATTTCGCCGATTTCGCCCGCCCGCTGGAGGAACACCGTATCCATCTGCTGACGGTCGCGCTCGCGATTTTCGCGATCGGACTGGTTTTCTCCTACGTCCTCGCCGACCGCTACGTCGAGCCGATCCACGCGGTCGCGGCCGCCGCGCAGAACATCGCCGCGCGCGGCCTCGAACCGGTTCCCGAGGCGCATCGGCGCGACGAGATCGGACTGCTTACGCGCAGTTTCAACGAGATGGTTGACCAGTTGCGGCGCGCGCGCGAGCGCGAGGCCGAGCTCAACCGGCTCGAGCGCTTTACCGCGCTGGGCCAGCTCGCCGGCGCGCTCGCACACGAGATCAAGAACCCGCTCAATTTCATCAGCCTCGCGATCGACCAGTTGCGCGCACGCTACGCGCCGCAACTGCAGAACGACCAGGAAAATTATCGGCGCCAGCTCGGAATAATGAAGGACGAAGTCCATCGCCTCTCCGAGCTGATCCAGAGCTTTCTCAACTACGGCCGCCCCATCGAGGTGCATCCCGCGCCCACTGACGTGCGCGCGCTGGTCGGCAACGTCCTGGAGCTTTCCGACTCCAAGCTCAAGAGCCAGTCGATTCGCGCCTCGCTCGAGGGCGCCGGCGCGCCGGTGATTCTCAACGTCGACGCGGAAAAGCTGCACGCCTGCTTTATCAACGTGGTGGCCAACGCAATCCAGGCGATGCCCGAAGGCGGCGAGCTCGGGGTGGCGTTTCGGCGCGACGGCGAAAACGAGGTCATCACCTTCTCCGACACCGGCGCCGGGATCGATCCCGACGTTGCGAGCCATGTCTTCGAGCCCTTTTTCACCACCAAGCGCGAAGGCATCGGCCTCGGCCTCTTTTTCTCGCGCGCGATCGTGGAGCGCCACGGCGGCACTATAAGGATTGGCGCCAACCCGGCCGGACCAGGCGCTATGGTGACTTTCGTCCTGCCGCTCGGCGCCGCGGGGAGACATACATGAGCCAACCGTCGGTTCTGGTGGTTGAGGACAACGACCTCGAGCGGCAGATAACCGTCGAGACGCTGCGCGAGGAAGGCTTCCTGGTCGACGAGGCGCCTAACGGCAAGCGCGCGATGGAGCAGCTTGCGCTCGGCAGCTTCGACGTAGTGCTGACCGACCTGATGATGCCGGGAATGACGGGCGAGGAACTGCTCGCCGCGGTCCTGCTCTCGCGCTGGTGGTCATTTTGCAAGGCTACGCAGCACCGAGGCGTGAGGCGGTCTGCCCGTCGCGCGGTGCATCGGTCAGCGCGGGAAA
>Ga0335083_10008483_pt1 | contig 12541 bp, 15 predicted proteins | sample Lox_Sample_42_FD_206716 | JGI IMG/M metagenome (GOLD analysis project Ga0335083, IMG submission 206716) | Soil microbial communities from Loxahatchee National Wildlife Refuge, Florida, United States - Lox_Sample_4.2 | ecosystem: Environmental > Terrestrial > Soil > Wetlands | place: USA... | reverse complement strand
TCGCGGCCGCCGTCGGCGACGTGGGCCGCGCCGTGCTCACTGATATACGCGACGCAGGCCTCCCGGCCTGACTTCCGCCGCGGCCAGGACTAAGGGCATCGGCCCGTAGCTCTGATCCGGGTTAGCCAGACGGCTAGCTGGCGACCCTCGGCGGTTCCGCTGCGGAAGCCGACGTAGCCGTCGGGGCGGACCGCGACCAGGCCGCGACCGGGCACGCTGGTCAGGCGGTGGACCTGGATGAACTGGCCCAGCGTCAGGTCCCCGGGCCAGTCCGCGTCGCGATCGAGCAGGACGTGCACGCCAGGCCGGGCCAGCAGGTCGTGCAGCCGGACGCTCCGCCCGTCCGCGCGGACGACCCGGTCCGGCAGCCGGTCCCCGGCCCGGGGCCCGCCGCGCCGGTGCGGTGTCCCCTCCACCGACAACGGGCTGCCACGGTAACCCACGCCCAGCTGCGACACCAGCCGGATCCCCGCGGCGACCAGCCGGGGACGGCCGGCCAGCGCGGGCACGAGCGGGGCGGCGAGCGGCGCGAGGTGAGCGCGGAACGCGGCCGGGACCCGCCCGGTCCCGGCCTCGGCCCAGAACGCCAGGTTGGTCATGGCCAGCAGCTGGCGGGCCACTGGCCGACGCTCGCGGTCGTAGGAGTCGAGCAGCGGGCCGTGACCGCACGGCCGGGCCGTCGCGAACGCGAGTTTCCAGCCGAGGTTGGCGGCGTCCTGGATCGCGGCGTTCATCCCCTGGCCGGTGGCGGGGGAGTAGGCGTGCGCGGCCTCCCCGGCCAGGAACAGCCGGCCCCGCCGGAACCGGGCGGCCACCCGTCGCTGCACCCCGACCCGCGCGGACCACACCAGGCCAGTGATCCGTGCGTCCAGCCCTGCGGCGTCGATCAGGGCCTGCAGGTCGGCGCCGGAAACCGGAGGGCCGAACGTCCCGGGCGGGACCAACTCCGACGTCGCGGGGCGGGTCCCGAGCAATCGCCAGGTCGCCTGCTCGCCCAGGCGGAAGGCGAACAGCAACCCCTCCCGGCCGGCCACGACCTGGGCGGCGTCGATGGCCAGATCACCGTCGAGCTCGGCGTCGGCCAGCACGATCTCGACCGGGTACGGACGGCCGGTCCAGCCCAGCCCGGCCTGGGCCCGCACGGTGCTGGCCGGGCCGTCGCAGCCGACGGCGAAGCCGAACCTGGCCTCTTCCGATCCGGCCGGCGAGCGCAGTATCGCCCGGACGTCGCCGGGCTCCTCGCGTACCCCGGCCAGCTCGGTACCGCGCTCCACCTCGACCCCGCGGTCGGCCAGGGCCCGCGCCAGTACCCGCTCCACGTCCATCTGCCGGATCAGTGACAGGTGCGGGAAGGCGGTGTCTGGCAGCGCGAGGTCGCCGAACGTGACCCGGACGGCGCGGGAGCCGAGTCGCAGGTCGGCCGTTGGCGCGATGTCGGCCCGGTCTAGCAGGGCCCCCGTCACCCCGAGCGGGCGCAGCACCTCCAGCGTGCGGGCGTGCAGGATGAGCGCGCGGGACGGCCGTACCGCCTCCGGCCGCTGGTCGATGATCCGGATCGCCGCGCCGTGGGCATGCGCCTGCAGGGCCAGGGCCAGCCCGGCCGGGCCCGCGCCCGCCACCAGGATGGGCTGGTTCACGTGACCTCGACCAGCCGCCACCAGGCGTCGTCTCCGCCCAGCAGGTGCGGCTTCTCCAGCACCGCGTCGCGGCGCAGCCCGGGCAGTACGACGTAGTGGATCGAGCCGGGCACGGACACCAGGGCGAGCACCCGCCACAGGGCTCGGGCGTAGTCCTCGGCCAGCTGCGGGTCGTCCCACTCGTAGAAGCCGCGGTAGCGGCCGCGTTCGTCGTCGGCCAGCCACAGCTTCGATGCGAATCCCGGGAAGCCGGCGAACAACGGGGTGTTGAGCAGGCTCTCCAGGCGGAAGGCGGCGTGGCCCCAGCCGTGCACGGCCCGCAGCCGGAACTCCACGACGAGCACACACGGATCCAGGGTCGCGCCCCCCCGGTCGGCGACCGTCTCGCGGTATACCCGCGCCGAGGTGCCGTCGGCGAAGTGCAGGTGCGCCCCCACCCACCGGGCGGGCAGGCGCAGCCGGTGCCGCCGGAGCAGCCGCGCCGTGCTGGCGCAGCAGCCGGCCAGCGCCCGCAGCGCCGTCAGGTAAGGCAGCGGGGGCCGCTCATAGATAATGTCCATCTCTCATCCCTTTCCCCTCATCCTGGGGCAGCGGGATCGCTCGCGGTCATGGCTCTTGGTTGCCGACCGGGGGGCCCTTCGTCCTGTCCTGGTAGGCCTGCACCGCCGTGGGCAAGGTCGGGAACAGCAGCTCCGGCCCGATCTTGCCGGCCAGGCCGAACGCCTGGAGCCGGGCCAGCAGGTCCTGTTTGACCCGGGCGAGGGCGAAGACGGCGCCACGGCCGATGATGTCCGCGCGCAATGCCTCCATCGCCTCGAGCGCGGTGAAGTCCACCTCGACGTTGGCCTCGACGTTGAGCACGAACCAGCGCAGCGGGCCTGCCGACCCGTCCGCGGCGGCCAGCGCGCGCCGCCGGAAGTCCTCCGCGTTGGCGAAGCACAGCGGCGCGTCGTACCGGTACACCACCAGGCCGGGGATGGTCTGCGCCTCGGGGTAGTCGTCCACGTCGTGCATGCCCGCCAGGCCGGGGACGATCCCCTGGATCGCGTCGTGCGGGCGGGCCACCCGGACCAGCAGGTCCGCCACTGACAGGGCGATCGCGACCAGCACGCCGTACAGGATGTCGAAGGCGAGCACGCCGAGGCCCGCCGCCACGGCGATCCCCAGCTCGGTCCGGCGGAATGCGAGCAGCCGCCGGAAGGCCTCCACGTCGATCAGGTGGAGCGCGGCGAAGATGACGATCCCGGCGAGCGCCGCCGTGGGGAAGCGGGACAGGACCGGCCGCGCGACCAGCAGGACGACCACGACCGAGGCCGCCGTGGCCAGCGAGTACGCCTGTGTTTTCCGGCCCGCGGCGATCGCGATGGCTGTCCTGGTCCCGCTGCTGCTGACCGGGAACCCGTGCACCAGCGACGCGCCGGCGTTGGCGACGCCGAGCGCCAGCAGTTCCCGGTTCGCCACGATCGTCTCGTCGCGGTCCGCGAACGACCGGGCCGTCACCACGTCATCGCTGAAGCCTACGATCAGCACGGTGAACGCGGGCAGCAGCAGCTCGCGCAGCACGCCGGGATCCAGGGTGGGCAGCCCGACCGTCGGGAGCCGAGCCGGTACCGGGCCGACGACGCTGACTCCCCCGGGGTGCAGCGCCGCCACCACGGCGGTGGCGAGCAGCGCCGCCAGCAGCGGGCCCGGCAGCCGGGGCCAGCGCCACCGCAGCAGCAGGAGGAACGCCACGATGGACAGGGAGAGCGCGAGGACGGCGGGCCTTACCTGGCTCAGCCCGCGGGCGAACGAGCCGACCTGCGCGAAGAACACCTGGCCGCGGACCGGGACGCCGGTCGCGCGCTGGAGCTGGTCGCCGATCATGATCAGGGCCACCCCGGCCATGTAGCCGACCAGCACCGGCCGCGACAGCAGGTCCGCGAAGAAGCCCAGCCGCAGCAGCCAGGCCGCCAGCGCCATCAGGCCGGTGATCAGGGCCAGCGTGCTGGCGAGTTTGGCGTACTGGACCGGGTGCCCGGCGGCGAGCGGCTTGATGGCCACCAGCGTCATCAGCGCGGTGGTCGCTTCCGGGCCCATGGACAGCGACCTGGACGAGCCGAGCAGCGCGTAGACGATCAGCGCCGGGAACGCGGCCCACAGCCCGGTGACCGGAGGCAGGCCCGCGATCGTGGCGTACGCCATTACCTGCGGCACCAGGTAGGCCGCGACGGTGACGCCTGCCACCAGGTCCCCGGCCAGCCAGCCGCGCTGGTAGCCGCGCAGCACTACCCATCCTGGGATCACTCCCTGTTTTTACCCATCATTCACCTGCTGTTTACCGGCGCCCCGGCATCCGCACGTCCCAAGGTCCCCGCGCGGCCTGCGGAAGGCGGCAAAAGCCGTGACCAACGCCCCTGGCGGCGAGCCAATCGGGCGGTAATAGTGGGATCGAGATTGAGGAGGTTGTCATGACCACCACCATGCATGAGTACTCCACCGCCGGACCGACTCGCGACGGCATCGCCGAGCGGCTCCTGGTGCCCGCGTTCTGGGGCGCGGTGAGCATCGTCGCAATGTGGCTTGCGGTCCTGTTCGACGGCATCTTCGGCAGCGACATGATCTTCAATAGCCCGGCGAACGGCTCGACCACCATCCCGTCGGCCGTGGCCGTGGCGCTGTTCGCCTTCATCGGCACGGTCGCCGTCGCCAAGCGCGCCTTCGCCCGCCGGGAACTCGACTGATCGGATGCCGCCTGATGAGACCGGCCGGGACCCAGGTCCCGGCGGTGCCGGCACTTCGGCCCTAGCCCGCGTCCCCGCCGATCGCGACATTAGGTGATCAGCCCGGGAATCCAATCCCGGGCGGAACAGAAAGGCTCGGACGATGAAGCACATCACCGGAACGGCACTGAGGGTAGCCGCGTGCGCCGTTGTACTGGTCACCGCCGTGGCGCTGCTGGCCGGCCAGGACGACATCCGCAAGTTCCACCGCATGCGCAGCATGTGACATGAAACTGATCACCGCCATAATCAGGGCCGAGAAGCTGAACGAGGTAATCCAGGTCCTGACGGATCACCGAGTACACGGACTGACCGTGACCGAGGTCCGGGGTTTCGGCCGCCAGTTCGGTCAGCTCGCCCCCGGAGCCGACCTCGACCTCGGCCTGCCCCGGAGCGCGGTGCTGCTGCACAAGGTTCGGCTCGACCTCGTGGTCCCGGACGACAACGCGGACGCCCTAGCCGAGGTGCTGGCCAAGCACGCCAGGACCGGCGTGATCGGCGACGGCAAGATCTGGACGTCCGACGTGGATACCGTCCTGCGTGTCCGGACCGGCGACCGGGATTTCGCCGCGCTGTGACCTCACCCGGTCAGGCGGTCGGCTCTCCGCGCGGCCGCCCCCGCCAGGCCAGCACCGACCAGCTGGACAGCGCCGACAGGACCGATCCGATGCTCGCGGCCGAGCCGACCGAGAGCACGGACGCGATCGACCCCGCCGAGCCGATCGACAGGATCGACCCGGCGGAGCCGATCGACAGGATCGACCCGGCGGAGCCGATCGACAGGATCGACCCGCTCGACCCGATGCTCAAGATGGAACCGCCTGTGTTTCGCATTCGCTCATTCTCACAGGCCCGCCTCTGCCGGGACCAAGGTCCCGGGCGCACATGACCACCTATAAGGCCGTCAAGATCGGCTAGGCGTGCGTGCCGGCCTTGCCGCGCATGATGACGACGGGGCACGGCGCGCGGTGCACGCAGTACTGGCCGACCGAACCGAGCAGGGCCTCGGCCAGGCCGCCGTGTCCCCGGTTGCCCACAACGAGCAGGTCCGCGCCTTCGGCCGCCTCGGTCAGCACCGGCCCGGCCCGGCCTTCCACCACGTGCGGACGGACCTCGACGTCGGTGTCGATCATGCACGTCTGCGCGATCGCCTCGGTCAGGATCACCCGGGCGTCGTCCTCGTAGTCGGGCATATCGGTGGCCGCGACCAGCCCGGAACTCGGCGGGACGTGCCAGGCCGTCACCGCCTCCACCACCGCCCCGGTCAGCTTGGCCTGATGAATCGCCCAGCGTAGCGCGGCCGCGGACGACTCGAAGCCGTCCACGCCGACCACGATGCGGCCAGCCGTGTTCATGAGGACCTCCTAGCGGTCGCGGCCGCGGGGCCGCCCTGGTTGCTGATGGTTTCGATCGCTTCCCGGGCAGCCTGCGGATCGAGGTACTGACCGCCCAGGGCGTCCGGACGCATGTCCGGGCCGAGCCCGTAGACCAGCGGGATGCCGGTGGGGATGTCCAGTTCGTCGATCTGGTCGTCCGGGATCGACTCCAGGTGCTTGACCAGGGCCCGCAGCGTGTTCCCATGCGAGACCACGAGCACGCAGCCGCCAGCCCACAGGTCCGGCACGATCGCGTCGAACCAGTAGGGCAGCAGCCGCGCGGAGACGTCCCGCAGCGACTCGGCGCGCGGCCTGGCCCCGGGCGGCAGCATCGCGTACCGCGGATCGTCGTGCTGGGACGGCTCCGGGGCGGCCGGCGGCGTGGCGTCGTAGGAGCGACGCCAGAGCCGGACCTGCCGCTCGCCGTACTCCCGGATCACCTCGGCCTTGTAGCGGCCCTGCAGCGCCCCGTAGTGCCGGCCGTTGAGCCGCCAGGACCGCCGCACCGGTATCCAGTCGCGGTCAGCGGCCGCGAGGGCGAGGTCGGCCGTGCGGATCGTCCGCCGCTGCAGCGACGTGTGCACGAAGGCCGGGAGCACGCCGTGCCCGGCCAGCAGGGCTCCGGCCCGGGCCGCCTCGAGCTCGCCGTGGGCGGTCAGGTGGGCGTTTTCCCAGCCGGTGAAGATGTCGGCCGCGTTCCACTCGCTCTGCCCGTGCCGCAGCAGGACCAGCCGGATCGGTTCGCTCACGACGCCTCCAGCACGGCCAGGCCGGGCAGCGTCTTGCCCTCGATGAACTCCAGGCTGGCACCGCCGCCGGTGGAGACGTGGCCGAACGCCTCCTCGGTGAGCCCGAGCGCGCGGATGGCCGCGCCGGTGTCACCGCCGCCGACCACCGTGAACGCGGTGCTGTCGCTCATGGCCCTGGCGACGGCCCGGGTGCCCGCCGCGTAGGGGGCGAGCTCGAACACGCCCATCGGGCCGTTCCAGAAGACCGTCGCGGCCTCGCCGAGGGCGGCCGCGAACCTGGCGGCCGTCTGCGGGCCGATGTCCAGGCCCATCTGGCCGGCCGGGATCGCGTCGGCCGCCACTATCCGGTGCGGGGCGGCCGCGGCGACCTCGGCCGCCACGACGAGATCGGACGGCAGTTCGATCTGCCCCGGCGCCGCCTTGTCCAGGCAGGCCGCGGCGGCGTCGACCTGATCGGCCGCCAGCAGGGAGGTGCCGGCCGGGTGGCCCTGGGCAGCCAGGAAGGGGAAGGCCATGGCCCCGCCGACGAGGATCCGGTCCGCCGTGCCGAGCAGGCTGCCGAACGCGCCGAACTTATCCGTCACCTTGGCGCCGCCGAGCACCACCAGGTATGGCCGCCGGATGCTGGCGGTCAGCCGGCTCAGCGCGGCCACCTCGGCCTGGACCAGGTAGCCGGCCGCGTGCGGCAGCCGTAGCGCGACGTCGTAGACGCTGGCGTGCTTGCGGTGCACGGCGCCGAAGCCATCCGAGACGTACCAGTCGGCCAGGCCCGCGAGCTGGTCGGCAAACCGGCCGCGCTGCATATCGTCCTGGCTGGTCTCCGCGGCGTCAAAACGCAGGTTCTCCAGCATGACCACGCCGCCAGGCTGCAGCCCCGCGACCGCGGCGCGGGCGGAGGGCCCGATGGTGTCGGCGGCGAACTCGACCCTCTCGCCGAGCAGCCCGGCCAGCCGGGCCGCGACCGGCGTCAGCGAGTACCGGGGATCCGGCTGGCCGCCGGGACGGCCGAGGTGAGCGCAGACGATCACCCGCGCGCCGCGGCCCTTCAGCGCGGTCAGGGTCGGCAGGCTGGCCAGGATGCGACCGTCGTCCGCGACTCGACCGCCGTCGAGCGGCACGTTGAGGTCGGCGCGCACCAGCACGCGCAGGCCTTCCACCGCGAAGTCATCGATCGTCTTCATCATCGCGACATCTCCCTTCGCCCGCTGTCAGTCACCCGTGGGGACGACGGCGACCGGGCCATGCGCGTGGTCGAGGACGGCGTGCTGGACCGAGCCGATTCCGGGGCCCGGGCGCGCGGGATGGCCGTGCCTGCCGAGCACCACCAAGTCGGTGCGGGCGGAGTAGCTGGCGAGCACGCGGCCAGGGTGGCCGCGGATGACGTCCTGGCGGACTCGCACATCCGGGTACTTGTCCTGCCATTCCCCGAGCGCGGCGGCCAGATGCCGGGCCGCCTCGGCGGAGAATCGCTCGGGGTCGGGCTGCCTCAGCGCACCAGCCTCGCCCGGTGCGGCAGGAAGCAGGTACCAGGTGTGGACCACGACCAGGTCCGCGCCGCGCCGCGCCGTTTCCTCGAACGCAAACGCCAGCGCTCCGGTGGCATCCTCCGGATCGCGGACGCCCACCGCGATCTCACGGTGCACGGCCGTGGTCTCCTCCCGGACCACCACGACCGGGCACGGGGCCCAGGTGGCGACGTACCGGCTCACCGAGCCGAGCATCATCGCCGCGAACCCGCCCGCTCCCCGCGCCCCCACGACCAGAATCGAGGCGTCGGCACCGCTTTCCGCCACGGCGACGGCCGGCGGCCCGGACAGCAGGCCGGTGTCCACCGGCAGGCCCGGGGCCACTTCCTCGGACCTGGTGATGCCCGCGGCGAGCGCCCGGGCGGCAATCCCGCGCAGCGCGGCGGCGATCTCGGCCGGGGATGCCTGGTAGGCGTGTATCCGCGGGATGACGTCCGGGGCCGATACGATCCGCAGTGCCGAGGAATGCCGACGCGCCTCCAGCGCCGCCCACTCCACCGCCAGCAGCGACTCCTCCGACCCGTCGACACCCACGATGACCGGCTTGGTTGCCATGATCTAGCCTCCTTCTCAGCGCGCGCCCGTCGGCTGGCTGGACGTGGTGATCAGCCGGACCCGTGTCGCCTGCAGCCGCTTCGCGACCACCCGCGCCAGCCGCCGGGTGAGCTCGTAGCCGAGCTCCGGATCGGCCTCGCAGCGGGCCCGTACCGCCCTGCCGTCGAACTCGAAGGCCTCGACCGGGCCCGCGGCCACGGCTCCGAAGGCCCACCGGTACGGCGGGAACATCCACGACCAGCCGAGCACCTCGCCCATGCCGATGGTGTCGATCTTCATCCGGCCCTGCCCAGGCACGTCCAAGTCGAGCGCCACGTGGCCGGACTGGATCAGCCAGAACCGGTTGGCGCCGCCGCCGTCCTCGAAGAGCCGGTGCCGCGCCGGGAAGGTGACGTCCGCGGCGGTCTCCGCGAGCACGGCTAGGTGATCGCGGGACATTCCGTGCAGGAACGGGTGAGTGGCCAGGGCATCCGCCGTTACTTCGATCATGGGTATCACCGCCTAGCTTTCAGCCTGCTCCCCCGGCGCGGCCAGAGCCAGGGCCGGAAGTCCCTGGCCCGCCCGGACCATGGCCCCGCCCGGTCACGGTGGACGAACGTCCCGCCCGGACGTGGCGGAGGGCACTGCCCGCCCGGCTTCGCCCTGATGAGAGTGGGTGCTGTGCGGGCGAAAGCCCGTCTGACACGCTGAAGCAGCCGAGGAGGTGAAGCGGTGCCCCGCCGGGCACCGCGATCCCGATGAGCGTTAATGCCATATCCCGGCCGGGACCGGGGCACGAAGACCATGGCTGGCCGTCACCCGCCGACCCGGGCGACCTGAGCAGACGGGTCGCGCAGCGGCGTGCCGAACTCCACCTGAGCCAGGCGCAGGTGGCGGCGCGCGCCGGGCTGAGCCTGCGGTACCTGGAGTACCTGGAGCGGTACCCGGCCCGGCCCACCTCGGCCGCGCTGCGGCAGCTCGCCGCCGCGCTGCGGACCACCCCAGCCGCGCTGCTCGGCGGCGGCGCGAACGTGCCGCCCGGCCAGTGCCGCCCAGTCGGCCTGCGCTTCGCCAGCAAGCTCATGCCGGCCGAGTGCCGTCGGCTGATCACGCCCGGCGGTGTCGGGCGGATCGCGTTCGGCACGCTCTCTGGCCCGGTCGTGGTGCCGGTCAACTTCGCCGTGCTGGCCGACACGCTGGTGGTCAGGACGGCCGAGGGTACGGTCATCGACGGCCACGCCGACGAACAGGTCGCGCTCGAGGTCGATCACATCGACGAGGCGCTCTGCCAGGGCTGGAGCGTGCTGGTGCGCGGCCCGGCCCACCGCGTCACGCAGCCGGCCGAACTGCGCCGCCTGCAGGAGGACGCCGCGGTCTGGCCGTGGGTCGGCGGCGACCGCGAGGTCTATGTCAGGATCGTCCCCCGCGAGATCACCGGCCGCCGCATCGAACTGCGGTCAGCCCCGTGAAAAACGCTTCCGCGCCGGCCTGCAGGCCGGCGCGGAAGCGTTTTGGAGACGAGTTACAGGCGCCCGCCCACCAGCGCGGCCAGGTCGGCCAGCCGGCAGGTGTAGCCCCACTCGTTGTCGTACCAGCCGAACACCTTGACCAGCGTCCCGGATGCCTGGGTCAGCGGTGAGTCGAACACGCACGACGCGGAATCACCGATCACGTCGCGGGAGACGATCGGGTCCGTGCTGTACTTCAGGATTCCCGCCATCGGCCCGGCCGCCGCGGCGCCGAACGCGTCGTTGACCTCGGCGGCGGTGGCCTCCCGGCCGAGCACGACCGCAAGGTCGGTCAGCGACCCGTCCTCCACCGGCACCCGGACGGCCACTCCGTCCAGCTTCCCGGCCACCGCCGGGATGACCAGCCCGGTGGCCCGGGCCGCGCCGGTGGTGGTGGGCACGATGTTCGCCGCCGCCGACCGCGCCCGGCGCAGGTCCTTGTGCGGACCGTCCAGCAGCATCTGGTCCCCGGTGTAAGCGTGGATCGTGGTCATGAAGCCCCGCTCCACGCCGAACGTGTCCACGAGCACCTTCACCATCGGCGCCACGCAGTTGGTCGTGCAGGACGCATTGGAGATCACGTCGTGCCGCTGCGGGTCGTAGTCGCCGTCGTTGACCCCGAGCACGACGGTCAGGTCGACGCCCTTACCGGGCGCCGAGATCAGCACCTTACGCGCGCCGCCCTTCAGGTGCAGCGCCGCGCCGTCGCGGGTGCGGAACTTCCCGGTCGACTCGATCACGATGTCGGCGCCAAGCTTGCCCCAGTCGATCGCGGCCGGGTCCCGCTCGGACAGCACCGCGATCGGGACTCCGCCAGCGATCAGCGAATCCGGCGTATGCTCTACAGTCCGCCCGAGGCGGCCGTAGGTGGAGTCGAACGCCAGCAGGTGCGCGAGCGTGCCCGCGTCGGTGATGTCATTGACCGCCACCACCTCCAGGTCGGTTCGCTCCAGCGCGAGGCGCGTGAACGTGCGCCCGATGCGGCCGAAGCCGTTGATGCCCACCCTGGTCGTCATGTTGCTTTCCTCCTCGTAGCTGTTCTCACCCAGCCTGCGCGCCAGGAGGCCCGAGCGAAAAGTGCCAAAGGTCCCGGCCAGCCGGGGAGATCGGCCCCTGGCCGACCGGCCGGCGGCGCCGGACCGTGGACGGCGCAGGCCGCGCGGCCGGAGACAAGAGGTCGAGGGATGAGATCGATGCGGATCAGGACAGGCGCGCTGGCCCGGCTGCTGCGCGGACGGCGGCTGGACCGGAACCCGCTGCGGCGCCGGTCTGACCGCGCCGAGACCGTGATGCTCGGCGCGCTGCTCGCCGCGTTTCTCGCCGCCGCCCCGTTCGCCGCGCACGCCGGCGGAAGCTGGGCTTACGCGACCTACGCCCGGGAGGCGCAGGCCCAGCGGGCCATGCTCCGCCAGGTCCCGGCCACGCTGCTGCAGGCGCCGCCTGATGTGACCGCCTACCCGGGTGCCGGAGTCATCTCCCGCGCTTTCGATGCGCGCTGGCGGGCTCCGGACGGGCGGCTGCGGACGGGCGAGCTGTTTGTCCCGCCCGGCGCGGCCGCGGGCAGCACCGTGCCGGTATGGGTGGACCGGTCCGGTCGGCTGGCCGGTCCCCCGCTCGGCCACGCCCAACTGGCCACCCGGGCGCAGCTGGCCAGGGAGCTTGCCGCGGGAACCCTGGCCATCGTGCTGATCACCATCGGCTGGCTGGCCCGCCGGTCCCTGGACCGCCGCCGGATGGCCGCCTGGGACGCGGACTGGCTGGCGAACGGGCCGCGGTGGAGCCCGCGGTGCTTAGGCCCGCAAGGCAGTGACTGAGGTCCTTTCGTAGTGGTGACGTCTGGCCATGACGGGGCGGCGGGGCCGGAGCCAGACTGCGGTCAACAAGCTGAATTAAAGGCGGACCGAGGGTCCGCGTGCTGAAGGAGGCATTCGATGCGCCGCAATTCTCATCTGGCCGTGATCGCGGGGTTCGCCCTGGCGGCGGTCCTGTTCGTGGCCGGCGGGCTGCTGCTGTGGGGCTCGACCTACACCCACAACATGGTGCACAACCAGCTCGCCGCGCAGCAGATCTACTTCCCGCCCAAGGCCGCGTTCGCGCACCCCCAGGCCGGGACCGAGATCACCCCGTCGATGATCCCGTCGGTGTCGCAGTACGCCGGGCAGCAGCTGGTCACCGGCCAGCAGGCCCAGTCCTACGCTGACAACTTCATCGCCGTGCACATCACCAACATGACCGGCGGCAAGACCTACGCCCAGCTGTCCTCCGCGGCGCTGGCCAACCCGAACGACACCAAGCTGGCCGCCCAGGTGGCCACCGTGTTCAAGGGCGAGACGCTGCGCGCCATCCTGCTGAACGCGTTCGGCTGGTGGAAGGTCTCCCAGATCACCTACATCGCCGCGCTGGTCGCCTTCGGGCTCGGCGGCCTGGCCCTGATCGCCTCCCTGTTCGG
>Ga0335083_10008482_pt1 | contig 12543 bp, 10 predicted proteins | sample Lox_Sample_42_FD_206716 | JGI IMG/M metagenome (GOLD analysis project Ga0335083, IMG submission 206716) | Soil microbial communities from Loxahatchee National Wildlife Refuge, Florida, United States - Lox_Sample_4.2 | ecosystem: Environmental > Terrestrial > Soil > Wetlands | place: USA... | reverse complement strand
CTAGCGCGACAGGCGCGAAGCAGGGCGGGTGCGCCCATCGCCCACATTCAGCCCCATGGAAAGGGATGGAGCGATGAGCAGCATCTACGACCGGCTGCGGCACCCGCGGGTGATCGCGGTGGCCGCTGCGGCGGGACTCGTGCTGACCGCGGCGGCCTGCTCAAGCAGCTCGACGAGCAGTACGCCCGGAGCCGGCGCGACAGGCGCCTCCGGCCAGAAGGTCACGATCAGCATCGACTGCGCGCCCCCGGCGGCGCAGCAGCCGGTGCAGCACAAGGAATGGCTCGAAGACATTGCCATCTTCGAGAAGGCCAACCCCAACATCACCATTAACAGCATCTACAACTACCCGTGCGAGCAGACCGCCACGTTCACCTCAATGCTGCGGGGCGGGACCGAGCCGGACATCTTCTACTCGTACTTCACCGACCTGCCGCAGGTGCTCCTCGCGGGCGCGGCGGCCGACATCACCCCGTACGTCAACAGCAAGACAGTGCCGAACCTCGCCGACATCGCGCCGAGCTCGATGAAGGCGGTGACGGCGGGCAAGACCCTCTACGGCCTGCCGACCTCAAACTACACGCAGGGGATCATCTACAACAGGAAGCTCTTCCAGGAGGCGGGACTCAACCCCGACAACCCCCCGACTACCTGGGCCGACGTCGAGACGGACGCGACCGCGATCGCCAAGCTCGGCAACGGCATCGAGGGCTGGGGTGACTACAGCGCGGGCAACTGCGGCGGCTGGCACTTCTCCTCATACGTCGACGCCGTGGGCGGCAGCATGGTGAACAACAACACCGCGCCCGCCACTGCGAGCTTCAACACCGCGGACGCTCAGTCGATCCTGACGGCACTGCACAACCTGCGGTTCAAGGACAACGCGATGAGCGCAACGCAGGGCCTCGCCTGGGGCTCGCTGCAGCAGCAGTTCGCCGCCGGCAAGCTCGGCATGTACATCGCCGCGCCGGACGACATCTACAACGTGATCGTGCCGACCGACAAGGGCAACCTGAGCGACATCGGGATGGGCGCGCTGCCCAGCCTGACCGGCAGCCCGGCCGCCTCGCTGTCCGGCGGCAACGACTTCGTGTTCGCCAAGCACGACACCCCGGCGCAGATCGAGGCCGGCATCAAGTGGATCAATTTCGAGGACCTGACGCCGGGCAGCGGCCAGTTCAACTTCACCCGGCAGAAGGCGGACGGCTTCCCCGTCGGCTTCCCCGAGCCTGAGCTGTTCGTCGGGCCAACCGGCGACAAGATCAACTCGCTGCGCACCGCGTCCGCGACCATCAACACCGCCTACTACGAGCCGTTCATCAAGGCGCAGGAGAACGGCGCGGGCGAGCCGACCGACGCACAGGCCGTCTACAAGACGCTTGACCCGGTGATGCTCGCGGTGCTGACCGAGCCGAACGCCGATATCCCGGCGCTGCTCAAGACGGCCACCACTAACGTCAACACGATCCTGCAGAACGCGGGCTAGGCGCAGGAAGCCGCACCCGTTCCTCGGTCCGATTAGAAAACCCCTCGCCGAGCGCGAGGCGGGCGGCGACCTCCGCCACCCGCCTCGCGCCCGGCTCTGAGTGCCACCCCTGACTGGAGATGCTGATGGCAGACGTTGCAACGAGGCGCGCACCGCGGCTCGCGCGGCTCGCGGCGCCCGCGCCGCCCGTCCCGGGGCGGCTGCTGGCCAAGGCCAGGCGCAACACCGCGGCCTGGGGCTTCCTCATCGGCGCGGTGCTCTGCTTCACCTTCTTCTCCTGGTTCCCGATCGTCCGCGAAATCATCATGAGCTTCCAGAAGCCGGTGTACGGCGGCGGGAACACCTTCGCGGGCTTCTCCAACTACATCCGGATCATCCACGACCCGACGTTCTGGCAGGCCTGGCGGAACACCCTCGAGTTCACGATCCTGGCCCTGGTCATCGGGTTCGCGGTGCCGTTCGTCGTGGCGATCGTGCTGAACGAGCTGCGGCATGCGCGCGGCTACCTGCGGGTGCTCGTCTACCTGCCGGTGATGCTGCCGCCCGCGTCGGCGCTGCTGCTCTTCCTCTACTTCTACAACCCGCAGTACGGGCTGTTCGACGACATCCTGCGCACCCTGCACCTGCCGGCATCCCAGTGGGTGCTGCAGCCGGGCGACGGGTTCTTCAGCATCGCGATGATCGCCGTGGTGATCGCCTCGACCTGGATGAACATGGGCGCCGCCACGCTGATCTACCTGGCCGCGCTGCAGAACATCCCCGGCGAGCTTTACGAGGCCGCCGAACTCGAGGGTGCGGGCATCTTCCGCAGGATCAGGCACGTGACGATCCCGCAGACCAGGCTGATCCTGATCACGCTGCTGCTGATCCAGGTCGTCGCGACCATGCAGATGTTCATCGAGTCGTTCGTGCTGACCAACGGCGGCGGCGGGGTCGACAACAACACCATGTCCGTCGTGATGCTCATCTACCAGTATGCGTTCGCGATGAGCGGCGCCAGCAACTACAACAGCGCCTCGGCACTCGGGGTGATCCTCATGCTGGTGCTCGCCGTGTTCTCCGGCGGGTTCCTCTGGGCCACCCGCGAGCGCGGCTAGAAGGGGGAACACCGATGGCCTCACTTGCCACCGCCGCCACCAGGACGCGCATTGGCCGCCGCAGGGACGGTGCCAGGCGGCCCGCGTCCGTGGCCTCCACCCGGACTCTCATCTCCGACGTGCAGCGCAATACCCGGACCGGCAAGATCGTCTACCGCGTCGTGCTGATCGCGACGATCGTCGTGTTCACGCTGGTCTTCATCGGCCCGCTCTACTTCCTGTTCACCGACGGGCTCAAATCGACCCAAGAGGCCATCGCGACGCCGCCGACGCTGTATCCGCACCAGCCGCAGCCGAGCAGCTACGTGGACTCGTGGAACCGGCTCGACGTCGGGCTGATGCTGTGGAACACGGTGTACTACGCGTTCGGCGCGCTGGCCTTCCAGCTCGTCTTCGACGTCGCCGCCGCCTACTCCCTGTCCAAGCTGCGGCCCGTGCTCGGCAACGTGGTGCTGTTCATGATGCTGGCCACGCTGATGATCCCGGTCACGGTGCTCGTCGTGCCGCAGTACGTGACCATCGCCAGCTTCCCGTTCACGCACTGGAACCTAATCGGGTCACCCGAGGCCATCTGGCTGCCCTCGGTGGCGAACGCGTTCAACATCTTCCTGCTCAAGCGGTTCTTCGACTCCATACCCAGCGACTACATCGACGCCGCGTCGGTTGACGGCGCGTCCCGGCTGATGATCCTGTGGCGGATCGTGCTGCCCATCTCGCGGCCGATCATCGGAGTCGTCTCGATCTTCAGCCTGGTCGCGGTGTGGAAGGACTTCCTGTGGCCGCTGCTGGTCGAGTACGGCTACAGTCCCACCAGGGAGACGCTGAACGTCGGGATCTGGCAGGCGCAGCTCGGCACGCCGCAGAACCTGATCATCGCGGCGTCCGCGATGGCCGCCATCCCCACGATCGTGTTCTTCCTGATCTTCCAGCGAAACATCATGGCCGGCCTGACCGCGGGCGGCATCCGAGGCTAGCCCGCCCACTCCTCCGCGTTTACCGACACCACGCAAGGCAAGGCCGCCGTGTGGTCCGCGTTCGCTGCCCGCATGGCGTCCGCCACCCAGCAGAAAGCAGGTTTCACCGTGCACGAGCAGGCATCAAGCCGGACCGCTGAGTCCAGCGATTCCCGGTGGCCCGACTCCTGGTGGCAGAGCGCCGCGATCTACCAGCTTTACGTGCGCAGCTTCGCCGATGGCGACGGCGACGGCATCGGTGACCTCGCGGGCGTCCGTGCCCGGCTGCCCTACCTGGAGGCGCTCGGCATCGACGCGATCTGGTTCAACCCCTGGTATCCGTCGCCGATGGCCGACGCCGGCTACGACATCTCCGACTACCGGTCGATCGACCCGGTGTTCGGCACCCTCGATGAGGCGGACGAGCTGATCGGCGAGGCGCACGCGCTCGGCATCCGGATCATCGTGGACATCGTGCCGAACCACGGCTCCGACCGGCATCCCTGGTTCGCCGCCGCGCTCGCCGCCGGGCCGGGCTCTCTTGAGCGGTCGCGGTTCTGGTTCAGGCCAGGGCGTGGCGCGGACGGCTCGCTGCCGCCTAACGACTGGCAGTCGATATTCGGCGGGCCCGCATGGACGCGGGTGACATCGCCGGACGGCACGCCGGGTGAGTGGTACCTGCACCTGTTCGCCCCCGAGCAGCCCGACTTCAACTGGTCCTCGGCTGACGTCCGCCAGGAGTTCGAGGACGTGCTGCGGTTCTGGTTCTCCCGCGGGGTGGACGGCATCAGGATCGACTCGGCGGCGTTGCTGTGCAAGGATCCGCTGCTCCCCGACCTGGCGCCGGATGCGTTGCCAGGGCCTGCCCACCCGTACACGGACCGGGATGAGGTGCACGAGGTCTACCAGGCCTGGCGGGCGGTGGCCGACACGTTCCCCGGCCGGATGCTGATCGGCGAGGTCTGGCTGCCCGACGCGGCACGGCTCGCCCGCTACGTGGGCCCTGGCGAGCTGAACACGGTCTTCAACTTCCCGTACCTGGACTGCCCGTGGGACGCCTCGGCGTTGCGGCGGGTCATCGACCAGACGCTCGCACTCAACGCGCCGCTCGGCGTGCCCGCAACCTGGGTGCTGTCCAACCACGACGTGGACCGGGTGGTGTCCAGGTACGGGCGGGCGGACACGGCGTTCAGCCTGGACCGGCGGCCGTACTTTCACGGCTTCGCTGTCGACCTGACGCTCGGCACCAGGCGAGCCCGCGCGGCGGCGCTGCTGACCATGGCGCTGCCCGGCTCGGTGTACATCTACCAGGGCGAGGAGCTCGGCCTATGGGAGGTGCAGGACATACCCGACGAACTGCGCCAGGACCCTATCTGGGCGCGGACAGGCGGCGCCGACCCGGGCAGGGACGGCAGCCGGGTGCCGCTGCCGTGGGACGGCACCGAGCCGCCGTTCGGCTTCTCCCCCGGGTCTCCCGGCGGCCCCGGGTCTCCCGGCGGCCCCGGGTCTCCCGGCGGCGCCGGTTCTCCCGGCGGCGCCGTGCAGCCGTGGCTGCCGCAGCCCAAGGAGTGGCGGGACCTGACCGTTTCCGCGGAAAGCGGCAGCCCCGAGTCGATGCTGGCCCTCTACCGGCACGCGCTGCGGCTGCGGCGGTCCGCACTGGCTTCCCTCGACGGCCCGTTGACCTGGTGCCCGTCGGCGCCCGGAGTGCTTGACTTCTCGCGCGGCAACGGGGTGCGGTGCGTGGCGAACCTGTCAGGTGAGCCGGTCGCGCTGCCGTCCGGGTCTTCCGTGCTGCTGGCGAGCGCGCCGCTGACCGAGGATGGGCTGCTGCCGACCGACACGACAGCCTGGGTGCGGGTGGCGTGATCTGGTAGACCTCCCGGCCGCTTGCTCAGCCGCGGCGGGCTGCCTCCGCCTGATCCGGACTGACCGCCTGCTGTGCCGGGACCTGAGCCGTGTCACGCTCGTTGATCCTGAATCCGAGCGCGTCGCCATCCTGGGTCACGCTCACGTGCTGCCCGGCGAGCAGCTGTCCGTCGAGCAGCATCGACGACAGCCGGTTATCGACCTCGCGCTGAATGGTCCTGCGCAGCGGTCGGGCGCCGAACTCAGGCTGGAAGCCGCGCCTGGCAAGCCAGTCGACCGCCTCGTCGGTGAACTGGATCGTGATGGCCTGGGCGTGCAGCCGGCGGGTGGTCTCCTGGAGTAGCAGGCGAGTGATCTGGCGCAGCTGCGTCTCGTCGAGCTGGCGGAAGATGATGATGTCGTCGATGCGGTTGAGGAACTCGGGACGGAACGACTCGCGCAGCAGGCCCATGATGCGCTCCTGCGTCTCGCGGCCCTCCGTGCCGCCCTCGAAACCCAGCCTGCGCCGGCCGATCAGCTCGGAGCCGAGGTTGCTCGTCATGATCACCACGGTGTTCTTGAAGTCCACCGTGCGGCCCTGCCCGTCGGTGAGCCGCCCGTCGTCGAGGACCTGGAGCAGGATGTTGAACACGTCCTGGTGCGCCTTCTCGATCTCGTCGAGCAGCAGTACGGCGTACGGAGTGCGGCGGACCGCCTCAGTGAGCTGGCCCGCCTCCTCGTAGCCGACATACCCGGGCGGGGCGCCGGTCAGGCGGCTCACGGTGTGCCGTTCCTGGAACTCGCTCATGTCGATGCGGATCATCCGGCCCTCGCTGCCGAAGAGCGCCTCGGCGAGCGCCCTGGCCAGCTCGGTCTTTCCGACCCCCGTCGGGCCCAGGAAGAGGAAGCTGCCGATGGGCCGGTGCGGGTCGCCAAGCCCGGCCCGGGAGCGGCGGACCGCCTCCGCGACGGCGGCCACCGCGTCGTCCTGCCCGATCACCCGCTGGTGCAGGTGCTGCTCCAGCTTGAGCAGCCGGTCCTTTTCCTCCTGGGTGAGCTGGGTGACGGGGATGCCGGTCGACCGGGAGACGATCTCCGCGATGTCAGACGGCCCCACCTCGGGTACCGCCTTCTCGCCCTCTTCGCCCGTTTTGCCGCCTGGGGCGCCGGCCTGCTGGCTCAGCCCGGCGATCTGGTCGCGCAGCTCGGCGGCCCTGGCGTAGTCCTCGGCGGCTACCGCCTCGTCCTTCTCCCTGTGCAGCTCGCCAAGGCGGCGCTCGGCCTCGCGCCGGTCCCGCGGCGGCGTCTTGGTCCGGAGCCGCACCCGCGCGCCCGCCTGGTCGATCAGGTCGATCGCCTTGTCCGGCAGGAACCGGTCGGTGATGTAACGGCTGGAAAGCTCCGCCGCCGCGACGAGTGCCTCGTCCGTGAAGCGGATCTGATGGTGCGCCTCGTAGCGGTCGCGCAGGCCGCGCAGGATCTCGATCGTGTCGCTGACGCTCGGCTCGGGGACCAGGATCGGCTGGAACCGCCGTTCGAGCGCCGCGTCCTTCTCGATGTCCTTGCGATACTCGCTGATCGTGGTGGCGCCGATGACGTGCAATTCACCGCGGGCCAGGGGGGGCTTGAGCATGTTCGCCGCGTCCATGGCACCCTCTGCGCCGCCCGCGCCGACGACGGTGTGCAGTTCGTCGATGAAGACGATCAGCTCGTCGCTGTGCGCGCGGATCTCGTCGATGACCTTCTTCAGGCGTTCCTCGAAGTCGCCGCGGTACCTGGTGCCCGCGACAAGGCCGCCAAGATCGATCTGCATCAGCCGCTTATCACGCAGCGTGTCCGGCACGTCCCCGTCGATGATGCGCTGCGCGATGCCCTCGACGATGGCGGTCTTGCCCACTCCCGGCTCGCCGATGAGCACCGGGTTGTTCTTGGTGCGCCGCGACAGCACCTCGACCGTCTGCTCGATCTCCTGATCCCGGCCCACCACCGGGTCGATCCTGCCCTCCCTGGCCAGCGCCGTGAGGTCGGCGCCGAACTGGTCCACGGTCGGGGTGCTGGACGGCGGGCTGGCGGCGGCGCCACCACCATGGCCGCCGCCGATTGCCGCGTCCCGCAGCGCCTCCGGGCTGACGTGGAAGTCCCTGAGCACCCGGTCGGCGGCCGAGTCGGGGTTGACGGCGAGCGCGAACAGCAGGTGCTCCGGGCCGATGTAGGACGAGCCGAAGGCACGGGAGATCTGCCGCGCGTCAAGCAGCGCCCGCTTGGCGGCAGGCGTCAGGGTCGGCAGCTCGTCGCGGGGCTGGCCGTGCCGCGACCTTGACTCGATCGCCGCGGCCATGGCGTCCGGGTCGGCACCCGCCGCGGTCAGCAGCCGGCGCACCGGCTCCTGGCGCGTCGCGGCCCATAGCAGGTGATCGGTGTCCAGATCGGGGTCGCCCCACCGCGCCGCCTGCGTCGCGGCGTCCTGCAGCACCTCGCGTGCCTGCCCGGTGAGCAACTGGGTGATGTCGATCCGCTGCGCAGGCCGCCGCGGCACGCCGTGGCCGAACATGCGGGTGAAGATCTCATCGAAGGGGCTGGAACCAAAGTCACTGGACCCGAGCGGGTCGTAAGTCATGCGAAGACTCCTGACTGGCAGTCGCTACTCTCAGTAGCGCTCGCCCATCGGGCAAGCGCCCGGCATCGCGGCACTACCCAGCCAGCTAGCTGAGCAAACGAAGATCAGCTCAGGCGGGGTGTCAGCTCGGCCGACCGGCAAGGGCCGCCCGTGCGGCCGCAATCAACTGCGGAGCGTAACCAGAGCCGAAGAGACAGACGTGCACGAGCAGCGGATGAAGCTGGTGCAACGGCACGCGTGCGCGCCAGCCTGCCGCCAGCGGTACCGCCTCGGCGTAGCCGCGCAGGATCTCCGCCAGTTCCGGTGCGCCGAACAGGGCGAGCATGGCCAGGTCGGTCTCCCGGTGGCCGCCGTGCGCGGCCGGGTCGATCGGCCAGCCGCGGCCCGCCGACCACAGGACGTTGCCGGACCACAGGTCACCGTGGATGCGGCTTGGCGGCTCCGGCGGCCCCGCCAGCTCGCCGATCATCGCGATGACGGCCTCCAGCTGCCTGGTCTCCGCGGTCTCCAGCGCGCGCACGTCGCGCGCCCGCCTGAGGTACGGCAGGAGGCGCCGCTCCGCGTACCAGGCGGCCCAGTCCGATTCGCCGTTGCGGGCTTGGTTGCTGCCGGGCGGCGTGCTGCCGGGCGGCATATTGTCAAGCGGCATATTGTCCAGCGGCATATTGTCCAGCGGCGTGTTGTCCAGCGGGAGGGACGCGATGTACCCCGGCCAGGGAGCGCCGAAGGCTGGCGCGCCCGCCGCGTGCATCCGGGCGAGGTCCGCCCCGAACCGGCGGGCCACGCCGGGCGAGGGGTTCTCCAGGGGCCCGATCAGCTCGATGACCAGGAATTCCGCGGACACCCCGATGACTTGCGGCACGGGCGGGCCGCCGTCCGCCCCGGCAAGCCAGCGCAGCCCGTTCGCCTCGGCGGCGAAGGCCGCGGCGGCCTCGTCACCCGGACTTGCCGCGGCCTTGACGAAGACCTCGCGCCCGTCGGCCAGCGTGCCCGTGAGGTGGCGGACGCCGTGCTGGCCGCCCGCCTCGCGAAGCCCGGCGAAGCGGATACCGAGCGCTTCGCCGATACGCTGCGTCAGGCTGGACATGACCACCCCCGTCCTGGCACGGCTTGCCTGAGCAGTACGGTAGCCAACTCGCGACTTGACAGGCTCACAGGCTCACAGGCTCATGGTCCGCTGATTCGCGTTTTTGAATGCCTTCCTGCAACACTGCGAACGTAGAAGCACGGGAATTCGATACACGGGGAAGGTGCGCTGACATGGCCGGGTTGCTTGGCGAGACGGTGGCGGCGATTGGCGGGCTCGACGAGGACGCCATCCGCGCCGCGCGGCAGCGGCAGCAGTCGCTGACCAAGCCGAGCGGTTCTCTCGGGCGGCTCGAGGACGTGTCTGTCCAGCTCGCGGGTATCGCCGGGCAGTGCCCGCCGCCGCTGCCGCTGCCCGCCGTGGTCGCGGTGTTCGCCGCCGACCACGGGGTGCACGCCCAGGGCGTGTCGCCGTGGCCGCAGGAGGTCACCGCGCAGATGGTGGCCAACTTCCTGGCCGGCGGCGCGGCCGTGAACGCGATCGCCGCGCAGGCAGGCGCCGACGTGCGGGTCGTGGACATCGGGGTCGCCACTCCGTTGCCGGCCGCGACGGGACTGCTGGCGAGGAAGGTCAGGGCGGGGACCGCCGACATGACGACCGGGACCGCGATGAGCGCCCCGGAGGCGCTCCACGCCGTCGAGACCGGGATCGAGATCGCGCGCGGGCTGGTGGCGAACGGCCACCGGTGCCTGATCACCGGGGACATGGGCATCGCCAACACCACCGCGTCGGCGGCGCTCATCGCGGTGTTCACCGGGACTGACCCGGCCGAGGTCACCGGACGCGGCACCGGCATCGACGACCAGACGCTTGAACTGAAGGTGGACGTGATCCGGCGCGCTCTCGCGCTGCACTCCCCCGACCCGGCCAAACCGCTCGAGGTCCTCGCCCGCGTCGGCGGCCTCGAGCACGCGGCGCTCGCGGGCTTCATGCTCGGCGGCGCGGCGGAGCGGGTCCCAGTGCTGCTCGACGGGGTGATCGCATGCTCGGCCGCACTCGCCGCCATGGCCCTCGCGCCGTCGGTCACCGGTTTCCTGTTCGCTGGCCACCTGTCCACCGAGCCTGGTGCGCGGCGGGCGCTTGGCGCGCTCGGCCTCGACCCGCTGATCGACCTGGGGCTGCGCCTCGGCGAGGGATCCGGCGCGGTCCTCGCGCTGCCGGTGGTTGCCACCGCCGCCCGCGTGCTGCGCGACATGGCGACCTTCGACAGCGCCGGCGTCTCCGGAGAAAAGGCCTGACGGCCTGATGCGGCTGATCCGCGATCGCGGGCCCCGACCTCTCGTGGCACCGGGCATGCTGCCGCTGCCCGGCAGGCCGCGGCGCGGGCGGCCGTTCCGCGTGCTTGTCCTCGGCGGTGCGCGATCCGGGAAGTCGGTGACCGCGGAGCGGCTGCTCGGCAACCGCGACCACGTGGACTACATCGCCTGCGGGCCGCGCGCGGACGACCGCGATCCCGACTGGGCCGAACGGGTGCGGCTGCACCGCGAGCGCCGGCCCGGGCACTGGACGACGCTCGAAACGCTCGACCTCGAGGGCGTGCTCGCCGGGCGGGACCTGTCCGCCGCGCGGCAGCGGGTTCCCGTGCTCGTCGACTGCCTGTCCACCTGGCTGTCCGGGGTGATGGACGAGTCCGGGCTGTGGGCCGGGGTCGACGGGGCGGACAAGGAACTCGCGGCGCGGATGGACGGACTGCTCGACGCCTGGCGGTCGACCACGCGGCTGGTGGTCGCGGTCAGCAACGAGGTCGGCTCGGGCGTGGTGCCCGCCACCGCCTCAGGCATCCGCTACCGCGACGAGCTCGGCCGGCTCAACGCGCAGGTCGCCGCCGAGTGCGAGCAGGTCTGGCTGTGCACCGCCGGGATCGCGCGGCGGCTGCGGTAGCCGGCCGGTGACCGGAAGCCGGCCTCCCGCGTGGCGGGTGGCGCTCAGCCTCTTCACCGCCATCCCCGCCGGGGTCGGCGGTGAGCTCGACGACGAGACGGCGGCCCGCGCGATCCTCTGGCTGCCAGGCGTGGGCCTGCTGCTCGGCGGGATCGGCGCCTGCGTGCTGCTCGGGGCTGGGCTGGCCGGGGAATCCGTCGCGAAGCGCCTGCTCGGGGCCGCTCTCGCGGTCGCGGTGATCGCGGCGGCGACCGGCGGCCTGCATCTCGACGGGCTCGCCGACACCGCCGACGGGCTCGGCAGCCGGCGGCAGGCCACGGACGCGCTGGCGATCATGCGGCGCTCCGACATCGGCCCGATGGGCGTGGCCGCGCTGGTACTGACGCTGCTCGTCCAGGTGGCCGCGCTTGCCGCGGTGCCGCGGGCCCCCTTCGCCGCCGCGGCGCTCGTGCTGGCCGAGGTCACCGGGCGCGTTTCGGTCGTGGCGGCCACGTCATCGCCCGCGGCGCGGCCGGGCGGTTTCGGCGCCCTCGTCGCAGGCCGGACCACTGGACTGGACCGGGCGCTCACGGTCTGCGTGCTCATGGTCGCGGTCGCCGCGGCCTGCGTGACGGCCGGCGGTCCGGCGCTCGCCGCGCGCGTGCTCGCCGCGACCGTGGCCGGCCTGGTCGCGGGACGGCTGCTGCAGCGGACGGCGGAGCGGCGGCTCGGCGGAATGACCGGGGATGTCTTCGGCGCGATCCTCCAGGTCAGTGCCACCACAGTGCTCATCGTCGCCGCCCTCGCCAGCTAGCAGTTCACCAAGTGTCAGCAGCTGCCGCGGGGTTTGTTAGGCACCAGGCGTTCCTTAGCTAATCTCGGCGGGCCTACCTAGCCGACCTGCCTCAGTCGGTGAACCCGAGGCTGGGGCCTACGGGGCTGGAGTGACATGGGGGTCTCGTGGTCGGAACGCAAGGAGCATAATCACGGAAACTCCGATCCTGACGGAAACAAAGTGCGTGCTGGACGCACAAAGTTTCCGTTGTAAACCGAATTTCCGTGATCATGTTCGACTTGCTGGTGCGCGGGTTGCCGACGGGGCCTGTGGCGCCAGTCGGTCAGGTGAGGCCGATGGTGGTCCAGGCGGATGCGGGCGCGGACGGCGTGAAGACCAGCAGGACGCGGTCGTCGGCGATGAGGTCGGCGGCGAGCTCGTCATCGGGCGGGGTGCCGCGGCCGTGCTTTTCCCTGATAGCACGGAACAGGGAGACATTGGCAGTGACGTCCTCGCGGATCTCGGTGGTGGCGGGGACGCTGACGTAGCGATAGCCGGTGGAGTCGTCCACGACCAGTTCCGCCCGCGGGTCGCGGCTGAATACGGCGAACTTGACTCGCTTGCGAGTGGTGGAGACGTAGAACCTTTCGCCGTCCCAGAAGAACCAGTTGGGGGAAAGGTGCGGCCGGCCGTCCTTGCGGAGGCCGGCGACGATCACGTTGCGGGGTTCGGCCAGGAACGCCTCGAGGGCCGTGGAGTCTGCCATGGCAGTCACTTTAATACCAGTCTTTGTCAATCCAAATAATGGATTTACTGGCGG
>Ga0335083_10008481_pt1 | contig 12544 bp, 8 predicted proteins | sample Lox_Sample_42_FD_206716 | JGI IMG/M metagenome (GOLD analysis project Ga0335083, IMG submission 206716) | Soil microbial communities from Loxahatchee National Wildlife Refuge, Florida, United States - Lox_Sample_4.2 | ecosystem: Environmental > Terrestrial > Soil > Wetlands | place: USA: Florida... | reverse complement strand
TCGTGGAAGTCATCAACGCGCGCGTGCCGCTGAAGCGCGCCGGGCGCGAGTACCGCGCCAACTGCCCCTTCCATCACGAGAAGACACCCTCGTTCTGGGTGAGCCCGGTCAAGCAGTTCTACCACTGCTTCGGCTGCGGGGCCCACGGCACGGTGATTTCCTTCCTGATGAACTACGACCGCCTGAGCTTCGTGGAGGCGGTGGAGGACCTGGCGCAACGGCTGGGCCTGGAGGTGCCGCGCGAAGGCGGCACGCAAGGCGCGGCCGCGCCAGTCAGCGAGGACCTGTACTCGCTGATGGCCAAGGTGGCCACCTTCTACCAGGAGCAGCTGGCCGCCAGCGAGCGGGCGCGCGATTATGCGAAGCAGCGCGGCCTGACGCGCGACATCGCGGCCAAGTTCGGCATCGGCTACGCGCCCGACAGCTGGAACGAGGTACTGAAGCGCTTCGGTGCCAGCGAGGCCTCGCGCGCGAAGCTGCTGGAGCTGGGCCTGATCCGCGAGCGCGACAAGGACAAGGGCGAAGGCCACTACGACTACTTCCGCGACCGGCTGATGTTCCCGATCCGCGACCAGCGCGGCCGCGTGATCGCCTTCGGCGGTCGCGTGCTCGACGCCGGCGAGCCCAAGTACCTGAACTCGCCCGAGACGGCGCTGTTCCACAAGGGCCGCGAACTCTATGGCCTGTACGAAGTACGCCAGGACCGCGCGCCGCTGACGCGGCTGATCGTGGTCGAGGGCTACATGGACGTGGTCCGCCTGCACCAGGCCGGCATTGGCTATGCCGTGGCCACGCTCGGCACCTCGACTACGCCCGAGCACCTCAAGCGCGCCTTCCGGCTGGTGCGCGAGATCATTTTCTGTTTCGACGGCGACAAGGCCGGCCGCGCCGCGGCCTGGCGCGCGCTGGGCAATGCGCTGCCCGAGGCCGAGGCGGGCCGCGAGCTGAAATTCCTGTTCCTGCCGGAGGGCGAGGATCCGGATTCGCTGGTCGGCAAGGAAGGCAAGGCGGCCTTCGAAGCCCGCTATGCCGGCGCGCTGCCGCTGTCGGAATACCTGGTCGCGCATCTCACTGCGGCCATCGATGTTTCCCATGCCGATGGCAAGGCGCGCTTCGTCGCCGAGGCGCGGCCGCTGCTCGAGCGTGCCCCGGCGGGCGCGTACCGCGAGCTGCTGCTGGACCGGCTGGCGCAGGCCATCGGCGTGTCGGCGGAACGCTTCCTCACCATCGTCGGGCCGATGGCCAATGCAGCGGGAGCGGAAACCGCCGGCGCGGCGGCGCGGGCAAACCGCCCCGCCATTGCGCGCGGCGCCGGACGCGGCGGCCTGGTGCGGCAATCGGTGCAGACGCTGCTGCACTTCCCGGCCACCGCGGCGCGTGTCGGCGCGGCCGAGCGCAACGGCCTGGATGCCGTCACCGAACCGGGCGTCGAGGTGCTGCGCGAACTGCTGGACATGCTGCAGGCCCAGCCCGCGCTGCACGCCGCGCAGCTGCTCGAACGCTGGCGCGACCAGCCGCTGGGCGAGCGCCTGGCGCGGCTGGCGGCCGAAGCCTCGATGCTGGAGGAGGAGCAGGCCGCCGGTGACGAACTGCTGCATGCGGTGCGCGAACTGGGACGCGGCGCGGGCGAGGCCGAACTCAACGGACTGATCGCCCGGGAACAGCAGGGCGGGCTCTCGGACGCCGAGCGCCAGCGCATGGTGGAACTGCTGAAAAAAGTGCGCCGCGGCTGAACTCGGCGGCCGCCGGAATGGTCTAATCGCGCGTATTCCGGACAACCCCGTCCACCAACGGGCCAGTCCGCAGCCCTTTGGAAAGGATCGTGCCAAGGGCAGCCCACCGCTCAAACGGGGGCAGATTTTGCGCCAGCCGCGTGGCAGGAAGCCCGCCGCGCCGCTAGAATCCGCGATCCGCTAAAGCGACCCCATTTCCGTGCTGGAGAGCTCATGGCGTCCACCCGCAAGCCGCAGAAACCCGTGCCCGCCCGCAAGTCCGCCGCCGCCAGGACCGCCCCGAAAACCGCCGCCAAACCGGCGAAATCTGCCAAGCCCGCCGTGAAAGCTGCGCCGGCCAAAAAGCCCGCGGCACCAGTCAAGGCTGTTTCCGCGCCCAAGGGCAAGGTCGCGCCCGCGCCGGTGGTTGTGGCCAAAGGCAAGTTACCCGCCAAGCCGGAAAAGCCGCGGATCGAAGCGGTAGCGCCCGCTCCCGCCGCGGACAAGGGCAAGCCCGGCCGCAAGCGTCGCGAGACCCTCACGCCCGCCGAGGCCGAGGCGCTGTCCGCCGTCGAACGCCGCGCGCCGGTGATGCCCGAGGAACGCCAGTCGCAGCTGAAGCTGCTGATCGCGCTGGGCAAGGAGCAGAGCTTCCTGACGTACTCGCAGGTGAACGATCACCTGCCGAGCGAGATCGTCGATCCCGAGCAGATCGAAGACATCGTCAACATGATCAACGACATGGGAATCCCGGTGTACGAGAAGGCACCGGATTCCGAGCCGTTGCTCGCCACCGAGAATTCCCAGCCCGCCGACGAGGAGGCGATCGAGGAAGCCGCCGCCGCGCTGGCCGCGCTGGATGCCGAACTCGGCCGCACCACCGACCCGGTGCGCATGTACATGCGCGAGATGGGCACGGTGGAGCTGCTCACGCGCGAGGGCGAGATCAGCATCGCCAAGCGCATCGAGGAGGGCCTGGATGCCGTGCGCGGCGCGCTTGCCACCTATCCCGCCACCATCGATCACCTGATCGCCGGCTATGAGCAGGTGAAGGCCGGACAGGGCCGGCTGGTGGAGGTGATCGTCGGCTTCATCGATCCGAACGCGCCGGATGTCATCGCGCAGCCGCAGAACCCCACCAAGCCGGTGGAACCGGCCGAGCCCGCCGGCGACGACGATGACGAGGAAGGCGACTCCGACAGCGAGGAAGCCATCGACACCGGTCCGGATCCGGAGGAAGCCGCGCGGCGCTTCGCGCAGCTGGCCAAGCTCCACAACACCGCGCTGGGCAACCTGGCCAAGCTCGGCACCGAGGATCCCAAGACGCAGAAGAGCCGCGCCAGGGCTGCCGCGGAATTCATGGAGCTGAAGCTCGCGCCGCGCATGTTCGATGCGCTGATCATGCAGCTGCGCGAACACATCGGCCACGTGCGCCAGCTCGAGAAGGAGATCATGGTGATGTGCGTGCGCGACGCCGGCATGCCGCGCAAGGAGTTCGTCACCACATTCCCGCGCAACGAGACCAACCTGAAGTGGCTGGGCAAGCACATCAAGGGCGCGAAGAAGTACTCGAATGCACTGGCGCGGCTCGCGGACGAGATCGAAAAGCGCCAGAAGAAGCTGGCCGAGCTCGAGGTCGCCTACAAGCTGTCGATCAACGAGATCAAGGAGATCAACCGCGACGTCTCCATCGGCGAGGCCAAGGCGCGCCGCGCGAAGAAGGAGATGGTCGAGGCCAACCTGCGCCTGGTGATCTCCATCGCCAAGAAATACACCAACCGCGGCCTGCAGTTCCTGGACCTGATCCAGGAGGGCAACATCGGCCTGATGAAGGCCGTGGACAAGTTCGAATACCGCCGCGGCTACAAGTTCTCCACCTACGCCACCTGGTGGATCCGCCAGGCCATCACGCGCTCCATCGCCGACCAGGCGCGCACCATCCGCATCCCGGTGCACATGATCGAGACCATCAACAAGCTCAACCGCATCTCGCGGCAGATGCTGCAGGAGATGGGCCGCGAGCCGACGCCGGACGAGCTGGCGGTGCGCATGGAGATGCCCGAGGACAAGGTGCGCAAGGTGCTGAAGATCGCCAAGGAGCCCATCTCGATGGAGACTCCCATCGGCGACGACGAGGATTCGCACCTCGGCGATTTCATCGAGGACACCTCCGTGACCTCGCCCATCGACCAGGCCACGATGGAATCCCTGCGCGAGACCACGCACGCGGTGCTGTCGCAGCTCACCCCGCGCGAGGCCAAGGTGCTGCGCATGCGCTTCGGCATCGACATGAATACCGACCACACTCTGGAAGAAGTCGGCAAGCAGTTCGACGTGACGCGCGAGCGCATCCGGCAGATCGAGGCCAAGGCGCTGAGGAAGCTCCGGCATCCGAGCCGCAGCGAGCAGCTGCGCAGCTTCCTGGTCGAGGACTGAGCAGCCGGCGGCACGGCATTGCGCCGTGCCGCCCACCAAGACGCGGCGCCGGAGCCGGCCATTTCGGGCCAGTTGACTGTATCGCCGTCTGTGCTTAGTGTACTAGAACGATCTGGAATCGTACTAGTGAAAATCAGGGTCAACCCGCATTCGGATACGCCGATCTACGAGCAGATGGTCAACACCATCATCGCGGCCATCGAGGCCAACCAGCTCGGCAGCGGCGACCGGCTGCCTTCGATCCGCGGATTGTCGGCGCAGCTCGGCATCAATCCGAATACCACGGCCAGGGTCTACCGCGAACTGGAGCTGCGCGGCTTCATCGAGAGCAAGACCGGCAGTGGCTGCTATGTGCTGCCGAGAAGCGGAGAAGCGGCTGCACGGGAGAAGGCGGCCCGCATGCAGCAGCTGTACAGCGACATGCTGCACGAGGCGCGGGAGCGGCGCATCGGCGAAGAGGATTTCCTGCGCTTTCTGCGCGCGAGAACCGGCACGTGAGCCTGAAAACCAGCGCGGACCTGTTCGCGCACTCGCTGCGGACCCTGCGCGGGCACCGCGGATTGCTGGCCTTTCCGCTGGTTTCGTTCCTCGCCGGCATGGCGATATTCGCATTGGCGCTGCCGCCGCTGTTCCACGTCACCGCAGTCGATGCCTGGCGCTGGCTATGGCACCCGACCCTGAACCGGCAGATGGCGCGTTCGGTCGCGATGGCGCCCTTCAACGACATCGGGAGGCTGCCGTACCGTTGGCTGGTGGCCAGCTGGCTGTCGGGCGCATTCGCCCTCACCTTCGTCCGACTTGCCTTCTACAGCCAGGCCATTCGCGCGCTCAACGGCGATGTGGTGTCGGTCGGCCGCGGATTTTTCCTGGCCCTGCAGCGGCTGCCGGCCGCGGCCGCCTGGGCGCTGTTTGCCGGAACCATCGGCGTATTCCTGGATATCCTCGACCGGATCCTCGGGCCACTGGCGGAGCTGATCCTCGACGCTACGGTGGTGTACCGCGCAACGGGTGAGCGGGCTGCCGCGCTGGTGTGCGGATTCTTCGTGCGCTGGAGCGTCATCGCCCAGTTCGTGGTGCCGGCGATGCTCGCCGGACCTCAAGTGCTCAACCCGGTCGGGAACCTGAAGATTTCCGCGCGCCTGCTGAAAAGACTGTGGGATGACGGAGTGGAGGATGCCCTGGTGATCGGGCACGTCGGCCCGAGCGGCGCGGGTTACCTGGCATCAGCCTGCCTGTATGTCGCCCTTCTGTTCGCAGGGTTCGCCACACATCTTTATTCACTGCAGCTGTGGGGCCTCATCCTGGCCTTCGCGGGCTTCTGCCTGACCGATGCGGTCAACGGCGTCTTCCGCTGCGGGCTGTACATCTACGCCACCGAGGGTGTGCTGCCAGGTCCGTTCGATGACGAGCTCTTCAGGCGCACCTGGGCGGTCAGGGAGCAGCCCTGCCCGTAGTGGGCATCACGCGAACTTCAGCGCGCCGGCCGTTCCCGATATCCGGTGATGCGCCGGAACGACTTGCCGAGCAGCGCGGCGGCAATGCTTGCCAGCGAAGCCCGCGGCGTGAGATCGGCGGTCAGCGCATGCGCGTCGGCGCTGCACGGTGCGCCCGCGGCCGGAATTTCCAGGCCCGCGCTCCACAGCACTCCGTTCACGATGAGCTGCCGCAGGCCGGCCGGTGCCCAGGCCCGGTGCGCGTCCAGGCCCGAGAAACAGAACGAGCGGCCACCGCCGGGCCGCTCGTAGGCCCAGGCGACAACATCCGCGGCGCGGCGCGCGGTGCGCGCCCACAGCAGCGGCGTCACGGTGCCCGCATCGGCGGCGAAGCGTGCCTCGCACAGCCAGCCATCCCTCGCCTTGAACGGCGTGACTCCGCGCGTCACGGGATGCGAGGGAAAATCCGCGTGTCGCGCCATCCAGTGGCCGCGCTTCGACACGCGGCGCTCCGTCGCCCCGCCGAACCACGCCGCGGCAGTAGCCACGTGATCGGCGGGGAAATCCACGGCCTGGTGCAGCAGGACGAGGCCGACGCCGTCGCCGGCCAGCACCCGCAGGCGTTCCCAGCGTTCCGGCATCTGCAGGAAGGGCTGGCGCCCACCCCCCGCGGTATAGAACACGACCGCGCGCGCGCCCGCGAACAGGTTCTCGTCGGCGGGCCAGCCGTCGCGCACCACTTCCGCGGCCACGCCCGCGGTTTGTTCGAGCAGGTGCGCCAGCAATGCGCAGCCGGCGGCGTAATCGTGATGGCCGGTCAGGTCGGCTGCCTTCACCTGGCCGGCGACCAGGATTATCCGCGTGGCCATCAGTGAAAACTCCGTCCGGTAAGCCGCTCCAGGATTCCCAGCGAGGAACGGCCCGGATCGCGCATCGACGAGCGCTCGATCAGGAAGCTCTGGTCGAGGCTGTGCTGGCCGGCCATCGCGCCGTGCAGGGCCAGATCCGTATAAGCGAGCCAGGTCGCGCCAGCGGGGAATTCGACGACCTGCCGTGGCGCCGACTGCTGGAATTCCTTGTCGTGCATGATGAACTCGCGCAGCGCGCGCATCGTATGGTCATACGCCGTCGCGCGGCCCTTCGCGACGCCGAACACCCACAGCAGCGCGCTCACTCCCGGATACTGCTCGCGCACGCGCGCGGGCAACCGCCGCGCGGCCCGCTGCGCCGCGGCCTCGAAGTTGCCGCCCACCTGCCAGACGCGCGGCGCGCGCTCGTTCACGTTGCGGAATATGCGCAGCCAGCAGCGCCCCTGCGTGGGTCGCGCGATCGCCGCGTCCATGTGCAGGTTCTGCGTCGCCGTGCGCCTGGCCGGACGGAAGGTCGTCCATTCCTGCTCGAGCACTTCCGTGGTGTGCGGCAGCAACGTGCGCGTGAGTTCCCGGCTCCAGTCGGCGTAGCGCCCCATCAGGTCGCGCAGCTGGCGCGCAGACAACCCGACCGGCCGGCCGCCGCGCAGTCGTCCCGTCGACTGGTCGTAGAGCAGCGTGGGGCGCCCGTTCGCGCCGGCCTTGCGGAAGCGCAGCCGCACCTGATTCGCAGGATCGAGGAAGGCGTGCTCGTGATCGCGCAGCGGAAAGGACAGCTGCGGCAACAGCAGCACGCGGCCGTTCTCGAGGGTGTCACGCGCGCGCGAACGCGCGCGCGGGTCGCGCAGCGCCTCGAAGTCCCTGGCGTCAAGTACCTCGATCATCGACTCTCCTGCTTGTCGCAACTCAATCTACGCCCGTCTCTGCCCGGTTTCCACCGCGCGGGCCGCGCCGCGCAACACAGTAGAGACGATCTGGATGTAGACTTTCCGCAGGGAGTAGCCGTGAAGAAACTTGCTCTGATCCTCGCGATCGCGGTGGTCGTTCTCGGCGCAGGTGCCGGATACCTGTGGCGGCAGCTCGACGCCGAACGCCACCAGAACGCCGACCTGCAGGCGCGCCTGAAATCGATGCAGGCCTGGCAACAGGCCTCCGGCAGGTTCAGTGCGCAAACCGTCCCTTCTCCGGCCAGCCCTTCGGAACCGCAGGCCCCGCCCGCGGACCCCGCCACCGCGCGGGCGCGCCGCCAGGAAGCCGCGCGGCCCGGCATCGATGCGGCGCTGGCCCGCGCCAGGCAGACCCTTGCGACACCGGAAGGCCAGAAAGCCGTCAGCGGGATCCTGCGGGCGATGCTGCCGCTCAGGTATCCGGATCTCGCCAGGGTGCTCAATCTCGGCCCCGCCGAGGCCGACCGGCTCTTCGAACTGCTCTCCAGCCAGCAGAACGGGCAGCTCAGCCAGTTTGCCGGCGGCGCTTCCATGCAGGATCTGGCGGGCAAGGCGCAGGAAACACGGCAGGCCAATGAAGCCCAGATCGCCGCACTGCTGGGCGATAAGTATCCGCAGTGGCAGGAATACCAGAACACGCTGCCGGCACGGCAACAGGTGAACAGCCTGCAGGGTGTGCTCGGTACCGGCGGCGACAAGCTCAGCGACACGCAAAGCGAACAGCTGATCAGCGCGCTGGCCGCCGAGCAGCAGCGCATCAATCAGGATGCGGGCAATCTTGCTCCCGCTTCCGGCGACAACGCGCAGGAGCGCTGGCAGCAGCAACAGCAGCGCACCGCCCAGAACAACCAGCGGCTGGTCGACGCCGCCTCCGCATACCTCAATGCCGGGCAGCTCGACAGCTACAAGGCCTTGCTGGATCGGCAGAGCGCCGGACCGGGCGCGGCGCTGCGCATGCTGGGAGGCCGGGGCGCAGCCGGCCCGGTCGGGCCGCCCGTTCCCTGAGCGCCGCTACGGCTCGATGAAGGACACCGTGCGCACTTCCATGCTCTTGCGCGGTGGCGCATCGGGCGCTGTTTCCGGATCGTTGAACGCGGTGTGGCCCGTCCATTGCGGCCGCGCCGGATCCGAATCGTAGAGCTTGAAGGCGAACATCTCGTCCGGCTGCATCCGCGGCACGTAGTACCAGCGATGGCGCGGGTTGTAGCTGAGGTTGAAGCCATACAGCGGTGGGCGGTTCGGGTCATCCAGTCCGCCGCGCACCTCGGAATCGTGCAGGTCATCGGCTGACACCGTGGAGGCATCGCACAGCGCCAGCGGCGTGCGGTGCACGGTGGTGATCGGGCGCCAGAAATTCATCAGCACCACGCGCTTTCCGAACCAGTAGTCGGCGGCATCGCCCAGCAGCGGGCGCGTCATCTCCTCGATGGTGCGGCGGCCGTAGTCCACGTGCGCGCCGAAAGCCGGCAGGCGGCCCTGCTTGAAGTTCGGGTCGTCGCTGCGCGGCACCGGGCCGAAGGCCACGGCGTGCGCGGCGCCGTTGAGCTCCTTCGCCAGCGCGATGATCTCGGGGAAGTACACGCGCTCGACTTCCGCGGGATCGAAGAAATCGCGCACCGCGGTGGTGTGGTTCAGCAGCGCGAAGCCGTTGCGCCCGATGCTGAGCTCGTGCCGCAGCGGCCGCATGTCGGTGAGCGTCATCGCGTGGTCTTCGCCCGGCCACACGGATTTCTCGCGGTCGGCCGGATAGAAGATGGAGCGCTCGCCCCTGACGACGTAGCGGATGTCGGTGCGGATCTGCTTCATGGTGCGGCTTTATGTACACTGCGGCAGGGGCGATTACAACCAGAACAGTCGGGGGAGCGCATGACGCTGCAGCAGATCCGCGGGCACATCGAAAACCGGCCCATGCTGTTCTGGCAATGGATGGTCGTGGCCGTCGGCGTGCTGGTCAACATGCTGGATGGCTTCGACCTGCTGGCCGATTCGCTGGTCGCGCCCATCCTCACGCGCGAGTGGCACCTGGAGCACGGCATCCTGGGCCTGCTGCTCGGTGCCAGCGCGCTGGGCACGGCCATCGGCGCATTCGCGCTGTCCGCGATCGCCGACCTCCGGGGTCGCCGCAGCGCCATCCTGATCAACCTGGTGCTGATGAGCATCGGCATGCTGGCGTCGGCCACCGCGGATTCGGTGCAGATGCTGATCGCCCTGCGCTTCCTCACCGGCATGGGCGTGGGCGCCATGGCGGGCTGCGTGGGCACGCTGATCTTCGAATACAGCGCGGTGCGCAGCCGCAACCTGGCACTGGGCCTGGTGGTGATCGGCTACACCGTGGGCGTGGTCATCGGCGGCTACATCGCGCGCGCCTTCCTGGGACATCTGAGCTGGAGCGCGCTGTTCGTGCTCGGCGGCGCGCTCACGCTGGTGCTGATTCCGCTGGTGTACTTCGCGTTGCCCGAATCGCTCGAGTTCCTGGCCGCACGGCCGAAGCCGGACACGCTGCCGCGCTTCAACCGCTACCTGCGGCACCTGCGGCTGCCGGCGGTCGAGGCGCTGCCCGCGCCGCTGCCGAAGGCGGCCACCTCCAGCGTCCTCGACCTGCTGCGTCCGCCCATCCTGTCGCGCCAGGCGCTGATGGGCGCGAGCTACTTCCTGTACATGTTCTCGTCCTACTTCTTCCTCAAGTGGAACAACCAGCTGACCACGGAAGCGGGATTCTCCGATGCAGGCGGCCTCAGCATCTCCATCCTCACCAATCTCGGCGGCATCGCCGGTGGCGTGCTCATCGGCTGGCTCAGCAGCAGGCTGCATTTCCGCGGCACGGCCACCGTCACGCTCATTGCGATGGGCGTGGCCATCGCGGCATTCGGCGGCGCCGCCAGCAGCTTTGCCTTCACGGTGGCCTGCTCCATGCTGATTGGGTTCAGCATCTTCGGCGCGGCCGTGGTGCTGTATGCCGCCGGCACCGCCACCTTCCCGGCGCGCGTGCGCGCCACCGGCATGGGGCTGTCGATGGGCGCGGGACGCGGCGGCTCGTTCCTCGGGCCGGTGGTCGCCGGCCTGTTGCTGCAGGCCGGGCTCGGGCGCCTCGCGACCTGCCTGCTGCTGGCGGTGCCCGTCATCGCCTCGGCATTCGTGCTGCGGCGGGTGCCGCTGGCGCCGCTGCCGGACGAGTAGCGTGGCCGCCGGCGAGGGCACCTGCTGCGTGACCGAGGCGCTGCTGGAGCGCAACGCCGCGCAATGGCCCGATCTCGTGCTGCTGAAGTTCGACAGCGGCGAGCGCTACGACTCGCGGCAGCTGCTGGCTGCGGTGCGCCGCCGTGCCGCCGCGCTGCAGGCACTGGGCGTGCGCCAGGACGACTACGTGCTGAGCTGGTTCGCGAATGGTCCCGCGGCGGTGCTCAACTGGCTGGCACTGAACCTGCTGGGCGCGGTGTACGTGCCGATCAACCCGGCATACCGCGGCCGCCTGCTGCAGCATGTGATCGCCACCAGCAACGCCACGTTGATGCTGGCCGACGGCAGGTTGATCGACCGGCTCGCGGATGTGCGCACTGCACGGCTCGCGCGCATCGTGGTGGCGGGAAGCGAACGCCCGGCCCTGCCCGGCATCGCGCTGCTCGATGAATCCGCGCTCGACGGCGACGCCGCCGCGCTGCAACCGCCGCCGCGGCCCGTGCAGCCATGGGACACGCAGTGCGTGATCTTCACCTCCGGCACCACCGGGCCATCCAAGGGCGTGCTGTGTTCCTACCGACACACGTACACCGCCGCGGTGGAGTTCCGCCACGTGGGCCCGGGCGACACCAACCTCGTGGCGCTGCCCATGTTCCACATCGGCGGCATCCTCGGCGTGAACTTCGCGCTGATCCATGGCGGCACCGCCGCCGTGGTGGAGCGCTTCCGCACGCAGACGTTCTGGCAGCTGGTGCGCGAGCTGGGGGTGACCGCCACCGGCCTGCTCGGCACCATGGTGCAGTTCCTGGTGCAGCAGCCGGTGCAGGCCGGCGAGCGTGATCATCCATTGAAGAAGGTGGTCATCGCGCCCTTCGGCGATGAGGCGCTGGCCTTCGCGCGGCGCTTCGGCGTGGAAGTGTTCACCGAGTTCAACATGACGGAGCTTTCCGTGCCGCTGTGGGCCGGTCCCGGCGCGATTCCGCGCGGCGCCTGCGGCCGGCCACGAGCCGGCGTCACGCTGCGCTTGGTCGATGCCAATGACGAGGAAGTGGCGCCCGGCACCGTCGGCGAGCTGATGCTGCGCACCGACGAGACCGGGACGATCACGCACGGTTACCTCAACGATCCGGAAGCCACCGCGCGCGCCTGGCGCAACGGCTGGTTTCACACGGGTGACCTGTTCCGCCGCGACGCGGACGGCAGCTACTACTTCGTCGATCGCGCCAAGGACATGATCCGCCGCCGCGGCGAGAACATCTCCTCGTTCGAGGTGGAGGCGGAGCTGCTGGCCTTTCCCGGCGTGCGCGCCGCGGCGGCCGTGCCGGTGCCCGGCGATGGCGGCGAGCACGAAGTGCTGGCGGTGCTCGCGCTGCAGGAAGGCGCGGGCTTCGATCCGGCGGCGCTGATCCGCTTCCTGCAACCGCGCATGGCGGCGTTCATGATTCCGCGCTACGTGCGCATCGTGCAGGAGATGCCGCTGACGCCCACGCAGAAGATCGAGAAGCATGTGCTGCGCGCCGCAGGCATCACGGCCGACACCTGGGATCGCGGCACGGGCAAGCTGCAGGAAGTCGGTGCTGCCAGCTCCACGGCGGAGACGGGCCGCGGCGCTGGTGTGCAGCCGGGCGGCGATTCATTCGCAAGTCCGAACGCCGGTGCGCTGGCTGGTATCCGTGTGCTCGAATTCGCCGGCCTCGGCCCCGCACCGTTCTGCGCGATGCTGCTCGCCGATCTCGGCGCGGATGTGCTGTGCATCGACCGGCCCGGCACGAATTACGCCGCCAGCGACGTGGAGCCACGCGGACGCACGCGCGTGCAGCTGGACCTGAAAGATCCCGCGCAACGGGATCAGGCGCTCGCGCTGGCCGCGCGCGCCGATATCCTGATCGAAGGCTTCCGGCCCGGCGTGATGGAGCGCCTTGGGCTGGGGCCCGAAACATTGCTGGCACGCAACCCGCGACTGGTTTACG
>Ga0335083_10008478_pt1 | contig 12546 bp, 12 predicted proteins | sample Lox_Sample_42_FD_206716 | JGI IMG/M metagenome (GOLD analysis project Ga0335083, IMG submission 206716) | Soil microbial communities from Loxahatchee National Wildlife Refuge, Florida, United States - Lox_Sample_4.2 | ecosystem: Environmental > Terrestrial > Soil > Wetlands | place: USA... | reverse complement strand
CCGCGCGACGACCTCGGGTCGCGCGCTCTCGCCGACCAGCAAGCTCCCCATCTCGATCACCAGCACGATCGCGACCGCGATCAGCAACACGCCGATGGCGAGGCTTCCCAACCCGTCCCAGCGCCCGTTGCCGGTCAGATCGGCGACGGTGACCCCGACGAGCGCGATGACGAGGCCGACGAGTGCCGCGGCATCCTCGAGCAACACGACGGGCAGGTCCGGGCTCTTCGTATGGCGGATGAACATCCACCACGACTCCCCCGCGGGCCGCACCGCGTCGGCCTCGCGGATGCCGGTCCGGAACGAGAAGGCCTCCATGACCATCGAACCGAGCAATACGCCGACGGCCCAGCCCACGCTGTTCAGGGCCTCCGGATGACGCAACTTGTCGATGCCTTCGAAGACGGAGAACACGCCGCCCAGGCTGAACATCACGAATGCGACGACGAACGCGTAGAAGTAACGAACGGACCCGTAGCCGAACGGATGCTGCTCGTCGGGTGGGCGCCGGGCCCGCACCCGCCCGAGGAGGAGCAGCCCTTGATTGCCCGTGTCGGCGAGCGAGTGGATGGATTCCGAGAGCATCGAGCTCGAGTGCGTCACGAGGTACGCCGCGAACTTCAGGATCGCGATCCCGATGTTGGCGAGAAACGCCGCGATGATCGCCCGCTTCGATCCACGTTCTTCCGACGCCATTACTCGATGATCCCGCCCCGGGTCATCGCCTCGACGTCGAGCACTCGATCGAGCTGCTCCGCCGACATCAACCTGCGCGCGCGCACGATCGCGCGAACCGACTTGCCGGTCCGGTTCGCCTCCTTGATGATCGAGGCGGTCGCCTCGTAGCCGAGGTAGGGATTCAGCGCGGTCGCGATCGCGGGCGACGCCTCGGCATACCGCTCGAGCGTCGCCGTGTTCGCTTCGATGCCGTCGACGCACTTGTCGGCGAACACCGTGCACGCATGCGCGAGCAGGTCGATCGACTCGAGCAGGTTGCGGGCGAGCACCGGTACGAACACGTTGAGCTCGAAGTTGCCCTGCGAGCCGCCGAAGGCGACCGCGGCATCGTTGCCGACGACCTGCGTGCAGACCTGGGTCACGACTTCGGCCATCACCGGGTTCACCTTGCCGGGCATGATCGAGGATCCGGGTTGCAGGTCGGGTACGCGGATCTCGCCCAGACCTGTCCGCGGGCCGCTCGCCATCCAGCGCACGTCGTTCGCGATCTTGAGCAGGGAGACCGCAAGGGTCCGGAGCTGACCGCTCGTCTCCACGAGCGCGTCACGAGCGCCTTGCGCGGCGAAGTGGTCCTTGGCCTCGGTGAGCGGCAGGTCGGTGCGTTTCGCGAGGCGTGCGATCACCCTGCGAGCAAAGCCTTTGGGCGCGTTGATCCCGGTGCCGACCGCGGTTCCGCCGAGGGGCAGTGAGCAAAGACGCGGCATCGTGTCGGCGAGCCGCGCCGCGCCGTCTTCGACCTGCGCGGCGTAGCCGCCGAACTCCTGGCCGAGGGTCACGGGAGTCGCGTCCATGAGATGGGTACGTCCGCTCTTCACTTCGTGCGCGAAGGCGCGCTGCTTCTTGCGGAGGGACTTCGCCAGGCGCCCGATCGCGGGTACGAGTTGCTCGGTGATGGCGAGCGCGGCGGCGACGTGTACCGCCGTGGGGAACACGTCGTTCGACGACTGCGACATGTTCACCTGGTCGTTCGGGTGCACGGGTGCGCCGAGCCGGGCCGATGCCAGCGCAGCGATCACCTCGTTTGCGTTCATGTTCGACGACGTGCCCGATCCGGTCTGGAAGACGTCGATCGGGAACTGGTCGTCGTACGCACCGCTCGCGACGTCCTCGGCCGCGGAGACGACGGCCTCCTTCATCGCCCGGTCGAGGACGTTGACACGCGCCGCCTCCGCCTTGACGAGCGCGAGCGCGTGAATGATCGAGCGGTGTATCGGGCGGCCCGAGATCGGGAAGTTCTCGATCGCGCGCTGGGTCTGCGCGCCCCAGAGGGCCTCGGCGGGCACGCGCACCTCGCCCATCGAGTCGTGCTCGACGCGGTAGCCGGGCTCGGTCATGAGATCCTCCTCGCTGCACGGTACTTTCTCGTCATGCCCGACTTCGCGTACCAGGAGCTGTTGCCCGTCGGCGCCGACGGCACGCCGTACCAGCTGCTCACCTCCGACTACGTCACGACCTTCTCGGCCGGTGGCCGGCGCTTCGTCCAGGTCGATCCCGAGGCGCTCACCTTGCTCACGAGCCGAGCGATGTTCGACATCGCGCACCTGCTGCGGCCGGGCCATCTCGCCCAACTCCGCGCGATCCTCGACGACCCCGAAGCGTCCGCCAACGACCGCTTCGTCGCCCTCGAGCTGCTCAAGAACGCCTGCATCGCCGCCGGCGGCGTGCTGCCGTCGTGCCAGGACACCGGCACGGCGATCGTGAAGGGCAAAAAGGGCGAACTCGTCGTCACGGGTGGCGGCGACCGCGAAGCGATCGCGCGAGGGGTCTTCCGTACCTACAACGAGGACAACCTGCGTTACTCGCAGCTCGCGCCGATCACCACGTACGAGGAACGCAACACCGGGACGAACCTCCCGGCCGAGATCGAGATCGAGTCGGTCGACGGCGACGCGTACAAGTTGTTGTTCATGGCCAAAGGCGGCGGCTCCGCGAACAAGAGCCTCCTGTTCCAGGAGACGAAGGCGCTGCTCAATCCGGCGTCGTTGATGACATGGCTCGACGAGAAGCTCCGCACCCTGGGTACCGCCGCGTGCCCGCCCTACCACCTCGCGCTCGTCATCGGCGGGACGTCGGCCGAGTTCGCGCTGAAGACGGCCAAGCTCGCCTCGGCCCGATACCTCGACACGCTGCCGGAGACGGGAAACGAGCTCGGGCGCGGATTCCGCGACCGCGACCTCGAAGGCCAGGTCCTCGCGCTCACGCAGGCGTTCGGCATCGGCGCGCAGTTCGGTGGCAAGTACTTCTGTCACGACGTACGCGTGATCCGCCTCCCCCGCCACGGCGCGTCCTGTCCGGTCGCGCTCGCCGTCTCGTGCTCCGCCGACCGCCAGGCGCTCGGCAAGATCACCGCCGAGGGCGTCTTCCTGGAGCAACTCGAGACCGATCCCGCCCGGTATCTACCGGAGATCACGCACGACGACCTCGAATCCGCACCGGTCGTGCAGATCGACCTCACGCAGCCGATGGCACAGATCCGCGAGACGTTGTCCCGGTATCCGGTGAAGACACGGGTCATGTTGAACGGGCCGATGGTCGTCGCCCGCGACATCGCGCACGCGAAGATCAAGGAACGACTCGACGCCGGCGAAGGGATGCCGCGGTACCTCGCCGACTACTGCGTGTACTACGCCGGTCCTGCGAAGACGCCCGCCGGCTACGCGTCGGGCTCGTTCGGACCGACGACGGCGGGTCGCATGGACTCGTACGTCGACCAGTTCCAGGCGAATGGTGGGTCGCTCGTGATGCTCGCCAAGGGCAACCGCTCGCGCGCGGTTACCGACGCGTGCAAGGCGCACGGCGGCTTCTACCTCGGCTCGATCGGCGGCCCGGCGGCCCGTCTCGCGCAGGACTGCATCACCAAGGTCGACGTGCTCGAGTACCCGGAGCTCGGCATGGAGGCCGTGTGGAAGATCGAGGTGCGCGACTTCCCCGCGTTCATCGTCGTCGACGACAAGGGCAACGACTTCTTCAGCGAAGTGTCGAAACCCCTTCGCGCGCCAGCAACTCGCGCTTGAGCGCGACGGCATTGCGCCCGCCGCCGTAGCCGCCGATCTTGTGACCCGCGGCGACCACACGGTGGCACGGGATGACGAACGGGATCGGGTTGTTCCGCATCGCGCTGCCGACGGCGCGCGCCGCGCGAGGCCGGCCCGCGAGCGCGGCGAGCTCTCCGTACGAGACGACCTCGCCCCACGGCACCTCACGCGCGAGCGTCTCCAGCACGTGACGCCGGAAGCCCGTTATCTCTCCGAGGTCGACGGTCAGGTCGAAGATGTGACGCCGCCCCGCGAACCAGTCGTCGAGCTGGCGCGCGACGCGCCGGTCGGCGCCGGCCGTGCGCACGTCGGGCTGATCGTCACCCGGCAGGCTGATCTCGCACACCCCTTCGTCACTCAGGACGACGGTCAGCTCGCCGTAGGGACTCGCCTGCTTCCAGGCTTGGGCGAACATCGACGCGTACGCCCGCCTCAGATCAGGCCGAGGTCGGCGACGGCATCGCGTTCCTCGCCCAACTCCCCGACGCTCGCGTCGATACGGCCGCGCGAGAACTCGTTGACCGCGAGGCCGGGAACGATCTTCCACACGCCGTTGTCGGTCGTGCACGGGAAACCGGATATCAATCCTTCGGGCACTCCGTACGAACCGTCGGAACAAACCGCCATGCTCGCCCAGTCGCCGTCGCTCGTGCCGAGGACCCATTCCCGCATGTGATCGAGCGCGGCCGACGCCGCGGAGGCGGCCGACGATGCGCCGCGAGCCTCGAGCACGGCCGCGCCGCGCTGTTGCACCGTCGGGATGAAGTCGGCCTCGATCCACGACTGCTCGACGAGGTCGCTCGCCGCCTTCCCGCCGACCTTGGCGTTGAAGACGTCCGGATATTGCGTCGCGGAATGGTTGCCCCAGATCGTCATGTTCGTCACCGCCGCGACGGGTTCGCCCGTCTTGGCCGCGAGCTGCGCCTTCGCTCGGTTGTGGTCGAGCCGCGTCATCGCGGTGAACCGCTCGTTCGGGATCGATGCCGCGTTGTTCATCGCGATGAGGCAGTTCGTGTTCGCCGGATTGCCGACGACCAGCACGCGTACGTCGTCGGCCGCGCTCGCGGCGAGCGCCTTCCCTTGCACCGTGAAGATCGCGCCGTTCGCTTCGAGGAGGTCCTTGCGCTCCATGCCCTTCGTGCGCGGGCGCGAGCCGACCAACAGTGCGTAGTTCACGCCGTCGAACGCGCGCGACGCGTCGTCGCTGGTCTCGACGCCCTGCAACAACGGGAACGCGCAGTCCATGACCTCCATGACGAGCCCGTTCAGGGCTCCGAGCGCGGGCGTGATCTCGAGCATCGACAGCACGACGGGCTGGTCGGGGCCGAGGAGATCACCGCGCGCGATCCGGAAGACGAGGCTGTAACCGATCTGACCGGCGGCGCCGGTCACTGCGACTCTGACGGGAGGCTTCACGGCGCCGAAGCTAGCCGCCCGCTAGCCCTCCGCCGCTACCGCGTCGCCCGCGAGCGTCATGAGGATCGTGCGGGCTTCGGTCAGCTCCGCGATGCGCGACGCGGCGCTCGCGCTGGCGCCACCGCTGTCGGGATGGGCGTCTCGCAGCAAGCGCCGGAACCGGCGGTTGACGTCGTCCCGTTCGACTTCCATGCCCGCTCGTAGACCGAGGACTTCCATCGCCCAGCGCTGGTCCGGACCGACTCCCTGCCACAGCAGTTCCTCCGGCGGCCCTCCCGGTTGCCACTCGCCGGCCGCGGCCAACGGCGGGCGCACATGACTCCACCTCGCCTCGGCCACCACGCGCAGCTCGACATCGGGAGCGAGGCCGGCCCACCGTCCCCACAAGACGTCGCGGATCGCATCCAGCCCGATGCCACGCGCGCTGGAGGGAAGCACGGCGGCACCCATCACGGCCCCGAGGATCTGCGGGGTTTGCGCGCCGTGCACGTCGATCTCGACGACGAGATGCCCGTCCTCGCCGATCATCCGGTGCCGTGACCGGTCGAGGCCGTGGACGTCGAACTGCAATCGGTGCCGCAGCGCGATCCGCGGGATGCTGAGCCCGTGCCGGGCATCGTGCAGCAGCCGGCCGAGCAGCTCACGTTGCTCGTCGTCGATCACCGGGAGGTTGGTCGCGACGACGACCGCGAGCAGCGCGGCGCCGTGCGCGGGGCCCGACATCGGCAGGTACGCGCCGTCCAGCGCGACGCGACGCGTCGGCATGTGCCGGCGGGTGTGACGCACGTTCAGCTCGGCCAGCAGCACTGCATCCTCCGGGCAGACGTCAGCGGGCGGCCGCGACGATCAACAGCACGACGATATAGAGGCCGAGGAGCACCGCCGCTATCAGCCAGAGCCCGCTGCGTCCCAGCACCCGGCCGCCGCGAGCGGCAGGACGCGAGAGGCCGCAGTAGGGGCATCGCTCGGCATCGGGTGCGACGGCGGCGCCACACACCGCGCACCCCGGAGACGCCTGCGGAGATGCGGTCATCGATTCCCTCCGGCCTTCACGCCTTCGCGCCGGCCGCGAGCCCGGCCCGACGTTCTGCAGTTTCTACCGTCTGGCGCAGCAGCATCGCGCGCGTCGTCGGCCCGACGCCTCCGAGCCGGGGGGTGATCCACCCGGCGACCTCGGCACAGGCCTCGTCGACATCCGGTACCACCCGCCGCCCCTGCATGGTCGCGCCCGGACCGACGACGGCCGCGCCCGGCCGGACCATGTCGGGCGTGAGGATCGACGGCCGGCCCGCGGCCGCGACGATGATGTCGGCAGCTCTCGTGTGCGCCGCCAGCTCGCGTGTGCCCGTGTGACAGACGGTGACGGTCGCGTTCGCGTTCGGCTCCTTGAGCGAGAGTAGGTTCGCCAACGGGCGCCCGATCGTGAGCCCACGGCCGATGATGACCACGTCCCGGCCGACGATCGGCACGTCGTACATGACGAGCAACGCCTGGATGCCGAGGGGCGTGCACGGGCGCGGCGCGTCGGGAACCCCCATGACCAGCTTGCCGAGGTTGACCGGATGCAACCCGTCGGCGTCCTTGTCGGGACTGATCGCGAGGAGCGCGGCCTCCGCGTCGAGGTGGTCCGGCAACGGGACCTGCAGGATGTAGGCGTCGACTTCCCCGTCGTGGTTGTAACGGTCGATGACCGCGAGGAGCTCCGCTTGCGTCGCGTCGGCCGCGAGCTCGGTGTGGATCGACCTGACCCCGATATCGGCCGAGTCCTCCCGCTTCAGACGGACGTACGCGTGGCTCGGCGGGTCGTCGCCGACGAGAATCGTGCCGAGCCCAGGCGTGATCCCCCGCTCACCGAGGCGCTTGATGCGGGTGCGCAGGTCGTCCTTGACCGACTCGAGCAGCGCGTTTCCGTCGAGAATCGTCGCACTCATCAGTGGAGGAAGTGACGTTCGCCGGTGAACACCATTGCGAGATCGAGTTCGTCGGCGCGCGCGATCACATGCTCGTCGCGCATGGATCCTCCGGGTTGAATGACGGCGGCGACACCCGCCGCGGCCGCGGCCTCCACGCCGTCCTCGAACGGGTAGAAGGCGTCGCTCGCCGCCGCGCCGCCCTTCGCGCGGCCCGCGGCCTTCTTGGCGGCGATCTCTCCCGATTCGACGCGGTTCTGCTGGCCGGCGCCGATGCCGACCGCCTGGCCGTCCTTGACGAGCACGACGGCGTTCGATTTCACGTGCCCGCAGATTCGCCACGCCAGCTCCAGGTCGCGCCACTGTTCCGGCGTCGGCGCCGCCTTCGTGACGACGCGCCAGTCGTTGCGGGTCGACGCGAAGTGGTGCGCGTCCTGGACGAGGAAGCCGCCCGAGATCTGGCGGAAATCCAGGGGGTCTTTACCTGGCTGCGGGGCCTCGAGGACACGGGTGTTCTTGCGCTTCTTCTGCAACGCCTCGACCGTTCCCGGCGCGTACCCCGGCGCAATGACCACGTCGGCCTGCGGTCCGGCGATCATCCGTTCCGCCGTGGGCGGGTCGATCGGTCGGTTGAGCGCGATGATCCCGCCGAACGCGGATCGTTCGTCGCACTCGAGCGCGCGTTGATACGCGTCGGCAAGCGAGTCGTTCAACGCGACGCCACACGGGTTGGCGTGCTTGATGATCGCGCACGCCGGACCGTCGCCGAGGTCGTGCACAAGCCTCCATGCCGCGTCGGCGTCGTAATAGTTCAGGTACGACAGCGCGAGACCGGCATGTTGTTTCGTGCCGTCCCAGAAGCTCGTCACTCCCGCGCGGCGGTAACGCGCGGCCTGCTGATGCGGATTCTCGCCGTAGCGGAGTGCCTCGTCGGCACGTTCGAGCGCGACGACGAGATGCGCCGGCAGGACCTCGTCTTCCTGCAGCCACTGCACGATCGCCGCGTCGTACGCGGCCGTGCGCGCGAATGCGGCGAGTGCGAATACTCGGCGCGTCTCCGCACCCACGGTGCCGTCGTTGGCGCGCAGTTCGGTCAGCAACGGCCCGTACTGCTCGGGATGCGTGACGATCGTGACCCACTCGTGGTTCTTGGCCGCGGCTCTCGTCATCGCGGGCCCGCCGATGTCGATGGTCTCGATGCTGGGCCGGTCCTGGAACGGGTAGAGGTTCGAAACGACGAGCTCGAACGGGAGAATGCCGTGGAGGTCGAGGTCGCGTCGGTGGCCTTCGCGACCGAGATCCGCGAGCAGGCCCCCGTGAATCTTGGGGTGCAGCGTCTTGACGCGTCCGTCGAGCATCTCGGGCGAGCCGGTGACCTGTTCGACCGTCGTGACCGGGATCCCGGCCGCTTCGAGCGCGGTGGACGTATTACCCGATGAAACGATCTCGACGCCGAGCTCATGAAGTCCCTTGGCGAAATCGATCAATCCCGTCTTGTCGTAGACGGAAACGAGGGCTCGCTTCACGCGCGTGCGAGTGGTCATGGTTTTGCCCCGGTCTGTTGTGCGACGAGCTCGGCGATCACGTCCGGGTACAACCGGCGCTCCACCTCCTTGATCCGTTCGTGCAGGGAAGCTTCGGTGTCGTCGTCGAGGACCGGCACCGCCTCTTGGGCGAGGATCGGGCCCGAATCGACGTCTTCGGTGACGAGGTGCACCGTCGGTCCCGTCACCTTGACGCCGAACTCGAGCGCGTCACGAACGGCGTGCCAGCCTTTGAACGACGGGAGCAGCGCCGGATGGGTGTTGACGGCCCGTCCCGCGTAGGCGTCGACGAAGGGTTTCGACAGGATCGTGCCGAAGCCGGCGATGGCAACGAGGTCGACGGCGTGACGCTGCAGCACGTCGACGACGTCGTGCGTGTAGGCGACCCGATCGAAGGTCGGACCGAAATCGACGCGCTCGACGAGCTCGGCTCCGACGCCGTTGCGGCTCGCGATCTCGAGGGCACCACAGCGCCGATCCGCCACGACGACGACGATGGGCAGGTTGCGGGCCAGTAAGGCTTCGAGGATGGTCCCACTGCCCGATGCGAGGACGCCGACACGCATGCAAGGCCACCCTATCCCTCGTCCTCGCGGGCGGCTTTCGCGCCGAAATCCCCTGCTCGCGAGCCGAAAGGTGTTTCACTTTCCTTTACACGAGGGAGCATTTCATGGTCGATTCGCAATCTCCTACGCCCGGGGAGATCACGATCATGGTCGCCGGCGCGGTCATGCTTATCTTCTCCTTTCTCCACTTCGGCGGTTCCCGCAACTCCTGGCAGTCGCCGTTCTTCCCGATCGCCACGCTGCTCCCGCTGTATGGACTGTTGATGGCGCTGCAGATCGTGCTGACCCGGTTCGCGTCGGTCAAGCTGCCGAGGTCGGTCGCCGGGTTCACGTGGGAGCAGATCCAACTCGCACTGGGATCGATGGCGGCGCTGATGGCGATCGGCTTCCTGATGACCGACTACGGCGACAAGCAGATCGGCGAATGGTTCGAGATCGTGGGCGGCATCGCACTCGTCGTAGGAGCAGTGCTCCTGCAACGCGAACGCGGCACCGGCGCGATCGGCTGAGGAATACTCATGGACAAGGTCAAGCTCTCCGCTGGGAACCTCACCATCCTGATCGCGGGCGTGGTCATTCTCATCGCATCTTTTCTCGCGTTCGACAAGATCTCGCTGCCGTCCTTCGACGAAGGCGGCATCCACATAGGCGGCGGGACGCACTCATTCAGCGCCTGGAGCAGCCACTACTTCCTGATCGCGACGATCCCTGCGCTGCTGGGCGTGGTCATGGCGCTGCACGTGGCACTCGTCGCATTTGCACCACAGGTGAGCATGCCCGGGAGCGTGCTCGGTTTCAGCTGGAACCAGGTCCATCTGATTCTGGCCGGACAAGCGACGATCATGATGATCGCGTTCCTCATCCAGGATCGCGGCCTGGATCGAGGGATCGGGCTCTATCTGATGCTGCTGGCGGCCATCGCACTCCTGATCGGGGCCATCCTGCGCATACAGGAACGGGGAAGCGCGCCACCGCTTGGGTGACGCGGCCCGGCGACGACCACTCCGCCGCTCGACGGCCGTGAGACGGCGCGTGGTACGGACTCCGAAACCCTTCCTCCTTCGGGCATTACGCGCCGCCCACCCCGCTCCCACAAACCGTGTTGAAGATTCTTCGCGAGAATCTTCAACACGGGTTCCGGAGCCAGCGCGGCCACACGGGCGCGAGGCGGGCGCGAGGAGGTGGTCGGGGCGGAGCCGGGAAACAACGCGTCAGGGGAACATGGCGCAGGCGCCGACTAGGTTTCGCTGCGACTCGTCTGAGCTTCCCCGCACCATCACGACACCGCCGGGAAGTCCCCATGTCCGCCATTCGCTATCCGACCCGCTACCGACGCGTCCCGCACGGGCCGGGCGAGTTCGCAGCCTTCCACGCCGAGTGCGCGGCGCTGCTCGAGCAGGCCGCCGAGCTCGACGCCCAACAGCGTGACCTCGCCGGGCAGCTCGGTGTGGTCCGCACCAAGCTGGCCGAGATGCGCATCGTCATGTGGCCCGCCGTCGATCCGAAGGACATCGTCCACGGCTTTCGTCTCACGCACCGGGGCGGCCCGCCGCCCATCCCTCCGGCGGCGCGAACGGCGCGTCCGCTTCAAGGCAAGGATCTGCGGTCCGTCGCCCTCGCGATTCTCGCCCGCAATGACCGGCCGATGACGCTCGTCGAGCTCCACCGCGAGCTGCACCTGAACGGATACGCAATCGCATCGCGGCATCCGGTCAAGCGCCTCGCCGACGCGCTCGGCTACGAGCACCTCAAAGGGCGCGCCCGCCGAGTCGACCGCGGGATATATCGAGTCGACCAGCTCAATCCCGGTACGCGGCGTCGTCTCGGGGCGATCCCGCTACAACGCGCGGAGTACGTCGGCCATGAGCTCGCCGGCCGCGGTCGGATTCGTGGCGACACGAACGCCGGCGGCCTCGAGGACCTCCATCTTCGCCTGGGCGGTGCCCTTGGAGCCCGAGACGATCGCGCCGGCGTGGCCCATCTTCTTGCCGGGCGGCGCCGTGACCCCGGCGATGTAGCTGACGACCGGTTTCGACATCTTGGTGCGAATGAAGTCGGCCGCCTCCTCCTCCGCGCTCCCGCCGATCTCTCCGAACATGATCACGGCCTTGGTGTCGGGATCGAACTCGAACAACGAGAGACAGTCGATGAAGCTCGTCCCCGGCACAGGATCGCCGCCGATGCCGACACACGTCGTGACGCCGATTCCCTTTTGGGCGAGCTCGTTCAACGCCTGGTAGGTGAGGGTGCCCGAGCGGGAGACGATACCGACCGGCCCGCCCGGCTTGGCGACCTCGGCGGGTATGAACCCGATGTTGCATTCGCCGACCGTCAACAGGCCCGGGCAGTTCGGCCCGAGGATGCGCGACGACGGAAAGTCACGCTGCACGTTGTTGTAGAAGCGGGCTTCGTCGTGAACCGGGATCCCTTCGGTCACCGCGACGATCAGCTCGATCCCGGCTTCCGCCGCCTCGAGCACCGCGCCCGCGGCCCCGGGTGCGGGCACGATCACCATCGACGCCGTCGCTCCGGTCTCCTGCACCGCGTCCGCCACCGAAGCGAAGACCGGAATGCCCTCGACTTCCGTACCGGCCTTCTTCGGACTGACCCCTCCGACCACCTTGGTGCCGTAGGCGCGGTTGCGCAGCGCGTAGAAGCGGCCTTGACCGCCCGTGATGCCCTGAACGATCACTTTCGTCTCGGAATTCACCAGGATGCTCACGACCGCGCCTCCGCCATCTCCACGGCCGTCCGGGCGGCCTCCACCATCGTCGGTCTGCTCACGAGCCGGTCGGACTCGTAGGCGGACAAGATCGCGCGACCCTCTTCCGCATTCGTCCCGTCGAGGCGAATCACGATCGGCGACACGATCGACACCTGATCGAGTGCCTGCACGATGCCGTTCGCGACCTCTTCACCCTTGGTGATCCCACCGAATATGTTGATGAAGATCGACCGCACCGAAGGATCGTTGTTGATCACCTCTAGCGCGTTCGCCATCACCTGCGCGCTCGCGCCGCCGCCGATGTCGAGGAAGTTCGCGGGCCGTCCCCCGACCTCGTGCACGATGTCGCACGTCGCCATCGCGAGCCCGGCGCCGTTGGCGATCACTCCCACGGTGCCGTCAAGACCCACGTACTGCAGCCCCTTCTCGGCCGCCTCGAATTCGCGCGCGTCCGTCTTCTCCAGGCCGACCAGTTCGTCCCATTCCGGATGGCGGAACCGCGCGTTCTCGTCGAGCGACACCTTCGCGTCGAGCGCATGCACCTTGCCGTCGGGTGTCAGGATGAGCGGATTGATCTCGACGAGATCGGCGTCGCCGTCGACGTACGCGCGA
>Ga0335083_10008477_pt1 | contig 12549 bp, 12 predicted proteins | sample Lox_Sample_42_FD_206716 | JGI IMG/M metagenome (GOLD analysis project Ga0335083, IMG submission 206716) | Soil microbial communities from Loxahatchee National Wildlife Refuge, Florida, United States - Lox_Sample_4.2 | ecosystem: Environmental > Terrestrial > Soil > Wetlands | place: USA... | reverse complement strand
AGCGTGTGCGCATGTTTGATTTTCAACCAGCTCTGGCCGCGTGAGCCGGCGGCGTACGCCGCTTCGAGCGATTTCGCCATCACGCCTTCGTGGCCGCGCTCGATGGCGCCACGCACGAACTCATCGGCTTCCTCGGGACTTGCGGTCACGATGTGCGGCGTCACCGATCCATCCGGCGCCAGCCGCGTCAATGTTTCGAAACGCCGATGCTGCGGCTCGTCCATCAGCGACTGACCGTCGGCGTACAGCAGATCGAACCAGAACGGCGTCAGCGGCAACTCGCCGCGAATTCGCTCCAAATCCAGCTTCCGCCCGAAGCGCCGCGCGGTCACCTGAAACGGTAGCGGACGCCCATCCGGCGCCAGGCACAACACTTCTCCGTCCAGAATCAGATCGCCGCCGGGCAACGCCAGGACTGCTTCCACAATTTCCGGAGCTGCCGCGGTCACGTCATTCAAGGCCCGCGAAAAAATCCGCACGTCGCCCGACGCGCGATGCGCCTGCACGCGCGCGCCGTCGAACTTGTACTCGAAGGCCGCCCGGCCCAGTTCGGCGATGGCTTCGCCCGCGTCTTCTGCGGTCTGGGCCAGCATGGGCTGCACCGGACGCATCAGCTCCACGTCGTAGCGCGCCAGTCCGGCCTCGCCCTCTTCCATGGCGGCTCGCGCGATGCGGACGGCGTCGCCGGCCATCATGGCCGCGCGGCGCAGATGCTCCGGCCGCGTCCCGGAAGCCTTCGCCAGCGCGTCGAGCATGATCCCCTCGAGCGCTCCCTGCCGCAGTTCTCCCACCAGCAGCGCTTTCAAAAACGATTGTTCCGGTGGCGTCGATCGCGCCATCAGGTTTTGCAGCAATTCGCGGCGCCGCTGCGGCGTGGCCCTTGCCATTTCGGTGAGCGCGGCGTCCACCTCGCCGATCTGCAAAGTCGCAATCTCCGCGGTGGCGCTCTCCAGAGCCCGCAGTGATGCGTATCCGACTCCGACTTTGCCTTGTTGCGTGTACCCGGAGAGAAACGCCACGACGGTTTCGATTTCGCCCGGCGCCGTCCGGCGCAACAATCCCGCGATCAACTCGATCTTCTCGAGCCGGCGCGACGTTTCCGTCACGCGCCGCGAGGTATCGACGAGGTCTAGAAGAAGCATGAGGTGCGCCGACGGTACCGGGCTTGAGATGCCCCGCTGCTTTGCACCGGCCTCCTGGTCTGAGACCAGACCCTGAGCCGCGATGGTAAGGGCGTGGTCGCACGTAAGGTCATTGCCAGGCCCGGCCGCTGCTTCACGGTCGCGGCTCAGGGGCGCCACTGGGTGCGCCGGGCGCGTCAGCAAGCGCCCGTTCCGGGCGACGCATCTGAAACTCCGGGCTGGCTGCAATCTCGTACACCAGCTCGGAGAACCGATATTTTTCCGCTCCCGCGTGCTTCACGATGTTCGCCACGGCGGGTTTATCGCCCGATTCCAGCCCGCGTCCGAGCGCGTATATCATCAGCTTGCGCGTCAGACATCCTGCGAACTGCGCCGATTGCGCACGCAGCAGCCGCTCCAGCCCGATGGCGCCCTGAAATTCGCGCCCGCCCGGAAGTTTCCCGGAAGCATCGATCGCGAACGCTCCGTCCTTGGTACGCCAACGGCCGATGGCGTTGTAGTTCTCGAGCCCGAATCCCAACGGGTCCATCATGACGTGGCAGGATGCGCAAACCGGATTGGTGCGGTGTTTCTCCATTTGCTGCCGCATGGACATCGATGTTCCGACCGCCGCCTCATCGAGATTCGGCACATCGGGAGGCGGCGGCGGCGGAGCGGCATCCAGCAACTCGCTCAAAATCCACTTGCCGCGCAGCACCGGAGAGGTTCGGTTGGCGTAGGAGGAGACGGTCAACACGCTCGCCTGTGTCAACACTCCGGCGCGCGCCCCGGCCGCTGGCGGCGACTTCGAGAAGTCCACCTTGCGAAATTCCTGTCCGGTGACACCAGGAACCTGGTACAACTCCGCCATCCGTTGGTTGAGGAAGCTGTACGGCGCATCCAGAAAATCGAGGATGCTCAGGTCGTGATCCACGACATTTTCGAAGAATGACTCGGTTTCCCGGCGCATGGAGAAACGAACATAGTCGTCGAATTCCGGAAATCGCTTCCGGTCGGGCTTGACCGATTCCAGGGCGCGAATCTGCAGCCATTGCCCGGCAAAATTTTCCACCAATCGCGACGATTTCGGGTCGCGCAGCATCCGCCTGACCTGCGCCCGCAACACCGCGGGCTTGTGCAACGTACCGGCGGCCGCCGCCGACAGCAGATTCTCGTCGGGAATGCTGCTCCACAGGAAATAGGAAAGCCGCGATGCCAGATCGTATTGGCTGATGAACGCCGGTGCGCCAGCCACGGCCGCGCCGGCCGCGTTCTTCTCGATGCGGAACAGGAAGCCCGGTGAGACCAGCATCGCCTGGATCGCCAGCGCCACGCCATCTTCGAACGATCCGCCATCCTGTTGCGCCCGCGCGATCCATCCGGTCAGCCGATCGACTTCCTGGGCCGTCACCGGCCGCCGGAACGCCCGCCTCGCCAGGGCGGACACGATTTTGCGCGGGCAGGATGCATCGTGATGGCCATCCAGGTGGCCGCAGCCATACACCAGCCGCAGACTTTCCGGCGACGGTCCTTTGGGCACGTCGAACGGCCCGCCGATTTCGATGGCGGAAACCCGCACGTTGTTCCCTTCCGTCCGGAAAAGGCGAAGAAATGAGGCCGAGATCGTGTGTTGGCCCGCGGTAACCGCGGCGCTGACCTGCGCGCGCTTCCCGTTTTCCGCGCCGGACTGCGTTTCTGTCGCCCCAACCTGCTTGCCATCCACCCACACACCCACGCGCAGCGGATAGGTCCCGCCCGCCCAGAAGCCATCGAGCTGGATCACGAACTTATACGTCGCCGAGACTGGAAATTCATGCCGCGCATGCAGCGACGAAGCCAATCCAAGACCGGTGTCGTCGGCGCCGGTCGGGACGCCTGTCGACGATTCCGCCCGCCGAGGCCCCGTGTACCGCACCACCGTCGCCTGCATTGGCGCGGGTCCGAACACCGCCTCGTGCGCCACCTTCTCGGCCGCGTTGAGGTAGCTCTCCATCAGAACCGGCGACAAGGACAGCACATCGGCGATATTGTCGAAGCCGTAGCCGGAATCGTCGGGCGGAAAATCGTCAGCCGGATGAGGATCCACTCCCAGAAGGTCGTGAATCGAATAGTTATACTCCGCGCGGTTCAGTCTTCGGGCCGTCACTCGTCCCGGATCGGGTTTTGGCTGCGATGCCGTGAGGACCAGAAGGGGAATCAGAATCGCCAGGGTACGCACTTGATGCCTACTGTAGCAGAAACGCGCCGCCGGCTCGCCCGGATTTCCAGAAAATGGAACGCCGCCCTGGCCCCACGCGTCCATTGTGCTGAGGTTCACGCCTCGCGATCTTCAGGGAACTTCTTCAGGGAACCGGACAGATGCCTTCTTACAGCCGTTTGCTCACAGCCTTCTTCGTCGGGCTGCCCATCTGGGCCGCCTCTCCGGCAACGCCGGGAATCGACAATTTCCATCAGATCGATTCGCAAGTGTATCGGGGAGCACAACCGACCGCTGAAGGATTTCAGTATCTCGGCCGTATGGGCGTGAAGGTGATTCTCGACCTTCGCGAACACGATCGCCGTTCGACGGGAGAAGAGCACATCGTAACCGCGGCGGGCATGCGGTACGTCAATGTCGCCATGACCGGTATGACTCCACCAACCGAATCGCAGATCCACCAGATTCTGGCTCTACTCGAGGATCCGTCGGCCGGCCCGGTATTCGTGCATTGCAAACGGGGCGCCGACCGCACCGGAGCTGTGATTGCGGCCTACCGGATCGATCACGATAAGTGGGATAACGCACGCGCACTGAGTGAAGCCAAGGCCGATCGTATGAGTTCCTTTCAGTTCCAGCGGCAGGCATACATCAGATCTTTCCACGGCCTGTCCGCGGGCGCGGCGTCCACCTCCGCCGAAGCGGACACCAAAAACTGATACGCCGCCCTGTTTCCCTCGCCGCGGCTGAAAGGCTACGCCCGCATTCCCCCAAAAAGCTCCCCGTTCTCCCGCAGGATTCGCGCCGTGACGTCCGCATCCACATCCAGATTGCCGACGCCGGAATCGTGCGAACCGCCGAGCAGAATGCCATCGTGGCGCGGGAACATATAAATGTCCCGGGGCCCGACGGTCATATACTCCACTTCTGGCTGCGGCAGCAGAAAAACCAGTTGCCCCTTCACCGGGATGATCTCCGCATCGCCGAACAGCTTGCCCGCTCCCAGGCCGGTACAATTGAAAATCAGCGATTCACGCAGCGCCATCAGCTCTCGACGTTCGGAGAATTCTCGCACCACGACGCGGCCGCCTGCGATAAAGAAATCGCGCATCAGCGCGGCCAGGTAGATTGCCGGCTCGATCAACATGCTGTCGCGCCGGTAGACGAACGGGACCGTGAAAGGATGCTCGCCGGGCGCCAGTACCTTCTTCTCGGGATACAGCGGCTCCACTTCGCTATACACACTTTCTGCGGACGGAGCCTGGTGCGCCGCTCGGGTCGACAGGTTGTACAGCGGGAGCCATCGAACCGCGTATTGATCTCCGGCCAACGATTGATAGCGGCGAAATGCGAAGCGAGCTGCCTCGCCGAACTGTTTGCGGAATTCCGGTGTCACCCGATCGTCGTCGTATACCGTCACCGGATCCCACAGTCCGCCGGCTACGTTCGAGGTTGTCGAGGGTGGCAGATCGCGCGCATAAATCACCGGACTGTAGCCGCGTAACTGAAGCAAACGGGCAGTCGAAAGTCCGTTGACGCCGCAGCCGAGAACCGCGCACTCCCGTCGTGGCCCCGTCGCCAGGTCGCAGGCAAGCTGGGCCGTCCCCCAGGACAGCGTGATCCCGGCGCCTCCATGTCCGTAGTTGTGGACCACCAGTTTGTCATCCAGCTTTTCCGCCCGCACCAAGAATCCCGCGGGACGAAACGGACGCAGCCCCGTAATCACCCGCGTCACGCGATCGGCCGACACGTTGACCCGCGCCAGCCTGGGAAACGGAGGTGTGGTGGAAATGGTGGAACGGCGCACCGCGCATCCGCCCAGCATCACTGCCGCCGCGGACACCGCTTCACGCCGCGAGAATACGCGCAAGCCGGTTCACCAGTTTATTTCACACTGAAATTGACCGATCCGGCCATATCGCCCCACGCCAGTTCGATTTTGCCGTGATTGCCCCCGGAGTTGGCGACTTCCCACTTCATGGTTTCCACCGATGCCGGCGGTTTGCTCATCGTCATGTTGACGCGGCCCAGGTCCTGCCCCTTGTCGTAGCTCAACCCCCACTGGTGGATCTGCTTGTTCACGACTAGCTGCCAATGGTGCGGATCGGCGAGATTGACGAACAACGTGTATTCGCCCTTGGGGACCGCGAGTCCGCCGACGTCGAGATCGGCATCGGTATGCAGCAACGTCGCATCCTGGGCGCCGGCGCGCCATACCGGCATGGTGGAATCGCCTTTCATGATATCCAGCATCACGCGGCCCCGCAGCGAGGGCGCGGAATAATTGATGTTGACGATCTTGCCCCCGAAATCGGCTTTCGCATTGGCTTCCGGGCTTTGCGCATCCGGCCTCCGCGACCACGGCCGCTGAGCCTGGGCGGCGAAGAGCATTCCGGCGATCAGGAGAGCGCAGCTAACGAGGTGCTTCATGTGTAATCGGTATCCTCCTTGCCGAGTATATAAAAAAACGGGGACGGTCCGATTCCGGTCCGCCCCCGTCGGGGTATGAATTTACGTATTAAATTCGACTGAGCCGGCTGAACTCAGGCCATGGGGCCGGACATTCGGAGGGCACGCCCGGCCCCACGCGGGCACACAGCCTACTTGTTCTTGTCGACCTTGATAGTTCCGTGCCCTTCCATCGCTGCCTGCCGCGCCGCCGCGGCATCCTTGAAATGCTCCCAAGCCACCGCTCTTTGCAATTCCTGAGATGTCGGTTGGGTGCTGTACTCGGAACGAGCGTTTCCGCTCAGATCCTCGCGGTCCGCCGACTGGCGTTCAGAATTCTGTGTTCCCGAGTCCGCCGCCGCCCGGTCCGCCTCCGCAGATCGATTGGCTCCCGGTTCCGCCACCGACTGATGTGTTTTCTCGATTGCCGCCTGCCGTGCATCCGCTGCATCCTTATTGCGTTCAAATTGAATGGCGCGTTGCATATCGGCGTCCATGGTCTTGTTGTTCTGCCGATCCTGCGCCAGTGCGGCAGGGGCCAGAACCAACGCCAGTCCGATCAATCCCGCAGCTAGTGTTTTCATGGACAACCTCCTGCATATCCAGGTTGCAGCAGGCGGGCCAATGTGGACTTCCGTACGCTTGCCGCCGCCTGCAATTTGCGGCATGTTGTAAGTGATGCCTGGATCGATGGAATTCCTCCGATGGGTCCTCGGCGCAATCGGGGTCGGCTGCGCGTTCATGGCGGCCCGTGCGTTTGTATTGACGCGCAAAGGCTTGCTACGCGGATCGCGCACCACGGGATGGCTCATCCGCACGGTGCTGTGTCTGGGCGGCGTGATGTTCCGGCATTCCGTGGATGTCCTGGTCATTACAGTTTGGGTGTTGATGATCGCCGCTGCCGTCGCGGGTTGGTGGGTTCATTCCCGACCGCAAACCCAGGAAGACTTGACCCACACCATTTTTCCCGATGGGCAATAAGGAAACGGTAGGTATTTTGCCCGATGCACCTTTTTCCTGCCGGCCATAAAACGGGGGGCAAGACGCGGTGTTGGTCTCGTATCAGCGTACCAGCGATGCACGTCTACTTGTGGCCACGACCTCATTCACCGCCCGGCCAAATTCGCCCGGCGTCTGGACGATCAGGGTTTTACCGTTCAGCCCCGCGACCAGATAATCGATGGTGTCGCGCGGCAGTAGTACGCTACGAGCGCTGGGTGATCGCTCTGGCGCCGGACTGGCGGGCGGTCCCCGCCTCCCCTCCATTTCGCCTTTGGGCAACGAACCCGACGCGTCAATGAAGTTCTTATGCAACGGTCGCAACATTCCTGACTGATACTCGATATAAAAGAACCGAGGTCCGCCCTGGCCCATCTGTTCTATATTCGCCGGCGGTTTGTCTCGGAATCGCGTATGCGGTCCCAGAAACACCACGGCATCGGCGCGATTCGCCGCATGCAGTTCCTCGCGTGCCAGCTTTTCGAGCAGATCTACATGGCCCAAGGAGTTTTGCAGCGTGCGCACGTCAACCGTACCCATCTGCAAATCGAACATCGCCTGCTGCAGTTCGTCGATATGGTCAGGCGTGAAATTGTCCCGACGGTAAATCTCTTTTTGCTGATCGAGATTGAACGCCACCAGCCCCACCGATCGTGCCGGTGTCTCTAGCAGCAGCGCCGACAGCACATCCAACTCCAGCGCGACGTCCGGATGAACGAACTGCGGGTTGACCGGTGCGGCGTCCAACAGTACCATCAGGCGGTTCAGCGGCCTTGCGACTGGAATGGCAGCCGAATGTGCCTGGCGTGTGAAAACTTCGTCGACCGTGCCCGGCGCGATCGTCAGCTTCGCGCCATAGTTGTATGGCGCGAGCTGTGCCGCGATCGTCCACTCCGCGCGGCACTCGCGCCCCAGGTCATCCCTCAGCAGGAATTGTGCCCGGTACGAACCCAGCCCCAGCAGATATCCACCGCTCGCCTCCGCGTCCATGTCGGCGGGCGGAGCGTCCGGCAGGGTGTAGGTGTCGACAAGCAGCACGGGTTGCGCGGCGTGCTCCGGCTTGACTTGTATCCCGACCGTCCACCTGTGGCCGCGTCCCTGATACTGGTCCAGAGGTACGCGTACGCGATAGCGTGCATGGAGCCGAAGGCTGAAATCCAGAACGGGCTCGGTCGGCTGTACCTGGCATTTCAACTCTCCGCGCGGCGGCGGAAAGAGACGGTCCAGTTCACTCAACGGTACGATCGTCTGCGCCGACGCCGCTACTGCAACCGCAGAGAACGCCACCAGCAGCCGGGTAACACCGCATTGAACTGTGCCCATTTTCGTGAAATCATCAACTTCCTTTCTTACGCTACAATCTTTCCTTACACATGTCACTCGTCGTGGTGGGATCCGTTGCATATGATGGCGTCGAAACGCCGCATGGAAAAGTGGACCGCATTCTCGGAGGAGCTGCTACGTACATCGCCCTCTCCGCCAGCTATTTCGTTCCCTCGAGAATTGTCGGTGTAGTCGGGGACGACTTCGCCCAGGAGGACCTCGATTTCCTCAGTTCACGCGATATCGATATCCAGGGCATCGAGCGCGTGCAGGGCGGCAAAACCTTCTTCTGGCAGGGCGTCTATACGCCCGACATGAACGACCGCACCACCTTGCGAACCGATCTCAACGTCTTCGCCGATTTCAACCCACGCCTTCCGGAGTCGTACCGGTCCGAACACCACTTATTTCTCGGCAATATTCAGCCCGAGTTGCAGAAAAATGTGCGCGCGCAGATGCCTCACGTCGCTCTCACCGGCGGCGACACCATGAACTACTGGATCAAGGACTTCCGCGCGCAATTGCTCGATACCATCCGGGAGTGGGATTTCCTGCTGATCAACGACGCCGAAGCGCGCCAGCTTTCTGGTGAACAAAACCTGCGCCGCGCGGCAGCCGCGATTCTCGAAATGGGGCCGCACACCTTGATCGTCAAGCGCGGCGAGTACGGCGCCATCCTGTTCCGGCGCGATTGCCACTTTATGGCGCCGGGATACCTGTTGGAAACGGTCTTCGATCCGACCGGCGCCGGCGATTGTTTCGCCGGGGGATTCATCGGCTATCTCGCCGGGCAAGGCGTCGGAGTTTCCACGGCCGATCTCGATGTCGCCGAGTTGCGGCGGGCTGTGATTTTCGGATCGGTCATGGGCAGTTTCTGCTGCGAGCAGTTCGGCCCCGACCGCTTCCGAACGCTGCGCCGCGAGCAAATCGACGCGCGCTACCGGGAGTTCCAAAGCTGCACGGCGTTTTGAAACGCGGCCCTTACAGTCGCGGCCTCACCGTGTGCGTGGCCGCATGCCTGGCCCTGTGGAGCGCCTGCGCCATCTGGTTTTTTTACGCGCGCGGCTGGCTCTACCTGTTTATCGACTCCGAAGCCCATCTAAATATCGCCCGCCGCATCATCGACAATCGAACGCCGGGCTATCTTCAGGTCGGCACCGTCTGGTTGCCGCTTCCGCATTGGCTGATCCTGCCTCTGGTTCATAGCGACACGCTGTGGCGCAACGGACTCGCAGGCGCAATTCCCACCGGACTCTGTTTCGTCGTGGGCGGCACACTGATCTTCGCGGCCACGCGCCGCATCTTCGATTCCACTGCCGCCGGCATCGCCGCGGCCGCGGTCCTCGCGCTCAATCCCAACCTGATGTACCTGCAATCCACCGCGATGACTGAGGCGGTCTTCCTGGCCTGCCTGGCGGGAATGCTCTATGGCAGCGTGCGCTTCGCCGAGCAGCAGAGCTGGCGGGCCGTTTTAGGCACAGCCGCTGCCACCATTGCCGCCACACTCACCCGTTATGAAGGCTGGTTTCTGATTCCCTTCGTCGCAGCGTACTTTTTGGTCGTCGGGAAACGGCGGCGCGTTACGGCCGCGCTGCTCTTCGGAGCTATCGCGGCATTGGGTCCGCTGTTCTGGTTTGCCCACAACTGGTGGCTCGACGGCAATCCACTCGGATTCTATACGGGACAATACTCCGCCCGCGCCATACAAGGCGGGCAGTCTTATCCGGGAATGAACAACTGGTGGCTGGCGCTGCTGTACTACGCCACTGACGCCCGCATGTGCGCCGGGTGGCTGCTCACCCTCCTGGCAATTGCCGGCGCCGCCATAGCCATTCGGCGCCGCATCCTGTGGCCGATCGTTTTGCTCGCGCTTCCAGGCATTTTCTACGTCTGGAGTATGCATTCTACTGGAGGCACGCCGATTTACGTGCCAACCCTGTGGCCCTTCGGCTACTACAACACCCGCTATGGCCTGGCCGTGCTTCCCCTATTAGCCTTCTGCGCGGCAGCCCTTGTGGGGCCGGTTGCCAACCGGCGGACCAGTGGTCAGCCGGTCCAGGCGAGCGCAGTTCGCCCGCCGGCCGTCCTCGCTACCGCCGTTGTCTTCCTCGCCGCTCTCCCGTGGCTGGTCGATCCGCACCCAGCCGCCTGGATCACCCTTCGCGAAGGTCAAGTCAGCTCGGAAGCACGCCTGCATTGGACCGGCGAGATCGCCCGGCTGCTGGGCCCGAGCTATCGCATGGGCTCCGGAATCGTGTCTTCCTACGGGGACACCAACGGCATCTACCGCCGCGCCGGCATTCCGCTTCGCGAAACACTCAGCGTCGATAACGATTTGCTGTATGTTGCTCCCCTGCTGCGCCCCGATCTGTTGCGGGAGGAGTGGGCGGTGATTCGTGATATCGATCCCATGCGAAAGTCTCTGCTCGCCAATGGCCGCTATACACTGAAATTAAGGATTGTCGTGAAAGATGCGCCGGCCGTCGAGGTTTACCGGCGCTAAACAGGAGGCACACTTGGTAACTCATGAAGCTGTCACCACCGCGTTCGACCTGCCCGGCCACCGTATCACGCGCAATCTCGGAATTGTGCGGGGCATTGTAGTCCGTTCCCGATCCATCGTCGGTACGCTGGGCGCGGGCCTGCAAACTATCGTCGGGGGGAACATCACCCTCTTCAGCAAGCTGTGCGAACAGACTCGCAGCGACGCCTTCGAGCTGATGCTGCAGCACGCCTCGGAACTAGGCGCCAATGCCGTCGTCGGCGCGCGCTATGATGCCACCGAGATCATGAATGGCGTCACCGAGGTCCTGGCATACGGCACGGCTGTCGTCGTGGAGCCGTCAGGACAATGAAAATCCCCTTCACCAAAGCTCACGGGGCTCTCAACGATTTCCTGCTCTCGTGGCGAAGCGACACGCCGGAAGGGGACCGATCCGCGATGGCGCGCGCCATCTGCGACCGTCACGCAGGGATCGGCGCCGATGGCTGGATGCTGGTGGATCCGCCGGTCGACGCCCAGGCGGAAGGCGCCGTACAGCTCTACAATTCCGACGGCAGCCCCGCCGAGTTCTCCGGCAATGGCACACGTTGCGCCGCCGCATTCCTGATCCACCACGGATTCGGCTCCAGTCTCGTCCGCGTGGCCACCGGATCGGGCATTCGAACCCTGCGCATGAAGGAGCGCGCGGAGCGGCGCTACGTATTTGAGATGGATATGGGGCGGCCGCCTGTCACGGATCTCCACCTGGAGTTGCCGCTATCGCACGGCGCGCGCGACGTCACCACTGTTTGGGTCGGCAACCCGCAATGTTCGATGCCTGTCGACGATTTCGATTTCGACTGGAAGCGGCTGGGCGCGGAGATCGAAGCCCATCGCCATTTTCCCAATCGAACCAACGTTTCCTTCTTTAAGGCGATCGACGAACACACCATCGATGTGCGCTTCTACGAGCGCGGCGCCGGCCCCACCATGAGTTCCGGCACTGGATCCACGGGCGCGGCGATTACCGCCGTGGCGCGAGGCCTCGTCACGTCGCCGGTTCGAGTCACTACCCCGGCCGGTCCTATCGACGTCCGCGTCGAGGAAAAGGTCTATCTGACCGGTCCCGCGGAACTCATCGGTGAAGGTGAATTCTGGATGTAGGCGTTACGCGACCGGCCTTCCCTCGATGATGCTGACTGGCGCAGTCGTCAGCACGATTCCGGTAAGTTCAAATCCCGCCGCGGATAAGAGGCTGCGGAATTCCTCCGCATTGCGTTCACGGCCGCCGGCGACCGCGAGCATCTCCAAGTCCAGCAGTTTCCCGAAGAACGGTTCGTTACCGGGCGGGATCACCATTTCGATCACCAGCAGGCGCGCATCCGGAGCCATTACCGCCCGGCAATTGCGCAGAATCGCGGCGGCGCGGTCTTCATCCCAGTCGTGAATGGTGTGTTTCATCATGTAGACGTCGCCGCCCGCCGACACCGACCGGAAGAAGTCGCCGCTGGCGGTTTCGCAACGGTCCGCTTCGGCCGATTGGGCGATGGTCTTTTGGGCTCCCTCAATCACTTCCGGAAGGTCGAACAACAGCCCTCGCGGTCCCGGATAGCGGCTGAGTATCGTGGTCAGCAGAAATCCGTGCCCCCCGGCAATGTCGATCAGTTTGCGGAAGCCACCGAAATCATACGCCTCGGCGATGGCCGGAGCCGACTGCCGCGAGTAATCCGTCATGGCCTGGTTTGAACAGCGCAGCTTCATCGGGGTGGGATTGCAGATAGGCGAAAGGATTTTCGATTCCCAGCCGCTTCAGACCGGTCTCGCCGGTGCGTACCGGGTGGGACAGTTCGCGCCACGCATCCCAGCTCAGCGGCATGGTAGTGAACCGGGCCATGGCTCGCACCGAACCCGGCGTATCGCTTCGCAGAGTCTCCGCCAACGGCGTCAGAGCTAACCGCCGCGGCGCACCCTCCGCGAAA
>Ga0335083_10008475_pt1 | contig 12549 bp, 13 predicted proteins | sample Lox_Sample_42_FD_206716 | JGI IMG/M metagenome (GOLD analysis project Ga0335083, IMG submission 206716) | Soil microbial communities from Loxahatchee National Wildlife Refuge, Florida, United States - Lox_Sample_4.2 | ecosystem: Environmental > Terrestrial > Soil > Wetlands | place: USA... | reverse complement strand
GGAAGCGGGGGCGCCTTGGTTAGGGGCGGGAGCGGGGGCGCCTTGGTTAGGGGCGGGAGCGGGGGCGCCTTGGTTAGGGGCGGGAGCGGGGGCGCCTTGGTTAGGGGCGGGAGCGGAAGCGGAGGCGCCTTCGCTGGGGGTGGGCAGGCTGTGGAGGCCGTGGGCGGGCATGGGGCGGGGGGGTTCGAAGCCCTCGCCGGTGAGGAAGACCGTGTCGGACAGGAAGCGGGTCAGCTCGCGCAGGTTCTCCTGGCCGCCTTCGCGCAGGTAGCCGAGCGCCTCGGTGGCCACGCCCGCGGGCACCGTGGACAGCGCCATCAGCTCGGCATCCGGGCTGGCCTCGCCGCCCAGGGCCACCAGCGGCGTGCCGCTGGCGGCGAGCGCGGCCACGCCGTCAGGCCAGGCCTTCCTGCCGCCGAGCAGGCGCAGCACCACCAGGTCGGCCCGCGCCGCCAGGGCCGTGACCTCGTCGGCCGAGGACCGCTGGGGATTGGCGGTCAGGTAGCCGGCCCCGGCCGCCGCCGCCGCGAGCAGCTCGGTGTCGGCGGTGGAAACCAAGAGAACGGTGAGCACCTCACCGATATTGCCATGCGAGGCGACAGTGAACTCGGGGGGCACTCACAGCGCCCGTACAGGATGACCGGGGCGATGTCCCATAACCCGGACCGACTCTGGCCGGTATGACCAACATGTATCGACCGGATGCCGACGGCGGGTATCCGGCAGACGCAGCAGAACCCGGTCCCGCGTGGTCCCCGAAACGGAGGCTCCGCTGGGGAGCCGGCGTCACCTTGGCCGCCTTCCTCGTGGGAGGCGGCATCACCCTGGCCGCGGTGTCGGCCGGCGGCACCGCGACGGCCAGCCCGGCATCCAGTTCGCAGGGCGCCCAGTTGAATACCGCGCTCACTGAGGCGGGCTCGGCCGCCGCGCCGGCCCGCGTCCGATGGGCGCTGGGCCGGATACGCCACCTCGGCGGCGTGGAGGGGACGGCGACCTTCCACAACAAGAAGGGATTCCACACGCTCTCGTTCGAACGGGGCACCATCCAGTCGGTGAGCGGCGGCGACGTGGTGATCAAGTCGCCGGACGGCACCACCTGGACCTGGAAGATCGTGAGCGACACCGTGGTCAGGAAGAACGGCGGCAAGACCACGGCCAGCGCGCTGTCGGCGGGCGAGACGGTATTCGCCGGCGGGCCGGTGGTGAGCGGAACCAGGGACGCCCGCCTGATCATCGTCAAGCCCGCGGCTCCCGCCGCGACCTCTGGATCACAATCCGCCCAGACATCGTTGAGCTAACCAGCGGCGCATGGTGCGGCGTGCCCGATCCGGGCGCGCCGCGTCATGCTGCGAGCTTGCACCCGGCATGATGCGGCACAATGAAACGTGAGAGACCATGGCAGAAGGTGACCGAATCCCGAAAGTGCTCGTCGTCGACGACGAGCTGAACATCCGTGAGCTCGTCGAGGTCGCGCTCAAATTCCACGGCTGCGCGGTCTCGGTGAGCGCCAGCGGCAAGGACGCGCTGCACCAGGCCGAGGCGTACGAGCCGGACCTGATGATCCTCGACGTGATGCTGCCCGACATGGACGGCTTCGAGGTGTGCCGCACGCTGCGGGCCGAGGGCAACGACGTCCCGGTCATCTTCCTGACCGCGCGGGACACCACGTCGGACACGATCCGCGGGCTGACCCTGGGCGGCGACGACTACGTGACCAAGCCGTTCTCGGTCGAGGCGCTGGTGGCCCGGGTCCGGGCGGTGCTGCGCCGCACCACCCGCGCGCCCGGCGGCGACGGCCCGGGCGACGACGCGGCGCTGCTGACCGTGGGCGACCTGGAGCTCGACGAGGAGCACTGGATAGTACGGCGCAGCGGGACTCCGGTGGAGCTGTCGCCGACGGAGTTCCGCCTGCTCGCGTACCTGATGCGCAACCAGGGCCGGATGCTGACCAGGCAGCAGCTGCTCGAGAACGTCTGGGGCTGGGAGTTCGCCGGCCAGTCGCAGGTGGTGGAGACGTATGTCAGCTACCTGCGCCGTAAGCTCGACCCGCTCGGTCCGCCGCTGATCCATACGCAGCGCGGCGTGGGCTACAGCCTGCGGCCGCCGCCGGAGACCGAGCGCGCGGGCAGGTGAACCCCGCGCGGCTGAACCTGACGCGGCGGCTCGGGCCCGGCCGCGGTAATTTCTCGCTGCGGTCACGGCTGCTGGCCGGGCTGATCACGGTGACCGCCTTGTTCCTCATCATCATGGGCGTGGTCACCACGGTGGTGCTCGGCAACTCCGAGCAAGACCAGTTCAAGTCCGACCTCGCGTTGACCGTCCGGCTCAAGCTGAGCGAGCTCGGCAGCCTCCAGGGCGGGTACACGGTCGCCTACTACAACATCCCGACCCGCTCGGTACGGGTGCTCACCCCGCCGTCGCACGCCCAGCGGGAGCTGATTGCCTTCCTCTACCAGGAGCTGGCGGCCACCAGGAAAAGCTGGCTAGTCTTCCGGGCCGAGCACCCCCCGACCGAGCTGTTCGCCATCGAGCAGCCGGGCCCGGCCCTGACGGCGGTCTCGCGCCCGGTCACCGCGACCGAGGCGCAGCGCAGCGGGGGGACCCTGCTGCCGGGCAACAGCATCCTGGTGATCGCGCGGCCGGACAGCGCGGTCGGCAGCGAGGTCCGCGGCCTGGTCGCGGCCGAGCTGATCACCGGCGCGATCCTGCTCGCCCTGCTCGCGGTGGGCGGCCGCTGGCTGATCAGCCGGGGCCTGGCGCCGCTCGACCGGATGGCGAGCACCGCCGACATGATCACCAGCCGGGGTGACCTGACCGCCCGGATGCCCGACCCGGGCGACCACGCGGAAGCGGGCCAGCTGGCCGGGGCGATCAACACCATGCTGGACCGGATTCAGCAGGCGTTCCAGGCCCGCTACGAGTCCGAGCAGAAGGTGCGGCAGTTCGCCGCGGACGCCTCGCACGAGCTGCGCACCCCGCTCACCACCATCCGCGGCTACGCCGAGCTGTACCGGCAGGGCGCGCTGGGCGAGGACCGGCTGCCGAACGCCATGCGCCGCATCGAGCAGGAAGCCGACCGGATGTCCAGCCTGGTCGCCGAGCTGCTCGAGCTGGCCAGGCTGGACCGGCACTCCTCGCTCGACCTGACCGAGACCGACCTGTCGGCCCTGGTGGCGGACGCCGTCGCCGACGCCCAGGCCGTCGAGCCGAGGCGCCCGGTCAGCGCCAGGACCCCGAAGAGCCTGCTGGTCGTGGCCGACGAGCCGAGGATCAGGCAGGTGCTCGCGAACCTGCTCGGCAACGTCCGCGAGCACACCGCGCCGGATACGCCGGTCTCGGTCCGGCTCTCCGAGGCTGGCCAGGGCGCGCTGCTCGAGGTGACCGACTCGGGGCAGGGCATGGACGTCGAGGCCGCGGCGCGCGCCTTCGACCGCTTCTTCCGGGGCGGGCACAACGGCAAGGACGCCCACGGCAGCGGGCTCGGGCTGGCTATCGTGCAGGCGATCGCGACCGCGCACGGCGGCCACGCGATGCTCAAGTCGGCGGCCGGGGTGGGCACCAGCGTGCATGTCTGGATCCCGTTCCAGCCGCCCGCGCCGCCCTCGGCGTACACCTGAAGGTGCAGCCCGTGGCGGATTGCGCCGACATCATGCCGAATTGGCCGACATTCCGCGCATACGCTGGCGGTTCAACTACGGTTTGGGCATGGATGACCGGGAGACCGTCGCGGCCGTCGCAGCAGGCGACCCAGCCGGCCTGGCCGACGCCTACGATGAATACGCCGGGTCCCTGTACGGTTACTGCCACTGGATGCTGGGCGATCCTGACGACGCCTCGGACTCGGTCCAGGACACGTTCGTCATCGCCGCTTCCCGGCTCGGTGACCTGGGCGACGCGCGCAAGCTGCGGCCATGGCTCTACGCGGTGGCCCGCAACGAATCCCAGCTGCGGCTGGACGGGACGGAGCCCGGCCTGGGCGAGGCCGAGGACCTGGACGACCAGCCGACCGACGCCGACCAGGCCGAACTGCGCGAGTTCGTCCGCACCGCGCTGGACGGCCTGAACCCGGCCGAACGCGAGGTCATCGAGCTTGACCTGCGCCACGACCTGCAGGGCGCCGACCTGGCCGCCGTGCTCGGCGTGCCGCGGAACCAGGCGCACGACCTGGCCACCCAGGCTCGCGGGCGGCTGGAGAAGGCGCTCGGGGCGCTGCTGGTGGCGCGTACCGGCCGGCGGGCCTGCCCGGACCTGGACATGCTGCTCGACGGCTGGGACGGCGAACTGACCCCGCCGGACCGCAAGCAGATCGACCGTCACATCGACCAGTGCGACATCTGCGCCGGCCGGGTGGACCGGATGCTGCGGCCGGCCATGGAGCAGGGCATGGTCCCGCTGTTCGGGCCGCCGCTCGAACTGCGCGACGAGGTACTTCAGCTGTGCACGAGCGCCAGCCCCGGTGCGCTGGACTACCGGCGGGAGGTGACGCAGCGGGCCGGGCCGTTCCGGCCCAACGGCTTCCCCGAGCCGGTCAGGCCGCCCCGGCGGCGGATCCTGGCGCTGTCCGGGATGACGGCGGCGGTGGCGGGGGTCGTGATCGCGATCGCGGCCACCGGGATCGTCGCGGCCATCGCGCTCACCGGCGGGCATCCCCCCGCGTCCTCGGCCGCGTCCGCCACGTCCGGGCAGACGAGCCAGACGTCGAGCGCCACGGCCGCCGCGCTGCCCGGCAGTACCGGCCCGGCCGGCGGACTGCCCATCGGCGCGCAGCCGACCACTAGCGCGATGGCCACGACCAGCAGCAGCGCGGCACCGACGGCACCGGCTCCGTCTCCTACGCGGTCCAGGGCGCACCCGTCGCCGTCGCATCCGGCTACTTCCGCGCCGCCGACTCCATCGAAACGGCCCACGTTCACGTTCAGCCCGACGCCCACGCCCACCATCTCCACGTCCAGTCCTGGCACCAGTTCCCCCGGGGGCGCCACGCCGGGCGGATAGTTCCCACTGGCGCCGCCGCGCCCGGGCGTTAGTTTTGCGAGTTATGTCGGTCTGATATCCGGTGTTCCGATCTGCCCGGACCCGGGAGCGGTCCGCATTACGGTTGGCCCATGAAGGACTGCTGGTGGCAGCGCACGCCACGGCGTCCAGGACTGGTCCTGGCGGTGACCATGCTCGCGGCGCTGGCTGCCTCGGCCGGGATCACCGCGATCCTGACGGCAGGCGGCGGCACGCACCGGCCCCTCGCGGCCGGGGCCGGGCTGGGCGCGGGCGTACCCGTCCCGTCCTCCAGCATCGCGTCGGCTGGGACGGGCCCGGCCAGCACGGGTCCGCCCAGCCCGGGCCCGGCGCCGTCCGGGTCGCGGGCCGCCACGGCGCGCCCGTCGTCGCGGGCATCGGCGCCCGCGGGCGCGTCCAGCCCGGCCGCCCCGCCGGGGCACCCGACGTCGACTGCCCCGCCGCCGACGGTACCCGGGTCGCCGTCACCGACGCCGACGCCATCCAGTTCGCCGGCCCAGGGTTACCTGCTGCTGGCCCCTGACCACCTGATGCTCACGTCGAAGCCCGGTCAGACAGCCAGCGGCTTCTTCGTGCTCACGGCGGCGAACGGGCCCGTCGCGCAGTACACCGTGCGGATCGCCGCCAGAGCCGCCAAGGTCAGCGTCGCGCCGGCGTCAGGTTCCCTGGCGCTCAACGGGTTCGTCGAGGTGACCGTGACCGTGACCAGCAAGGTCGCGCTGACCACCCGGATCGTCGTGGAGCCGGGCAACCTCTCCGTCACGGTGGTCTACAAGCCGAAGGCCCCTCCCGCTCCCCGCCCCTCCCCCTCGCACGGGAAGGACGGGGACGGGAACGGGGACGGCTAGAAGGCGAGGAAGCGGTCGAGTTCGGCCCGGGTGGGCGAGGTGGCGGCCCCGGACCTGGTCACGGCCAGGGCGGCGGCCGCGTTGGCGCGGCGGGCGGCTTCGCCGGTCGTCAGCCCGGCGGCCAGCCCGGCCAGGAACACCCCGGAGTGGGCGTCGCCCGCGCCGGTGGTGTCGACCGCGGTCACGGCGGGCGCCGCGACGTGGCTCAGCGACAGGCTGTACCCGGTCCCCGAGCCGGGCACCCGCACGGCCAGCGTGCAGCCGTCGGCCCCGCTCCGGACGATGGCGTCGGCCCGGCTTGCCCTGCGTATCAGGCGGCGGGCCGCCTCGGCCGGGTCGTCGCTGCCGGTGAGCAGGGCGGCCTCGCGCCGGTTGCAACTCCACCAGTCGCAGCGGGCCAGCACGGCGTCGAGCACGGCCGCGGGGATGTCCGCTACCAGCGGCCCGGGATCGGCGAACAGCAGGATCCCGGGCGGCAGGCTGGCCGCCCAGGCGCCGAGGACCGGGCCGGAACCGGCCGGGACCAGGCCGTAGCCCGAGACGTAGACCGCGTCCCCGGGCCGGAGCCGGACCAGGTCCCAGGCGTCGGGTTCGCGCAGCGACTCCGCGCCCAGCGTGGTGACGAACGTCCGTTCGCCGTTCGCCTCGACCAGCCCGACGTCGAATCCTGTGTCCCGGTCCGGGTCGGGCGTGCGGAGCAGCCTGATGCCCTCGGCGGCCAGGGCCGCGCGCACCCGGTCGCCCCACGGCCCGGTGCCGTGGCCGCCCGCGTAGACGACGGGCAGGCCCTGCCTGACGGCCGCGGCCATGATGTTGAAGCCGCCGCCTACCTCCACGGACGCCGATTCCGCGAGCATGTCGCCGCCGCGTTCCGGTAGCGCGGGCACCCGCATCAGCAGGTCGACGATCGCCTCCCCGGCGAAGACCAGGCGGCTGATCGCGGGCTGGCTCATCGCCTTTCCCCTTCCGGGCCTCCGCGCAGGGCGAGCAGGTCGTCTGCCAGTGCCGTCAGGCCCAGGTCCTGGGCGTCGATGACGGCGACAGCGTCGGGCGGGAAGGCGCCGAGGCCGTGGCAAGCGCCGCCGATCGCGCCGGCCATGGCCGCGATCGTGTCGCAGTCACCGCCGAGCGAGGCGGCCAGCAGGCAGGCCCGCCACGGGTCGCCGGGGACCGCGGCCAGCACGGCGAACGCGGCCGGGACCGACTCCGGGGTGGCCAGGCTGGTGCCGACGAGGCGGTAGATCAGGTCGGCCGCCGCCCGCGGGGGGCGGTTGGCCAGCAGGCCGGTGGCCCAGGCGATGCGCGAGGCCACATCGGCCCCCGCCACCCAGTGGCCGCGGCTGGCGGCCACGTGCGCGGCCCGGATGCCCGTCTCGGTGGCCTCGGCGACGGTGGCACCGCCGACGCCCGCGCTGACCGCGGCGGCGACGGCGGCCGCGCCCGCCAGCGCGATCCCCGTGTTGTGGGTGACGTAGCTCGCCCGGACGACCTGGTCGACGAGGGCCGACAGCTCGTTGCGGGTGAACGCGACGGCGGCGGCGCGCGCGGACGGCAAGGGGACGGCGATGCCGACGGGCGTTATCCGCATGGCGGCGCCGTTGGTGGCGCCGGCCGAGCCGGCTTCGGCAGGCGGGGTGCCGTTCAGGACGGCTTCGACGGCGCGCTTGGTGGAGGGGCCGAGCAGGTCGAGGGAGCCGCGTCCGGCCATGTCGCGCTCCCAGCGGATCAGGGCGGAGGCGAACTCGTCCGGTTCGATGGTCCCGCGTCCGCTGACCAGCAGCCTGCCGAGCAGGACGGCCTGCTCGGTGTCGTCGGTCACCGATCCGGCGGGCCTGCCCGCGGCGATGGGGTGATCCGGCGGGGCGGGCTCGAAGCCGGTCAGCTGGTCGCCCCAGCGGTCGCGGATCTGCGCACGGGAGAGCAGCTGCGTCGGCATGCCGAGCGCGTCCCCGATCGCCAGCCCGTACAGCGCGCCCCGGGCCCGGGCCTGGGTAGTGATCGTGTGTCCGTTTACAGGACGTGCTGGCCGTACATCTCGCCGAGGGGGTCGGCGAGGAGTTCGAGGCGGGCGCCGTCGGGGTCGCGGAAGTACAGGCTGGTGCCGCTCTCCTCCAGGTACTCGACGCCGGCCGCGTCGAGGTTGGCGCGCAGCGCGGCCCACTTGTCCGGCGCCACCGAGATCGCGAGGTGGTGCAGGCCGCCGAGGACCTCGGCGTACGGGCCCAGGTCGAGCCCCGGGAAGTCGAAGAAGGCCAGCAGGTTGCCGTTACCGAGGTCGAAGAAGAAGTGGTTGGAGCCCTGGTAGTCGCGGTTCTCGATGATCTCGGTCAGCGGGAACTCCAGGACGCCCTGGTAGAAGCGGATGGTCCGCTCCACGTCGGAGCTGAGCAGCGCGGTGTGGTGGATGCCGCGCGCGCTGCTGGCCGGCCGGTCGTCGGAGATGTACGCGGCGTGCAGCCGGGCTCGTTCGGCTTCGATGGCGGCGAGGTCCATGGTGCTGAGCGTACCCAGCGGCCGATCTCAGGGAACGCGCAGCTCCACGCTGATGTTGCCGCGGGTGGCACGCGAGTACGGGCAGACCTGGTGCGCCGCCTCGGCCAGCTCGCGGGCCTGCTCGCGCTCGAGCCCGGGAATGCTGATGATCAGCGTGACGACAAGACCGAAGGCGTCGCCCTCGGGGCCGATGCCCACCTCGGCGGACACGGTGGAGTCGCCGGGATCCACCCGGGCGCGGCGGGCGACGATCCGCAGCGCGCTGTGGAAGCACGCCGCGTACCCGGCCGCGAACAGCTGCTCGGGGTTGGTGCCGTTGCCGCTGCCGCCCATCTCCGGGGGCAGGGCGAGGTCGAGGTCGAGGCGCTGGTCCGACGAAACGACGTGGCCGTTGCGGCCATCCCCCGTCGACGTGGCCTTCGCGGTGTAGAGGACCTTGTCGGGCATATGCAGACCTTACCGATGGTGATCGAGGGTGGTGACAAGGGCGGGCAAACCGGGCGCCGGGCCGTCTTCGATCAGCCGGGTCAGCGCCGCGGTGTCCAGGTGGCCGGCCACCAGGTCGCCGAGCACGTCGAGGCGCGCCTCCCGGACGGCGGCGAAGCTGGTGCCGGGGGCGGGGCGGAAGTCCCGGCCGGCCAGCGCTGCCACTTCGGCCAGGAACGCCCGCCTGAACTCGTCGTTCTCCAAGGCGCCGTGCCAGCTGGTGCCCCACAGCGCGCCGCGGCGGCAGCCGTCGAGAAAGGGCTCGGTCCCTTGATCGCCGGGATCGGTGATCTCGGCGACGCCGTGGTGGATCTCGTAGCCGGTGACCGGCACGCCCAGCGCGGTCCCGCGCGGGCGGCCGAGGATCTTGGTCGCGCCGAACCGGATCCGCACCGGCAGCAGGCCGAGCCCGTCGACCGGGCCGCGCCGCGATTCGACCGAGTCGTCGATCTGGCTGGCCAGCATCTGGTAACCGCCGCAGATGCCGAGCACCGGGCGTCCGGTCCGGACCCGTTCGGCGATCGCGGCGGCGAGGCCCCGGTCGCGCAGCCAGGCCAGGTCGGCGACGGTGGCCCTCGTCCCGGGCAGGACCACGAGATCCGCGTCGGACAGGTCGGCCGGGCTGGTGGCGAAGCGCACCAGCACGCCGGGCTCGGCGGCCAGCGCGTCCGCGTCGGTGAAGTTGCTGATGCGCGGGAGCCGCACCACCGCTACCCGCAGAAAATCATTGATAACGAACGACGACGGCGCGTCACCCCGGTTATCAAGGCTCAGAGAGTCTTCGGCATCGAGCCAGAGTCCTTCTTGCCAGGGCAGGACGCCGAGCACGGGGCGGCCGGTGAGCTGGCGCAGCATGGTCAGGCCGCTGTCCAGCAACTCCGGGGCGCCGCGGAACTTGTTGATCACGAAGCCGGAGATCAGCGCCTGGTCTTCGGGGGCGAGCAGGGCCAGCGTGCCGTACATGGCGGCGAACACTCCGCCGCGGTCGATGTCGCCGGTCACGACGACCGGCAGGCCGGCCGCGCGGGCCAGGCCCATGTTGGCGACGTCGGTTTCCCGCAGGTTGATCTCGGCTGGGCTGCCCGCACCCTCGCAGATGACCACGTCGTAGGCGTCCCGCAGCCGGTTCAGGCTGTCCAGCGCGACCTGGCGCAGCCGCGGCGCGTGCGCGCGGTAGCCCACCGCGTCAGCCTCGGCCTCGGGATGGCCGAGCACCACCACCTGGCTGCGCCGGTCGCTGCCCGGCTTGAGCAGCACCGGGTTCATGTCGGCGACCGGCTCGATGCCCGCCGCGGCGGCCTGCATGGCCTGCGCCCGGCCGATCTCGGCGCCGTCCATCGTGACGAACGAGTTCAGCGACATGTTCTGCGCCTTGAACGGCGCCACCTTCACGCCCTGCCGGGCCAGCCACCGGCACAGCCCGGCCACCAGCACGCTCTTGCCCGCGTCGGAACCCGTCCCGGCGACCAGCAGCGTCCCTCGCACACCATGCAGGCTAGTAGGACGTGGGCATGATGTTTAACATGCCCCCACCGGGTACTTGGAGCAGCAGTTCAAGGCTTTAGAAGGAGGCCACGGAAATGCTGTTCCTGCTCGCTCTGCTGATCATCCTGATCGTCGCCGGCGCGGGTTTCGCCCTCCACGTGCTGTGGTGGGTCGCCATCGCGGCGCTGGTCATCTGGCTCATCAGCTTCTTCATGCGCCGGTAACAACAGCAATCAGCACGGCCAGGGCGGTCGCGCACACCGTAATCGCCCTGGAGAGCACGATCGCGTGGCGGATGTCCTCAGGATCCGGGGCGCGCCCCACCCCCAGCCCAGGGCGCGCCTCGGCCACGCCACCGTAGACGTTCGTACCGCCCAGGCGCACGCCGAGCGCGGCCGCGAAGGCGGCCTCGCACCGGCCCGCGTTGGGGCTGGGGTGGTGCCCGCCGTCGCGGCGCACCGTATCGATGACCTTCCCGGGACGAGCCTTCACCAGGGGGGCGCAGGCCGCGGTCAGCGCGGCGGTGACCCGGGCCGGGACCCAGTTGGCCGCGTCGTCCAGGCGGGCCGAGGCCCAGCCGAAGTTCAGGTACCTGGCCGAGCGGTGCCCCACCATCGCGTCGAGCGTGTTGACCGCGCGGTACGCGACCAGGCCGGGTATCCCGCCGACGGCGCCCCACAGCAGCGGCGCCACCACGGCGTCCGACGTGTTCTCGGCGACCGACTCGATCACCGCCCGGGCTATCTCGGTCTCGTCCAGCTGGGACGGATCGCGCCCGCAGAGGCTGGGGAGCACCTCCCGGGCCGAGGCGAGATCATGGCAGGAGAGCGAGAGCCGAACCCGTTCGGCCTCATAGCGTAGTGAACGGGCACCGGTGACGGCCCAGGCCGCGAGCGCGGCCGCCGTCGCCCGTGCCAGCGGCCGCCTGCGCGTCCGGCGATGCAGCGCCGCGGCCGGAAGGGCGACGGCCAGCACGCAGGCGGCCGCGTGAGCGGCACCGCGGCGGCGGCTGTCGGCGTAGTCGCGGGCCTCGAGCGCGGTGGCGGCCCGGCCGAACGCCGCCACCGGATGACCGCGGCGGGGGTCGCCGACAACGGCGTCGAGGGCGACTCCCGCTGCTAGGCCGGCCGCGAGCGGCCATCGCGTGCGCACCCGCTCATTGTGGCGTAGGACCATCGGCGTAGGCGGGACGGGGCGGGCGGCCGATGTCTTTTCTGGGGCTGCGGCGCAGGCTGGGTTGTATGAGAAGTTACGCGGAGCTCCCCGGGCTGATGACGCTGATGACCGGGGACGAGAAGCACGGCCCGAGCGCGACGTCGACGCTCGACGTGCTCTGGGTCCTGTACGACCAGATCCTGCGGGTGTCGCCTGGCTCGGTTTCCGATCCGGGCCGGGACCGGTTCCTGCTGTCCAAGGGGCACGGGCCGGCCGCCTACTACGCGGTGCTCGCGGCCAAGGAGTTCATTCCCGAGGCGTGGCTGACTGACTTCGGCTCGGTCTCGTCACCGCTCGGGTACCACCCGGATCGTTCGTTGATTCCTGGGGTGGAGATCGCGAGCGGATCGCTGGGGCACGGCCTGCCTCTCGGAGTCGGTATGGCGCATGGGCTGCTGGCGCAGGGTCTGGCTGCCCCGCGCGTGTATGTGCTGGTCGGGGACGCGGAGCTGGACGAGGGCAGCAACAGCGAGGCGATCGTGTACGCCGGGGCGGCCGGGCTGCCCAACCTGACCGTGGTGGCGGTGGACAATCGTTCGTCGTCGTGGGGCTGGGGTCCGGGCGGGATCGAGGCGCACTTCGCAGCGGCCGGGTGGTCGGCGACCCGGGTGTCCGGGCGTGACCACGACGCGCTGGCGTCGGCGTTCCGGTTGACGTCGGCCGGGGCTGGCTCCGGTTCGGATTCGGGAGGGCCGCAGCTGGTGGTGGCCGAGGTCGAGAGCAAGGAGCTCGGGTGATGACCGACATGCGTACCGTTTTCGCGGAGACGGCTTCGGCGCTGCTGGCGGAGGATCCGCTGACCGCGGTGGTGCTGGCGGAGATCTCCGCCGACATGTTCGCCAAGGACATGGCCAGGTACCCGGACCGGGTGCTCAACGTGGGCATCAGGGAACAGCTGATGATCAGCGTGGCCGGCGGCCTTGCCCTGTCGGGGATGCGGCCGATCGTGCACACCTACGCGCCGTTCCTCGTCGAACGGGCGTATGAGCAGGTCAAGCTGGACCTCGGG
>Ga0335083_10008473_pt1 | contig 12550 bp, 9 predicted proteins | sample Lox_Sample_42_FD_206716 | JGI IMG/M metagenome (GOLD analysis project Ga0335083, IMG submission 206716) | Soil microbial communities from Loxahatchee National Wildlife Refuge, Florida, United States - Lox_Sample_4.2 | ecosystem: Environmental > Terrestrial > Soil > Wetlands | place: USA: Florida... | reverse complement strand
TCGGGTCGCAGCCGCGCGCTTCCGCGCCGGGCGCGGTAGGCCAGCGCGGCGATACCCGACACCGCCATGGCCAGGGTCGCGAGCAGGAACGGGGCCCCGACGATGGCGCCGACCGCGATCTCGCCTGCCTGTTGACCCTGGATGATCGCGACGACGGGGATCAGCGATTCCGGCATCGCGGTGGCCACGGCCGCCAGCACGCTGCCGACAGCGCCATGGCCCAGGTTGAGCCGCGCGCCCGCCCACTCGACGGCGTTGGTGAACACCACCGCGCCAGCCACCATCACGACGAAGCTGACCACGAGCAGCACACCGGCAACCATGAATCTCCGATCCCGCACCCAGGCAGCGAATCCGCGCCTGGCAGCGGACGAGGCCTCGCCTGGCACCTGCCACCGTATGCCAAAGACTAATCGCCTGGCTCCGCGCGTCCCATCGAGCTCCAAGGGCCGGTCATCATCGAGGCCGGGCTGTCGTGGCTGAGCGGGCGTCTTGCCGGGTAGCTCGCTAGGGTAGCGCGTACAGGCTTGGCGGCAGGGGAGGCGGATACGTGATGACGAGACGGTCCGGCGCCGCCCAGGCGGCTCTCGCGGTTGGTGCTCTCGGAGTTGTCTTCGGCGATATCGGGACGAGCCCGCTGTACACCGTCCAGACCCTTTTCAATCCGAGCGATCCGCACCCGGTCAAGGTGTCGCATGACAGCATCTTCGGAGTCGTCTCGCTGATCTTCTGGTCGGTCACGATCATCGTGACCGTGACGTACGTCCTGCTCGTGATGCGGGCCGACAACGACGGCGAGGGCGGGATCATGGCGCTGATCGCCCTGATCCGCCGGCGGGCCCTGCCCGGCGGTAACCGGGCCAAGGCGGTGCTGGCGGCGCTCGGGATCTTCGGGGCCTCGCTGTTCTTCGGCGACAGCATGATCACCCCGGCCATCTCGGTGCTGTCCGCGGTCGAGGGCATCGAGGTCGTGAAACCGTCAGTGTCCGGCATCGTCATCCCCATCACGGTGGCGATCATCGTCGTCCTGTTCTTGGGTCAGCGGTTCGGCACGGGCGCCGTGGGGCGATTGTTCGGGCCGATCATGTGCATCTGGTTCACCGTGATCGCCGTGCTCGGCCTGCGGGGCATCGGCGAGCACCCGGTGATCCTGCAGGCGCTGTCGCCCACTTACGCTGTCGGCTTCCTGTTCGGCCACTTCAGCACCGCGTTCTTCTCCCTGACCGCCGTCGTCCTGGCCGTCACCGGAGCTGAGGCGCTGTACGCGGACATGGGGCACTTCGGCCGCGGGCCGATCAGGCGCGCCTGGCTGCTCGTTGTCTTCCCCGCCTGCATCCTGAATTACCTGGGCCAGGGCGCCCTGATCCTGGGTCACCCGGCCAGCATCAAGAACCCGTTCTTCCTGCTGGCCCCGGGATGGGCCAGGCTCCCGATGGTGTTCCTCGCCACCGTGGCGACCGTCATCGCCTCGCAGGCGGTGATAAGCGGTGCCTTCTCGGTCGCGAGCCAGGCCGGGCGGCTCGGCTACCTGCCGCGGCTGCGCATCCAGTACACCTCGGAACAGTTGATGGGCCAGATTTACGTGCCGTGGATCAACTGGCTGCTGCTGGTAGCCATCCTCACTCTCGTGCTCGCGTTCCGAACCTCGGCCGCGCTGGCCTACGCCTACGGTACGGCCGTGACTGGCACGATCACGATCACCACCCTGCTGTTCTTCTACTACGCCCGTCATCAGTGGCGATGGCCACTGTGGATCGTGCTGGCCGGCGGCGGCACGCTGATCGCCATCGACCTGCTGTTCTTCGCCGCCAACCTGACCAAGCTCACCCACGGAGCGTGGCTTCCGCTGCTGATCGGCGTCATCGCGTTCACCATCTTCACCACCTGGCAGAGAGGCCGCGAACTCGTCACGGTGCGGCGGGTTCAGGCCGAAGGGCCGCTCCCGGAGTTCATCACGCAGCTGCACGCCATGAAGCCCCCGTTGCCCCGGGTGCCGGGCACGGCCGTCTTCCTCAACCGCGGCAAGGCCACCGCCCCGCTGGCGCTGCGGGCCAACGTCGAACACAACGAGATCCTCCACGACACCGTCCTCATCCTCTCGGTCGAGACGATGCCCGCACCCCACGTCCCGGCCGAGGAGCGGCTGAAGATCGACGACCTCGGGTACAAACAGGACCGGATCATCCACGTCACCGCCCGCTTCGGCTACATGGACCAGACTGACGTCCCCGAGCTCCTGCCGCTGATTCGCGCGGCCAGCCCGGAAGGCCCCCTCCACGACGACAGGCTGTCGTACTTCATCTCGCGCATCGAGCTCATCCAAGGCCACGAACCGGGCATGAGCCGCTGGCGCAAGCGCCTGTTCATCGCGACCTCACGGATCACCGCCGACGCCGCCGAATCCCTCCATCTGCCCCGTGAACGGACCCTGATCATGGGCTCCCGCATCGAGCTGTAGCCGCCCGACTCGGGACCGTAGCCGTCGGGATCCCGAGTGGTGAGGTAGAGGGATCTCCCCGATGCACGCGCCGCGCCGCGCGGTCTCTACTGGGGGGAAGGCGCAATAGGCCGCCAATGGGTTGCGCACCAGGCTGACGAGGGGTCAGATGTGATCAGTCTTCGTTTCGGTGCTGGCGCCGGTAGTGATGCCTTGAGCCTGTCGGGTGCGGCCTCGGTGGGGGAGTACCTGTTCCTCGCGCCCGATGAGGGCGCATCGCTGGTGCGGTTGCGCCGTTCGGGGGACGCCGCCTACGACGATGCGGCGTCCTATCCGGTTGCCGATTTCGTGGACACCCCGGGAGATCCCGGGGACGAGCTGGACCTGGAAGGCATGGACGTCGGCGGCGGCTATCTGTGGCTGGCAGGGTCTCACAGCGCAGTGCGTACTCGTGTGCGCGACCGCACACCGCCCGGCGAGATTCCCGGCCAGCTCGCGACGATCCGGCAGCCGAAGGCGCGAACCTTGCTGGCGAGGATTCCGCTGAGCGACGGATCGGCCGGGCCGTCCCCGGCCGTGACGCCGTCGAGGTCGGTGGGCGAGCGCACCGCGGCCCGGCTGTCCGGCGGCAACGACCGGGGCCTGCTGGATGTGCTGCTCCAGGACGAACATCTCGGGCCCTTCGCCGGCTTGCCAGGCAAGGACAACGGCCTGGACATTGAGGGCCTGGCCACCGTGGGGCCGCGGATCCTGCTGGGGCTGCGGGGGCCGGTTCTGCGGGGCTGGGCGGTCATTCTCGAACTCGAACCCCGGCCGGACCGGGACAACCCGCAGCGACTGCGGCTGGAGCCGATAGGCGACGGGGACAACCCGGCACGCTACCGCAAGCACTTCGCGGACCTGGCAGGGCTCGGCATCCGGGATCTGGCCCGCAGCGGGGACGATTTGCTGCTGCTCGCCGGCCCGACCATGGCGCTGGACGGCCCTAGTCGCATTCTGCGGATCCCGGACGGTGCGGCCAGGCCTCTGCCGGCCGCGCTCAACCGCTCCGATCTGGTCCAGCTCGGACCGGACCTGCCAGTCGGGCGGGGGAGCGACCACCCCGAAGCCATCACCGTCATCCCTTCCGCCGGCTCCTCACCCCGCGTGCTTGTGGCTTACGACAGCCCTTCGGACCAGCGGCGACAGGCCGACGGCGTCGTCGCCGACGTCGTTTCCCTCACACCATGATCATTGAGCATGCTGGATCCGGTGCGTGCGGTCACCTCGATGGCATGTCCCGCGCTCATTGGCGCAGATTCCAGTTAATGCTGGCGGGCGAGATGCCAAGCGATTCTCCGGAGAGCTATCGAAGAAATCTCTGTATTACTCCCAGGACAGACGCTTGGAGCGAATCAGTACTAATTAGCTTACCATTACATTGTCGTTTGAACATGCCTGGGACGCTACCGGGAAGTCCCTACATAACGCCCCCGCCTACATCGGCCCGGAAAGGGCCAAGTACTGCAACACATGCCGCGTTTTTGTCCCCCGGAAGGCGTAGGGGTCGAGTCCTCGACGGCGAATCGAGGCCAGGAACGCTGGCTGGACCAGTGCCGCGTCATCGGGTGCGGCCCTGACGGACAGTTCCAGAAGGTCCAGGGCTGAAGGGTTACCCGAAGTGCGCACGGTCCATTGCTCGGCGGCGATGTCGAATCGCGGTTCGCGCAGCCGCCACCAACGGGCCTGCACCGGGCCCAGAAGACGCAGGTGGTCCGGGCCGGGACCGGCGATCGTGCACTGCGCCAGGTATCGGCGCTGGCAGGCGGAGAACAGCCGGGCCGGGTCGTGTGGCCTGGAATCGAGAACCCGGCGCAGATGGTCACCGGGCACACTGCGCACCAGTGAGGCGGCCACGACGCGCCGGTCATGGGTCCAGTCGCCCTTGATCCGCAGCTCGTGGTGTCGGGTGCGACGGAAGGCGCTCCATCGGCTGGTGAGCTGCCCGGGCCGGCACGGCCGCAGTTTCACGGTGGCGTCACCGGGTCCGTCAAGATGGCGCCGGACGCGCAGGATGACAGCGTAATCGAGCAGGGGCAGCAGTCCCAGCTGGGAAGGCTGCTCGCAGAAGTAGATCTCGTAACTGTGCGCGGTGGATCTGGACAGGTGATAGACCGCCAGGGCGGTGTCCACCTCGTTTGCGGGGATGGTGGCGCTGATCTTGATGGTGTCGAGTCGCCCGGCGCCCATCACGGCTATGATCATCCTTCCGGCTGGCTATGCGCCGCGGGCCGACAGCCTGCCGACTCCCTTTTGGCCTTCGAGGTCGCTAGAGATAACGACATCATCGCTCCGGTCCGCGCCGCTTCGGGTGAATTCCTATCGGAATTCGCCGCGCTGTGCGGGCCGCGTCGGCGGCCCCTGGCGTTTCCATCCCATCTCCACACCAATGCCACCACGTCTGCACTAGTGGCGACTTAGCGTTCCCTAGAGGGGGTTCAGGGATGGGCTCGATACTCACGTGGGCGAGGCCAGCACTCGGTTCGGCGCGGCGGCCGAATGGACGGCTGGTGGGCCGGGTGCGGGAGCGGTGTCTTCTCGACGGGCTGATTGAGTCGGTGGAAGGCGGTGGCGCGGCGGCCGTCATCGCGGGTGAGGCCGGGGTCGGCAAGACAGCGCTTTTAATGCATGTCGCCGAAAAGGCCTCGCAGCGGGAGGGCTTGCGTGTCCTAAGGGTGCGCGGGCAGGAATCGGAGGCCATTCTCGCGTTCGCCACTGTCGCGGACCTGCTGCTTCCGCTGCGGGAGAAGTTCGCTGACTTGCCGCAGGCCCAGCGCAAGGCGCTCGAGATATGCCTGTCTCTCTCGGGCGGCCGTGCGGGTGGGCCCTTGGCGGGGTGCGCGGGGGCACTGGGGGTGCTCTCGAGTGCGGCAGACGAGCAGCCTCTGGTGGTTCTGATTGACGACTTTCAATGGGTTGATCCCGAATCGCGCCAGATCTTGCTGTTTGTCGCGCGGCGCCTGGCGACGGAGCGGATTGTCATGATTCTTGCCGTCCGCGAGGAACCAGGCGCTCCGCCTCCGGAGCTGGGCCTGCCCGCTCTGCGGATCGCCGGCTTGTCGATTACGGAGTGCGCCGAGCTCGCCCGGGAACTAGGTGCCGAAGTCAGCAGGTCGGCCCTGCGGTCCCTGGTCGAGCTGACCGGCGGCAATCCGCTGGCGGTGCTGGAAAACCTGGCGGGAGCCGCCAGCGGGATAGGCACCTTCGAACAGGGGGAGCTGGCGCTTGGCGTGGTGCTGGAGCGTGCATGGGGGCGCGTATTTGAGGAACTGCCGGAAGACACCAGGCATGCGCTGTTTGTTGTCGCCACCGATGGCTTTAGTCGCGGGCGTCACATCGCCGCGGCGCTGACGGCCTTGGGCCTGTCGCTGGAGTCCCTCGCTCCCGCAGAACGCCGCGGTCTGGTACGCACCGTAGACGGTGAGATTCAACTCCATCATCCGCTGATGCGCCCGGTGGTTATGGGCCGGACACCACTGTGGGCGAAAGCCGCGGCGTACCGGGCCATGGCGGGGGTCGCTGAGGGGCATCGGCGTGCCTGGTACCTCGCGGCGGCGGCGACCGGCTCCGACGATGAGGCGGCCGAGGCGCTCGCGGCCGCGGCGGTGGACGCGCAGCGGCGCAGCGGGTACAGCGCGTCCGCGAGGACCTGGCGGCGGGCGGCGGAGCTGACAGCTGATTACGGCATGCGGGCCAGGCGCCTGCTGCGCGCCGCCGTCGATGCTTATCTCGGAGGGGATGCGGCGACGTCGGCGACTTGGTGCGAGGAGGCTCTTGCGCAATGTCACAATCCGACCTTCATTGCGGAGGCCGAGCTGGTTCTGGGGCGGGCCCGAACGTGGGGGGGCGATCCGCTGTCGGCCCTCGACGGCCTGGTGCGAGCGTCGGTGCTGATCCGGCCGGTCAACCCCATGTGTGCCGCCGCGCTGCTGGCAGAGGCCACGTTGCCGGCGGCGATGGCGGGGCGTATCGACCTCGTGAGACAGGTCGCGCGGCAGGCGGAGGAACTCTGGGAGAACATCCGTCCCGCAGCGGCTGATGCGGGTGGCTCGCTGACGGTCCTCGCCATGCTGGCCGGGGCTTTCGTCATGACCGGAGATCTTGAGCACGCTGCACGCTATCGGTGCCGGGCAGAGGCCCTGTTGCCGACGGTGGATATCGTCGCCGAGCAGCAGGGCGTCGCGTTCCTGGCGCGGGGTGACGTCTGGACAGAGCGGTACGAGCTAGGCCGTCTGCGCCTCGGCGATGTGGTGGAACGCGGACGGCGCACGGGCGCGCCAGCCGTGTTGTCGCTGGCTCTCGGGTTGTCCAGCGAGCTGGGCTGGTGGACTGGGCGGTGGGCGGCTGCCTACGCGGACGCAACTGAGGCGCTGCAGTGGGCCGAGGAGATGAACCAAGCCAGCCTGATCGGGTACGGCTTGTCGCAGTTGTCCCGTATTGAGGCGGCCCGGGGAGACCGTGAACAGTGCGAGGAGCATGTGGAACGGTCTGGCCAGGAAATCGAGACGCGCGGCGTTGGCTGCCTGGCCGTTTACAACGCGGCTGCGCTCGGGCTATGCGCTCTCAGCCGCGGTGAACTGACGGCGGCAATCGATCACCTCGAGCGCGCCTGGGATGCAGGACGGGCCGCGGGGCTGGATAACCCGAACATCGTCCCATTCGCGGGTGATCTCGCCGAGGCGCTGGCACGGGTCGGCTCCGCTGACCGGGCCGAGCAGGTCTTGGCCTGGCTCCAGGAGCGGGCTGACGCGACTGGCCTGGTCTACCCGCAGGCGGTGGCCGCGCGGGCGCGCGGAATCCTCGCCCGGGACCCGGCCGAAGCGTCCGCATGGTTTGCAAGGGCACGCTCGGCGCACCAGAAGCTGCCGATGCCTTTCGAGCAGGCCCGTACCCTCCTGTGCGAGGGCGAGGCGCTGCGCCGCTCCCGTCATCTAGCCGCTTCCCGCCGACCGCTCCAGCACGCCCTGACCGTGTTCAGCGGCCTGGGTGCGCGACCATGGGCGGCCCGGGCGAGGACTGAGCTGGCTGCCGCCGGCTCGCGGGCCGAGGTCCGGAACGGCCTGAGCAGGTCCGTCCTGGACAGCCTCAGCCCGCAAGAGCTCCAAGTCGCCCGGGCCGTGGGGCAAGGACTCAGCAATATCGAGGCTGCGGCGGCCCTCTTTGTCTCGCGCAAGACCGTGGAAGCCCACCTCACCCGCGCCTACCGCAAACTCGGTGTCCGCTCTCGCACGGAACTGACCCGCCTGCTGGCCACATGCGACGAAGCGCGCTAGAGCCGGGCGGCCGGACGCCATCGCCGTCTGCCAAGGATGGCGAGGTCGGGCGGCGTCACTGCGGCGTGCCCGCGTCAGCGAGAGGTCCTGGACTCCAGTACCCGGGTGAGTGCGTCAGCCACCCGGTCGAGGGTGGGCGGCGGGACGGTGAAGGGGATCCGCAGGTGCCGGTCGTCGCGTCCGCCGACCGCATACGTGGAGGCGGGCTCCAGCAGCACGCCCAGCCGCGCGCATGCCTCCACCACCTCATGGGAGGAGTGGGGGTGGAGGTCGAGCCACAGGGTGACTCCGCCGGCCGGGCTGTGCCAGCGGAGCTTCGCCTGGCCGATGCCGCGCAGGCGGTATTCCAGGTGCCGAAGGTTTTCGGTCAGCAGCCGCGTGCGCCGCTGAATGACCGAATCAAGCGAAGGCAGCAGCTGGGCGGTGGTGATCTGGTCGAGCGCGCTCGGGCCCGCGCCCATCGCGGCGGCGGCGCTCCTCATCTGCCGGGTGACGCCGGCCGGGGCGCGCACCCAGCCCAGATGCAGCCCTCCCCATACGGTCTTGCTCAGCGATGAGACGACGATGACGCGATGGTCAGCGACGGCCAGCGAGACGGCCGCATCCCCGGCCAGGCGGAGCGGGCGCATTGTCTCGTCGGCCACGACCAGCCAGCCGGCCGCGGCGGCGATGCGGCCGATCGTCTCGCGGATCGAGGGGGGCATGGTGGCGCCGGTGGGGTTGTGGCCATCGGGCTGGACGTACAGCACGCCGTGCGAGCCTGCGCGCAGGAGGCGAGCCAGGTCGGCCGATTCCCAGTCGGCCGCTCCGGCCTGCCAGCCGCGTAGTCGCCGCTTATGCTGCGCCAGGATTCGCAACGCCCCTGGGTAGGTGGGGGTCTCGGTCACGGCGAGCCCGCCGGGCGGCCCGGCCACGTCAAGGACCAGACCCAGCCCGGTCATGGCTCCGGAGGTGAGTGTCAGCTGGCCGGGTTGGGTAACCAGGCCGGACCTGGTGAGATGGTGGGCCAGCAGTTCGGTGAGCGTATCCAGGCTTGCTCCGGTCGCCCCGTCGCCGAGCAGCGCGGCCGGCAAGGAGTCGTGGCAGGCGGCCCGAACGACCTGGGCGAGGTCAGCCGGCCCGGCGGTGGTCGCCCAGCGCAGATCGAGGACCTCGGCACCGATCTCACCGGGGTGCGGGGAACGCGCGGGGTGAGAGGCGATTCGCCCTAGTCGCGGCGGGGACACTGCGGAACCTGCCCGGGGTGATCCGGTGACGATCCCCATCTACCGGGCCGCGGAACTCCGCCGGGCGGTCCGCTTCACTGACCTGATCGAGCCGCTGCGCGTGGCGTTCGGCGAGTTCAGCCAGGGCCGGGCCCAGCAGGTGATGTCGGCCCTGTGGCCCGCCCGCCGCCCCGAAGACGGCACGCTGGTGCTAGCTGTCATCAGCGTCCGCGCCGAGCATGGCGCCCATGCCGCATGCGTTCGGCCCGCTGGTGCTGCTGACGGTCCCTGCCGGGCCAGTGCTGAGGCGACGGCCTAGCTTGGCGCGGGCTGGCCGTCCCGGGCGGGCGGGCACGATCTGCACCGCGATGCCCGCGCCCACCAGCAGCCCGGCGCCCATTAGCTGCGTGGGTGCCGGCAGCTGGCGGAGCATGACCGCCGCGAGCACCGTGGCGGTGAGGGGTTCGCACAGCGAAAGCACCGCGGTCTGGGTCGCGCCGATGCGCCGCAGGCCAGCCAGGAACAGCAGGGGCGCGGCCGCGCCGGCCAGGGCGCCCTCGAACAGGAGCAGCCCGGTAAGGCCGAAGTTGGTGACGGGCGCCAGCATGGTCGACGGCCGGGTCGCAGCCGTCAGCGCGCCGAGCCCGGCCGCGCCGGTCGCGATGATCAGGAATGCCGCCGCGCCGTCGCCGACCTCGCCCCACCCGCCGCGGCCGAGCAGGATGTAACCGGCGTGGAGCACGGCGGCCAGCAAGGCGAGGAGCAGCCCGGCCGCGGGGGCCGAAACCGACGGATCCGGCCGCATCAGCAGCACCAGCCCGATTATGGCCACCGCCGCCAGGCCCAGCCCGGCCATGCCTGCCGTGGATTGCCCGCGGGCGGCCTCCCAGGCCGCGACGAACAGCGGGTAGCAGCCGAAGGCGGCCACCGCGACGGCCACCGGCAGCTGGGCGAATGCCTCGAACAACGCCAGGTTCAGGCCGAGCCCGGCCACCGCCGCCAGCGCCAGCCGGATAGCCGCCGCCCGGCGCATGTGCCGGATGGCGGCCAGGGCGCCCGGCCGCAGCCCGGCGGCCAGCCAGCCGCCGAGTACTATCACCCCGGCCGAGGCCCGCCAGAACCCGAACGTGGCCGGGTCCAGGCCTTGCTGGTACGCAGCCCGCGCCACCGGCCCGTCCAGTGCGAACGCGATGGCCGAGCCCACGATCAGGGCCGCCCCTGTTGCCGTCGGCGGCCATTTTCTCCCGGCGGCTCGCCGGCCGCGCTGCTCCCCTAGCCCTGGCGGCTGCATGCTGATGATCCCCCGTCACCCCGGTGCAGGAACCCGGCATCTTCCCCGGCCGGCTCCTGCCCGCTCATCACCTCGGAGACCGCGTACGGAGCCGTGATACGTGCGAGCAGCGGCGAACCCGATCATCAGATGGTTACGGACTTGCTGTGCACGACCGTGTGGATTACTTGTGCAAAACAGCGCGGAGCCTGTGTGTGCCGTGGGGAAATGCTGGGGATTGCGCACCGGGCCGGCGCGCATAGCGGGGCCTTCACCTGGGAGATCGCCATCCGTGCCCTGTGCATAAAGAATAATCTGTGATTTTCCACACGCCACGCCGTGACAGTTAATAAATAAACCGAACATTTATCGTAAGTAAATCCAGTCGTGATTCTGGGCCGGGACCGTCGATAAATGAAAAAGTAGAGACGGTGAGCCCGGGGCACTTGACATAGGGAGGGCAAGCCGCGACGGCGGCACGCGTGCACTGGGGCGAACAGGCGCTTGCTGACGGCAGGCCGCGATCCCTGTGCCTGCCGGTAACAGCCTGGCATGACCGCGTATGCCGGATAGACAGCGTCCGTAGCCTGCACGTCCGGGAGCGCGTAGCCATCGCCCGGCATCTCATCCGCGTACAGTGCCTGGCCTCATACAGGTCATCCGCCGCTACACGGCGCTCGCCGCCAGCTCAACGGGAGGGGCCCGAGATGAAAATCAAGATCCGGCCGCATGATCCTGAGATGCTTCAGGAGCCCGACTGGCGTCAGATGAACGGCTGGCTTGCCGAAATCCGCGACGATGACGATGCCGGATCGGCCGGCGATGACCATGCCCAGCCGACGCCCGGCGGCGATCCCCGGCCGGAAGCCGCGGCCGAGTCGGAAGCCACGGCCGAACCTGCCTGTGCTGAGGTTCCTGACGGTGATGCGTCTACCGGGCGGGCCGTGATCGGCGATGAGTTGCGGATGCCGATCATGTGGTGCGAGTTGGGGTCGTGTATCTCGTGGCATACCGATCCCTCGGCCCTCGGCGAGGCCGACGCGCGTGCCCGCGCGATCAGCGCCGGCTGGCGCATCGACGCCTTGGGCCGGCTGGCCTGTCCGCAATGCCAGCAGACCGATCCGGGCTTCTGGGCGACCAGCCAGGTCGTGCGGTGGGACCGGCACACGGCCTTCGCCCGGGCCTCCGCCGCCTGCGGCGAACGTACTGTCAGCCAGTCGGTACCTCCATACCCGCGGCGGTGGTCTTGACGGCCGTCCGGGCCGGGCGAGCTGTCCGCAGTCAGCGGACGGCACCTGCCAGTCCGGCTGGACAGCCGGAGCCTGACAGCCCGGGCCCGTCCCTGGACAGCACCGGCAGCCACTGGCTGATTCTCGCTGCGGAGATGGCTGGCCTGGTGAACGACGGCTGGCAGTCGTCGCATCCGGCCGTGGCCGCCTGCGCCTACCCGCTGCAGACTGCTACCTGCGCGCTCAGCGGGCACGCCCGCTCGGTTCGTGCCGCGCGGGATTTCACCGTCGCTACCTTGCGCCGGTGGTGCACCGCGCACAGCAGCCAGGACATCACTGTCGTCGTGTCCGAGCTGGTGACCAACGCGCTGCGGCACGCTCTGCCGGAGCCGGTCGCTACCGGCCCGCCAGGACAAGTCCGGCTCGGCCTGCTGGAGTACGGGCCCTGGCTGCTGTGCGCGGTCGCCGACCCGAGCCAGGCGGCGCCGGTGTCGCGCCCATCCGGTTCCCTCGCCGAGACCGGGCGCGGGCTGCAGATGATCTGCGCGCTCAGCGACCTGTGGGGATATACCGAGCCCAGCGACGCCGGGAAGATCGTGTGGGCCATGTTCACCGTACGGCGTGCAGCGCCTTCCCGCTCCCGGTCCCGGTTCCGGCAGGCCGCGCAGCGACCGGGCGCTTGATAATACGGGCCTCGACCGTCGCTCGTTAAATGGATCATGCGCTGGCCGCAGCACCCGTGCGAGCCTTAAGCCGATTCTCTTGGATCCTGATCCGGTTCGGGCGGCGCCCACCCCGTTCAGGCTTGTCACAACGGGTCTGCCCTTATTGCTTTTTGCCAGCGACTCGAATGGCTTCCGCTCGATCTGTCTCGAGAGGCCGGGCGAAGAATACGTAGATCGTATTTCTGCTTTATCGCGCCTTGCGGAACTGAATCACTACTTCTGGCGAGCAGAATTCAATTCAGGCTGAGCCGGGCGTATCGTGGGCGACGGTCAGCGAAGTCCCAACGGCAAGATGGACGGTTGACTGGCCCGCGCGGCGCCGGGGGGGGTGACGCGGCGCGGGCCGCGTCCGCCTGGGCATCACTGGGGCAT
>Ga0335083_10008472_pt1 | contig 12550 bp, 8 predicted proteins | sample Lox_Sample_42_FD_206716 | JGI IMG/M metagenome (GOLD analysis project Ga0335083, IMG submission 206716) | Soil microbial communities from Loxahatchee National Wildlife Refuge, Florida, United States - Lox_Sample_4.2 | ecosystem: Environmental > Terrestrial > Soil > Wetlands | place: USA: Florida... | reverse complement strand
CCAGAACGCGATCGTTTTCATCGATGAGTTGCACACACTGGTCGGCGCTGGTTCGGCTGAGGGTTCGCTCGATGCCGCCAACATCCTGAAGCCAGCGTTGAGCCGTGGCGAGATTCAGTGCATCGGCGCGACGACTCCCGGTGAATATCGCAAGTCAGTTGAGAAAGACCGTTCGCTCGAGCGTCGCTTCCAGGCCGTGAAGGTTTCCGCACCAACGGAGGAAGAAACGATCCGCGTGCTGCAAGGCGTGCGCGATCGCTATGAGAAGTTCCATGCGGTGAGCTACACCGAGGAAGCCATCCGCTACGCCGTGTATCTCTCGAACCGTTACATCCCGGACCGCTTCCTGCCGGACAAGGCGATCGACCTACTGGACGAAGCCGGCGCGCGCGTGAAGCTGCGCCAGGCGATGCTGCCGGATGAAGTTTCCGAAGTGCAAAAGCGCGTGAAGTTCATCACGCACCGGATGGAAACCGCGATTGCGAACCACGAGTTCGAGAAGGCGCGGTTCTACTCCGAAGAGGAGCGTAAGGAAAAGGAACACCTGCGCGTTCTGCGCGAGAAACTGAAGATCGACGATTCGTCGACTGGTGTGGTGACACGCGAGGATATCGAAGAAGTCGTGGCGCGCTGGACCGGTATCGCCGTAACCGCGATCAAAGAGGATGAGCAGCAGAAACTGCTGCGCATCGAGGAAGAGCTGCACCGCCGGATCATCAGCCAGGACAAGGCGATCACGTCGCTGGCGCGGGCGATTCGGCGCAGCCGCGCGGGCCTCAAGGCTCCGGGGCGTCCGGTTGGCTGCTTCCTGTTCCTCGGGCCCACGGGCGTCGGCAAGACGGAAGTGGCAAGGCGCCTGGGCGAATTCCTGTTCGGCAGCGAAAAGTCGCTCATTCGTTTTGATATGTCCGAGTACATGGAAAAGCACTCGGTTTCGAAGCTGATCGGCGCGCCTCCGGGATACGTGGGTTATGAGGAAGGCGGGCAGCTGACCGAGCGCGTACGGCGTACGCCGTATTCGATCATCCTGCTGGATGAAATCGAGAAGGCGCACCCGGATGTTTTCAACATCCTGCTGCAGGTGTTCGAGGACGGCCAACTGACGGATGGCCTCGGCAATACAGTTGATTTCCGCAATACGATCATTATCCTTACGTCCAACCTGGGAGCGCGGCAGCTACAGAAGCAGTCGGGCCTCGGCTTTGCGTCGTCGGACGTTGGGACCGCGGCGAAGACCGTGGACGAGATGGTGATGCAGGAAGTCCGCCGTGTTTTCAATCCAGAGTTTTTGAATCGGCTCGATGAAGTGATACTCTTCGCGTCTCTGTCAGACGCGGATTTGCTGCAGATCATCGACCTGCTCATCGGACAGATCAACGAGACGCTGGTGCATCGTCAGGTGCAGATTGCGCTGACGCCGGAAGCGCGCCAGTGGATTCTCGAAAAGACATGCAGTGATCGGAATTATGGCGCGCGGCCGCTTCGGCGTGCGCTGCAGAAATATGTCGAAGACCCACTGTCGGAAGCTCTCATACAGGGCGGATTGCAAATGCCCGCGACGCTGGAGGTCTACCTCTCTGGCGAGTCGCTGGCGTTCCGTCCCGTCGTGGAAGCAACCCCGGTGGCCCACTAAGAATCCTACACGCGCGAGTTGGACTAAGACACGTCCAGCGGGGGAGCAAGAAATCTTGTGCGGGGTACCGCGGCCTTGACCAGAACCTTGGCCGCCAGCCGGAAACTCTTTCTGTGCGCCCGTGGGATCCTGGCGGTCGTGTGCTTGCTTCTCTTTTTCCCCGCGCAACCCCTTAAGGCTCAGCAGGCCGGTGGCTCTCCGGCCGTCATCACCCGCATCGAATTCGTCGGAAACCGGCGCGTGCAGCGAAACACGCTCGCCGCGAGGATTTTCTCGAAGGAAGGCGATCCCTATAGTCCCGAAGCGTTGCACCGGGACTTTCAAGCGCTTTGGAATACACAGTTTTTCGAGGACATCCGGCTCGAAGTGGAGGATGACCCGAAGGTTCCGAATGGGAAGATCGTTATTTTCAACGTGACCGAGCGGCCGATCATCCGGCGCATCGAGTACAAGGGCAACAAGTCGATCACCGAGTCCGACATCCTCGACGCGTTCAAACAGAAGAAGGTCGGGCTCAGCGTTGAAAGCCAGTTCGATCCGACGAAGATCAAGCGCGCCGAAGTCGTGCTGAAGAGCCTGCTCGCGGCGCACGGACGCCAGTTCGCGACGGTGAAGCCCACATACGAGCGCATCGCGGCGTCGAATGCGGTGAAACTCGTCTTCAATATCAATGAAGGGCCGAAGGTCAAAGTCGGCACCATCACCGTCGTCGGGAACCGCGCTTTTTCATCTCGCCGGATTATCCGCACGATGAGGAATGACCGGCCGTACGGCGTCCCGCTGGGCATCACGTATATCCCCGTGATGAGCAAGACATTCGACCGGCCCAAGCTCGATGAGGACCTCGAGGTTGGCGTCCGCGGGTTGTATCAGGACCACGGATATTTCAAGGTTGTCGTGGATGTGAAGCAACTCAAGACCGTCGATGTGCACGGCGGGCTGCCGATCATCGGCAACCGCAACGGGAAGGCGACGAACATCGTGGTTTCGGTCGAGGAAGGCGAGCAGTTCCGGATGGGGAAGCTCACCTTCCGCAGCTCGGATCCTGACCAGGGCCTGATTTTCAAGCCGGAGATCTTGGCGCGCGCGTTTCCGTTGAAGGAAGGCGACATCTTCGATGCGGACAAGATCCGCAAGTCCCTCGACGGCTTCCGGAAGCTTTACGGCGAATATGGCTACATCGACTTCTCCGCGGAGCCGGATTTCGACGTGCAAGATGCCAAGAAGACCGTGAACCTTACGCTGGTGTTCGACCAGCAGAAGCAGTTCTTCGTGCGGCGCATCGAGTTTTCCGGCAACACGACGACGCGCGACAAGGTCATACGCCGTGAATTGCTGCTGGACGAGGGCCAGGTATTCAACAATCGCTTCTGGGAACTGAGCCTTCTACGCCTGAACCAGCTGGGATACTTCGATACGATCAAGCCGGAGAACGCGGAGCTGAAGAAGAACGTCAAGGCCGGTACCGTCGATATTCGGCTGAAAGTGAAGGAAAAGGGCAAGCAGTCGATCAGCTTCTCAGGCGGCGTGAGCGGGCTCTCGGGCAGCTTCGTCGGATTCTCCTATCAGACGAACAACTTCCTGGGTCTTGGCGAAACGCTGACGCTCTCCGCGCAGATCGGAGACATCCAGCGCAGCATCCAGTTCGGCTTCACCGAGCCGTATCTTTTCGACCGGCCGATCTCGACGGGCTTTACGATCTTCGCGCAACGATATGATTACAACACGGCGCGGCAGGAAGGAATCCTGCTCGGCCAGAACGTCGCCATCGATCCGGCGCTGCAGGAAAATTACAACACCGATTCAAAGGGCTTCACGATCTTCGCCAGCGAACCGCTTCGAAAGCTTTCGTTCACGCGTTTGGGCTTGAGCTACGGCTGGTCCACGACAGACATCACGCCTTTCAGCCAGTCGGCGCAGTTGTTGTTCGAGTTCACGAAGTTCACAAGCCTGGCGGGCCCGTCGGCGCTGAACGGAATCCGGCAGAGCACGATTACTCCGACGCTGAGCTACAACACTGTCGATAGCCCGATCAACCCGTCGCATGGCAAGAGCTTTTCGTACGGCGCGAGCTTCGTGGGCGGGCCGCTCGGCGGAAACGTCAACACGATCAGCAACAACTTCGAAGCGTCATACTTCCATCCGAACTATCACCACCGGAATACGATCGCGCTGCACTTCCTAATCAGCAACATCACGGGTTACGGCGGGAAGGAAGTGCCTCCGAATACGCGGTTCTACGCGGGCGGTGAGCAGGATGTGCGCGGATTCGATTTCTACACGATTTCTCCGTTCGCGTTCATCCCGTTTGCGACGACGACGAACATCACCTTCGTGAACCCGCACAATCTGGGGCCGACGGGGCAGCCGGTTGCGGAAACACTTCCGGTCAGCGTGCTGGAATTCGTGCCGACTCGGCCGGGCGGCGATCTCAAGGGTATTTCCAACGTGGAGTACCGCATCCCGCTGGTGAGCACCTACGTTACCTTGAGCCTGTTCCACGACATCGGCGTGAACGGAATCCTGCGACGTTCGCAGCTGCAATTGGATCCGGCGGCAATCGCATCGTTGCATCAGCAATATCCCAACCCGGATTTTCCGTGCCAGCCGCTGGGGGCGCCTTGCGTGAACATTCCGAACAACCTGCCGATCGCGGCGGGAACGAATTTCCGTCCTCACACATCGGCGGGCGCGGAGATTGATATCCAGATACCGATCATCCAGGCGCCTTTCCGTATCTACTGGGCGTACAATTACCTGCGCTTCGCTCAGACGATCACGCCGCCCCTGGGCGCGTTTTTCGTTCCGCCCGCCGAAAGAGATGCTTTGAAACAATTGGGCGTATACGACACGCAGGTCGTTCCCGCGCTGCAAGAGTTCCTGCAAACGATCCAGGCGCGGCAAACGATTCCACCGGGCCTGTTTGAGCCGAAGACAACACTGCGGTTTGCGGTGAGCCGGACGTTCTGATGAACGGTTCCGGGCGATGCGGCAGCCACCGAAGAAGCGCTGCCGAGGCAGATGGCGTGAAACGATCGGAGATTGGTGGAGGGACGCACATGAGGGCGTGGGGAATGGCGGCAGTTTTGCTACTCGCAGCTTGCGCGGCGGGTTGCGGAGGAAACTCGACGGTCGTCGGGATCACCATCACGGGCCCGGGTTTGCAGCCCCTGACGATCATCGTTGGCCAACCCGCTCAGGTCACTGCCACTGTAACCGGCGTTTCAACGACCACAGTCTTCTGGCAGATTTGCGAGCCGCTCTCTCCGCCCTCGACGGTTAATCCGCCCACCATGTGCACCCAGGGACAAGGCCCGTCGGGATGCACGATTCCTACGGTATCGAGTCCGATCACAGGTTTTGGGACGATCACAGCGAACGGACTCTACACGGCACCTGCTACCGTGCCGTCGCCCGCCAAGCTGCAAATCGTGGCTACCAGTTGCATCCGGACGAAGTCGTTCGCGCTATTTAATATCACCATCGATTCGGGCATTCGTGTGCAAGTGAATCCCGTGGCCGCTTCGATGGGGCCGGGCGAGCACTTCCAGTTCACAGACATCGTTACCGGAACAAATGACACCGGCGTAGTCTGGATGGTGAACGGGATTCCAGGCGGCGATCAGGCACACGGGTTCATTTGCCCGAATCAAGCGGCCGTGCAGTGCAACACGGGCTCACCGGGCGAATACTTCTCTCCCAACGCTGCCGGAACCTTCACGATCGCCGCGCAGTCGGGCGCCGACCCCGCCAAGCAGGGGGCGGCGACGGTCGTGGTAGCCAGCACTACGGCTCCCACGATCAGCGGTATCGAACCCTCGGTTGCGGCGCAGGGTTCGGTACAGCAGGACGTGTACATCTCCGGAACCAATTTCTTCTCGACCACTCAGGTCTTTGTGAACAATGTAGCGGTCCCGCCAGCGAACGTCACCCTGATCAGCGCGGCTCTGATGCGCGTCACGATTCCAGGTGCGCAATTGACCTTGGCAGGCTTGGCTAACGTCGCGCTCGAGTCGCAGGACGGTCAGAATAGCTCCGGCCCTGTGAACCTGCACGTGGCTCCTGTGCGCCCGGTCGTGATCGCTTCGACCCCGCATAGCGTGCAACTGAACAACGGAAACGCGGCTCTGACGGCCCAACTCACCGGCGGCTATTTTCTTCCAAACACGATTCCAACGTTCAATGGCGTGGGCTGCGGTGGCGGAGGACAGGTGTGCGCGAGCTACGTCGATAGCCGGCATCTGAACGTATCAATTCAGGACGGCACGCTCGGTTCGCCAGGACTCTACCAGTTGCTTGTCGAAAACCCAGACGCGTTGGCCGCGGCTCCCCCGGTTCCGGCATTTTCCGGGCTGAATCTGGCCGTGAATCCGAATCCGTCCACTATCTCCACCTCGCCCGGCTCGCCGGTTGGCGTAGGCGCGGCGCCTTCTGCGATCGCGATCGACAGCGCAGATGGCATCGCGGTTGTCGCGAACAAGACCGACGGCACTGTCACCCTGATCAACGTGAATACCCATGGGGTAATCGCGACGATCGCAGTCGGCGCGGCACCGACGGGAGTTGCCGTGGATGACATGCTGCAGCCGCATCACACGGCCTACGTTGTAAACAGCGGCGACGCGTCGGTGTCGGTGATCGATCTGACAACCCACGCGGTCTCCACGCTCTCGCTTACCACCTACGAACCATCGCTGATTCCGATGGGCACTGTGCCGTGGACAATCGGCGTGAATCCGCTCACGCATCGTGCGTTCATCGCCAATCAGTCCACGAACGTCGGTACGATCCTGGATTTGGTGAATCCGAACGCGAACCTCAGCACGCCTTGCGCTACGCCGCCTTGCCCAGTCGGAGTGATAACCGGCGGAATCACACCCTACGGAACCGGACCGAATCCGCAGGTTGCTGTTGATCCCCGTCTGAATTGGGCCATGGTCACGCCCGGAGGCGCGGGAACGACGTCGATCATTGATCTCGGCCGCGCGCCAGCGACCGGCGACGTGGGCCGCCGGCCGGAACTGATTGGCAGCCTCTCGATTTCCTCCACGATGCAGGGCATCGCCATCAATGCGGAGACGCACGAAGCACTCTTGGCTGACCCGGCCAGGACGACTCTGACGACATTCAGCCTGATGAACGACGCGGTAACATCCGTCACGTTCCGATCCAGCGGCACAGTCATCTCGACGCCGAATCTTGCTGCCGCTGCGGTGACCCCTCTGGAGAATCTCGGCGTTGCGATCCCGAACACCGGTGGTTCAAAGGGCGTGATCGCAGACATGAATAGCGGGGTTGTCCTCGGGGAAATCAACGGGCTTGGCAGCCCTACGGCAGTCGCGGTGGACCCGGCGACGAATCAGGCGCTCATCGTCGACGGAACCGCAAACACGGTTTCCTTCCTTTCGCTCGGCACGGCGCCGGCGCAGCCCCAAATCCTTGAGGCGAGTCCTGCCAACACGATGACCAACGATCCCGTGACCCTGGTTCTCACGGGCGCGAACTTTGCCGTCAATTCCGTGATCCGGCTCGATCAAGGCAACGCCGCGATCGGCGGATTCACTCTGCCAGCGACCGCGACGGGATGTTCGGGCGGTGTGTGCCGCCAGTTGACTGCCACGATTCCGGCCAATACGCTGACTTCGGCTCGCCGGTATCTGGTTGACGTGCAGAATGGTGCAAGCGGGCCGGTCTCCAATCTCACCGACTTGGCTGTGATTCAGGCGATTCCCGTTGGAACCACTCCCATTGGCATTGCGGTGGATACGATTCGAGATTCGGCCGTGGTCACCAACTCGATCGACAACACGGCTTCAATTCTTTCGCTCACGCCCGTTGCGCCGGCGTTTTCGCCCGAATCCCTGGGGCCGATCGGCGTGTTCGGAACGGTGAATACCGGCGGTACGCCTGAAGGGGTTGCCATCGATCCGCGCCTGGGAATCGCTGTCGTGGCAAACAACGGAAGCGATAATGTCACTGTGGTTGACGAAATCAATGCGTTTGCGCCCGGACCCATCAGCCTTTGCGGTTCCTCGTGCACTGGGCCAACTGGCGTGGCGATCAACCCCGACACGTCGGTAGCGGTCATCACCAATACGAACTCGAACACGCTGTTCACAAACGGAGAAGTGGCCCTCCTGTCGCTGAGCCGGGGGGCATCTGTTTCGGGAACGCTAGGCGCGTTCCTGGCCGTCGATCAGGATCCCGTCGCGGTGGCTGTCGATCCTAAGCTGAACTTCGCCGGGGTTGCCACGGCTTCGTCGACGAGCAGCTTCGATATCATCTCGCTCTCGTCGTCGTCGATCGTGAACCGCGTGAACAACCTGCAGAATCCGAGCGGCGTTGTGTTCGATCCGGTCAACCAGATTTTCATCACCGTGAACAGCCTGCTGAACAACCTTGTGTTCACCGATCCGGCGTCGGCGAATTCGACGGTAGCCAATGTCGGCATCGCACCGACCTCGGTGGACTACAATTTCCAGACCAGCTCCCTGGTCACTGTAAATTCGGGCAGCCATACCATGTCCGTGCTCGACTATACCTGTCCGCCGAATGCCGGGCCGACGTGCTTCGTCCCGCAGGTCCGGGACGTGCTGACGCTCGGGGGTGCCCAGACGAGCACGCTGGTGCTCGGGCCCAACGCGGTAGCCATCGATCCGAAGCTGAATCTCGCGGTGCTCGTCGACCCGGACAATAACCGCGTGCTGTTGGTGCCTCTGCCGCATTAACGCGAGGGGGCCCGGCAACCGCCTCACGGTGATCGAGCATCGGACTTGCCAAGGGGCGCTGTGGAGACGAAGCGGGCGGAGGGCCGAATCCATTTGACCCTGTTCTTGCTTCGAAGCTATAATCCGCCGTTTGCGATCATCAAAATTCTCTCAAAGGTGTGAACGAGGAGTGCGAATGAAGATTCGAGGAGTGGTTTCGATAATGGCAGGCCTTTTGATGGCGCCTGCGATCTGGGCGCAAGCCGCCGCGCCTGCAGCGGCCAGCAAAGTGGGCGTGATCAATATCCAGGCCGCGATCGCCAGCACGGCTGAAGGAAAGCAAGCGGCGGCTGAATTGCAGTCTCAGTTCACGCCGCGGATGAACGAGCTCCAGAATATGCAGAAGCAGATCGAGGACTTGCGCAGCCGCCTTCAGACGGGACAGTCCACGCTCAGCGACGAAGAAAAGGCCCGCCTGAGCCGTGAAGGCGACCAATTGACGCGCGGCTACCAGCGCAAGCAGCAGGAGTTGCAAGACGACACGAACGACGCGCAGCAGGAAGTTGTGAACCGCATCGGCCGGAAACTCGTCGACGTTCTGAACAAGTATTCCCGGGAAAACGGCTACTCCATTATCCTGGACGATTCCTCGCAGCAAACGCCCGTGGTTTACGCTGCGAATCAGATCGACGTCACGCAGGAAATCATCCGGCTTTACGATCAGAGCTACCCGGTCAAGAACGCAGCGGCAGGTGCTGCGACGACGGCTCCAAGGCCGGCGCCGAGGCCGGCTCCCGCAACTCCGGCGCAGCCCAAGCAGTAGCTTGCCGATTCAACCGCGTTTCCCTCAGGCCTTGCCGAGCGATCGGCAAGGCCTTTTGTTTTGGGTGGATTCTCTCGCCGGCCTAGCCCTGGGCGAGAAGCGAATGCGGCTTTATGGGCGCGGCTCGTTCGGCTATCATATTTCGGCGCAACACGCGGTCTACTTTGAAATCATCTCGTGAGCCAGGAGGATGGCATGGCAATTTCGGTGGGAGCGGCGGCTCCCGATTTCACGCTGAAGGATCAACACCAGAAAGACGTGAAGCTTTCTGATTTTCAGGGCAAGAAGAACGTCGTAATCGTGTTTTATCCGCTTGATTGGAGCCCCATTTGCACGAACGAGCACGCCTGTTTCGTGAACGACCTCAAGCGATTCGAGCAGCTCGACGCCGCCGTGCTGGGCCTGAGCGTCGACAGCGTGTGGTCGCATAAGGCCTTCGCGGAGAAGATGGGCATCCACTACTCGCTGCTCGCGGATTTCCAGCCCCGCGGCGCGGTGGCGGACAGGTTCGGTGTCTATCTGGCCGACAAGGGAATCACGGGGCGCGCCATCGCGGTGATCGACAAGGGCGGCAAGGTCGCTTGGTTCAAAAATTACGATATTCCGACCGTCCCCGACGTCAAGGAAGTGTCTGAAGCGCTGGCGAACCTGAAATAGTCACCGTGGGGTTCAGCTGCCGTGTGACGGTGCGCCTGCGAAAGTGCGGATGTAGTCCACCAGCTCCCAGCGCTCTTGGTCCGTCAGCTTGTCCTCGAATGACGGCATAGGCAGCCTCCCGCGCGTGATCTGCCAGAAGAGTTCGCCGTCGGAGCGATGGCTCATGGTGTGGGCGTCTGTGAAGTCGCCCGGCGCCACCGAGAGTTCCGCAGCCTTTTCGCCGCGCCCGTCTCCTTTCACGCCATGGCAACGCTGGCAGTGCTCGGTATAGAGGCTCTTTCCCGCGGCAAGCGCTTCGTCCGTCGGTGGTACGGGATTCTTCAGCTTTCGCGCCGCTGCGACGGCGCTCCAATTTCGAGCCGCATTCCACACGATGGTCACCGCGGCCACTAGCGCAATCGCCAGCGCAATGCCCGCGAGAGGACGAAGTTTTCGATTCGGCTTGTCAGCAGACACGATCGGATCGGGGATCTCCGAACCGAATTTTCCCACAGGCTATCCGGATTTCCCAGACGCGATCGCATACAGCAACCACACGTTCATCGATAGGATGATGGTTGTTGCGAGGCCCGCCAAGAAGTTCGTCACCGGCCGGTTCACGTGCACGCCCATCAGATCTTTCCGGCGAGTCAGCAGAAGTAGCGGGATCATTGCAAAGGGAAGGCAGAAACTCAGCACCGCCTGGCTGAGCACCAGCGTTTTCAGCGGGTCGAGGCCTATTGCGATCACCAGCACAGCTGGAATCATGGTCACCAGGCGCCGGACGAAGATGCTGACCCGGAGGCGCAGGAAACCCTGCAGGATCACCTGGCCGGCCATCGTCCCAACGGTTGAAGACGACAGCCCCGAGCAGAACAGCGCTACTGCAAAGGCCACGCCGGCGAACCTGCCGAGTAACGGAACCAGCGTGTCGTGCGCTGCTTCGATTGACGATACGTGTTCGTTTCCAAAGAACACCGCTGCGGCCATCACCACCATCGCCGAATTGATCAGCCATGCGCCGTTCATCGCCAGAAGTACGTCGAGCAGCTCCATCTTACGGTGCCGGTGCTCTCTCTTGTCATGCTCCTCGCGCCGCGGAAGAACCAGCGCGGAATGCAGATAGATCACGTGCGGCATCACCGTCGCGCCCAGCATTGAAACGGCGAGATAGATTGACGATGAATGAATCTGGGGGACGAGAATATTTCGCACAATCGGCGCCCAGGATGGCTTGCTCAGAAAGACTTCAATCGCGTAGGCAATTCCGATCACGGCCACGAACGCAATGATTACTCGCTCCAGCCATTGAAACCCCAGTTGCTCGACCGCCAGAATTAGCATCACCAGGACTCCAGTGATCAGCGCCGCCGGGAGCAGGGGAATGCCGAAGAGAAGGTAGAAACCGAGCGCCGCACCAAGGAACTCCGCAAGGTCCGTCGCCATCGCCGCGACTTCCGCAGTGAGCCAGAGAACGACAGTGGTCGGCTTCGAGAACTCGGCGCGGCAATTTTCCGGCAGCGTCCGGCCCGTGGCGATCCCCAGCTTCGCGGCGAGATATTGCACCAGGATGGCCATGGCGTTAGACCACAGCAACACCCACAACAGTTCGTACCCGAAGCGGGCTCCGCCTTCGATGTTCGTCGCGAAATTACCGGGGTCCATGTACGCCACGGAGGCGACGAACGCCGGTCCCAAATAACCCCACACTTCGCGAGCCGTCGTAGGCCGAGGAGATGCGACGACATCCGGGGTCGAGTTCATCGTAGTTAACCTACAATATAAACTATACTTAACAGAACCGGGCGTCAATAAGCGTGCCGATTGTTGTGTCCTAAGCGTCCGAAGAACCACGTTCTGCTATATTCAATGGGGTCCGATAGCCATGAACTGGCGAGAAGACCGGAGGAACGAGTAATGCCCGAAACGCCAAAGCAGCAGGCGCAGATCAAGGCCGACGAAAAGGAGTTGCTCGGCCAGTATTCGAATCTCGTTGTGGTCCATCACAACGCCGAGGAGTTCACTCTAAATTTCGTCTACATGTTTCCGACCGTGGCGCAAGGGAAGCTGGTGGCGAGCATGATTCTGAATCCGCGCCACGCAAAGCGGCTGATGCGCGCTCTTCAGGAGAACGTCGCGCGCTACGAAGCTCAGTTCGGTGCATTGCCGGAAGGTCCCGCGGGCGAATCGGACCCGAAGGTTGGGTTCGTGCAATAAGAGAAGGGAACTGCGTCGAAAACGCTGAGCTTGGTTTCTACGATTTGAAACTATCTCCCACGACCCATCCACCGGCAGGCTCCACGAATTCCACACCTACCGCGTACCCTGCGTGGGGAGTCGTGTGGCAGTACGCTACGCGAGCTACCGCTCGAAAGGAACCCGCCAGCGTTTCCACGACGATCCGGTCGTTGATTTTCCACCGGCGGCTCGTGAGCACGCGCGCTCCCCGAGAGCTGACATTCTCGGTAAAGGTCGCCTCTGTTCCTGGAAACGCGCCGTGGCCGCTAATTTGCACGCCCACTTCCATCGGAACCCGCGTTTCACAGCGTATTGCGGAGTACGACTTGGGACCGCCTATCCCAAGCGGCATGTGGGTTGACCCCTCCTCACCCTAGAGACAAGCTGCCAGATGCTTCAGCTGAAACTTCCCCGTCGACCGGCGCTTCATCTTGTACAGAGCCGTGTCGGCGGCCCCCAAAAGCTGTTCCACCGAAGTGCCATCTGATGGATACACCGCCTGCCCCACACTGA
>Ga0335083_10008471_pt1 | contig 12550 bp, 8 predicted proteins | sample Lox_Sample_42_FD_206716 | JGI IMG/M metagenome (GOLD analysis project Ga0335083, IMG submission 206716) | Soil microbial communities from Loxahatchee National Wildlife Refuge, Florida, United States - Lox_Sample_4.2 | ecosystem: Environmental > Terrestrial > Soil > Wetlands | place: USA: Florida... | reverse complement strand
GCCGATGGAGAAGATCAGCGCAAACAGCGTCACCCGGTTCAGGGTGTATCCGAACAGATAAAAGATCGCCAGGGTGAGCGCCAGGGTTACAGGAATGGCAATCAGCACTACACCGGATTCGCGCCATCCCAAGGCCAGCGCAATCAGCAGCGTGACCGACAGCGTGGCGATGAACAAGTGCTTGAGCAGTTCATCGGATTTGTCTTTCGCCGTCTCGCCATAGTTGCGCGTGACCGTGACATTCAGGTCCTGCGGCAGGAGATAGCCGCGTAGCTCCTGAATCTTCTTCTCCGCTTCTTCGGTGATGACCGTGGCGTTGGTTCCTTTGCGCTTGGCCAGCGTGATGGTCACTGCCGGCCAGTCGCCTTGTGTCGCTCCCTTGGGCGCGCCCGCAGCATTGGCATACAGAACGTAGTCGCTCGGCTCGGACGGGCCGTCGGTGATGTCGAGCGCCACGTCGCGCAGATACTCCGGATGCCCGTCATGCACGCCAATGACAACCTGTTTCAGGTCGTCGGCTTTTCCCAGGAAGCGCCCAGCTTCTACCTCAAATTCCTGATTGTCCTGCGCGAAGCCTCCGGCATAGGCCCGCACATTGGCCGCCTGCAACTGCGCCGTAACCGCCCCCGGCGTCATGCCATAGGCCGCGAGCCTTTGGGTGTCGAGCACGACCCGAACCTGGCGGGGCAGTCCGCCGATGATCTTCGTCTCCGAAACATCGGAAATCTGTTTGAGCTGATCCGCCAGCTCGCCTGCGACCTGTCGCAAACGGTAGCTGTCGTAGTTCGGCCCCCACAACGTCAGCGCCATGATGGGAACGTCATCAATCGAGCGCGCCTTAATGATCGGCGGCGAGACTCCTTGCGGAATACGGTCGGCATTGCCGTATAGCTTGTTATACGTCTTGATTATGGCGTCTTCTTCTTTCGTGCCTACGTAGTAGCGCACGATGAGCATGCTCATGCCCGGCTGCGAGATGGTGTAGACGTACTCGACGCCCGGAATCTCGCGCAGCAGCCGCGCCATCGGAAGACTTGCGCGTTGCTCGACCTCGGCGGGGGTGGCGCCCGGCATCTGCACGAAGACATCGAGCATGGGCACGATGATCTGCGGCTCTTCTTCGCGCGGCGTCATCAGGATGGCGAAGGCGCCGGCGAACAGCGATGCGGCGATAAACAGCGGCGTCAGCTTGGAGTTGATGAAGCTGCGCGCCACCAGCCCGGCAACACGCAGGTGCGACTTGTTCTCGGGGGGCGTCGTCACTGAGCTATCACCTTCTTGCCCGCCAACTCCCGATCCGCAGGCTGCGCGACGATGCGGTCGCCACTGTTCAGACCTGAGAGCACTTCGATGTCGTTGCCGCTTGGCCTGCCCAGCGTGACGTAACGCAGGTTGGCAATCTCATCTTTGCCGACGACGTAGACTGCATCGAGTTGCCCGCGGTGCAACAGCGCCGCCTGAGGCACAATCATCGCGTCGCGCTCTGCCCGTGGGAAGCGCGCCCGGCCAAAGAGACCGGTGCGAATCTGCGGATTTGCGGGCAGATCGATCTTTACCGTGAAGGTGCGGCTGGCAGGATCGGCGGCGGGAACGATCTCCACTACTTTGCCGTCAAGCGTCTGCGCGCCGAGCGAATCGAGCACCACGGGAACCATTGTCCCAAGCTTGACCACGCCGATCTGGCTCTCGTCAACGTTGGCTTCAAGGCGAAAGCGGCTGGGGTCTTCGACCACCAGCAGGGGAACGCCGGGCGCAGCCATGGCCCCGGAGTCGACCAGTTTGGCGGTGACTAAGCCATCGAATGGTGCGCGGATTCGGGTGAATCCGACCGTCGCGTTAGCTTGCGAGACGGCAGCTTCAGCTTGGGCGCTGTTAGCATGGGCAGCATCGCGGCGCGCCTTGGCGGCTTCGAGCCTCGCCTTTACCTCATCATATTCGTGCGGGCTGACCGACTTCTTGTCGTACAGCATCTGATAGCGCTGCATGGTCGACTGCGCCAGTGCGTAGTCGGCATCGGCCGCTGCGATGGACTGCTGCGAGGCTTGCACCCCAGCCGTCGCGCTTTGATACGCGGCGCGCGGTTGCGCTTCGTCGATGGTGATCAGCACTTGGCCGCGGCGCACCGCCTCACCTTCATGCACGTTCACGCGGGTGATGGTTCCCATCACCTGGCTCGAGAGCTGTGCTGACTGCGCCGCACGTACCGTTCCTGTCGCTTCGACATAATCGGGTACGGTCGTACGCGCCGCGGTTAGAAGCGTGATGCCGGAGACGGTCTCGGGTGCAGCAGCGGTGTTGGGCTTCTCGCTCGAACAGGCCACGAGCAGAAGAAGTGGGAGCAATGCGGCAACGCTCGTCGCGAGAATAGGGGTCCTTCGACTCGACCGCGCAGAACCAGCGCGGCCTCGCTCAGGATGACAGGGAGTTGGAAAAAACTGCTGAATCATTGCGTCACCGCCGGAGAGCTTGCGCTGAGTGTGCCGGTCGCCAGCTCCAGCCCGGCATAGCTGGTGTGCGCGCGGTATACCGCGTCCCAGTAATCGACCTTGGCCTTCTGATTGGCCTCTTGCACGCGCAACAGGTCGCTGATGGTTGCCAGTCCGCCGTCGTAGCGGTTCTGGTTGATGCGCAGACTTTCGTCCGCCTGGGTGACTGCGCTGCGCGCCACGCCAACCTGCTGCTGTGCCGCGTCATAGTCGTAATAAGCCTTGCGGACCTGCAGGCGGATCTGATCGCGGAAGCTGTCGCGCATGGCTGTCGCCTTCTCCTGCATCGCTTTTTGCATGGCGAGATTGGCTCGCTTGCTGTCGCCGGAGAAGATGTCGAACTGAAACTCAGCGCCCGCAATCCAGTTATTGCCGCCGTTCCATCCTGGGCTAGGACTGTCGGTCTCCCATGAGCCGAAAACGTTCAGCCGCGGCGCAAACGCACCTTTCGCCATGGAAATGTTCTTCGCCTGTGCACTCCGTTCCGATTCCACGCGCTTCAGGTCAGGCCGCTTATCGAGGGCTTCAATTTCCAGATCGGTAAGCGGCGCGGTCGGGAACGGGCGGTCAGCAAGTGCCTCCTGCGGCTCAAGCAGACTGTCGGACTCCATGCCGATCGCCAAGGAGAGTTGCGTGCGAGCCAGCGACAGCGCGTTCTGGGCAGCGATCAGCTCTCGCTTGCGAGCTGCCGTCGCTACTTCCGCGCTGAGCAGGTCCGATTCCACCACCATGCCGCTCTCAACCCGTGCGCGGCTGCTGGCTTCGATGGCTTCGGCAGTGGCCAGCCCCGCCTTGGCGACCTCTACCTGTCGCTGTGCCAACAGTGTGCCGTAGTAGGCCTGTACCGCCTGATACACAAGTTCCTGATCGCTACGATCGAGTTGCTGCTCTGCCGCCTGCTTCATGTATTTGGCGCGGCTCACGCTGTACCAGCTTTGCAGGCCATCAAACAGGCTCCATTGACCGGAGAAGCGACTGGAAAAGTTGCTAATCGGCGTCGGAGTGTTTAGCCGATTGAGCGCAAAGTCGGCCACGGTGAAGTTCTGCTGGCGCAACCGCGATCCGAAAACAAACACCGGATCGTTTCCGCGGTCCGCGCTCTCTGTGAAGGTGACCTTGGGCATCAGTGGTGCCCGCGACTCGCGAACGGCGGCAGTTCCGAGATGCACATCCGCCAAGGCTGCTTTATGTAGCGGATTCTTGTCCAGAGCCATGCTAACGGCCTGGGGCAAGGTCAGCGGAGTCGTGCTCTGCCCCAGAGCGAATGAGCAGGCAACTGCGGCGGTCATCGGCAAGAGAGCCAATCTTGCCAGCACGAGCGCCAGCACTCGCCGCGGTCTGGCGGCCGCCAATCTGGGTGGTTCGTTGTCAGACACGACCATCCCTACGCCTCAACCAACTCGGCGTCCATCACGGGGACAATCTCGAAGGTGGTGTGGAACTCGGCGCTCTTCTGCAGCATCGCGCCCACTGAGCAGTACTTCTCCTCAGATAGGTGAATCGCGTCCTCGACCGCCTGCGGCGAAACATCGACGCCGGTTACGACGTGATGAATGCGTACCGCGGTGAAGACTAGGGGCGGTGTGGATACCTGGTCGGCCTCGACTCGTACCTCGTAACCGGCAACCTCTTGCCGCTTTTTGCGCAGGATGTTGATAACGTCAAACGCGGTGCATCCGGCGAGGGCGATAGCGACCAGTTCGATCGGCTTTGGCCCGGTGTTGCCGGCAGCGTCGTCGATGAGCAGGTGGTGTCCGGTTCCGCTGGTAGCTACAAATTGCCGATGAGTGCCTTGAGGCTGGGTAAGAGTAACCGTGGCAGATATCATTGCGTTTCTCCGTTTGGCCGAGGACGTATAGCCCATCGGCCACCCAAAAGAAACGCGTTAAGACCGGAAAGTGTTACAAGTTTTCTCGCTGCCGCACGATCTCCACTAATTCGGCGAAACAGGAATCGACGAGCCTTCGCCGACGGTCTTCCAACGTCGAATCAGAGACGCACATCTGCCGAATGATATAAACTTGAGATTGCCGATTACGGCACATCCTGGAGGCTTATTTGGCAGAGGTTAGGTTACAAGAGGGCGAGTCGTTGGAGAACGCCCTGCGTCGTTTCAAGCGTAAGGTTCAAACGGAAGACATCATCAAAGATGTCAAACGTCATTCCTTTTATCTGAAGCCGGGCGAGAAGAAGCGGGTAAAGCAAGCCTTGGCACGCAAACGCGCGCGCAAAAAGGCCCGCACGAGCTCAGACGAACGGCGCTAGCCGGTTTCGTTTTAGCAGCACGATTCTCGTCGCCCGCCGGTAGCGCAGACTACCGGCCTGCGAACGGCGGCTCAGTAGTTCCGATTGGCAATGCGATGCGTGTAGGGCTTCACGCTATTGGCAACCGGGCCGCCCTGCGTCCTTCCGGCCGCGAGATCTTCGAGCTCCTTATTAGCAGCACTCTCGGCGAGTTCTCGTGTGGGGGCGTGTCCCCAGGAAACCAGTTCGTCCGGATTCTGCGAGCGGCAGATCGTCCAATGATGGCGCGTCCCCTGGTGGTACGGCTCGACGTCGAAGGATACGAGAAACGTGTCTTCGGGCTTCTCCGTCTCCCGTTTCTTATTGGTTTTCGTGTTGTTACCCTCAGATGCAATCCAGCTTCAACTGTCTGCGGCGCGGCCACACAGCTGGTTGTTCTCATCATACGCCCATCGTGGCCGAGTTATGCCGCGAATTGCTGATTGGTGCTCCAGATAGAGACAGTTTACAGATAGGGGCGAGGGCTCGACATCCGCTGCAAGTGCCAGCGCGGTTCTGCCGGATGTATCAACGCGGACACCAGGATTTCACATCCCGCATTCTCCCTGTCCTCCGTACCTCCGTGGTGAAGATTCTTTGTTACTCTTAGCCCATGATTCACGAGATATTTCCCGTTGGTGTCTTGCAGTGCAACTGCTCGGTGATTGGTGACGAGCAAACCAGGGAGGCCATGGTGATCGATCCCGGTGACGAGATTGAGCACATCCTCAGCATCGTTCAGCAGCATGGATTGACGGTGAAGCAGATCGTCATTACGCATGCCCACATCGACCACGTGGGCGGTGCCATGAAGCTGAAGCAGGCGACCGGTGCTCCCATTCTGTTAAACCAGAACGACTATGCACTACTCAAGATGCTCGATACACAGGCCGCATGGATCGGAATGCGTTCACCCGGTGAGGTTGCGATCGACTCAAGTGTCGGCACCGGAGATAAGGTTGTGGCTGGCAGAGTCGTTGCCGAAGTGTTGCACACGCCGGGGCACACGGAAGGCAGCATTTGCCTCTATTTTGAGGCTGGCAAAAAGCTGATTGCCGGCGACACGCTGTTTGCCGGCTCAATTGGCCGCACAGATCTGCCCGGCGGGTCTTACAAGAAAATCATAGAGTCTCTGCACGGTCCGGTAATGGCGCTGCCCGACGAAACCATCGTCGTTCCCGGTCATGGTCCGCTCACCACCATTGTCGAGGAACGCGAGAGCAATCCGTTTTTGGCTACACCATAGGCTGGATATCGATGCTTGCATACTCGGTGGGAGTACCGGAAATGCTGCCCTGTCGCCCCAATTTGCGAAGGACGCTGGTGACCGCGACGCTCTGCGGAACCACGAGTACCACAAGGTAAGAGACTACTGTTCCCAAGATCACGCCGACCGAACCCATCCGCACTACCAGCACGATTGACAGCGCCAGATTGACGATTGCGGCGAGCGCCGATGCGACCGCCTGCACCCGGGTGTAATTCAGCGCTCCCAGCAGGCATGATTGTGCGGTGGTGAAACCGGCAATCACGCTCCAAAGCGCCATCCAAAACAACAGGGAATACTGCGGCACCGCATCGGGCCCAGCCCACAAGCGAATGCCGAACTGGCCGAATACAAGCAGTAACACCGCCCAGACGACGTTTAGTGCAACTGTCGTCCGCATAGCAATGGCGAAGGTCTTCCGTATCCAGGTGACGTCTCCCCGCGCCTGCGCTTCGGCATACGCCGGCCACAACGCAGGGAACGCCAGCACTTGCAGCACAGCTCCCAGCCGCACTACACGCCAAGTCACGCTGTAGGGCGTAACCTCGGCCGCGCCCAAATAGTGGCTAACGATAATATTGTCGGTGCTGAACACGACCAGGGACGCCGCTTGAATCAGCAGAAATGACCACCCTGTGCTCAGCAGATCAAGAGTCCCATGCAGGTTAACAAGGCTGAACCGTGGCCTGAGCCACGGCTTGTGCCAAAGAACAAGCCAGAGCAACGTTCCCGTTCCCACCAGCGTGATGCTTCCGAACGACAGCAGGAAGAGAGTCGGCATCGAGACATGAAGCCAAATGCCGATCGCCAGGCCAACAACACTGCCTACTGCGCCGATGGCGAGCGTCTTGTTGTAGGTATTCAGTTCCTGATAGCCGGCAAAGAGCTTCCCGGCGAGATTCAACGGAAGTCCAACCAGCATAAGGATCGCGGCGATCAGAATGGTCGCTCGGACCTCGGGTTGAAGCGACGGGCTGGCATTGAACACAGCGATCCAGTTCACGCGCCGCCACGAGAAGCCAAGGAGGGAGGCTGCCAGTCCCACGGCCCCGATCGTTACTGCCAAGGCATTGCTGAAGGCTCGTGCAGCTTCAGTGCGGTCTTGTCGCGCGTAGGCTTGGGATATCAGGTTCGTCAGACTGCTCGCAATGCCAAGATCGAGCAGATTAACCCAAACCGCAACGCTTGCCACCGTGGCCCAAACGCCATATCGTTCGGGCCCCAGGTAGCGCACCGCCAGCGGCAGCGAGATCAGCGTCAGCAACGACGACGACACACGGGCGGCGCCGCCTGACACAATGGCGGTTACGATGCGCCGATAGCGTCCATCGTTCAATGCGGGTAATCGGCCGCGACCGTTGCCTGTGGCGTCGGGTCTCTCTGATCCTGCCGATGGGGTGTTCACAACGTGGAGCTCGCCTTTAGCTTATCGCGCACCCGGCTGCTCTGCATCAGCATTGCCTTGGCGGCCGTGACTACCTGCGGAACCGAAATCTGCAGTATGCAGTGAGGGCGATTGATTTGCCGGCAACGAGTGTCGCAGTTGTCGAGGCCACGTTCGGGTTGCAGGACGAGAGCCGGCACGCCCCAGGGAGCGAAGCGGGCGGGGCTGTTGGGGTGATCGGGATCGCCGGCTTTGGGATGCCGCGAGAGGACGATGGTGGGGCATTTCATTGCCGCAGACAGATGTGCAGCGCCGGTGTCGTTTCCGATGAAAAGATCGCAACGCTCGACTAAGGCGCAGGTCTCGCGAATGGCGGCGCTGTCAGAGATGATGAATCCGCCGGGCAATGCACCTGCCAGATAAGTCGCCTGCTCGTGTTCCGCGGGGGCACAGGTAATTACGGTGTGTATCGAATACTGCTTCGACAGGTCGTCAATTACAGAGGCATAGCGCTCCAAGGGCCAGCGCCGCCCGGGCGATTGCGCGCCAATCCCCAATGCGACCAGAAGACAATCGGCGGGAACATCGTGCAGTACCCGGTTGGCGTAGTCGCGGTCCTCAACGGTCAAGGCGATTTCGGTTGCGGTGTCAAGAACGTTTCCGCCGAGAGCGTCGACCATACTGAGGTTACGCTCAACCTCGTGCCGCATCGGACCAGCCTCGAGACAGATATCGAATGCCTGATCAAAGGCCAGGTTGAAATGCTGCTTGCCCGCTGACGTCCGCTCGGTGTAGCCGATGCGCGTTGTTGCTGCCGTCAAGCTGCACAGTAAAGTTGCGAGATGCTCATCAGTATCCCATCGCGGAGAGATAGCAACGTCGAAGTGCCGGTGGCGAAGGTCGCGCCAGTAGAACCGCAGGACGGTCAGGAGATAACGGGCGTGCCTGAGGAACGGCGTGCGGATTCGCGGCACGCAGAGCAGCTCATTAATGTATGGATTCGTTTCGAGGATGGAACGGTGTGCCTGCTGAACCACTGCCGCGATTTGCGCGTTCGGATAGGCCCGCTTCAACTCGCGAAATACCGGGGTCGTAAGTACGAGGTCGCCTAAAGCGTCGAGGCGAAAAACAATGAAGGAACCTCGCTTTGCCGATGAGGGATGGCGGTCTGGCCGAGTGAATCGCCTCCACCAGATCGCCAACCGCGTCGGCAAAAGAACCCCGAAGAGCAATCTCACCGGGGTGCCCGCCCTGGCTGTGCTGACAATGCAAGTTGATGGACTTCTATGCGAAAAGACAAAGACCCTCCGGACGTACGAAAGTCTGAGGGTCCCAACAGCAGTTGTTCTCTAGTGACTTATTCAATCTTACGGGAGGCGTGCAAGCAAATCGACTACACGAACGTAGCAGCTCGGGGGCTTCCCGATGATCAGGAAGCCCGAGCATCTCGATACTCATGGTAAGCCTATCTAACAGAGCCGGATGCGCCTACTGACTACTTCGCGCTACTTGACTCCAGCCCGTGATACTTCAGCATCGGCTCAATGCTCGGTGCGTTGCCGCGCCACGCTTCGTACATCTTCGCTAAGTCCTCGGTATTGCCGCGCGACAGCACCATCAGCCGGAAACGATCGCCGTTGGCGCGAGTCAGGCCGCCGTGCTCCACGAACCACTGATAGGCGTCGTCGTCGAGCATCTGCGTCCACAGATATGCGTAGTAGCCCGCCGAGTAGCCACTGCCCCAAATGTGAGCAAAGTAGCTGGAGCGATAGCGCGGCGGCACATAGCTGATGAGCAGGTTGGTTTTCTTCAATGCTTCGGTTTCAAACTCGTCCGGGTTCTGCTGCGGCGCGCTGGCCGGCAATGAGTGCCACTGCATATCGAGCTCTGCAGCCGCTAGAAGTTCGGTCGTGTCGTATCCCTTATTAAAAGTTTTGGACTTCTCAATCTTGGCCAGCAGGTCCGCCGGCATAGGCGCGCCGGTCTTGTAATGCTTGGCGTAATGCTGGAAAACCGACGGATAGGTCGCCCAGTGCTCGTTGAACTGCGATGGGAACTCGACAAAGTCGCGGGCCGTATTCGTGCCGGAAAGGCTGGGATACTCGGAGTTGGCGAACATTCCATGCAACGCATGGCCAAACTCGTGGAACATGGTGTTTACGTCGTCCGCCGTTAGCAGGGCAGGCTCGCCCGGCGCGGGTGGCGCGAAGTTCGCAACATTGGCGACTACAGGCTTGGTGCCGAGCAGCTTTGATTGCTCCACCAGGTTGTTCATCCAAGCGCCGCCGTTCTTGTTGTCGCGTTTGAAGTAATCGCAGTAAAAGAGAGCCAGCGAGCTGCCGTCGGCGTCGAGCACTTCAAAGACGCGCACACCGTCGGCGTATACCGGGATGTCGTGGCGCTCTTTGAAAGTGATCCCGTAGAGCTGATTGGCGGCGTAGAACACGCCGTTCTCAAGTACGTTATTCAGTTCGAAGTAGGGCTTTACCTCTGATTGGTCGATATCGTACTTGGCTTTGCGGACCTGCTCGGAGTAAAAGTCCCAATCCCAGGGCTGGACCGTGAATCCGCCCTTCTGGGAATCAATTACCTGCTGAATGTCTTTTTCCTCAGCCGCAGCCTTTGCCGTCGAAGGACCTACGAGTTGCTCCATGAAGTTCAACGCCGCCTCCGGCGTCTTCGCCATCTGGTCTTCCAGCTTCCAGGCTGCGAAGCTGGAATAGCCCATTAGTTTCGCCTTTTGCGCTCGTAGCTGCGCAATCTTGGAGATAATTTCTCGCGTGTCGTTGGCATCGTCCTTCTCGGCCCGGTTCCAAGAATCCTCGAAAAGTTGCTGTCGCGAGCTGCGATTGCTCAAACTGGCGAGGTCAGGCTGTTGCGTCGTGTTCTGCAACGGAATTACATAGCCTTCGACCTTGCGACCCTTCGCGGCTTCGGCAGAAGCGGCAATCTGTCCGTCACTTAATCCGGCCAGGGCTGCTTTGTCAGTCGTGACGTAAGCCCCCGCTTTCGTGGCCGCCAGTAGCTTGTTGCTGAATTCGGTCGACAAGCTGGCGATCTCTTCGTTCAGCTTCTTTAACTGCGCTTTATCAGCGTCTGAAAGATTGGCGCCCGCGTGCACGAACTCGTCGTACGTGTACTCGACCAGACGGAGCGATTCAGGATCGAGCTTCAATGACTGGCGCTGGTCATAGATGGCTTTCACGCGCGCAAACAGCTTGGGGTTGAGATGGACTGCATCAGCGTGGGCGGCCAGTTGAGGCGCAATCGCGGAGCGAATCTGTTGCAGAGTAGGGTTCGTATTGGCAGCGCTCACCGAGAAGAAAGCCGCCGTGGACCGGTGCAGCAGGCGTCCGGATTTCTCCATCGGGATAAAAGTGTTCTGAAACGTCGGCGCATCGGGGTTGTTGGCAATGTCCTCCATCTCTTTCTTCTGTTGGGCCATGCCTGCCTCGATCGCCGGCTGATAGTCAGAGTCTTTGATTTGGTCGAAGGGGGGAGCATGGAAGGGAAGAGTGCTGGGTGCATAAAACGGATTCTGAGGCCCGAACTGCGCGTCGGCAGCCTGCGCCGGCAGCGTCGTTAAGCCCAGAACAAGGACGACAGCAACGATGAATGTAGTCATAAATAAACAGTTTAATAGGGGAGCGGGATCTCTGCAGAAAAGGATCCGAGAAATATCCGACAAAGCGCGGGATGTGCCAAAACGATCCTCATAGAACCGAAAGTCTGTAACGAATCAGGCCGCTCGTGCATTTGTTCAGCGGATAGGCAGGCCAGCAGGAGTTGCCACGGCTTGTGTGAGGCGCAGCTCAGCGACTCCCCGGCACGGACCAATGAGCGAGAAACTGACCAGGCGCGATTTTGTAAGGCTCACCTCGCTTGCCGCCGCGCTCGCTGCTGGTACGAAGTGGGCAGAGGCAGCACAGAATCCCACTGGTTGGGTCGATGGCCAACGTGTCGACCGGATCGCCACCAACTGTGAGATGTGCTTCTGGCGCTGCGGCGCTGTGGCCGAAGTGGCCAACGGCAAGCTGCTTCGAGTATCGGGAAATCCTGACCATCCCCTGACCAAGGGCCGATTGTGTGCGCGCGGCAATGCCGGCCCCGAACTTCTTTACGATCCCGACAGGCTGAAGTACCCGCAGGTAAGGACCGGCGCGCGGGGAGAAGGCAAGTTTCAGCGCGTGAGCTGGGACCAGGCGCTCGACCTGTTTGCACAGCGCCTGACCGAGCTGAAACAGAAATATGGACCGGAAAGCGTGGCCTTCTTCCCGCATGGGGTGTCCTCGGGATTCTTCGGCACGCTGATGAAAGCTTATGGCACACCGAACAGTGCCGAGCCCGCATTCGCCCAGTGCCGCGGGCCGCGCGAGGTGGGATATGCGCTTACCTTCGGCGAAGGCCTGGGCTCGCCCGAACCGGTCGATCTGGAAGAATCCAAGCTCATCATTCTGATTGGCTCGCACATCGGCGAGAATGTCTTCACCTCGCAGGTGACGGCGTTTGCTGAAGGGCTGTCGCGCGGCGCCAAGCTCATCGTTGTTGATCCGCGCTTCTCGACCGCAGCGGCAAAAGCAGATTATTGGCTGCCGATTCGACCCGGCACCGACACCGCGCTCTTGCTGGCGTGGATCAACGTACTTATCTCCGAAGGGATCTACGACAAGCCATACATCGAGAAGTACGCCAGCGGATTCTCTGAGCTGGCGGCCCACGTTCGCGAGTTCACACCGGAATGGGCTGAGCCGATCACTGAGATCCCAGCGAAAACTATTCGCGAAACTGCGCGCGCCATGGGCGATGCCAAGCCTGCCGTCGCGCTTCATCCCGGGCGCCACGTGACGTGGTACGGCAACGACACACAGCGTGCGCGGGCGATGGCGATTCTTACGGCGCTCAACGGCAGTTGGGGTCGCAAAGGCGGAATCTTTCTGCCGACTCCAATTAAGCCCGGCAAGTTCGCGTTGCCGCCGTTTCCTGAGAGCAAGCGTGGCCGTGCCGACGGAGCCGGAACTAGATTCCCGCTGGCTTCTGAGGAGCTGGGTGTAAGCAACGGCTTGATCGAGGCAACGCTGACCGGCAAGCCGTACCCGATTAAGGCGTGGGTAGTTTACGGGCAGAACGTAC